>JAESGH010000222.1_pt1 | contig 103594 bp, 86 predicted proteins | sample 9269641 | NCBI WGS metagenome assembly JAESGH01 (sample SAMN14515345, study PRJNA621665) | algae metagenome | isolation source: Phormidium tanganyikae FI6-MK23 and co-occurring heterotrophs from granitic... | place: USA: Fort Irwin, California | collected 1998-05-24 | reverse complement strand
GTAGCTGAAGCTCACGAACTGCGAGACCGGCACCGAGCGGCCGCTCGGCAGCGCGACCTGCATGCTGCGCAGCGTGTCGAGCGAGGCGCGCTCGGCATCCTGTGCCCGCACCACGACGTCGACGAGGTAGATGGAGTCGCGCACCTGCGTCACGACCGTGCCGGAGACGACCGTGTTGACGATCGCGGCGACGGCCGCGGAGCTCAGGCCGAGCCGGCGCGCCTCGTCCTGATCGACGCGCAGGCGCAGCTCCCGCGACGGCTCGATCCAGTCGAAATTGATCTGGCGGGCATTGGGGTTGGCCGCGATGACCTGCCCGAGCTGGAGCGCGATGCCACGCACCTCGGCGAGGTCGGGGCCGCTGACGCGATACTGGACCGGCCAGCCCACCGGCGGGCCGAGCTCGAGCGGCGAGACGCGCCCGACCACGTTCGGGAACTCCTTGGCCAGCAGCGCCTCCAGCTTCTTCTGCAGCCGCTCGCGCGCCGGCACATCCTTGGCGACGATCACGGCTTGGCTGAAGAAGTCGTTCGGCAGCCGCGCATCGAGCGGCAGGTAGAACCGGATCGCGCCGCGGCCGACATAGGTGCTCCAGCGCTCGACGTCGGGGTCGCCCTTGAGCGAGGCCTCGAAGCGGTTGACCAAGGTCTCGCTCGCATAGATCGAGGCGTTCTGCGGCAAGGTGAGATCGACAAGCAGTTCCGGCCGGTCCGAGGCCGGGAAGAACTGCCGCGGCACCAGCGGCAGCGCCAGGATCGAGCCTGCGAACAGCGCGAGCGTCACGGCGATGGTGATCCAGCGCAACCTGATCGCGCCCGAGAGCAGGGAGCGGAAGCCGCGCTCGACCCGGCCCGGCTCCTTGGCCTGCGCCGAGGCATCGGGCGCCTTCAGCATGGCGACGCCGAGCACGGGGGCGAACAGGACGGCCACGAACCAGGAGACGACCAGCGCGATCGTCACCACCGCGAAGAGCGAGAAGGTGTATTCGCCGGCCGAACTCGCGGCGAAGCCGATCGGCACGAAGCCGGCGATCGTCACCAGCGTGCCGGCCAGCATCGCGGTCGCGTATTTGTCGAAGGCAAAGGTCGCCGCCTTCAGCTTTTCGTCGCCCGCGGCGAGCCGCGTGACCATGGCGTCGGTCGTCGTCATGGCGTCGTCGACGAGCAGGGCCAGCGCGATGATCAGGGCCCCGAGCGAGATGCGCTGCATGTCGATGCCGGCGACCAGCATGCAGGCGAAGACGATGGCGAGGGTCAGCGGGATGGCAAGCGCGACGACGAGGCCCGGCCGCACGCCGAGGCTGATGAAGCTGACGACGAGGATGATGCCGACGGCCTGCCAGAGCGACATCATGAAATCATCGATCGCGTGCGCGACCGTGACGGCCTGGTCGGCCACCAGATAGGGCTCGATGCCGAGTGGCAGGCCGGCGGTGACGGTCGCCATCGCCTTCTTGATGTTGCTGCCGAGCGCCAGGATGTCGCCGCCATCGCGCATGGCGATACCGAGGCCGATCGCCTCGCGTCCGTTGACGCGAAACATCGGCGTCGGCGGGTCGACATGGCCGCGCCTGACTGTCGCGATGTCGGCGAGCCGCACCATCCGGTCGCCGACCGGGAAATTGATGTTCAGAAGGTCGGCCTCGGACTGGAAGGCGCCCGAGACGCGCACCGAGAAGGTCTCGTCCTGCGTCTGGATCTGGCCCGCCGGGCGGACCACGTTCTGGGCCTGCAGGGCCGCGAGCAGCGCGGCGCGGTCGAGACCGAGATTGGCGAGCTCCCGGACCGAGAACTCGATGAAGATGCGCTCGTCCTGCGCGCCGACGATCTCGATCTTCGAGACGTCGGGCACGAGCAGCAGCCGCGAGCGGATCGTCTCGACATGGTCGCGCAATTCGCGATTGCTGAAACCGTCCGAGGTGAAGCCGTAGATGATGCCGAAGGTGTCGCCGAAACGGTCGTTGAAGAACGGTCCCAGCGTCCCGGCCGGCAGCGTGTGCCGCATGTCGGCGATGAGATTGCGCACCCTGTACCAGGTGTCCTGGACCTGGCGACCGGGGACGTCGCCCTTGAGGTTGACGAAGATCGTCGTCACGCCCGGCCGGGTGAAGCTGCGCACGCTGTCGAGCCCGGGCGTCTCCTCGATCTGGCGTTCGAGGCGTTCCGTCACCTGGCTGAGCGTCTCGTCCATGCTGGCGCCGGGCCAGACCGCGTTGACCACCATCGTCTTGATGACGAAGGCCGGATCCTCGTTGCGGCCGAGCCTGATGAAGGCGAAGACGCCGGCGACGACCGCCACGACCATGAGGTAGATCACGACCGAGCGGCTCTTCAGCGCCCATTCCGACAGGTTGAAGCTCATCGCGGCTCCGCTCCGATCAGGCGCACCTGCTGGCCTTCACGCAGAAGCCCGGCGCCGGCGGTGACGACGATGTCGCCGACCTGCAACCCCTTGGTAATCTCGGCCGTCGCCGGATCCGTGCTCGCGACATCGAGCTTGCGCAGCGAGACGATCAGGCTCTTGGGATCGACCACCCAGGCGCCGACGGCCTGATCGCGCTGCGTCAACGCTGTTGCCGGGATGGCGATGGCGCCGCTGCCGCCGGCCCGGACCGAGCCGGAGACGGCCGCGCCCAGCCGGAAGGCCGGCGCCGGGTCGCTGAGCCCGACCCTGATCCGGAAGGTCCGGGTGACCGGGTCGGCCTGCGGCGCGATCTCGCGCACCCGCCCCGCCGCTTGCGTGCTCGCGTCCCCGCCGAGCGCGACCCGTACCGGCATGCCCGGCGCGAGCCGGCGCGCCAGATCGGCTGGAATCTCGAATACCGCGTCACGACCCTCGCGCCGCGCCAGCTGGACGATCATCCGTCCGGCAGCGACGACTTCGGCAGGCTCGGCGCCAACGCGGGTGACGATACCAGGCGCATCGGCCTTCAGCGTCGTGAACCCGACGACGTCCTCGGCCGAATGGACACGCGCCTGCGCGGCTTCGACCTGCGCGCGAGCAGCCGTCAGCGCCTGCTGCGCGCTCTCGAAATCCGCCTGGGTGGTTACATGCCGTTGGAGGAGATGGCTCTGCCGCTCGAACTGGTTTTCCGCCTTGCGCAGGTTGCCTTGCGCAGCCGTCAATCCGGCCTGGGCCGATCGCAGATCGTTGAGCTCGTTCTCGGGGTCGAGCCGTGCGACCACCTCGCCTTCACGGACGTTCGCGCCCATTCCGACAAGGCGTTCGGCCAACCGGCCACCGATGCGGAACGCCAGCGCAGCCTGATCCTGGGCCTCGATATGACCGGTGAAGCTGAGATCGGGCGCCTCGCGCGGCGGCTCGACGGTCACTGTCCGGACGTAGCGCACCGGCGGCGGCGGTTCCTTCTCCTCCGGGCCGCATGAGGCGAGCGCGAGCGCGACGAGCATGGCGGCCGCGACGCGTCCCCGGCCTGATGAAACTCTGCCGCGCCTCATGCCCGCTCCCCGGCTGCCTCTCGCCGCGGCAGCGCATCCGGCCACCCCAAGCCTTGCCTTTGCATCGAACACTTCCCTCGACGGCCGCAGCGTCGCGTGCGCGCGGACGCGCTCGCGGCGCGGAACGCTTCCGGGCCACATTGGGACGCTAGCAACAGCGGCGAGGTCACGGATCAGCTCAGAATCCCAATTCTGGGCTGATCATCCCATTGTTGCGAGGGCCGCTTTCAAACGGTCTTGCGTCGCAAGCTGAAGGCGACCAGCGACAGCAGCAGGAGACCCGCCACGGCAACCACCGCCATGAGGAGGTAGATCTGTTCTCCCCAGCTCTCGTAGAGCCGGCCGGACAGCGTCGTCAGAAGTGCCATCACGCCCGCCCAGCCGCCGGCGAGCCAGGCCTGGGCGCTCGCCTGCATCCGGCCCGGCGCCAGCCGGGCCAGCAGGAAGATGCTGCCGAGATGTGTGGCGCCGAAGGTCACGCCATGGGCCAGCTGAAGGCCGATCAGGCCCGCAAGCCCGGGATCCTGCGCCATCCCCACCCAGCGCAGCAGCGTGGCTGCGGCTGCCGCCACCAGCAACCAAGCCGCGCCGGCCGCATCGCTCAGCCGATAGCCGAGGCACGCGAACAGGACGACCTCGGACAGGACGCCAAGCGCCCACAATCCGCCCATCGTCCCGCCGCTGATCCCGGCCGCTTGCCAATGCAGCGTACCGAAGCCGTAGAACGCCGCATGGCTCGCCTGCACGAGCGCGGCGCCGGCGATCGCGCCAGCCAGGAGCAAGGGGGGCGCAGGCCACGCTTCATCTGACTCGCCGACGGCCGACCGGTTCGGCACTGCCGCCATGCAGCTGGCAGCCGCGACCGCGGTGAAGATCGCCGAGGTCAGCAGCAGCACGATGACGAAATCGGCGGAGAACCAGTCGAGTGACCAGCCCGCCACGAGATTGGCGGCTGCGAAGCCGAGCGATCCCCACAGCCGGACGCGTCCATAGATCAACTCGGATCGCTCGGCTTCGGCTAGGTGGTCCAACGTCATGGCGTCGGCCAACGCGATCAATGGCCCTTGCGCCATGGCGATGACAACGACGACGAGGAGAATGGCCCAGAGGCCATGCACAACGGCCAAAAGCCCGGTGCCCGCGGCAACCAGCAGCGCGCAGGCCGCGAGGACCAGCGAAACGCGGCCACTCCGGTCAGCGAATGCTCCGACCAAGGGATTCGCCACGATCCGGGTCAGCAGCGGAGCCGCCACGATGATGCCGATTGCGGTGCTGTCTAGCGACTGCGCCTTGAGCCAGAGGGGAAAGAACGGGAGATTGATCCCGAGCTCGAAGAACAGGCAGGCATAAAGCAGCTTCAGACGGCCGACAGGCACGCCAGAGGCAAGGCTCGTGGCCAGGGCTCCGAGCGAGCTGGCATCGATGCCAGCCGCTGCCCTCCGCCGCTGAAACGGGGGAAACCGCACAGTTCAGCCCAGGACCGGTGCCTCCGACTCCTCGGCGAAATATCGGACAAGGCCGCGCTCGCGCGCTTCCGTCGGGCTATAGCCGAACTCGCGCCTGAAAGCCCGGCTGAAGGTCGAATGATCGGCAAAGCCGACCTCGTTCCCGATGGCGCGAATGGAGGGCCCGGGACCATGGGAATGGAGTCGGCTGTACGCCTCGCGCAGGCGCTCCTGATTGATGACATGAGCGACGCCGCCGCTGCTCTCGAAAAGCCGATACAGCTTCGAACGGGACATCGCCAGCAACCTGGCCAGCCGCTCCGGTCCGAAATCCGGGGAAGCCATGTTCTGGCGGATAGCGACACGTGCCCTGTCGATGAGAACGGAGCCCGGAACATGCCGAGCCCGCTCGACAGGCAGCGAGCGCGGGGCCACGCAGGCGGTGACGAGTGCCTTGGTTGGCATTTCGAGATTCGCGAAATACTCGGGAGTGACATAAGGCAACTGCCGGACCAGCCCCTCCAGATAGCTGCTGAGCAGGGGCGCGAACTCCCTGTTCACCTCGAGGCCATGGACATCGTCGAGACGCAGCTCGTCAGCGCGATGTCGGTCGCGGGGAAGATAAAGCGTGATGACCTCGGTGTCCTGAGCCTGCCCCTCGAAAGGCAGCGCCAGCGAGCGGAAGCTCAACTCCTGGGACGAGGTCCCGTCAGCCGCCGTCGTCCGCGCCAGCACCACACACCAATGGTCGAGATAGGATCTGGGGCGGTGCCGCCATTGCCTGCCCGGCGCTCCCTCGTAGAGCACGCGCGTCAGAAGCAGTTCGCCCAATGCCCAGGACGAAAACTCGGCGGCAAATCCCTGCGATCGCTCGCCGAACGGCAAGAGCTCGATCGTATCCTTGTGCAGGACACGCCAAGCGTCGAACTGATCACTCGCCTGCAGCCCCGCCGTGCAAAAATGCGTCACGGAAAACATGCTGACATTCCTCTTTTCCCCGCCCCAAGAGAACGTCACCAAGTGCTTTGAACGCTCCGAATCTGCGCCTCCCGCACAGATGCGGAGCGTACTTTACCATTAGTCAGGTCGACAACCCTTGTCCCAGATCAAAGACCTCCCGACAAGGCATTGGTAAAATATACTTTAAATTTCAAATACTTCTGTAAGTATTGCCTCAAGCGATCTCAGCGTCAACCCCCGTGGCCTCTAGAGCACCGGACCGAAAAGTGGAGTCCACTTTTCGGAGTAATCCGATGCGCTAGCAATGCGATAGACCATTGTGACCGCATCCGATCGGACGCGCGATGACCTAGGGTGTCGCCGCCGCGTCGAAGACCCGGATCGGCGCGGTCACCAGGAGGCTCGCCGCGGAGCCGATCACCCCTGCCGCCGCGAGGGGCGCCGGGACGTCGGAATCGGTGATCACCTGCCCCTGCAGCAGCCTGCCGCCGATCAGGCGCACCGCATCCGGACTCGCCGCGAAGAGGTCGTGGTTGAGGCGGTCGCCGGCATTGATCGCCGAGAGGTCGATCACCGTGATCCCGGACAGCCCGGCGAACTGGCTGCGATATTCCTCGCGCGTCGGGTCGATGCCACCGAGCCGCGTCGAACCGCGCGCAATGAAGCGGGACACTTGCAGGGCACGGTCGTGCTGCGCCGTGAACAGCGTGATCTGCGGCCGCCTCTGTCCCATATCCTCGACCTGACGCCGGAAGACCCCGGTATCGAGATCCGGCGAGGCCAGGATGAGGTTGCTGATCTTGCGCGGCACGCCGCCATCCTTGAGCGCGATCTGCCTGACCGCCTCGACCGCGGGCCAGCTCCCCATCGAATGGGCCAGGATCACGACCTCGCGGACGGCAGGAGCCGCCACCGCCATCCTGAGCAGGTCCGCCAGATCGGAGCGCGAATAGGAGGCATTGTCGAAGTCGCGGCTATAGTCGAGCAGGTAGCCGCGGGAGGGCCAGGAGAACAGGACCGGAGCGGCCTCGGCATCGGCGTCGTGAGCCAGTTGCGCAAAACGGAAGACCGCGCGGTCGAACGGCGTGTTGAAGCCGTGCACGAACACAAAGACCCGCTTCGAATGCGCGCCCGTCGACCTGAACCAGTCGGCGAGCTTGGCCTTCGGCAGCGGCGTCGAGGCGGTGACAACGAAATCCGTCGCTGGGTTACCCGGCACCGAGCGTGGCAGCTGAACGGAACCGATCTCGCGGTTGGGCGGGATCGAAACCACGATGTTCCTGAACGAAACTCCCTCGCCGCGCTCGCCGCTGAAGAGGACGCCGGGCTCGGCCGATGGCGAGCGCGTCGTGGCCGCCAGCATGTTGACGCTGTCCGTACCAGGAACGGCGGCCACCGGCTCCAGCAATCCCCGCGGCGTTGATGCACAGGCGGCTAGGCCCAAAGCCGCGACCATGGGCAGAATTGCGGACCGGCGGAAGCCTCGGTTGCGGGCCGGCGGCCTCACCTCACCTCCCGTGAAGCTCGCGCCATTCGTTTTCCTGCGATCAGGCAGCCCGCCTCGACCCGGCATCGTCCCGACTCGGTCGATCATCGCAACTGAGCTTCCCCTATCCGCCGGACCTTAGGAAACAGCTCCAGCGGCGGCAAGTCTAGGGCTCTCTCGACCACGCTGCGGCTTCAAAATCGGGATGGAGAGTCAAGATTTTGGGATTCCTTGTTGATGTCCCGACGGCAGGCTTCGTGATGTGATGCCATCTTTCACCAACGCGCGACTGATCATCGCGACCCATGACGAGCCATCGATGCAACGTAGAACATTTTTGACCGCGCTCTTCGGCGGCGTGCTGGCCGCGGCAACAAGCAAGGCAGCGACCATCGAGGAACGACCGGCAAGCTTGTCCAGCACGCTCGACGCGCTGGACAGCGAATTCACCCAAGGGCCGCCGCAGCCGAGAGCACCCGATGCGGCTGTCGTCCCAGCAGTTCCGCGGAACACCAGGCCGCGGCGGAAGAACTGGCATCGCTACCGTCAGCGCACGCGCCGCCCGCTGCCCCCGCCGCCCTGGCGTCGAGGGCGCTGACGATCACGGTCCGGCTGCTCCGTGTTTGCTTCGCAATCGAAGTCTGCGGCGGCATATGAGTTGATGCCCCTCGACAATCGCTGCGTCTCGATCACTAGCCGGATAAGCATTGCTCAGCAGCTAGATCCAGACCCAGCGGCAGCGCTGAACGTGCCTGCCGTGCCGATCGCGTTCGGTCCGGCAGACACGACGGCGGCGAACATGGCGGGGATGGTGACGATAGCGGGAGTTCCGATGGTGCCAGTGGGGCGACTGGTTCGGGTTCTGCGCATAGGCGAGCGGCAGATCATCCGGCAACGCCGCGATCAGCTGCCTCGCATCATCCGCAGATGGGGCGGGCGGCGCCACCGCCTCGGCTGCAGCCAAGGGACCACCGCCCGCTGCGGCCGCGAGAATGCCCAGAATGAACATACGACGATCCATATCGAGGGCCTCACCCTTTCATAAAACTGCGAAGCCTTTCATGAGCTTCGCCATGGCTTCGACACCTGCATGGCCTCGGCCGGTACGGCAGCGCCGTCCCGAGCTTCGGGGATAGGCCGGCTACAGCCCCAGTATAGCCATGCAGCCCTTGGGCGCCTTGACCCTCCGTGTCATTCGCCGGCCTCCCTGTCCCAAATTGCGCCGCGCCCTGGCAGGGTTCGCGTCCGCCCCTTGACGCATCGATCGCGCCTCAACTTGATCGGCAGCTCCGGCGTTGCTGCGGGCCGAGGCGGAGCGGGACCTCCTTGATGATGTCCCTGTCGGGAATCTCGAAAGGTCGCGCTGCAGTGTCTCCTGGAATAATCTGCGTCAGTTGCTTGCGCCGCCAAGCGGGCGGCCTCGCTGCGCACTGCGCCCCTGACATAGCAAGGGTCCGACGATGACGATCGAAAGAACCGGACATCCCGATCGCCGCGATTTCATGGTCGCGACCGCTGCCGCAGCCGGCGCTGCCGTCATGCTGACGGCGGAGCAGGCGCGGGCGCAATCCACGGTCGCGCCGTCAGCGACATCTCCTGCCGGCGGGGCGGGCACCGTCTATACGGGCGATATCATCGACGGCAAGCGTGTGATCAGCGCCCTCGATGTCTCGGACCTCGCGCCCGGCAAGCACAGCTTTTACTTCCGGGGCGTGCAGATGCCGACGGGCCAGCATTGGTACGTGTCGGTGATGGTGGCCAAGGGCGCCGCGCCCGGCAAGCGGCTGGGCCTGATCAGCGGCGTCCACGGCGACGAGATGAGCCCGCTCCACACCATCCAGTCGGTGATGAGGCAGCTCGATCCGGCCAGGATGTCCGGAACCGTGCTGGCCGTGTTCGACGTCTCGCGTCCGGCACTCGAAGGGATGGAACGGCGCTGGCCGAATTCCGGGCGCGGGTTCGATCTCATCGACATCAACCGACTGTTTCCCGGCAATGAGAATGCGCCGGACGCACCGAGCCGTCATGCCGGCCTGGTGTTCAATCGGCTGCTCCGGCCGAATCTCGACTACGGCATCGACTTCCATACCGCGGCAACGGGGATGGACATGACCGCCTTCCAGCTCGCGCGCATGGACCTGCCCGAGGTCAAGGCCATGGCCGAGCTCTACCCGATCGACCAGATTTTCGACAATCCTGCCTATCCCGGCCTCCTCGCAAACGCCCTGATCGCGGCCGGCATCCCGTCCTTCACGCCCGAGATCGGCCGGCCGCGCGTGTTCGATCACGAGATGATCGCGCTGTTCGTCGAAGGGACGCTCAACGTCCTCAAGCATCACGGCATCATCGCCGGCGCCGTCGGCCGGACGGGCAGGGATTCCAACGTCTTCGTCGCCGACGGCATGCTGCCGATCGTGACGACGCATGGGGGCTTCGTCGAGCTTCTGGTGAAGCTCAACGAAGAGGTGGCGGCCGGGCAGCGGGTCGCCGTCCAGCGCAACACCTTCGGCGAGGTCGTGGCGGAATACATGGCGCCACGCAGCGGCAAGGTCGGGGCGCGCCGGACCGACGCCACGGCCGAACCCGGCACTCCGATCGTGTTCATGCTCTTCGACAGCGCCCAGGCGGTCGGCGGCGACGTGATCGTCGAGTGACGGCCCGATACGCGCCTGATCCATTCCGGAGGAAGCCATGCTGCGACTCGGTGAAAAATACGGCCATCTGGCGCATCGCGCCGGATGCGGCTGCCTCGACCCCGATCTTCACAAGGCATCCCGTCGCCTCGACATGCTGTCGCGGCGCGGCCTTCTCGGCGGCGCCGCGGCGGCGGCGCTCTCCGGCGTGCTCCCGGGAGGGGCATCCGCGCAGACGGCTGCACCGCCCAGCAAGATTCTCTTTCGCGAGGCGCGGCTTTTCGACAGCGCCTCGGGCAAGGTGAGGGACGGCGCGCAAGTCCTGGTCGAAAACAACCGGATCGCCTCGGTCGACTTCAGTAACGCGCCCGCGCCGAACGGAGCGACCGTCATCGCCTGTCGCAACGGCGTCCTCATCCCCGGTCTGATCGACGCGCATTGGCATACCATCTTCGCCGCCGTGCCGCTCCCCATCCTGCTGAACGGCGACCCCGGCATCATCTACGCCGCGTCGACCGCCGAGGCCCAGCGCACCCTGTTGCGTGGCTTCACCACGGTTCGCGATCTGGGCGGCCCCGTCTTTTCCTTCAAGCAGGCGATCGATGCCGGCATGATCCCCGGCCCGCGCATTTTCCCGTCAGGTGCGATGATCACCACCTCCGGAGGCCATGGCGACCTCAGGCTGCCGAGCGAGTTTCCGCGCGATGGCGGCCGGTTGAGCAAGGGCGAGCTTATAGGCGGGGCCGCGATCGTCGACAGTGTCGGCGATCTGCAGCTGCGCATTCGCGAGCAGCTGCTTCAGGGCGCATCGCAGATCAAGCTGATGGGCGGCGGCGGCGTGTCCTCGCCGCGCAGCCCGCTCGACATCCTCACCTTCAGCGAGGACGAGCTGCGCGCCGCGGTCGCCGTGGTGCAGGACTGGAACACCTATGCGACGGTGCACGCCTATACGACGCGCGCTGTCCGCCGCGCCTTGGCCGCCGGCGTGACGTCGATCGAGCACGCCCACCTCATCGACGAGGACACGGCGCGGATGATCGCCGAGAAGGGCGCCTGGCTCAGCATGCAGCCCTTCCTGACCATGGCGGACGCCGCGTCGCAGACCGGACCGGGAGTCGAGCGCGCCCAGCAAATCTTCGTCGGCACGCCGCGGGTCTATGGTTTTGCCCGCAAGTTGGGCATCAAGACCGCCTGGGGTTCGGACGTGTTGTTCTCTCCCGAACTGGCCCCGCGCCAGAACATCATGCTCACCCATCTCAGCAACTGGTACAGCAATGCCGAAGTCCTGCAGATGGCGACCGCCGGAAATGCCGAATTGCTGCAACTCTCAGGCCCGCGCAATCCCTATCCCGGCAAGCTCGGCATCATCGCGGAGGGCGCTTTCGCCGACATTCTCGTAGTCGCAGGCAATCCGGTCGACGACATTCGTTTGCTCGAGGACCCGCACAGGAATTTCGCCGCTATCATGAAGGACGGCCGGCTCCACAAGAACGCGCTTTGAGCTGCGCCATCAGCTCCGCTGGCTGACATAGACCTCGCCGGCGAATAGCCGGCGCGCCGTGCGATAGACGCAGGCGCTGCGTGCATGCGCCTGCCCGCCCTCGACCACGACATCGGCGTCGACCGCGATCGTGCCGGAGGGATGGCCGATCCGGATCGCCGCCCCGCCGCCATCGCCGACCATGCGGTTGGCCACGGTGCCAGGGGTCCGGGCCGCCACAGCGAGGCAAAGCGCCCCGGTCAGCGGGATCGCATTATGCGGCTGGCCGACCGAGATCGCCCGCGCCATGATGTCCATCTCGCTCGCTTGCAGGGCGCGCTCCGACAGGGTCGGGGCCGGCCCGGGTGCGGCGAGCATCGCGACTTTCGGCAAGCTGATGATCGCAGCGGCCTCTTCAAGCGTGGCGGCCAGCCCCATCAGCACGGAGGCACGCAGGCGGATCTGTTCGAGCCGGTCCTGAAGGATGGCATCGGCGGCGATGGCCTTGGGCAGTTCCGTGCCGCTCGCGCCGAGCGCCTCGGCCAGCACGAACACGAACGGATTGGCGGCATCGACGATGCTGGCTTCGACGACACCGAGGCCCGGCACCTCGATCTGGTCGATCGCCCTTCCGGTCGGCAGCAGGCGGCCGGTCTTGGCGCCGCCCGGCTCCAGGAAGTCGAGCCGGATCGAGGCTGCGCGGCCCGCGACGCCGTCGAGTTCGAAATCGCCCTCGACTTCAGCTTCGCCGTCGCGCACCCGAATATGCGCTGCGATGATCTTGCCGGTATTGGTGTTGTGGATGCGAACGATCGTCTCGCCGTCCGGCGGGCGCGGCACCAGCCCTTCGTCGATCGCGAACGGCCCCATCGCCGACGACATGTTTCCGCAATTGCCGGCGTAGTCGACCGTGCGATCGGTCACCGAGACCTGGGCGAAGGTGTAGTCGATATCGGCGCCGGGCACGCTGGCCGGGCCGACGACGCAGACTTTGGATAAGGACGAGACGCCGCCGCCCATGCCGTCGAGCTGGCGGACATAAGGATCGGGCGAGCCCATCGCCGCGACGAAAATCCCATCCCATTCGGCGCGCGCCGGCAAATCGCGCGCATGGAAGACGAGCCCTTTCGAGGTGCCGCCGCGCATGAACACGGCCTTGAGACGTTTCTGACCCATATCGCTCTCCGGCAGTCGCTTGCCCGCTTTTTTAGGACTTGACCAAGCATGGGAACCGGTGTGAAAACTGTCAACACTGAAAACTGTCAACAGTACTCAACGTGAATTTCGCCTCTCCTCTCTCCCCGCACCCCTCGCTTAGCGACCAGGCCTTCGATGCACTGGTCGAGGCGATCTCGCGCGGCAGCATCGCGCCGGGCGAGCGGATCAAGGAGGCGCAGATCGCTCGCACGCTGCGGATCAGCCGCGGTCCGCTGCGCGAGGCGCTGCGCCGGCTGGAGAGCCATCGGCTGGTCGAGCGCCGCCAGCATCTCGGCGCCTTCGTCGCCTCGCTCTCGCTCGAGGATCTCGACGACCTGTTCCGGATGCGCGAGGCGCTCGAAGGCGCGGCCTGCGGCCTTGCCGCGACGCGGATCAGCGATGAGGCCCTGATCGATCTCAGTGCGATGCTCGATGTCCATGCCAGCTCGATCACGCGCGGCGGCCAATATCCTCGCATGTCCTCGGACGATGACTTCCACTTCCGCATCATCCGGGCGAGCGGCAGCAAGCGGCTATTCCATGCGCTCTGCTCGGAACTCTATCTCCAGGTCCAGCTCTACCGGCACCGCTCCTCCTCTCGCCCCGGCCGGTCCGAGATGGCGATGAAGGAACATCGCGACATCGTCGCCGCCCTGCAGACGCGCGATCCGCGCAAGGCTGAGGAGGCCATGCGCGTCCACATCTCCAATGCCCGCAGGAACCTGCTCTGGGCTGCCCCCGAAGCGGCAAGGCCGGCGATCGAACCAGGATCATTGACGTGAGCAACACAGCAGGACGCCGTTTGAGGCAGATCGTCGACGCACGCGCCGGCACGCTCATCCCCGGTGCGTCGAACGCGCTCGCCGCCCGCATCATCGAGGATCTCGGCTTCGAGCTAGCCTATGTCAGCGGCGCCGGCGTGACCAACACCTATTTCGGCGCGCCCGATCTCGGTTTCATGGGCCTGGCCGACATTGCCGCCCATACCGCCGCGATCCGCGACGCGGTCGAGCTGCCGCTGATCGTCGACGCCGATACCGGCTTCGGCAACGCCCTCAACGTCCGCCAGACCGTGCGCACGCTGGAGCGGGCCGGCGCCAACGCAATCCAGCTCGAAGACCAGGTCATGCCGAAGCGCTGCGGCCATTTCTCCGGCAAGGCTGTGGTCGAGACCACCGAAATGACCGGCAAGATCAAGGCTGCGGTCGATGCCCGCCACGACGCCGATTTCCTGATCATGGCCCGCACCGACAGCCGCGCCGTCCACGGCTTCGAGGCGGCGGTCGAGCGCGGCCATGCCTTCCGCGAGGCGGGCGCCGACATCATTTTCATCGAGGCGCCGGAGAGCGCCGAGGAGCTGCGCGCCCTGCCGCAGGCGATCGACGCACCGCAACTGGTCAACCTTGTCGTCGGCGGCAAGACGCCGATCCTGCCGACCAGCGAGTTCGCGGCGATGGGCTTCTCGCTGGTGCTCTACGCCAATGTCGCCTTGCAGAGCGCCATCCTCGGCATGACCACCGCCCTCTCCGCCCTGAAACAGGGTCGCGACGTCGGCGAGGCGAGCGGCCTCGTCGCCAGCTTCGCCGAGCGCCAGCGGCTGGTGCGCAAGCCGCTCTTCGACGCGCTGGAGAAAACCTACGCCGGCTCGTGAGCACGTGCCGGAAAAGACAGCGCAAAAGACAAGAATGACAGGGAGGTTCAGCGGCATGGTACAGGACGTCTTCAACGTCCGCCGCACATTCGAAGCGGGGCCGGGGCGCGAGAGCGTGTTCTATTCGCTGCCGGCATTCGCCGCGCAGGGCCATCCCGCGCTGTCGCGCCTACCCGTCTCGATCCGCATCCTCATCGAATCCGGCCTGCGCAATTGCGACGGCCAGGTGATCACCCGCAAGCATGTCGAAGCCCTCGCCAACTGGCAGCCCAATCAGGCGCCGCGCGAGGAGGTCTCGCTCAATGTCGCCCGCGTCGTGCTGCAGGACTTCACCGCGACGCCGCTGATCGCCGATCTCGCCGCGATGCGCGCGACAGCCGCCCGGCTCGGCAAGGACCCGGCCGCGGTCGAGCCACTGGTGCCGGTCCAGCTCGTCATCGACCACTCCGTCCAGATCGACGCGCGCGGCTCGGCCGATGCGATGGCGCGCAACATGGAGCTCGAATACGCGCGCAACAAGGAACGCTACGCCTTCTTCAAATGGGGCACGCAGGCCTTCGACACGCTGACCGCCGTGCCGCCGGGCTTCGGCATCGTCCATCAGGTCAATCTCGAAGCACTCGCCAAGGGCGTGTTCGAACGTGACGGCGTCACCATCCCCGATACGCTGGTCGGCACCGACAGCCACACCACGATGATCAACGGCATCGGCGTGCTCGGCTGGGGCGTCGGCGGCATCGAGGCGGAGGCGGCGATGCTCGGCCAGCCGCTGTTCTTCGAGGCGCCCGACGTGGTCGGCGTCAGGCTCGCAGGGCAACTCGCCGAGGGCGTCACCATCACCGACGCCGTGCTCTCGATCACCGAGCGCCTGCGCAAGGCCAAGGTCGTCGGCAAGTTCGTCGAGTTCTTCGGCCCTGGCGCTGCGGCGCTCACTGCGATGGATCGCGCCACCATCGCCAATATGGCGCCCGAATACGGCGCGACGCTCGCCCTGTTCCCCGTCGACGACCGCACCGTCGCCTACTATCGCGAGACCGGGCGTAGCGAGGCCGAGGTCGAGGCGATCTCGCGCTACTTCAAGGCGCAGGGCCTCTATGGCAGCCCGGCCGATGGCGAGATCGACTATTCCCGCCTGATCGAGATCGACCTCTCGGCGATCCGGCCGAGCGTCGCCGGCCCCAAGCGCCCGCAGGACCGGCTCGAACTCGCGGATGTCGCGAGCAGCTTCGACAAGCTCTACGGCGCTCCGGTCGCCGAGGGCGGCTATGGCCGCACCAGCCCGATCGGACAGCGTGTGCCGACGCAAGCTGTCGCCTTCGCCAGCCATGGCAATACCGCGCTTAAAGCCGAAGCGACGCCGCTCCCGGCCGATCAGGGCCATGGCGACGTGGTGATCGCCGCCATCACCTCGTGCACCAACACCTCCAATCCCGACCTGCTGCTGACTGCCGGCTTGCTGGCGCAGAAGGCCGTCGAGAAGGGCCTCTCGGTCGCGCCCTGGATCAGGACCTCCTTCGCTCCGGGCTCGCGCATCGTCACCGACTATCTCGCGGCGGCTGGGCTCCTGCCGGCGCTCGAGACGCTCGGCTTCGGCGTCGCCGCCTATGGCTGCGCCGTCTGCGCCGGCAATAGCGGCCCGCTCGACCCGTCGATCGAAGCCACCATCGCGGCTGGCGATCTGGTCTGCGCCGCCGTTCTTTCCGGCAACCGCAATTTCGAGGCGCGCATCCACCCGGCGCTGCGCGCGAACTTCCTGATGAGCCCGCCGCTCGTCATCGCCTATGCGCTCGCCGGTTCGGTCCGCGTCGATCTCGCCAGCCAACCGCTCGGCCGCGATCAGGGCGGCAACCCGGTCACGCTCGCCGATATCTGGCCGAGCTCCGAGGAGATCGAGGCGGTCCGGCGCTTCACCCAAGACCCCGAAGCCTTCAAGCGCGTCTATGCCCAAAAGGAGCAGGGCGGCGCCCTCTGGGACGCAATCGCCTCGCCTGCCGGCGCGACCTATTCCTGGCCGCCCTCGACCTATATCGCGCAGCCACCCTTCTTCGACGATTTCGCGGAGGAGCCGGCGCCACGCCCGCGGATCGCGGACGCCCGCATCCTCGCTCTGCTCGGCGATTCCATCACCACCGACCACATCAGCCCGGCCGGCATGATCAAGCCGAGCTCGCCCGCCGGCCTCTGGCTGCAGGAGCGCCAGATCGCGCCGGCCGAATTCAACACCTATGGCGCTCGCCGCGGTCATCACGACGTGATGCTGCGCGGCACCTTCGCCAATGTCCGCCTGCGCAACCTGATCGTCGCCGGCAGCGAGGGCGGCGTGACGCGGCTGGAGCCCGATGGCGAGGTCATGCCGATCTCGGACGCCGCCGCGATCTACCGCGAGCGCGGCACGCCGCTGGTCGTGATCGCCGGCGAGGAATACGGCACCGGTTCAAGCCGCGACTGGGCCGCCAAGGGCACCTATATGCTCGGCGTCAAGGCTGTGATCGCCCGCAGCTTCGAGCGCATCCACCGCTCCAACCTGATCGGCATGGGCGTACTGCCGCTGCAATTCCGCCCCGACGAGAGCGCCCAGACGCTTGGTTTCGACGGCAGCGAGACGATCACGCTGCCGGGTAGCGAAGGTGTGATAACGCCGCGCGCCGAAATCGGCCTCGTGATCACCCGCAAGGACGGGACCCGGCACGAGACCGTCCTGACCGCCCGGATCGATACCGAGGTCGAGGCCGATTACCTCATCAACGGCGGCATCCCGCACTACGTGCTGCGCAAATTGCTGTTCGCGAGCTGACCAAGCAGCGCCAGCCGGAAGACCGGCGGCAATCAACCAAACGGAGGAAACGATGATGACCATCCACAGAAGAGCTTTGCTTGCCGCCGCCTTCGCGGTCGGTCTTGCCGGCCCCGCCATGGCGCAGAGCCTCGACATCACCGTGCCGTCCAACCCGGGCGGCGGCTTCGATCAGACTGCGCGCGCCCTGCAGGGCGTGTTCGAGAAGGACAAGCTTGCCAATCGCATCCAGATCATCAACACGCCCGGTGGCGGCGGCACGATCGGCCTCGCCCAGTTCGCGACGACCAAGGCCAAGCGCGCCGGCTCGATCATGGTCGGCGGCCTCGCCATCGTCAGCGCCGTGCCGATCAACAAGGCGCCGGTAACGCTCGACCAGGTTAAGCCGCTCGCCCGGCTGACCGGAGAATATCTCGTCCTGGCCGTGCCGAAGAACTCGCCGCTGAAGAACGTCGAGGAGCTGATCGCCAAGTTCAAGGCCGATCCGCGCTCGGTCTCCTGGGGCGCCGGCTCCGCCGGCAGCGCCGACCACCTGCTGATCGGTCTGCTCGCCCAGGCCGCCGGTGTCGAGCCCAAGGGCATCAACTACATCGCCCATTCCGGCGGCGGGGAGGCCTTGTCGGCCGTGATCGGCGGGCACGTCACCGTCGGCGTCAGCGGCTATGGCGAGTTCGAGCCGCAGGTCGCCGCCGGCAATCTGCGCGTGCTCGCGATCTCCTCGGAGCAGCGCATCGCCGGCATCGACGCGCCGACCTTCAAGGAGAAGGGTCTCGACGTCACGCTGGTGAACTGGCGCGGCGTCTTCGCTCCCCCCGGCCTGAAGGACGACGAATTCAAGGCCCTGGCGGAGATGGTCGACAAGGCCGTCAAGTCGCCATCCTGGAAGGAGGCGCTCCAGAAGCATAGCTGGCAGGACCTCTATCTGCCGGCGGCACCGTTCGAGACCTATCTCGCCCGCAACCGCTCGAGCGTCACCGCCGTGCTCAAGGATATCGGCCTCGCTCAGTGAGCCCGCGACGGGCGGCGCCCGCCGCCGCCCATTTTCCCCGCATCAGAGGCTGGCGATCGATGCTGCGCATGACGTCCTACAAGCCCTATGGCGTCGCCCTCGGGGCGGCGCTCGCGCTGCTCGGCGCGGCGATGATCTGGGTGATCTCGCTACTGCCCGATACGGCAGCCTATGCCGCCGTCGGGCCGAAGATGTTCCCGCGCCTCGTCGGCGCCGGGCTGATCCTGACCGGCCTCGCCGTGATCCGCGAGGCCATGACCACCGAGCCGAAGGACGAAGACGAGATCGAGTATGACGTCCTGCCGATCCTCACGATCTCCGCCGGCTTGATCTTCGCTGCCTTCGCGCTGGAACGGCTTGGCTGGATCCTGACCGCGGCAGTCGTTTTCTTCGTGACCGCCTGGGCCTTCGGCGAGCGGCGCCGGCTCGCGACCATCGCGATCGGGCTAGCCCTCTCGGCCGGGACCTATCTGCTCTTCAACTACGCGCTCCAGCTCAGCCTGCCGGCCGGCATTCTCCGCTTCTAGCGGTTCGACGGGACGTCGCCATGTCATCGATCTATGCCCTGCTCGACGGCTTTTCCGTCGCCCTCGCCCCGGCCAACCTGCTCTGGGCCTCGATCGGCGTGTTCATGGGCACCGCCATCGGCGTGCTGCCGGGCATCGGCCCGGCGCTGACGATCGCGCTTCTGCTGCCGGCGACCTTCAGCTTCGAGCCGGCCTCCGCCTTCATCCTGTTCGGCGGCATCTATTACGGCGCGGTCTATGGCAGCTCGACCACGGCGATCCTGCTCAACACGCCCGGCGAGACCGCCAGCGTCGTCACCGCCATCGACGGCCACGCCATGGCCAAGCAGGGCCGCGGCGCGCAGGCGCTCGCCACCGCCGCCATCGGCTCCTTCGTCGCCGGCACGCTGGCGACGGCAGCGCTGACCTTCGTCGCACCGGCGCTGGTCACGCTCGCGCTGAAATTCGGCCCGGCCGAGTATTTCGCGCTGATGGTGCTGGCGCTGGTCACCGTGACCTCGCTGCTCGGCACCTCCTTGCCCCGCGGATTCGCCAGCATCTTCATCGGCCTCGCGCTCGGGCTCGTCGGCATGGACGTGCAGACGGGGCAGGCGCGCTTCACCTTCGGCGCGCTCGAACTGCTCGACGGCGTCGGCACCGTGATCATCGCCGTCGGCCTGTTCGCGGTCGGCGAAGCGCTCTACGTCGTCGCGCGCGAGCGTTTCCATCGCGAGGAGATCTACGCCATCAAGGGCTCGGTCTGGATGAGTCGCGAGGACTGGCGCCGCTCCTGGAAGCCCTGGCTGCGCGGCACCGTGATCGGCTTCCCGATCGGCGCTCTTCCCGCCGGCGGCGCCGAAATCCCGACCTTCCTCTCCTATGTCACCGAGAAGCGCCTGACCAAGCATCCCGAGGAGTTCGGCAAAGGTGCGATTGAGGCGGTGGCCGGCCCGGAAGCGGCCAACAACGCCGCGGTCGCCGGTGTGCTTGCCCCGCTGCTGGCGCTCGGCCTGCCAACCTCGGCCACGGCCGCGATGATGCTCGCCGCCTTCCAGCAATACGGCATCCAGCCCGGCCCGCTGCTGTTCCAGACCAATTCACAGTTGATCTGGGGGCTGCTCGCCAGCCTCTATATCGGCAACGTCATGCTGCTCGTGCTCAACCTGCCGCTGGCGGGCCTGTGGGTGCGGCTACTGCTGATCCCGCGCCCCTGGCTCTATGGCGGCATCCTCGTCTTCGCGACGCTCGGCGTCTACACGCTCGACAACAGCCTGTTCGACGTCGCGCTGCTCTGGGGCATCGGCATGCTCGGCCTCGCCATGCGCATGCTCGACGTGCCGGTCGCGCCCTGCATCGTCGCCCTGATCCTCGGGCCGATGGCGGAGCAACATCTGCGCCGGGCCCTGTCGATCAGCCAGGGCGACCCGCTCGTCTTCGTCTCCAGCCCGCTCGCCGCCGGCATCCTGGCGCTGGCGCTCGCCTTCCTGCTGGTGCCGCTGCTCATGAAGCTGCGACGCAGCGAGGCGGCTATGTCGTGAGCCCAGGCAGTCCGCTGCGCCAAACGTGATCCGGCCCCCGCAAAACGAGATCGCGTTGAGCCGGAGCTTTCCGCGCCGTTTCCCTTGGTCTGCGAGGAGCGGGAGGTAGCAACGCTGAAACAAGCTATCCCTCGCCTAATCCGTGTGGCGGGCTCGCCGGTCGCCCGCATTACCGCACCCTCGACTCCAGCCTGGCAGCAGACCTCTTCGGCGGAGAGCTCGATTGGCGCATCGCGGCAACGCAGGCAGAGACCTTCGCCAGTCGACCCGTATCGACTTAGGGCGTCAGCGACTCAAGCCTGACACGCTCCGGGTGCGCCCAGGCGCGACGCAGCCGCGATCCGTAGCCATTCGACGCAGCCGCTCAAGGCGACGCGATCGTCGAGAAGAAGATGCACGTCGAAATCCGCCATGAACGGGGCCATCCGGCCCTTGGCGCGGAAGGCGTCGCGGAAGGTATCGGTGCCGACGACCAGGGGCGCCAGGGCCCGGCAGACGCCGCCGGAGAGATAGATGCCGCCATGCGGCAGGAAGGTGAGAGCGAGGTCGCCGACGATGCGCCCGAGCAGGCGCAGAAAGAGATCGGCCGCCGCGACCGCCTGCTCGTCTGTGCCCGCGACAGCGGCCTTGCTGATCTCGGCGCTCGTCCTGACCCGGCACGGCCGGGCGTCGCGATTGCAGACGAAGGCGTAGATCTCGCGCAGGCCGTTGCCGGACAGGGCGCGTTCGACCGAGGCCCGACCGCGGCCCGCCGCGAGCGCAGCCTGGAGCCTGCATTCCTCTTCGCCCTCGATCGCCAGCGTGGTGTGGCCGAATTCGGCGGCCGCGACATGAGGTGCCGTGCCGAAGGCGGGCCAGTAGCAGGTGGCGGCATTGAAACCGGTGCCGGCACCCAGGACCATGCGAGTGGCCTTCGGAGACGGCGGCGCGGCCGATGCGAAGACCGGCTGCGCCTTCAGCCGTTCGGGCGCGATGAGGGCATATCCCAGGGCCTCGAAATCATTGAGAAAGCCAATGAAAGAAGCGCCGGTCAGCGCCTGCATTCCAGCCCGGACGATGGTCCAGCTGTGGTTCGTCAGTTGCGCGCCTTCCGGCGTCGGAACCGCTGCGAGCGCGATGCAGCAGGCATCGAGGCGCCGCTGCCCAAGCCTGGCCAGATAGGTTTCGACGACGGCTTCATAGCTATCGAAATCGTCGTTGGCGAAGCTGTCCAGGCTCGTGAGCACGAGCTGGCCGTCCTCGACGAGACCCAGCCTGGTATTCGTGCCGCCGATATCGGAAACCAGCGCGGTCATCGGATCGCGCTCATTGCCTCACCGCACGCGTCGAGCATTTGGCTCGCCATGGAGTTACTCGCTGCTCTCGGCTCAGACCGTGACGGGCTCGGCGCGGCCGGAGCGCACCGAGCGATAGGCCGCATCGATCATCGCGAAGGCCTGGCGGCCATCGTCGAGCGTAACCGGCATGGGCCCACCCTCCTTCAGGGCTTTGACGAAGGCCCAGGCGACATGCTCGTGGAAGACGCCAGTCTTGAAATGCGGCACCGTCGGCGACGAGGCCCAACTGCCGCCGCCAGCCGCGCGCCGGAAGACCCTGAGGAACTCGCTCTCGCGCGTCGGGCGCGAGGCGATGTCGACGCCGCCGAGCAGAATCGTACCCTCTGTGCCGTAGATTTCGATCGAGGTGTCGGCGGCGGCGAAAGCCCAGCTCGTCGTGACCTCGGCGATCATCCCGTCCGCATAGCGGAACACCGCCGCGGCGGTGTCCTCCACCGGCAGGCCGAAGGTGTCCGACGAGGTCGTCGCATAGGCGCTGATAGGCATGCCGAACAGCCAGTGCAGGAAATCGGCTGCGTGCACGCCTTCGTCGAGCAAGGTGCCACCGCCCGATTGCGCGGGATCGACGAACCAGCCCTTGCGGAAATTCGGATCGAAGCCGTGGCTGTGCCCATGTCGGACGCGCACCAGCGTGACGCGGCCGACGACACCCTCGCGCAGCAAATCGGCGATCTCGTGGTTGATCGGGTCGAAGCGCTTCGGGAAGCTCTGCATGAAGCGGATGCCGGTCGCCGCGACGATGGCGGCGATGGCATCGCACTGCTCCATGGTGGCGCCGAGCGGCTTCTCGCAAAGGACCGGAAGCCCCTTCTCCGCAGCGGCGCGGACGAGTTCGGGGTGGTTCACGGTCTCCGAACAGATCGCGACCGCGTCGCTGCGGGAAAGCAGCATCGCGAGGTCGGCGACGGCATCGATGCCATGCTGTCTGGCGAAAGCCTCCAGACGCCCGGCATCCGCATCAAAGGCGCCAGCGACCGTGACGCCCTCGCTTTTCAGAAAGGCCTTCGTCCAGAAATTGGCATGGTAGTGAGCAACCCCCAGGATCGCGATCCGCAGACTCATCTCGGCTCCATTCCTGCTGTGGGCGCTGCTGGCAGGCGCTGCCCGGTTCGCGCCGCCTGATAGATCGCCTCGGCGATCTCGATCGAGCGCAGACCCGCTTCGGCGGTGCCGTCGGCAGGCGCGAGGCCGCGCACGACGTCGAGCCAGTGACGGTGATGGGCCTGCCCGAGCGGCGTATCGGCGAGCGGCGGTACGACCCAGCCCTTCTCGCCGGTCAGATCGGGCGCGAAGATCGCGGCTGGCCCTCGTTCCGTGCGCAGCAGGACCGTGCCGGCATCGCTATAAAGCTCGAGCCGGAAGCGGTCGCAGCCGGCCCGCTCGGTATAGCTCATCTCGTGGCTGGCGATCGCGCCGTCAGCCAAGCCATAGGTCGCAGCGACGGTGTCCTCCAGCGCCGTGCGGACAGTGCGGCCATCGGCCAGTCGCCGTTCCGGCCGCGCGGTCCGCGCCCGCGCCTCGACATCGTCGATCTCGCCGAAGAGATGGCGGCAGAGGTCGATCCCGTGCACGCCGAGCTGCATGACGACGCCGCCTGAGACCTCGCCGGGCCGGAAGAACCAGTCGGCCCAGTCGGCGCCGGGCGTGGCATTGCGCAGCCGCAGCGAATGAACCCTGCCGAGCCTGCCGCTCGCCAGTTGCGCGCGCAGCCAGAGCACCTCCGGGAAGTAGCGATGCATGAAGCTGACGCTCAATGGCGCAGTAGACTGCTTCGCTGCAGCCAGGATGGCACGGCATTGCGAGCTGTCGAGCGCCATCGGCTTTTGCAGCAGCACGGCCTTGCCGGCGGCGAGCGCATCGATGGCGATCCGTTCATGGGTGTTGTCCGGCGAGGCGATGACGACGGCGTCGATCAAGGGATCATCGAGCACGGCCCGGTAATCGGTCTCGACGCGGGCAATGCCAAGCGCGGCGGCGCGCGCCTCGGCGGCTTCGCGCCGTCGCCCGACGAGCGTCGCGATCTCGACACCTCCCGCGGCCCTGAGGCCGCCGACGTGATAGTCGGCGATGAAGCCCGCGCCGACCAGCGCGACAGCGACCTTGTCCGACGGGGAGCGGCTCATGATGCCTCGCGGAAAGACGGCGGTTCGGAGCTGGGAAGCGAGGCGGCCGCCTGAGAATGGCCGCCTCGTTCGGCGATCAGGGCTTCCATCGGCCCTCGATCGCGACCAGAGCCGGATCCACCGCCTTCAGCGGGGCCGTATAGGTGTAGCTCAGCACGTCCATGGGCTGGCCCGGGATGCGGTTGGTCGCCTTCAGGAAGCCGACGATCGCCGCCATGTCGTCGACATAGGCCTGGTCGACCTTCGAGCCGAAGCTGTAGTCCGCCAGCAGCGCCTCGTTCATCTCGACCGGTTGCTTCTGCGCATCGGAGAAGATCTTGATCACCTCCGCCTTGTTGGCGGGGTCGGCGACATAGGCCTGCGCCTTGAGCAGCACCTTGACCAGGGCGTTCGCCGCATTCGGGTTCTTGCGGACCCAGTCCTGCGAGGCGACCCAGATGGTGCGGTTGTTGGAGACCGGAGCGGCCTCGCCCTTGTTCTTGGCGAAATAGCTGGTGGTGCCGCTATGGACGATTCTAGCGCCCTGCTCCTTGACGGCGCGGTAGGGGAACGGCTCCCAGAACACCATGCCCTGGATCTCGTTGCTGGCCATCGCCGCCATCGCTTCCGGCGGGCCGAGATTGACAGTCTTGATCTTGCTCGCGTCCAGGCCATAGCGCTTGGCGACATTGTCGAGCAGCGCGCCGGAGGTTGAGCTCACCAGCAGGCCGAGCTTGACCTTGTAGAGGTCCTCCGGGTTCTCAACGCCGGCGTCCTTGCGAACGACGATCTTCTCCAGACCGTGGCTGACGGCGTTGGTGCCCAGGATGACCACCGGCACACCGTTATGCGCCATCGAGACCGGCGGCAGGTTGCCGGGCGTCCAGAGCTGAATCTGGTCGGCGAGCAGCGCTTCGCCGGCGAGATTGCCCGAGGCGAAGGTCTTGAACTCGACAGTCTTGAAGCCGGCCTCGGTGAACCAGCCCTTCTCCTTCGCGACGATATGGACGAGGAAGGGCAGGTCCGGCCCGATGCTGATCGAGAGCTTGTCGGTCTCGATCTTCTGCGCCGCCGCCGGCAGCAGGCCGGCCAAAGTCAGCAGCCCGGCGAGCGCCGCGCTGCGCAACTGCGTCGAAAATGCCTTCATTCAAACCTCCCCTTTTTTGGTGCTGGATAGTCGCCTCTAGCTGCCATGCCAGCGGCCGACCCAATGGCGGATCGCCACGCCGATTGCCGCATCAGTCAGAAGATTGAGGGCGCCGATCAGCAGGATGCCGACGATGATGACGCCGACCGAGCCGCCGGTATTGCGCTCATTGATGATCATGTAGCCAAGGCCCCGGTCAGCTGCGATCAGCTCGGCCGCGACGAGAACGCCGAAGCTCAGACCCCAGCCGATGCGCAGGCCCGTCGCCAGATCGGGCGCAGCCGCGGGGATCGCGACGCGCAGGAGCAGCGGCACGCCCGAGAGGCCCATGGTCTGGCCGGCGCGCAGCAGCATCGGATCGATGCCGCGCATGCCCTGATAGGCGGCGGTGACGACCGGGAAGAAGGCGCCGAGAAAGATGATGAAGAATTTCGAGGGCTCGCCGAGGCCAAACCAGATGATCGCGAGCGGAATCCAGGCGAGCGGCGGGATCGGCCGCAGCAGCTCGACCAGGGGGCTCACCACCACGCCGAAGCGGCGATACCAGCCGGCGAGGATGCCGACCACCACGCCGGCAAGCGCTCCGAGCAGGAAGCCGGAGAAGACCCGGGCCAGACTCCAGGACAGGTTCTCGCCGAGCTGGCGCGCCGTCAGGCGCTCGGTGGCGGCAGCAATGGCGAGCGACGGGCTTGGGAATATCCCCCTGTCGATCACACCCGTACGCACTGCTGCTTCCCAGAGCATGATCACCGCCAGCGTGCCGATGACGCCGAGCGCGATATCATTGCTGCGGATGGTGCTCGCGCTCATCGCCGCACCTGGTCGAGATTGCTGGCCCAGGGCATGAGCAACCGCTCGAGCCCGGCGAGCCCGCTGGAAATCAGGAAGCCGAGCAGGCCGATCACCAGCATGCCGACGATCGTGATCTCGCTGCGATAGAAGGTGCGGGCTTCCATGATCAGGGCGCCCAGCCCCTGGATCGTGCCGATCATCTCGGCGCCGACGATGACCATGAAGCCGACGCCGAGCGCCATGCGGGCCCCGGCGAAGATGCGCGGCAGCGCCGCCGGCAGCACGACCTCGCGATAGAGTTCCGGGCCCTGCAAACCGAAGGAGCGCGCCGCCCTCACCAGCACGGGATCGACATAGCGGACGCCGGCGATCACGTTGGACAGCATGGTCCAGAAGCAGCCATAGCCGATCAGCACGACCTTGGTCAGCTCGCCCGCACCGAACCAGACGATGACGAGCGGCAGGAGGCTCAGCGTCGCGACCGAGCGGCAGAACACGATCAGCGGCGCGCTCAGCTTGTCGAGCACCGGCAGGGCGCCGATCAGCAGGCCGAGCGGCACGGCAAGCAGGATGGCCGCGACATAGCCTTGCAGCACGCGCCAGATCGTCACGCCGGTATGGGCCCAGAGCGAGACACCAGTGGGAAAGCCGGTCAGCGACAATTCGGCGAAGCCGCGGGCGATCTTGCTCGGCGGCGGGAACTGATAGGCCTTGAGCAGGCCGTAGCCGACGGCGAGCTCCCAGGCCGCGAGCAGCACGGCGATGACCGCGAGCGAGCTGGCGGCGCGGGCGAGCCGGGCGCTCATGACGACAATTCGCTCCAGATCTCGTCATAGAGCGCGTTGAAGGCCGGCTCGGTACGCGAACGCGGGCGCGGCATCGGCACCTCGAAGATCCGCTGGATTCGCCCGGGATTGGGCGCGAGCAGCACGATACGGTCCGACAGCGTCAGCGCTTCGTCGATCGAATGGGTGACGAAGACCACAGTCTTGCGCCGCGCCTGCCAGATGCGCAGCAGCTCCTGCTGCAATTCGATGCGGGTCAACTCGTCGAGGGCGCCGAAGGGCTCGTCCATCAGCAGGATCTGCGGATCGAGCGCCAGCGCCCGGGCGATCGACACACGCTGCTGCATGCCGCCCGACATCTCGCGCGGATATTTGTTCGCCGCCGCCTCCAGCCCGACGAGGCGCAGCAGTTCGAGGGTGCGCTCCCGGCGTTCCTCGCGTGGCAGGCCGGCCTTGCGGAAGCCGAAGGAGACGTTGCCGAGGGCCGTGAGCCAGGGGAACAGCGCATGCTGCTGGAAGACGACGCCCTGCCCTTGGCCAGGGCCGGTCACCGGCCGATCGCCGATCGCAATCCGGCCGGAGGTCGCTGCGTCCAGGCCGGCGATGATGTTGAGCAGCGTGGTCTTGCCGCAGCCGCTGCGGCCGATCAGGGAGACGAACTCGTTCTCGGCGATGTCGAGGTCGATGCTGTCGAGGACCTTGAGCTCGCCGCCCTGGCGCGCGGCGAAGACCTTGTGCACGGCTTCGATCCGGATGAAGGGCGGCCGGGCCGAGCGGCCCGCCTGCGGCGTCGCGTCCGGCTCGCGCATCGAGACATTGCCGGCACGGCTCATCGACACTCCTCCCCCGGCGGTTGGACCGGCCTTGAGGTCAGGCTAATGCAAGAGCACAAATTGTAAAGTGCAATTTGTATTTCAGCGCATATAATGCCGGCCAGCGAGTCGGAGCCGGTATCTGCGGTTGCAGCGCGCTGGTGGCGATTGTATGCGGCCAAGGCACATCGCCGGCGCCGCATCAGGAGGCTGTCGAGAGGGATCCATGCGCAACGGCTCGGCGAATATCGTCCTGAGGACGCTCCACGAGATGATCGAGCGGCTCGATGACGGAGCCCGCCTGCCAACCGTGCGTGACCTGATGAAGAAGCATCAGGTCAGCCAGGCGACCGTCCAGGAAGCGCTCGATCACCTGAAGGGCGAAGGCCTACTGATGTCGCAGGTTGGGCGCGGCACCTATGTGACCCGTGGCGGCCCGGCCCGGGCGGGCGAGAGCGGCCACAGGACGGGGCTCGACAGCCTTCTCATCCTGTCGAACGCCAGCATGAACGAGCGCTGCGCTCTCGTGCAGAACTATATCGTCGAGGAGATGTCGCGGCAGGATGCCAAGGTGGTGCAGATCTCCTACCACCACACCGAGCACCTGCTCGAGATCCTCAATTCCCTCCCGAACTTTGACGCGGTGGTGCTGCAGTCGCATTACGAGAGCATCCCGATTCGCCTGCTCCATTTGCTGCAGCAGAAGGCAAAAGCGCTCGTGGTCGACGGCCACACCGTCTCCGGCGTCGATATCGACCGCATCGGCACGGATTGGGAGGACGCGCTGGAAATGGCACTGCGCCAGCTCGTCGATCTCGGCCATCACTCCTTCGGCCTCATCTCGATCAACACCATGGCCCAGCCGATCCTGGCGGCGCGCCGCGCCTTTGGCCGCCATGCAGCGATCGAGCGGGGCCGCTTCAGCTTCCATCCGCCGATCGTACTGGAACGCGTCCAGCATCCCAGCCACAGCGTGCTCGACGCCGTCGCCGATACGCTGACGCCGCTCTTGTCCGACGATGGCCGGCTGCCGTTCACGGCGCTGCTCACGCTCGGCATCTCCGATACGCTCGGTGTCAGCCAGGGCCTGCAGCGGCTCGGTATCGACTGGCCGAACGATCTGAGCGTGGTCGTGCTCGGCCATCGCGACGTACCGAGCGAGCATCTCGGCGTCATGACAATCGCAGGCAGCTCGCAGCGCAAAGCGGCCGAGAAACTGGTCGAGACGATCCGGCGCCGGATCGAACAGCCGACGCTCTCGCCGCAGATCGTCTACCTGCACTGCGATCAGGTGGTGCGGGGCAGCACAGCCAAGCCGCAGCATCCCTGACGGCTCCGCAAGAGGTACATTGCAATATATATTGACCCGCGCTAGCGTGAGCCCTCGATAAGGAAAAAACCGCGGGTGGAAACGGCATGCTTGGCGAGCGTCTCCCGGAAAGGCTGTCACCTCTGGCCTCACAGGCGGGGGTCAGACCCTTCTACGGCGACCTGCACAATCATTGCGGCATTTCCTACGGCCATGGCAGCCTCGAACAGGCGCTGAAACGGGCGCGCCGGCAGCTCGATTTCGTCTCGGTCACCGGCCATGCCTACTGGCCGGACATGCCGGTCGACGATGCCAGCGTCGCCCATATCGTCGACTTCCACGTCAAGGGCTTCGCCCGGCTGGACAGGCTCTGGCCGGGGCACTTCGCCACGCTCGCCGCAGCCGACGTGCCCGGCCGCTTCACCGTCTTTCCGGGCTACGAGATCCATTCCTTCGCCCATGGCGACTACACGATCGTCTATCGCGATCTGACGCAGCGCCCGATCCTCAAGGCGGACAGCCCGGCGGAGCTGAAGCCGATGCTGCAGGCGGAGGCCGGCGCAGGCGCCTTCGCCTTCCCGCATCATATCGGCTACCGGCTCGGCGCACGCGGCATCAACTGGACCTCGCTCGATCCGGAGCTGTCGCCGGTACTGGAGATCATCTCCATGCATGGCTGTTCCGAGACCTCGATCATGGACCGGCCTTTCCTCCACTCGATGGGCCCGAGCGACGGCCATTCGACCGTGCGGCACGGCCTGAACCTCGGGCATCGCTTCGGTTTCCTCGGGAATACCGACCATCATAGCGGCTATCCCGGCTCCTATGGACATGGCCGCTCCATGGTCTATGCCGGCAGCAATGATCGCAGTGACCTCTGGGACGCGATCATGCAACGGCGCACCGGCGCACTGACCGGCGACAACGCCCATCTGTTCTTCACCCTGGGCGGTGCGATGCCGGGCGGCGAGGTCGAAGCGGGCGCGGATCCGAATCTTCGCCTCGAAGCCGTCGCGCCCGGCCATATCGACTATATCGACGTGATCCGGAACGGTGCGCTCGTGCGGCGGGTGGTGCCGGAGCTGGAGGCGTCTCCGATCCATGACGACAGCGCAGTACTCGAAACGATCCTCGTCCTGGAGCTGGGCTGGGGCTCGCGCGGCAAACAGCATCGCTGGAACGGATCGCTGCAGGTCGAGGGCGGTGAGATCCTCTCGGTCGAGCCACGTCTGCGCGGCAACGAGGTCGTCTCGCCGCTCGAAGGCGACGCCGACGGGCAGGACGAGGACGAGGTCACGCTCGACGGCCACCGGATCGGCTTCTCGATCACCGCTTCGTCGAACCCGAACAACATGACGCCGGCCATGCAGGCGATCGCAGCGCGCGTGCGGCTGGGCAGCGATGCCCGCCTCGTGCTCGATGCCGACGGCCAGCGTTTCGAGGTCACGGCGGCCCGCCTGCTCGGCGGGGCGCTGGCGGGCAATCTCGGCCCGATCGACAGCCCAGCCTTCAGGCTCTTCCCCCTGCCCCGCCCGCATCAATGGCAATGGCAGGGCAAGATCGCGCTCGAACCGCTGCGCTCCGGCGATTGGGTCTATGCGCGCATGCGCCAGGCCAACGGGCAATGGGCCTGGGCCAGCCCGGTCTTCTGCCGGTGAGGCGCGGGAACGAGGAAACACCGTTAAGCTGACGGCAGACTGGCGTGAAACGGTTTCGCAGGGAGGATGACATGAGCTTCGACTTTCGCATGCCGAGACGCAATCTTCTGAAGGGGATCGGAGCCACCGGACTCGGCGCCGCCCTCGGCACCGGCGGCATCCGGCCGCTCTACGCCAAAGCCCAGGCGCCGATCACCATCGTCGTGAACCAGTCGCCCTGGTTCGCCAGCTTCCGCAGGACGGTCGAGGCCTATGAGGCAGCGACCGGCAACAAGGTCGAGCTCGACGTCAACCCCTTTGCCGGCTCACTGGAGAAGCAGCGCAACTCGGTCCGTGCCCAGCGCGGCCAGTACGACATCCTGATCATGAACTCGGGCTGGTTCACCGAGATGTATGCCGGCGGCTTCCTCGATGCGATCACCGACATCGACCCCAGCTTCAAGCTCGATCCGGAGATCTACACGCTCGGCGACACCATCTATTACAACGCCCAAAAGAAGACGGTGACGGCCGACGGCAAGCTGATGTCGCTGCCGGTCTCGCCGCTGATCCCGCTGCTCTATTATCGCGGCGACCTCTACAAGCAGGCCGGGCTGTCGGCGCCCAAGACCTTCGCCGAGCTCGAAGCGAATTCCGCCAAGTTCCACAAGCCGCCCGGCATGTACGGCATCGTCCAGCGCGGCGCGCGCGGGCCCCATACCGTCGCCTACGACTTCTACCCCTATCTCTACGGCTTCGGCGGCGGCATCTTCAAGGACCAGTCGGCCGGCGACTACTCGGTGACGCTGAACTCGCCGGAGGGACGCGCGGCGCTCGACTATTACATCCGGCTGGCGCGCACCGTCGGCCACCCCAAGACGGCCGCCTCCGACCAGGCCGAGGTGATCCAGGCGATGGTGACCGGCCATGCCGCGCATATCATGATGGTGATCGCCGCCTGGTCGCAGATGGACGATCCCAACAAGTCGGCCGTGGTCGACAAGATCGAGTTCGCGCCGCCGCCCTCGCAGCCGGGATTGCCGACTGCGCCGGGCCTCGGGCACTGGCTCGCCGGCATCTCCCGCAACGTGCCCGATGACCGCAAGCGCGCGGCGGTCGAGTTCCTGCGCTGGTTCCAGACCAAGGACGCCCAGATGGAGACCGCGAAGGCCGGCGGCATCCCGGTCCATGCCGCCGTCTACAAGGACCCGATCGCGCAGGAACGCAAATACCGCTGGATGAAGCCGCTGGCGGAGGCGCTGCCGCACGCGGTCAACATCTACCAGTTCCCCGAGGCCAACGACGTCATCGCCGTGCTCGAAATCGGGCTCAACCGGGCCGTGGCCGGCGAGATCACCAGCGTCGATGCCCTAAACGGCATGTCCGCCGAGATCCACAAGATCATGGAGAAGTATTCCTACAAGACCGGCGGGCTCCAGCCGCTCAAGTGACATCCGGGCGGCGAGGGGAACGAGGCATGGCGGGAGCTGTGGCAAAGGCCGGTGCGCAAGTCATCGACCGGCAGGTGGAGAATGCCGACCAGCGCCTCTGGCGCTGGCTGACGCTTGCGCCTGCTCTGGTGATGCTGCTGGCGCTCAGCATCATCCCACTCGTCGGGCTGGTGGTCACCAGCTTCCAGAACATCGCCTGGGCCGAAGGCCGGGCAGTGCGTAGCTGGGCCGGGCTCGATCACTACCGGGCCCTGTTCAGCGACGCACTGTTCGGCGCCGGCCTCTGGAACACCGGCCTGTTTGCGCTCGGGGCGGTGACCGGGCAGATGCTGCTCGGCTTCGCGCTGGCGCTCCTGGTCAGCAGGGTCAGCCGCGGCCGCATTCTCTACCGGACCATCTTCATCCTGCCGATCCTGATCCCCGGCATCGTCATCGGCGCCATCTGGAAGCTGATGCTCAACTATGATTTCGGGCTGGCCAACCAGATCCTCGGCCTCGTCGGATTGGGACCGGTCGACTGGCTCGGCAATGGCCAGATCGCGCTGCTCTCGGTGATCATGGTCGATATCTGGCACTGGACGCCGTTCTGCTTCCTGCTCTTCCTGGCCGGGTTGGAATCACTGCCCCAGGACGTCTACGAGGCCACCAAAATCGACGGCGCCAGCGCCTGGCAGGAATTGCTCTACGTCACCCTGCCCTTGATGGTGCCGACCATCATCGTCACCTTCGCCTTCCGTCTCGTCCTCGCCTTCAAGGTCTTCGACGAGGTCTATCTCCTCACCAAGGGCGGTCCCGGCACGGCGACGGAGGTCATCAGCTTCACGCTCTACCAGCGCTTCTTCACCGAGGACAAAGCGGGCTACGGCTCGGCAATGTCTGTCGCCGTGATCTTCCTGGTCTGCCTTCTGCTCGTCGTGGCGCTGTCGGCGCGACGCCGCTCGGAGAGCCGGGCATGAGCGGCAGGTCGGGCGTTTCCTCGGGCTGGTCGATCCACGCCGCCCTCCTCGTCAGTGCAGCGATCGTGCTCGTCCCGGTGATCTGGACGGTCGCCGCCGGCTTCCGCACCCAGATCTCGCTGCTGATGGGCCAGGTGACCTTCTCGCCGGTGCTGTTCAATTTCGATGAGGTGCTGTTCTCCAAGACCTCGGAATTCCTGGTCAACTACCGCAATTCGATCATCGTCGGCGTGGCGAGCACTCTGCTTTGCGTCGGCGCGGCGACGCTGGCCGCCTTCTCGCTCAACCGCACGCGCTGGCGTCGCTGGGTCGTGCAGGTCTTCCTCGCCTGGACGCTGATCTTCCACATGATCCCGCCGGTGGCGCTCGCCAGCGCCTGGTTCACCATGCTGCGCACCGTCGGCCTGGAGAACAGCTTCACCGGGCTGATCCTGGCGCATACGACCCTCAATCTGCCGATGGCGATCTGGCTGATGAGCGTCTTCGTGCGCGAGGTGCCGAAGGAACTGGAAGAAGCCGCGCTGATGGACGGCGCGACCACGCCGGTCCTGCTCTGGAACGTCGTGCTGCCGGTGATCGCGCCGGGACTCGCCGCAACGTCCGTCCTGACCTTCGTCTTCTCCTGGAACGAGTTTGCGGTCTCGCTGGCACTGACTATGAAGCAAACCGCGACCGTTCCCGTCGCGATCGCCAAGTTCGCCCAGGAATTCGAGATCCAGTACACGCAGATGGCGGCCAGCGCGGGTCTCGCCATGCTGCCGGCCCTGATCGTGATGCTCTTCGCCCAACGCTACATCGTCAAAGGCCTCACCCAGGGCGCCGTGAAATAGCGCCCTGCCAGCGAGCCCGAGCCGGGAGATCAATGTGAAGGCCGTATTCGTCCTCTTCGATTCGCTGAACCGCCACATGCTCGGCTGTTATGGCGGCAAGCGCGTGCCGACCCCGAATTTCGACAGACTGGCGCGCCGCTCGGTGAGCTTCGACCAGCACTATGTCGGCAGCCTGCCCTGCATGCCGGCGCGGCGCGACATGCTGACCGGGCGGCTCACCTTCCTGCACCGGAGCTGGGGACCGCTCGAACCCTTCGACAACGCCTTCCCGGAGATCCTGCACAAGGAGACCGGGACCTACAGCCATCTGATCACCGACCATTTCCATTATTGGGAGGATGGCGGGGCGACCTATCACAACCGCTACGATTCCTACGAGTTCGTCCGCGGGCAGGAGGGCGATCGCTGGAAGGCGATGGTCCAGCCGCATTGGGAACGGCTGCGCGAGAAATACCATGCGCGCCAGTTCAGCGAGGCCCGCCGCAGCTATTTCGGCCAGAACATCATCAACCGCGAGTTCATCAAGGCGGAGGAGGATTTCCCCTCGGTGCGCTGCTTCGCCGAAGGCTTCGACTTCCTCGAACGCAACAAGGACGCCGACAACTGGCTGCTGCAGATCGAGACCTTCGATCCGCATGAGCCCTTCACCGCCCCGGCCCGCTTCAAGGAAGCCTTCGACACCGGCTGGAACGGCCCGATCCGCGATTGGCCGCGCTATGGCCGGGTCGACGAATTGCCGGCGGAATGCGAGGAGCTCCGCGCCAACTACTACGCGGTCGTGGCGATGTGCGACGACCTGCTCGGTCAGCTCCTCGACTGGTTCGATGCCAACGAGATGTGGAAGGACACCGCGCTCGTCGTAACCACCGACCACGGCTTCCTGCTCGGCGAGCATGACTTCTGGGCCAAGAACCGGATGAACCTCTATGAGGAGGTCGCCCATATCCCGCTCTTCCTGCACGACCCCCGCCATCCCGAACGCGCCGGCACACGCTCGCAGGCGCTGACCCAGTCGATCGATCTCGCGCCGACATTCCTCGATTTGTTCGGCGCCACGCCGCCGGCCGAGAACGAAGGCATCTCGCTCTGCCGGATGGCTGACGGTACCGCGCTGCGCGAGGGCCTGCTGTTCGGCTATTTCGGCGGCGCGGTGAATGTGGCCGATGGGCGCTACACCTATCACCGCTTCCCGGAAGACCTGTCGAAGCAGGAACTCTACCAGTACACGCTGATGCCGACGCACATCTTCTCGCCGTTCTCCACGGAGGAGCTGGCTGGCACGACGATCTCGCCGCCACTCGGCTTCACCAAGGGTGCGAACCTGCTGAAGGTGCCGGTGATCGAACGCTCGCCGATGTATAATAATTACGGCCCGGGAGGCCTGCTGGAATCCGAGACGCGCCTCTACGACCTCAAGATCGACCCCGGCCAGGAAGCGCCATTGAACGACGCAGCCACCGAGGCCCGGCTGGCAACGCTGATGCGACGCCTGATGATCGCCAATGGCGCGCCGCCTGAGGCCTTCACGCGCATCGATCTCGCCCCGGACGCGACCGATTGACGATGCGCAAGCCGGCGACCTTCCCACGCCACCTCACTGCCGACCCCCGGCAGTTCGCCAGCGTGCGCCGGATCGTCCTCTGCGACGGGCCTGAGGCCGGCATCGAGACCCTTGCCTTCTCGACCGGCGGCGGCCTCGATTTCTGGGTGACCGCCGGTCGATTGATGGACATCGCGACCCTGTCCTGGCGCGGCGTCCAGCTCGGCTGGCAGAGCCCCGCCGGCCTGCGCCGGCCCGATGCCACTCCGGTCGACCGGGATCGGCGCTTCAGCACGGCCTTTGGCGGCTTCCTCAATACCTGCGGCTTCGACCATATCCGCCAGCCGGCCGACGGGCGGCCACTGCACGGCTCGGCCCCGTTCACACCGGCGCGGCTCACCGCCTATGGCGAGGACTGGCACGCCGCCGTGCCGATGCTGTTCTGCGAAGGCGAGGCGATCTGCTGGGCCCATGGCGGCCTCGGCTATTGCTTGCATCGTCGGATCGAGGCACCGATCGGCGGCAGCTCGCTCAGCCTTCGCGACCGCGTGACGGTGATCGGCGCCGAGCCCGCCCCGATCATGGCGCTCTACCATTTCAACCTCGGCTATCCGATGATCGAGGGCGGCAGCACGATCGAACTCGATGGCGACCTCCTGGCGGGTCCGCTCAACCTGCCCGAGGAGGCGGTGACGCCAGCCTCGTTGCATCCCGCGGCCTACGCACAGGCAAGCTGCAGCGCGCATGGCAAGGCCGCGACGATCACCTTCCACTGGGACACCGTCGAATTGCCCTTTCTGCAGCTCTGGCGCGATTTGCGGCCGGGCGCCGGGGTGATGTCGATCGAACCCTGTTCGATCGGGCGCCTCGACGACGGGCGCAACGCTCCCTCGCCTCTCCTCAAGCCAGGCAGCAGCCGCGTCTTCGCCATCGATATCGACGTGACCGATCCCGGTGAGGCCTGACGCAGCCTCAACCGCGGGCGTGGATGCTCTTCCAGATCGCCAAAGGAGTCGCCGGCATGTCGAGATGGCGCACGCCATGCGGCGCAAGCGCATCGACGACCGCGTTCATCACCGAGGGCAGCGACCCCGCGCAGCCGGCCTCGCCGCAGCCCTTGGCGCCGACCCGGTTGGTGCTTGTCGGCACACCCCGGCTGACGAAGGAGAAGAACGGCACGTCCGCGGCGCGCGGCAGCGCATAGTCCATGAAGGAGCCGGTCATCAGCTGGCCGGCCTCGTCATAGGCGGTCATCTCGTAGAGCGCCTGGCCGATCCCCTGGACGACGCCGCCATGCAATTGCCCTTCGACGATCATCGGGTTCACCACCGTCCCGAAATCGTTGACCATGACGTAGCTCGCGATCTCGACCTGCCCGGTCTCCGGATCGATCTCGACCTCGGCGATATGGCAGCCATTCGGATAGGCTGACGGCGCCGCCTTGAAGACATGGTCGACGTCGAGCGTCTGCGGGAGGTCGGCGGGAATGCTGACATCAGTCCGCAGTCTGGCAGCGAGCTCCATGATGCCGATGGCGCGGTCGGTCCCGGCGATCCGGAACTGACCCGCCCCGAACTCGATGTCGACCGCAGCCGCCTCCAGGAAATGCGCGGCCAGGAGCTTGCCCTTCTCGACGACGAGCTCGCTCGCCTCGATGATCGCCGAGCCGCTCGCCATCACCGATTTGGAGCCGCCGGTCCCGCCACCGGCGATCAGCCGATCGCTGTCGCCCTGGAACAGGCGGATCTTCTCGAAGGGCACGCCGAGCTGGCTCGACAGGATCTGGGCGAAGGGCGTCCAGTGCCCCTGCCCGTAATCGAGCGTCCCGGTGACGATGGTGACGCTGCCGTCGGCCTCGAAATGCAGGCCGCCCATCTCGTTGGTCGGCGGTGCCGTCACCTCGAGATAGCAGCCGATGCCGCGGCCGCGCAGCTTGCCGGCCTTGCGGCTCTGGCGCAGGCGAGCCGCATAGCCCCTCCAATCGGCGGCTTCGATCGCCCTTGCGAACAGGGCCGGGAAATCGCCGCTGTCATAGACCGTCCCGATCGGCGTCGCCCAGGGTAATTGTCCCGGCCTGATCAGGTTGCGCCGCCTGAGCTCGGCGCTGTCGATCCCCATCTCGCAGGCGGCAGTATCGATCAGCCGCTCCATGAAATAATTGCCCTCAGGCCGTCCGGCGCCGCGATAGGCGCCGATCGGCGGGGTGTTGGTGACAGTGCATTTCGCGAGAACCTCGACCAGCGGCGTGCGGTACATGCCGACGCTGTTCTTGCCGATGTTCAGCGTCGCCATCATCGGCCCGACCGGCGAGAGATAGCCGCCCATATTGCCGATGCCGGTGAAGCGCGTCGCCAGGAAGCGGCCGCGCGCATCGAGCGCGAGCTCGGCCTCGAACACCATGTCGCGGCCGTGATGGTCGGAGACGAAGCTCTCCGAGCGCTGGTCGGTCCATTTCACCGGCTTCTTCAGCAGGCGGGCCGCATGCAGCAGCGCGACATGCTCGGGGAAGACCGAGCCCTTCATGCCGAAGGAGCCGCCGACATGACCGGTGACCAGCCGCATCCGGCCAGCCGGAACGCCCATCGCCGCCGCGAGATTGTTGCGCAAGCCGAAGACGCCCTGGCTCGGCGCATGCAGCGTGTAGCGGCCGGCCTTGCGGTCATAGCTGGCGATCGCCGAGCGCGGCTCGATCGGGTTCACCACGACGCGGTTGTTGACGATCCTCAGGCGAGCGACATGAGCCGCACCGGCGAAGGCGGCGGCGACCTTTTGCGCATCGCCGGACTGGTAGTCGAGGACGAGATTGCCCGGCACCTCGTCATAGAGTTGCGGCGCGCCGGGGGCGAGCGCCTCCTCGCCCGAGATGACGGCGGGCAGGACGTCGATGTCGAGCGCGACCACCTCCGCGGCATCGCGGGCTTGGACCGCCGTGCGGGCGACGACCACGGCCACGGGATCGCCGACGAAGCGGACCTTGTCGGTCGCCAGCGCCATGCGCACCGGCTTGCGGATCGGCGTCCCGTCACGATTGGGCAGGTCGATCTGGCAGCGCAACGGCCCATAGCCCTGTCCGTCGAGATCGGCACCTGTATAGATTGCGACCACGCCCTTCATCGCCGTCGCCGCGGAGATATCGATGCCGTTGAGCACGCCATGCGCATGCGGGCTGCGGACGAAGGCGGCGTAGAGCTGGCCTTCTAGCGCCAGATCGTCGGTGTAGCGCCCCTCGCCACGCACCAGGACCGGATCCTCCTGCCGCGGCACCGGCTGGCCGATTCCGAACGACGCCGAGGAAAGCTCGGCGGGAGCTGCGCGCATGTTCATGACGAGGCACCACGGTGGGATATTGGGCAGATCGACGAGTAAGCCCGCGGCGGGGAGCAGAACGATCTGCCTGCCAATTGTCACATGGAAGGCGTCGTGGTTGTCAAATGCGCCCGCGTCGGGGCCGCCCCGCGTCGAGCGGTCAGTAATGGAAGGTCCAGAGCAGGCTTTCGCTCAGGCCCTTCAGCGCCTCGACCGCATCCGGACGCTCGCGCGCCAGTGTCGTGATCAACGCGTCGGCCACTGCGAAGGCCGCGGTCGGCGAGTTCGGCAGGAAGCTGTTGCGGGCCGGGGCGAAGAAGGTCAAGTCGGCCAACGGCACCAATGGCGATGACGGCCCATCCGTCAGCGCGATCAGGACGGCGCCGCGCTTCTTGGCAAATTTGGCGAGCTCCAGCGTCGCGCGTGAATAGCGCGGCAGCGAGATCGCGATCACGACATCCTCCGGCCCGGCCGAGAGCATGTGGCGAACGGCGCGCTCCGGCCCGCCTCGCGACGAGGCGAAGACGACGTCGGCGTCGAGATAGAGCGCGAGCCCGTCTTCCAGGAAGGCGCCGACATAGTGACTGGCGCCGGAGCCGACGATGAAGATCCGGCGCGCCTTCAGCATCAGGCCGATGGCACGGTTGACCGTGCCCTCCTCCAGCGTCGCGATCGCCTCGTCGAGATTGGCGGCCTCGCCCTTCAGTGTCGTCGCCATGGTGGCAAAGACCGAGCCCGCCGTAGCGCGGGCGTCGGCGAGCCCCTCCACCGGCGCGAGCGCCACTTTCAACGCCGTCGACAAGGCGGCGCGGAAATCGCCATAATTGCGATAGCCCAGCGTCCGGACGAAGCGGGTGACGGTCGCGGTCGAGGTGCCGCTTTTCTCGGCCAGGCCCTCGATCGTCACCGTCGCGGAATCGAGCGGGCTCTGCAGAACGAAATCGGCCGCCTTGCGATGGCCATCGCTCAGCGAGGGGTAGATCCGGGCGATACGATTGGCGAGATCCGTTGTCGGCTTCAGGGCGCGTGACATGGCTCTCCCGGTGATTGACGTCGGATCATTTTCATGTTTGCTACCGCGTGAAAATAAAGCTGTCAAAACCACCAGCTACGGGAACGGAGACCGACCGATGCGTCAGCGCGCATTTATCACCCTTCTGCTCGGCGCCAGCATGCTGAGTGCCAGCGTTCTCAGCACCTCTGCCATGGCGCAGACCCTGCGCATCGCGCTCGCCTCCGAGCCGACCGCCGTCGATCCGCATTATCACGACCTCACGCCCAACAATGCGCTCGCCCAGCACATCTTCGACAGCCTCGTGCTGCAGGACGAGAAGCAGGCGCTGCAGCCGGGCCTCGCCACCTCCTGGGAAAATGACGGCAAGAATCGCTGGACCTTCAAGCTGCGCCAGGGCGTCAAGTTCACCAACGGCCAGGCCTTCGGCGCGCAGGACGTCGTCTTCACCTTCTGCCGCACGCTGAAGAACGAGACCAAGGTCTCCGGCTCCTTCGCAGACATCACCGGCAACTTCGCCAAGGTCGAGACGCCGGACGCCAACACCCTGGTGATCGAGACCAAGGAGCCGGAGCCGCTGCTGCCGACCCTGCTCTCGGGCCTGCCGATCCTGTCGGCCTCGATCGTCCAGCACGGCGCCATCAGCTACGATGTCGAGAAGAACTGCGGTGTGACCGGCGCCTGGCCGGCCGTCAACAACTTCAATGACGGCTCGATGGCGATCGGCACCGGCCCGTACAAGCTGAAATCCTATGTCCGGGGATCGGCGATCGAGCTCGAGCGCAATCCGACCTATTGGGGTCAGGCCGAGCCCTGGGCGAGCGTGCGCTTCGTGCCGGTGACCAATGCCGGCCCGCGCCTCGCCGGTCTTCTCGCCGGCGATTACGACGTGATCGAGAACCCTGCCGCGCGCGACCTTGGCCGGATCAAGAGCGACAAGCGCTTCGGCTCGGTCATCACGCCCTCGACGCGGGTCATCTATTTCCAGCTCGACGTCGGTCGCGATCAGAGCCCCTTCGTCAAGGCGCCCGATGGCAACAACCCCCTGAAGGATGCGCGCGTGCGCAAGGCGATGTCGCTCGCCATCGACCGCGAGGCGATCGTCAAGCGCATCATGGATGGCGCCGCCGAGCCGGCCTACCAGTATCTGCCTACCGGCATGTTCGGCACGCTGGCGAACCCGCCCAAGCTCGCCTACGACCCAGCCGCAGCGAAGAAGCTGCTGGCCGAGGCCGGTTATCCCAACGGCTTCCAGTTGACGCTCTCGGCGACGAACGACCGTTACATCAATGACAGCCAGATCACCCAGGCCGTCGCGCAATACCTGACCCAGATCGGCATCAAGACCGAAGTCGATGCGATGACGCGCGCGATCTATTTCCCCCGTCGGGCCAAGAAGGAATTCAGTGTCGCGCTCGGCGGCTGGGGCTCCGCCACCGGCGAGGCCGCCTCCTTCCTGCGCCAGTGGCCGCCGACCCCGAACGAGACCAAGACGCTCGGCGGCTCGAACTATGGCGACTACAAGAATGACGAGTTCGACAAGGTGATCCGCGCCGCGGTTACGACGCTCGACGACAAGAAGCGCGCCGAACTGCTGCAGCAGGCGATGAAGCTCGTCCTCGACGACGGCGCCTTCATCCCATTGCACTTCGAAAGCGGCATCTGGGCTCACAAGGCCGAGCTCAACGTCGTCGGCCGTGCCGACCAGTTCATGCTCGCCATGTCGGTGAAGCCGGCGAAGTAAGCCGGCAGCCGCTCCATGGCGACAAGAACTCGCACCGTCATTCCGGGGCAGGCCGAAGGCCTGAGCCCGGAACCCATGAACACCGTCTTTCGCGGGTGGGGCTCTGCCAATCCCGTTCTTTTCCCGGGACGACCTGAGTTCATGGATTCCGGGCTCGCTGCTTCGCAGCGCCCCGGAAAGACGGCGCAATTGTTTGGGCAACCCAGATGACCGCCTTCGTCCTGCAGCGGCTGATCCAGAGCGTGCTCGTGCTGCTCGCGGTCTCGGTCGTGGTCTTCCTTGCCGTCTATGGCATTGGAGACCCGATCGAACTCCTGGTCTCGCCCTCGGCCAGTGCAGCCGAGCGCGAGGCGCTGATCCGCCGCCTCGGGCTCGATTTGCCGGTCTGGCAGCAATACCTGACCTTCATGGCCAATGCGCTGAAGGGCGATCTCGGCCGCTCCTTCGTGCATGGCGTCCCCGCGCTGCAGCTGATCCTGCAGCGTTTGCCGGCGACCTTCGAACTGGTGCTGCTGGCGATGACGCTGGCGCTCGCCGCTGGCATCCCGCTCGGCCTGATGGCGGGCCTCAATCCCGACAGCCGGAGCGCCCGGATCGTCATGGCCAGCACCGTGCTCGGCTTCTCGCTACCGAGCTTCTGGAAGGGCATGATGCTGATCCTGCTCTTTGCCGTCTGGCTCGGCTGGCTGCCGACCGCCGGGCGCGGCGAGACTGTATCGCTCCTCGGCGTTCAGACCAGCCTTTTGACCTTGGACGGGCTGCAGCACATCGCCTTGCCCGCGCTCAACCTGGCGATCCCGAACCTCGCTCTGATCATCCGGCTCGTCGCGGCCGGCACCACCGAGACCATGACGCTGGACTACGTCAAATACGCCCGCGCCAAGGGTGTGCGCCCCAGGCGCATCGTCAACCGGCATATCCTGCGCAACATCCTGATTCCGGTCGTCACCGTGGTCGGCGTCGAGTTCGGCAGCCTCGTCGCCTTCTCGACCATCACCGAGACGGTCTTCGCCTGGCCCGGCATGGGCAAGCTTCTGATCGACTCGGTCTACCAGCTCGATCGGCCGGTGGTCGTCGCCTATGTCCTGCTGGCGACGCTGCTCTTCGTCACCGTCAACTTCCTGGTCGACGTGCTCTATGCCGCCCTCGACCCACGGGTGAAGCTCGCAGGAGAGCAGGCATGAGCCTCGACACTCCGCGCCTCGCCGGCCCCATCAAGGCCGACACGCCCCTGCGCGAAAAGGTGCTGCGCCATCTGCGCAATCGCCCGACCACGCGCGGCGCCGCGATCCTGCTGGGGATCATGGTGGCGCTCGCTCTGCTCGCTCCCTTCATCACGCCGCAGAACCCGCACGATCTCGCCTCGCTCAGCGTGATGGACAACCGGCTCGCGCCGGGCGAGCAGGGCATGAGCGGCTTCACCTTCTGGCTCGGCAGCGATGCGCAGGGCCGCGATATGCTGAGCGCCATCCTCTATGGCCTGCGCACCAGCCTGCTGGTCGGCTTGGCCTCGACCATCGGCGCGCTTTCGATCGGCATCCTCGCCGGGCTCGCCGCGGCGCAGTTCGGCGGCGTGGTCGACGCCATCATCATGCGCGTCGTCGACTTCATGCTCGGCTTCCCCTCGATCCTGGTCGCGCTGGTGCTGCTCGCCTCGATCGGGCGCGGCGTCGACAAGGTCATCCTTGCGATCGTGCTGGTGCAATGGGCGCAATACGCAAGGCTGATGCGGGCGGCGGCGCTGGTCGAACGGCGCAAGGAATATATCGAGGCGGCCGTGAATTTCGGCCTGCCAACCCGCCACATCATGCTGGCGCATCTGCTGCCGAACTCGGTCGGTGCCGTGCTCGTCGTCGCCAGCATCAGCATCGCCTCCGCGATCACGCTGGAGGCGACGCTCTCCTTCCTCGGCGTCGGCGTGCCGGTGACGCAGCCTTCGCTCGGCCTGCTGATCGCGAATGGCTTCGAATTCCTGCTCTCCGGCGAATACTGGATCGCCGTCTTCCCCGGAATCGCGCTCGTGCTCCTGATCATGTCGCTCAACCTCGTCGGCGATCGCCTGCGCCGCAGCTTCAACGTGCGCGCATGAGCGAAGCACCCCTCCTTTCCGTGCGCGGCCTCAAGACCGTGTTCCATGCGCAGGACGGCGCCTGGCCGGCGGTCGACGGCGTCGATTTCAGCGTCGCCAAGGGCGAGGTCCTCGGCCTGGTCGGCGAGTCCGGCTCGGGCAAGTCGGTCACCGGCTTCTCGCTGGTGCAGTTGATCGACCCGCCGGGCGAGGTCGTCGCCGGCGAGGTGCTGTTCGACGGCGACGATCTGCGCGCCGCCTCGCAGGAGCGCCTGCGGCAACTGCGCGGCGACCGGATCGCGATGATCTTCCAGGACCCGCTGATGACGCTGAATCCGGTACTCAGCATCGGCGAGCAGATGAGCGAGGCGATCCTCGAACATCGCGCCTGCAGCCGGCAGGAAGCGCTCGCCAAGGCGGCGAAGGCGCTAGCGCGGGTCGGCATCTCCTCGCCGGAGGCGCGCCTGAAGCAGTTCCCGCACGAATTCTCCGGCGGCATGCGCCAGCGCGTCGCGATCGCGACGGCCCTCCTGAACGATCCCGATTTGATCATCGCCGACGAGCCGACCACGGCGCTCGACGTCACCATCCAGGCGCAGATCCTCTACGAGGTGCAGAAGCTCTCGCGCGAGAGCGGCGCCGCGGTGATCTGGATCACCCACGATCTCGCCGTGGTCGCCGAGCTCGCCGACCGAGTGGCGGTGATGTATGCCGGCCGCATCGTCGAGATCGGCGATGTCGAGACCGTGCTCGACCGGCCGCGCCACCCCTATACGCTCGGCCTGCTCGGCTCTTCCGCGACCATGGTCGAGCCGGGCGAGCGCCTGCACCAGATCGACGGCATGGCGCCACGCATCGACTCGCGGCCCTCCGGCTGCCCGTTCCGGCCACGCTGCAAGCGGGCCTTGCCGGTCTGCGCCGACAGCGATCCGCAGCCGCAGGCCCATGACGGCCGCACCCTGCGCTGCCACAACCCCGTGCCGGATCAGGTGGCGGCATGAGCGAGACCTTGTTCGAGCTACGCGGCGTCCGCAAATATTTCCGCGGCAAGGCCAATATGGCCGAACGCATCCTGACCGCGATCGGCCGGCACGCCCCGCCCGCGACCCTGAAGGCGGTCGACGGCGTCGATCTCAGCGTCCGCAAGGGCGAGGTGCTCGGTCTCGTCGGCGAATCCGGCTGCGGCAAGTCGACCCTGGCGCGCATCGCCACCGGCATCCTGCCGCCGACCGAGGGCGAGGTCTTCTACAAGGGTCGCTCCGCGGCGGCGCTGAAGGGCAAGGACCGGCTCGACTATCTGCTGAAAGTGCAGATGATCTTCCAGGACCCCTATGCCTCGCTCGATCCGCGCATGCGGGTCAGCCGCATCGTCGGCGAAGCGCTTTCGGTCCACAAGCTGGTGCCGAAGGCGGAGCTCGACGGCGCGGTCGACCGGGCGCTCTCAGAGGTCGGGCTCGATCTCGCCTATCGCGAGCGTTACCCGCATCAGTTCTCCGGCGGCCAGCGCCAGCGCATCGGCATCGCCCGGGCACTCGCGGTGAAGCCCGATTTCCTGGTCTGCGACGAGCCGGTCTCGGCGCTCGACGTCTCGATCCAGGCGCAGGTGATCAACCTGTTCATGGACGTGCGCGAGCGGCACGGCCTGACCTATCTCTTCGTCAGCCATGATCTCGGGCTCGTCCGCCATATCAGCGACCGCGTTGCGATCATGTATCTCGGCCGCATCGTCGAGATCGGCAGCGCGACCGCGATCTTCGCCGAGCCGGCGCACCCCTATAGCGCCGCCCTGATCAAGGCGATCCCCTCGGCTGCGCGGCGCAAGAGCAGCTTCCAGCCGCTGAAGGGCGAACTGCCCTCGCCGCTGGCCCCGCCGCCCGGCTGCCCGTTCCACCCGCGCTGCGAGCACGCCATGGCGGTCTGCCGCGAGGTCCGCCCGGACCTTGCGGAGATCGCGCCCGGCCGCAGCGCCGCCTGCCATCTGCATACGACAGCGAAAGCCGCATGACCACGCTCGTTCTCGATCCGCCGCAGGGCCGCAGCACCCTGCCCTTCATCGACCCTCGTCATCCACAGCGCCCGCTGGAGGTCAATTTCTATCGGCCGGCGTCGCACGGCCCGGAGGACGAGGTCGTCTTCGTCCAGCACGGCATGCTGCGCAATGGCGACGACTACCGCGATTTCTGGATCGACGCCGCCGAGAAGCACAACCTCTTGATCGTCGCCCCGACCTTCGGCAACGCGCATTTCCCGCAGGCCGAGGGCTACAATAACGGCCTCGTCGTCGGCGAGGACGGCACGATCGCCGCTGAAGCCGATTGGCTCTATGCCGTGCCCGCCCGCTTGTTGGCCGCCTTGCGCAAGGCCGGCGTCACCACCCGCGACAAGGTACGGCTCTTTGGCCACTCCGCCGGCGGCCAGTTCGTCCACCGCGTGCTGGCGACGCAGAGCGAGACGCCTTACGAGGTCGCCTTCCCCGCCAATTCCGGCTGGTACACGCTGCCGACGCTGGAGCGACGCTTTCCGGAGGGGCTCGGCGGACTCGGCCTCGGCGAGGCAGACCTCAAGCGCTGGCTGGCCTGGCCGATGGTGATCTTCGCCGGCGACCAGGACATCGTCACCAGCGATCCGAATCTGCCGGCGCAACCGGAGGCACTCGCGCAGGGGCCGATGCGCTATGCCCGCGCCCATTTCATGCTCGACTTCGCCAAGGCGGAGGCGGCCAGGCGCGGCCTGCCCTGCAACTGGACGCTGATCACCGTGCCCGGCATCGGCCATGACGGCGCAGCGATGTCGCGCGCCGCAGCGGCCTGGTGGTATGAGGGCCGCATCCCGTCAGTTGAAGAGCTGAAGCCTCAGGCGACGGCCGTCGCCTGAGGCTCGACCGGCTTCGCTCGATCTGCGACATCTCACCTGCGGGCATGGTGGAGGCCGATCGCGATGAAGCTGCTGCTGGCGGGTGCCACGGGACTGGTCGGCAGCCATGTGCTGGCGCAGGCGCTCGCCGATCCGCGCATCGATGCGGTGACCGCTCCAACGCGCCGCGCCCTGCCGGCCCATCCGAAGCTGCTCGCGCCCACCGTCGATTTCGAGGCGTTGCCCGAGGATGCGCCCTGGTGGGCGGCCGATACCGCGATCTGCGCGCTCGGCACGACCATCGGCAAGGCCGGCTCGCAGGACGCCTTCCGGCGGGTCGACCACGATTATCAGCTCGCCGTCGCCAAGCTCGCCAGCCGGCACGGCACGCCGGTTTTCGTCCTGAACTCGGCGCTCGGTGCCGATCCGGCCTCGCGCATCTTCTACAACCGGGTGAAGGGCGAGCTGGAACGTGACCTTGCCAGCCTCGACTTCACCTCGCTGACCTTTGTCAGGCCGGGCCTGATCGGCGGCGAGCGGAGCGAGAGCCGTCCGGCCGAGCGCGCCGCGCTTGCCCTGCTCGGCATCCTCGGCCCGGTGCTGCCGCGTGCCTGGCGAATCAATCCGGCCAATCGCATCGCCGCCGCCATGATCGAGGCCGCCATCGCCGGGACGCCGGGAACGCATGTCGTCAGCTCGGCAGAGCTCGTCTGAGCGAAACGGGGCGATGACGACTGCGGAACGCCAGGCCGATGTGATCGTGCTCGGGGCCGGCATCGTCGGCGTCAGCGCGGCCCTGCACCTGCAGGAGCGCGGCCGCAACGTGCTGCTGATCGACCGCGGAAAGCCCGGGGCCGAGACCAGCCATGGCAATGCCGGGCTGATCGAGCGCGCCTCGGTCGTCCCTTATGCCTTCCCGCGCAGCCTCGCGACCCTCGCGGCCTTCGCCTCGAACCGCTCGATCGCGGTGCGCTACCGGCCCGCGACGCTGCTGCGGATGGCGCCCTGGCTGGCGCGCTATTGGTGGAACTCGGCGCCGGATCGGCTTGACCGGCTGGGGCGCGCCATCCTGCCGCTGATCGAGCGCTGCGTCGACGAGCACCGGCACTGGACCAAGGCAGCCGGAACCGAAGCGCTGATGCGCGACGAGGGCTGGATTGAGCTCTACCGCACCCGCAGGAGCTTCCAGGAAGCCGCGAGAGCCGCGGAAGAGCTCACGTCCTACAACCTCGCCTATGATCTGCTCGACGAGGCGGCGCTGCGGGCGTACGAGCCGGGCCTGCTGCCGGGCATCGTTGCCGGCGCGGTGCATTGGCGCGATCCGGTGACCGTCAGCGATCCCGGAGCAGTGACGCGTGCCTATGCCGCCCTCTTCACCGCACGCGGGGGCCAGTTTCTGCACGCCGACGCCAGCGCTCTGCAGCATGACGGTTCGGGATGGCGGCTGCCGGCCGGTGCCGAGACCTGGCGAGCCGCGGAGGCCGTCGTCGCGCTGGGCCCGTGGTCGAACGATCTCTGCGGGCGGCTCGGCTATCGCTTTCCGCTCGCCTTCAAGCGTGGCTATCACATGCACTACGCTGCCGCCGAAAGAGTAGCCCCGCGCCACCCGGTTTGCGACGTCGAGGCGGGGTTCGTGCTGACCCCGATGGCGCGCGGCATCCGACTGACCACCGGCATCGAGCTCGCGCCGCGCGACGCTCCCTCGGATTCCTGGCAGCTCGACCAGGCCGAACGCGTCGCCCGGCGGCTCATGCCGCTGGGCCAGCGCCTCGATGCCGAACCCTGGCGCGGCGCGCGGCCCTGCCTGCCGGACATGCTGCCGATCATCGGCCCGGCGCCCCGGCATCGCGGCCTCTGGCTCGCCTTCGGCCATGCCCATCACGGCTTCACGCTCGGCCCCGCGACCGGGCGGCTGTTGGCCGAAATGATGGTCGGACAGGAGCCATTCTGCGATCCCGCGCCGTTCGCGGCGGCCCGCTTCCAGCCCTGAGCCGACCCGCCTACGCGGCCTTCTTCTCCGCCGCGTGCTGCTCTTCGCTGACGCCAGCGCGCCAGTAGCTGACGACGAGATGGGCGTCGATCTCCGGGCGCAGATACTGGCGCGCCGCCGCACGGATCTCGCGGAAGGCGGCATGCTCGCAGGCGGCCCAGAGATAGACGCTGCCTTCGCCAGCCGGCCAGTCGAGCGTCGCCAATGCGTCCGTCAGCAGGCTCGTCGAGCCCGGAGCGGCGCCGTCGCGATGCAGCCAGCGCAGGCTGAAGCCCTCCGGCATCGCCAGAAACTGGCGCTCGCCGGCATCGGCGATCTCGACCAGCGCCAACCCGGTCGCGCCGGCCGGCAGGTTTTCCAGCATACGGGCCAGCGCCGGCAGACCGGTTTCGTCGGCGAGGAAGAGATAACGTTCAGCCTGCTTCAGCCCGCGCCCGCCCGGCCCGGCCATGCCGATGCGGTCGCCGATCTGCACGCCCGCCGCAAAGGCCGACCCCGGGCCGGCATCGTCATGCAGCACGAAATCGATGGCGAGCGTGCCGGTGGCGGCATCGATCTCGCGGATCGTATATTTGCGGACCGCCGGCCGCTGCTCGGGCGGCGGCGCCTGCAGCAGGCCATCCGAGCCGATCATCGGCCAGACCGGCTCAGGCAGGCCCCCCGGCGGGATGAACAGGCGCACATGCAGCGCCTCCAGCGAATCGTAGCGGGCGAGATCATCGCCGCGGAAGCGGATGCGGCGCATATGCGGCGTCAGCTGCTCGATGCCGGCCACGGTCAGAACCCGGAAATCCGGCGGCAGCATCGGCTCGGCGCCGTCGCCGCTCCAGCGGATCGTCGGGGCAGGGCCTTGCGCCGCGAACTCGACGACATGGCTGGCGATGGCGAACTTGCTGCCTTGCAGCCGGGCAAGATCGGGCGCCTCGATGGCGACCGACAGCGCCCCCGGCTCCGCCCTCAACTCCGCCTTGCTGTCGCCGAACAGGATCGTCGTCACGCCCTCGGCCTCGCGCACCTCGGCCTCATGCTCGATGAGGTGCTCGCAAAGCGGCCGCAACACGGCAGCAGGATCAGGCAAGGCGATACGCGTTTGCGCGCGAAGCATGGTCATGGGGCTATCCTGTCGCGGCCCTGATACTCAGGGCCTTGCCTGGCCGGCGCTCTCGATCCAGAGCGGACCGTCGAGCGGGATCGCCGAGAAGCGGCGAGAGATCTCGTCCAGCGTTGCCTGCGGGTCGACATCGGCGAAGCGGTCGCGGTGGAACCATTTCGCCAGCTGTTCGATGGCGACGATGTGGAGCGGGGTGTCGTTGAAGAGGTGCCAGAGCCCATATGCACGGCCATTGCGTATCGCAGCGAGCGCGGAGAGACCGGGCCGCCCGAGCAGCGCGGCGAAGCTCTGGGTCGCGGTTTCGCTCGAGACTCCGAGCCCGAGGACAAGACCATTGAGCTTTGCCAGATGCGTACCGCCGGTCGCGACATAGATGGCGGGATCGGCGGCCAGCAATTGCTCCAGGCTGATCTGGCCGGTCGCGCCCGGCAGGATCGCGGCAGCGATGTTCCGCCCACCGGCCGCGCTGATGAAGTCGTCGAACGTGCCCTTGCCCGGCGTCGGGCAGCAATCGAAGCCGCCGGCATGGGCATGCATGAATACGGCCGGACGCTCCGCGCCGCGCACGCGTTCCTCGATCAGGCGCCGGCGCTCCTCGTAGAAGCGGATATAGGCCTCGGCCTGCTCCTCGCGGCCAATCAGCTTGCCGAGGATGCGCAGGCTCGGCAGCGTGTCGCGCATCGGCTGCAGGTAGAAATCGACGACGGCGACCTTGATGCCGGCGGCCTCGAAACGCTGGACGAGATCGCCCGGTCCGCGCCGCGTGCCAGCGAGCGACGCGCTGAGGATCACGAGATCGGGCGACAGCGACACCGCCTTCTCGAAGGAGAAGCCGTCCGGCGTCGCGCCGTCGCCAACGGTCGGCACGGCTTCGATCGCCGGGAATTTGGCGAGGTAGCGGGCATAGGCGTCGGGGTTCTGGCGGCGATGATCGGCGCCCCAGCCGGCGAGGATGCTGAGCGGATCGGGATGGATCAGGCCGAGAGCATTGAGCTGACGCCCCTGCGCCAGCACGATCCGCTTCGCAGGAGCCGACAAGGTTACGCTGCGCCCGAGCAGATCGGTCACCGTGACCGGCTCGGCGCGGGCAGGCATTACCAGCGCTGAAAGTAGCACGGCGGCGACAAGCAGCAGCCGCATCGCGAGCCGCGACGGCAGGGCGATCATGGCGAACCCTTCTGCCTGGCCTCTCCGCCAAGCGTGAACGCGACCGCGCGCGACAGCATGGCCGGGACGACCGAGATGTGGTTCTCGCCCGAAAGGACGACATGCTCGCAGGCCACCCGCCCGGACGCCGTCAGCACCTCTGCCATCTCGGTGGCGTTGTCGATCATGCGGGCCATGCGCAGGCGCGCCGCGCGCTGCGGATCGCGCAGCTCGTCACCGCTCTGCTCCTCGCCGCCGACGGTGATCAGCAGGCGCGGCATGGCCGTCGCCACGGGCGAATTCAGGAAGCGCTCGCGCGTCGCCAGGATGGCGCGCTCTTCCCACCAGATCGACGGACTGCCGGCGACATGGCTGCGGAACAGGCCGGGGCGGGAGAACAATGCGTGCAGGGCGAAGAGCCCTCCGAAGGAATGGCCGGCCAATGACAGGCGGGTTCGATCGATCGGTGCGAGCCGTTCGACCTGCGCCAGGATTCCGCCGGCGATCAGATCGAGGAAGCGGTCGGCGCCCCCCTCCGCCGGCAGGAGGTCCTGCCGCCGCCGCTCGGCATCGAACGGTCTCGCGCCGGGATAGCCGATGCCGAGGATCACAGCCGGGCCGACGCCGGAGACCTCGGGACGCCCGGCCTGCAGCCGCGCGGCGGACAGCGCGGTCGGGAACAGTGCGTCGCCGTCGACCAGGACCAGCACCGGAAAACCGCCCGGCGGTGCCGGCTCGGGCGGGATCGCGACCAGCAGCCGGTACTGCGCCCCGCTGGACGCAGTGAAGGCGAAGCCATGCGTATGCGACAGCTCGACCGGCCGAAGAGCCGGGACCTCATGCCCCTCGAAGACGAACCGCTCCGGCCGCAGCATCACGCCTGCCCTCACCAGCGATAGGACAGGGTTGCGAGGACCGTGCGGCGCAGGCCGAAGGAGCACTGCACGGTGCCGTAGCAGCCGGAGACATACTCCTTGTCGAACAGGTTCTGCGCGTTGACCTGCACCTTCCAGCCCTTCATCGCGGCGTTGGCGGCGCCCAGATCATAGCTGATCGCAGCATCGACCAGCGTGTAGTCGTCGGTGAAGAAGGTGTTGCCGGGATCGCCGGCGCCCTTGCCGACATAGCGCACGCCGGCACCGAGACCGAGGCCTGCGAACAGGCCGCTTCTGAAGGTATAGTGCGCCCAGAGCGAGGCCATGTGGCGCGGCACCACCGTCGGCCGCTTGCCGAGATCGACGCCGGTGCTCTTGGTCACCTCGGCGTCGGTGAAGGTATAAGCCGCAACGAGATCGAGATTGTCGAACACGGTCGCCCGCGCCTCGACCTCGACGCCGCGCGCCCGAACCTCGCCGGTCTGGATCTGGAAGCCGGGATTGTTGAGGTCCGCCACCTGCACATTGGTCTGGGTCAGCTGGTAGGCTGCAGCTTGCAGGAAGGCATTGTAGCCCGGCGGCTGGTATTTGAAGCCCGCCTCGTATTGCTCGCCCTCGGTCGGCTTGAACGCGATGCGGTTGAAGGTCGTCCCTGCCACAGGCTCGAACGAGGTCGAATAGCTCGCATAGGGCGCAAAGCCGTTATCGAAATTGTACATCAGCGCGACGCGGCCGGTATTGGCGGTGTCGTCCTGCTTGGTCAGCGCGCCATTGGTCATGTTGCGCGTGCGCGCCAACGCCCGGTCGAAGCGGCCACCGACCACCAGCGAGAGCCGGTCGAGCTTGATTTGGTCCTGGATATAGACGCCGTATTGCTGCTGGACCTGGCCCGTGCCGGGGATCGCCGGCACCGCGAAGGGCGTGCGGCCATAGACCGGGTTGAAGGCGTTCAACGTCTGCACCGTGCCGCCGGCGCCCGTAAAGGCGGTGCCGTCGCTCCAGTAGCCGTCGACCCCGAACAGCACCTTGTGGGTCAGCATGCCCGTGCGGAAATCGGCCTGGAGCTGGTTGTCGACGCCGAAGGTCTGCGCCTTCTCGTTCGAGGCGGTAACGCGGCGGGTGAGCGTGCGCTGGTCGGCGCCGAGCGAGGCGGCCGCGACCGTGCGGAAGCGCGATTCGAGGTCGCTGTAGCGAACGTTCTGGCGGAAGCTGAGGACATCGTTGAAGCGATGCTCGAAAGCGTAGCCGAGCGTCAGGTGGTTGCGGCTGTAGCCCTCATAGTTCGGCTCGCCCGGGAAGAAGTTGCTGCGGATCTTGCCGTTGCGATTGGGCAGCGCCGTGCCGACCGAGGGGATGAAGCCGTAGAAGCCGGTCTCCGGATCGCGCTGGAACGAGGTCAGCAGCGTCAGGCTCGTCGCGGCATTGGGCTGGAAGGTAACGGAAGGCGCGATGTAGAGGCGCTCCTCCTTGGTAAAGTCGACCTGCGTGTCGGCCGCGCGGCCGAGCCCGACGATGCGATAGAGGATCGTCTTGTCCGGGGTCACCGGTCCGCCGATGTCGAAGGCAAGCTGCTTGCGCTCGAAGCTGCCGAACTGGACCTGGACCTCGCCATGCGCGACATCGCGCGGGCGCTTGCTGACCATTTCGATCAGCCCGCCGGGCTTGACCTGGCCGAACACCACCGAGGCCGGGCCGCGGATCACCTCGACGCGCTCGAGGCCCCATGGATCGACGCTCGGCACCAGGAAGTTGACGCCGCGCTGCAATCTCAGCCCGTCGAGGAAGTTGACGAAGCCGGCGCCGGTGCCCGCCCCGCCGAAGCCGCGGATGAAGACGCTGTCATAGCGGCCCATCGACAGGCGCGTCTCGCCGAGCACGCTCGCCGAGTAGCGCAGCGCCTGGCTGACGCTCTGGGCGCCCTGGTCGTCCATCTGCTGGCGGGTGACGACGGTGACCGATTGCGGCATCTCGATCAGCGGCGTGTCGGTCTTGGTCGCGCTCTCGCTGCGCCTTGCGACATAGCCGTTGACCGGGCCGCTGGCCCGCTCGCCCTGGACCTCGATCGTGTCGAGGCTGACCGCTTCGCCGCTCTGCGCAAGCGCGGCGCCCGGCCAGGCCGCGATGAGTGCGCCGAAGGCGACGCCGGCCGCCAAAGCGGCGCGATTGCCGGTGCTGAGAACCCCGTTCATGCCGATACCCTTGCCCCTTCGCCATTCCGGCGACCCGTTGGCAGGGTTCTTTCAGGAAGCAGGTAGCGCCGGCAACGCCGTCGGCTTTCGATTGCGGCAGTATTTCTTTCGGCGCAGTTTCGAGCCTTTCCAGCTCTGAAACAGCAGCGCTCCGTCACCGCAGCGCGCTCGGCGGCATGCCGAAGCGCTTGCGGAACAGGCTGGAGAAATGCGCCGGCGTATAGCCGACGCGGAAGGCCGCCTCGGCGATGCCCGCCTCGCCCTTGGCGATCAGGGCATGCGCCTGCTGCAATCGCTGTTCCTGCAGATAGCCGAAGACGCTGGTGCCGAATTCGGCGCGGAAGGCGGAGGTCAGCTTGGTCGGGTTGAGGCCGGTGGCGCGGGCGAGCTCGGCGAGGCTCGGCGGTTCCTGCATCGCGGCGACGAGCATGTCGCGGGCGGCATGGACCTGCTCGCGCGTCCGGGCCGGGAGCCGCGCCGGCCGCAAGGGCGGCTGGCCGACGATCCGGTCGAGCGCCACGGCGGTGAGCTCCAGCGCCTTTCCCGCGAGATACAGCCGCCGCAGCGGCGCCGCCACCGGGCATTCCGAGATCTCAAGCGCGAGCGCGCAGAGTGCGGCATCGGCGGGACGCACCCAGATGCCGGCATCACCGGCTCCGGCGAGGGCGAACAGTTGCTGCATCGGCGCGGCAAATTCCCGCTCGACGAAATCGAGATCGAACTGCATCAGCACACAACGGACGACGCCGCCGCTCAGGCCGGTACGTTGTTGGACATGGTCGCCGCTGTTCGCCACGACCAGCAGGGCCGGTCCGCGAACCAGCACGGCCGGACGATCATCGAGTTCGAGAGATTGTCGCCCGTCGAGCATGACCGCGATCTTGAGGCCTCGGCGCATCGGCCCGACCACGCGTTCGCCTTCCGGAGCAGGAAATGTCCCGGCCGACAGCGACAGCTGCTGCGAGAACAGCGGAAAACCCACCAAGGATTCGTGATTGGAAAGTGGCTGGATCGAGGTCACGCGCGCAGCATAATTCAATCGCCGCCTGCCTCAAGACTTTGGCATAAGATTAAAAAGCTTCCAACCTCCGCGCCTTTCATCGCATCGAGCCTCTCTTCGATCGATATTCACGATCCGTCGCGGCTGAATGAAACGATGCGGGCAGCGGCTGGCATCACGCAGCTCGCAGGTGAGCAGCGGCGTCAGGATTGATCTTCATCCCCTGAGGTGGTTAGGTCTGGGCATGCGATTTCGGTCCGCCATCCGGGGCCTGACCCTGCGACTTAGCCGCCCGGCGCTGTGAGCGCGCCGGGGTTCAAAGGCCTGTCCATCGCATGACGGCGCAGCAAGGTCCCGAACAGGCCTGACGCCGCATCCTTCGCAAGGGTTGTCCCATGACCACGATGCCGATTTCCAAGTACCGCGCCTATGCGCCGGTCAACCTGCCTGATCGCAAATGGCCGTCGCAGGTGCTGACCAAGGCGCCGATCTGGTGCTCCGTCGACCTGCGCGACGGCAACCAGGCGCTGATCGAGCCGATGGGCGTCGATCGCAAGAACCGCATGTTCAACCTGCTGGTGAAACTGGGGTTCAAGGAGATCGAAGTCGCCTTCCCCGCCGCGTCTCAGACCGATTTCGACTTCGTCCGCTCGATCATCGAGAGCGGCGCGATCCCCGACGACGTCGCGATCCAGGTGCTGACGCAGTGCCGCTCCGAACTGATCGAGCGCACCTTCGAGGCGGTAAAGGGGGCGAAGAACGTCATCCTGCACTTCTACAACTCGACCTCGACGCTGCAGCGTGACGTGGTCTTCCGCTCCGACCGCAAGGGCATCGTCAAGATCGCGACCGATGCTGCCGCCCAGATCAAGGCGCTGGCCGCTGCGGCGCCGGAGACGAACTTCACCTTCGAATACTCGCCGGAGAGCTTCACCGGCACTGAGCTCGACTACGCGCTGGAGATCTGCGAGGCGGTCAAGGCGGTGATCCAGCCGACGCCGCAGAAGAAGCTGATCCTCAACCTGCCGGCGACCGTCGAGATGGCGACGCCCAATGTCCATGCCGACCAGTTCGAATGGTTCGGCCGCAACATCTCCGACCGCGACAGCGTGCTGCTCTCGATCCATCCGCATAATGACCGCGGCACGGCGGTGGCGGCGGCCGAGCTTGCGCTGATGGCCGGTGCCGACCGCGTCGAGGGCACGCTGTTCGGCAATGGCGAGCGCACCGGCAATGTCGACATCGTCACCATGGCGCTGAACCTGTTCACGCAAGGGGTCGATCCCGAGCTTGACCTGCGCGACGTCAACGAGATCCGCAGCATCGCCGAATATTGCACGCAGCTGCCGGTACATGAGCGCCACCCTTATGTCGGCGAGCTCGTCTACACCGCCTTCTCCGGCTCGCATCAGGACGCGATCAAGAAGGGCTTCGATGCGCAGGAGAAGCGCAACGATCCGCTCTTCCAGGTGCCCTATCTGCCGATCGATCCCAAGGATGTCGGCCGCGACTACGAGGCGGTGATCCGGATCAATTCGCAATCCGGCAAGGGCGGCATCGCCTATATCCTGCAGGCCGATCATGGCCTCGACTTGCCGCGCCCGCTGCAGATCGCCTTCTCCAAGATCGCGCAGGAGCAGATGGACGAAGAGGGCAAGGAGCTGACCAGCGCGGTGCTCTGGTCCCTGTTCAGCAAGACCTATCTGCTCGCCGACGCCCCGCTGGAACTGCTCACGCACAAGACCTTCCCTGACGCGCATGGCTCACGCACGCTGACGGCGGAATTGAAGCAGGACGGCGCGATCCGCACCATCGAAGGCGTCGGCAACGGCCCGATCGACGCCTTCGTCGACGCGCTGAAGACGACCTTTGGCGTCGAATTCTCCTTCCTCGACTATCACGAGCACGCGGTCGGCCGCGGCGCTAACGCGACAGCCGCCTGCTATGTCCAGCTTCAGGACGAGAAGGGCCGGGTCGTGCACGGCGTCGGCATCGACCCGAACATCGTCATGGCCTCGCTCAAGGCTGTGCTCAGCGGCATGCAACGGGTGATGGCTGGCCAGCAGGGCTGAGGCTCCGCCGTCTTTCCGGGGCAGGCCGAAGGCCTGAGCCCGGAACCCATGAACACCGCCCCCTCCCCGCAAGGGGGAGGGGTCCCGTTCACGTCACTTCGCCGGCAGGCCGGGCGGGTTGGTGCGCGACTGCCCGATCGCCTCGGAGGCGAGGTTCCAGCGCCCGAGTGCCTTGGCGTAGTTGCCGTTGCCGATCTGGGTGTTGACGGCGTGGGTGATCGCCTCGGCGAGGCCGGCGCCCTTGCGGGTCGTCACCGCGATCTCGGCCAGCAGAGGCCAGCCGCCTGAGAAGTTGCCGGCGAGACGGGTCTTGTTCTCCTGTGCCGCCTTGAAGCTGAGCAACGCGTTCGGGCCGAGATAGGCGTCGGCGCGGCCGGTCTCGAGCGCGAGGTAGAGCACGACGTCATCGTCATAGTACTGGACCTCGGCCGGCTTCAGCCCGTCCTTCACGTTCTGCTCGTTCCAGCGCAGCAGGATCTGCTCCTGGTTGGTGCCGGAGCCGACGATGATCTTCAGGCCGGCGACGTCGCGCGGCTCGCGAATCTGGATCTCATTGTCCTTCTTCACATAGAAACCGAGCAGGTCCTTGCGGTAGGTCGAGAAGTCGAACTTCTCCTTGCGCTGCTCGGTGACGGTGATGTTCGAGATCGCCGCATCGTATTTGCCGGAGGCGACGCCGAGCGGCCAGTCGGCCCATGAAACCGGGACGATCTCCAGCTTGCGACCGAGCGCGTCGGCGACGAGTTGGGCGATATCCGGCTCGGAGCCGACGATCGACTTGGTGTCGCTTGCATAGCCGGCAAATGGAAGGCGTCCGGTGGCGTTGGCCACGGTGAAGACGCCCTCTTTCACGAACTTGGCGTCCTTGCCGATCAGCTTGATCGCGGCATCGTCGCGCTGCGCCCGCGGCCGGCCCGGCTGTTCGGGCGAGAGGTCGATCGCCTGCTGGGCGAGGCCGAAGGAGGGCAGCAGCGCGCCGGCCGAGGCGGCGCCGAAGAGAGCGAGCGTGTTGCGTCTGGTGATCATGACTTAGCTCCTTGAGAAATGGCGGTCAGAGGACCTTGGCGAGGAATTCGCGGGTCCGGGGGTGGTCGGGCTCGGCGAGGACGCGCGCCGGCGGGCCGACTTCGAGGATTCGGCCGGCCTCCATGAAGACGACCTCGTCGGCGACCTCGCGAGCGAAGCCGATCTCATGGGTGACGATCACCAGCGTCGTGCCGGAGCGGGCGAGCTCCTTGATGACGTCGAGCACCTCGTTGACGAGCTCCGGGTCGAGCGCCGAGGTCGGCTCGTCGAAGAGCAGCACCTTGGGCTTGAGGGCGAGCGCCCGGGCGATGGCGACGCGCTGCTGCTGGCCACCGGAGAGCTGACGCGGATAGGCATCGGCCTTCTCGGCGAGGCCGACACGGGCGAGCAGTTCGCGCGCCTCGGCCAGCGCCTGCTCGCGGCTGACGCCGCGCACCGAAAGGGGTGCCTCGATGACGTTCTCGATCGCGGTGAGATGCGGGAACAGGTTGAAGCTCTGGAACACCATGCCGACATCGACGCGGCGCTTCAGGATCTCGCGTTCCTTGAGCTCGTAGAGCGTATCGCCGTCCTGGCGGTAGCCGATCAATTCGCCGTCGATGGCGATGAAGCCGGCGTCGACGCGCTCGAGATGGTTGATCGAGCGCAGCAGGGTCGACTTGCCGGAGCCGGACTGGCCGATGATCGCGGTGACGCTGCCCGGCCGCAAAGCCAGGCTGACATCGTCGAGCACCTTGAGCGGGCCGAAGCTCTTCGAGACGTTGCTGATGCGGATCTCGCCACCGCTGCGCTGCAGGCTCGCCAGCGACGGAGCCGCCACGGCGGATGAACCCGCCTGGGATGAACTGGCCTGGGCGAGTGCGGCCTCGGTCCGACGCGCCGCGGCGGCATCACGCGAGCGGCCCAAGCGCGCCAATGCCAGCCCGATCAGCGAGGGCGGCGGGTTGCGTAGCGCGCCGCGCGAATAATAGCGCTCGATATGGTGCTGGACGAAGGACAGCACGCTCAGGATGACGAGGTACCAGACCGTCGCCACCATCAGGAGCGGGATCACCTCGAGATTGCGCCGGTAGATGATCTGGATGGTGTAGAACAGCTCCGGCAGCGCCAGGATGTAGACTTGGCTGGTGCCCTTCGCCAGCAGGATGATCTCGTTGAAGCCGTTGGGCAGGATGGTGCGCATCGCCTGCGGCAGCACGATCCGCGAGAATTGCCGGCGGCGCGGCAGGCCGAGCGCGGCCGCGGCCTCGTGCTGGCCCTGGTCGACCGAGAGGATGCCGCCGCGCACGATCTCCGAGGAGAAGGCACCGGCATGCAGGGTCAGCCCCAGCACCGCCGCGAAGAACGGCGTGATCAACTGCGTCGTCGACCAGGAGGCGAAGGTGATGTCCGTGAAGGGAACGCCGAGCCAGACCGTCGAATAGAGATAGCCGAGATTGTTGAGGATCAGCAGCAGCACGATCAGGGGAATCGATCGGAACAGCCAGACATAGGCCCAAGACAGCGAGGCCAGCAGCGGCGAGCCGGAAACGCGCGCCAGAGCAAGGCCGGTCCCGAGCAGGAAGCCGAGCACCGTGCCGAGCAGGGTCAACAGCAGCGTGCGTGCGAGCCCCGCCAGCACCGGCTCGGCGAAGAACCACTCCGCAAAGACGTCCCAGCCCCAGCGCGGGTTCGAGAGCACCGAATTCGCGACAGCGAAGATGACGACGACCGCGAAGGCGGTGCCGATCGCCCGGGCCGGATAGCGTGCCGGCACGATCTTGTAGCGACTGAAATCGCGGGACGGCGGAGTGCTGCGGGCGCGCGTCGGCAGGCCCGCGAAATCGCTGGCGAGGCTCATGGCTGGAATTCGTCCCCTTGAAACTTAGGAAGCGGCGCGCTCAGGCCGCGCTGGCAGGCAACTGCTCGGCCGGTGGCCGCGGCTTATAGGCCGCGACGGCGAGGTCCTTCTCGAAGGCGAGCTTCTTGTAGACCTCGGGATCGACGGCGGGGTCGAAGAGCGGCGTGTAGCCGGTGCTGAGGTAGAGGTCCCGCGCCTCGGGCTGGCGGAAGCCGGTGGTCAGGAAGATCTTGCCATAGCCCTGGCGCACGGCCTGCGCCTCCAGCTCCTCGACGACGCGCCGCGCGAGGCCCTGGCGGCGGAAGGCGTTGTCGGTCCACATCCGCTTCAGCTCGGCGGTCTGCGCGTCATAGCGCTTGAAGGCGCCGCCGGCGATGGCGCGGCCATCGCGCAGCAGCAGGACGAAATTGCCCTCCGGCGGCGCGAACAGCGAAGCCGGATAGCGGCTCATCTCGGCGCCGGGCGGCTCGCCGAAATAGCTGCCATAGCGAGTCGCGTACTCCCAGGTCAGCTGCTCGACCAGCGGCTGGGCGAGCGGATCGAGCGGGGTGGTGTAGAAGAATTCGTCGGCCATAAGACAGCCTCTCGGAAAGCGGGATTCTGGAAACGGGTTCAGGCCTTCAGCCGGCCTTGCGCGGCACCGTGGCCGGGGCGGGGCGGGCATAGCGGCTCTCGCGGCGCGGCAGGCCGAGATGGTCGCGCAGCGTCTGGCCCGGCAGGGTGCGATGGTAGACGCCCCGCGCCTCCAGCTCGGGGATGACCAGCTCGATGAAATCGTCCAGGCCCTGCCCGATCACCGGGAAGCCGAGGATGAAACCATCCGCCGCCTGCTTCTCGACGCGCTCGATCAGGATGTCGGTGATCTCCTCTGCCGAGCCGATCAAATCGGCGCGCGGGGTCGCGGCTTCCAGCGCCGCCTCGCGCAGGGTCTGGCGCTTCAGCGCGGCGGTGCGCTTGATCCGATCGGTGGTCGAGCGGAAGCTGTTCTTGCCGATCTCGCCGAGCTCCGGGAAGGGCGCATCGAGCGGGTAGGCGCTGAAATCGTGATGGTCGAAATAGCGGCCGAGATAGGCGAGCGCCTCGTCGATCGAGACGAGATCGCGGATTGCCTGATACTTGTCCTCGGCCTCCTTGCGGGTGCGGCCGACGATCGGCCCCGCGCTCGGGAAGATCTTGACGTCGTCGGCGAGCCGCCCCTGCGCGATCGCGCTGGTCTTGATGCTGCGATAGAAGGCCTGGCCCTCCTCCAGCGAGACATGGTTGGCGAAGACCGCATCGGCATGGCGGCCGGCGAGACCGATGCCGGCATCGGAAGCACCGGCCTGGAACAGCACGGGCTGGCCCTGCGGCGAGCGCTGAATGTTGAGCGGCCCCTCGACCTGGAAGAAGCGGCCCTTGTAGCCGAGCGTGTGCAGCTTCTCGCGATCGAAGAAGCGGCCGGCCTCGCGGTCGCGAACGAAGGCGTCGTCGTCCCAGGAATCCCAGAGGCCCTTGGCGACGTCGAGATATTCATGCGCGATCTCGTAGCGCAGCGAGTGCTCGGGATGCGGGCGGCCATAATTGCGGCCCGAGCCCTCCAGCGGCGAGGTCACCGCATTCCAGCCCGCGCGCCCGCCGGAGATCAGGTCGAGCGAGGCGAATTGCCGGGCGATGGTGAAGGGGTCGCTATAGGAGGTCGAAACCGTGCCGACGAGGCCGAGCTTCTTCGTCGCCGTCGCCAACGCCGAGAGGATGGTCAGCGGCTCGAAGCGGTTGAGGAAATGCGGGATCGACTTCTCGTTGATGTAGAGCCCGTCGGCGACGAAGGCGAAGGCGATGCCGTTCTCCTCGGCCTTGCGGGCGTTGCGGATGAAGAAGTCGAGATTGACGCTGGCATCCGGCGGATTGCTGGGATGGCGCCAGGCGTTCATATGGCTGCCGGGGCCCTGCAGCATCAGGCCGAAGGTGAGACGGGTCTTGCTCATCGGGTTCTCCTGTCGGCTCAGGCGGCGAGCGCCGGCGCGTCGCCGGCGAGAAGCGTGATCGAGGCGAGGCGCTGGGCGGTCGCAGCGGCCGGCGTGTCGATGACGAATTCGGCGATGCCGAAGCTTGCGGAGAGGCCGTCGAGCTCGCGCCGGACGTCGTCGGCGGTGCCGGAAAGGATACTGGGGCGGCGGATCTCGGTGGTGAAGGAGGCGGCCCCGGCCTGGCGAGCGAACTCGGCGGCCTGCTCCTCGCTGCCGAGATTGACGCTCTGGCCATTGTCGAGCGTCAGCCTGACCACACGCAGCGGATCGGTCAGCGCCTGCGCCTCCTCGGCCGTCGCGGCGGCGAGGGCAGCGAGGCCGAACAGCGGCGGCTGCTTGGCGCCAGCATTCGCATAGGCATCGAGGCTGGCCTCGATCGCCTTCGGGTCGCCGTTGAGCTGACCAGCAAAGACGAAGCGCCAGCCGCGCTCCGCCGCGAGCCGGGCGCTGTCCGGGCTGGCGCCGAGCAGGAAGCGCTCGACCGGCGCAGGCGGCCTCGGCAAGGCCTGCGCGCCGGCGAGCGGATCGCTCGCATCGAGCGATCCGGCGAGGAAACCGTCGAGCTCCGCCAGCAAGGCTTCGAAGGAGCGGGCTCGCTCCGGGTCATGCTGGACACGCAGCGCCTTGGTCGAGAGCGGCAGCCCGCCCGGCGCCTTGCCGATGCCGAGATCGATGCGACCCGGCGCCAGCGCGGCGAGCAGGTTGAAGGTCTCGGCGACCTTGTAGGGGCTGTAATGCTGCAGCAGCACGCCACCGGAGCCGATACGGATCCGGCGCGTGCGAGCGATCAGATGCGCCACCAGGATTTCCGGCGCGGAGCTGGCGAGGCCGGGAAAGCCGTGATGCTCGGCGAGCCAGAAGCGGCGATAGCCGAGCCGCTCGGCGGCCTGAGCCAGCGCGACCGTGCGCTGCAGGGCGTCGACCGCGGTCTCGCCGTCGAGGATCGGGCTCTTGTCGAGCAGGCTGAGGGAATAGGCCATGGGATGTCTCGCCGGGATCAGATGCCGCGCAGGCCGAGCGCCGTGCGCGCCTCCTCGGCCATCCAGCCGAGGCGCTCATAGTCGCCGCGCCAATAGATGAGCGCCGCATCCTCGCCGCCGAGCCTGACCTCGCGCACCCGGCCGATGACGATGGCGTGCGAATGCCGCTCGATCAGCTCCTCGACCTCGCAGTCGAGCGTGGCCAGCGCGCCTTCCAGCAGCGGTGCCCCGGTGAGGCCCTCGCTCCAGTTCGCCCCGGCATAGCGCGCCTCGCCCTTCTCGCCGGCGCGGCCGGCGAAGCGATCGGCAATCTGCTTTTGCGTCGCGTTAAGGAAGTTGACGCCGAAGCTGCGATGGCGGGCGAGCACCGAAAAGCTCGACGAACTCAGATTGAGCCCGAACATCACCGTCGGCGGCTCGGCCGAAAGCGAGGCCAGCGAGGTCACTGTCAGGCCGGTGCGGTCCGCGCCCTGCCCGGTCGTGATCACGCTGACGCCGCCGGCGAGATGGCGCAGCGCCGCCCGGAAGCTCGGGGCTTCGGCTGGCGCAGCCGCTGCCCGACCGAACGGACGGGATGCCGTGGATGCTGGGGTGACGAGCGAGACGACTGTCATGAAGGCCTCGGCTGGCGAGAGGACGCAGCAGGGCGCGCATCGCCATTAGACGACGCTTCGGCCGGACGAGCCGGCACGCTGATGCTGCTAGGGAACGATAAGTCCTGCGGTCAGGCCGCCGGACGAAGGATCAGGAACATCGCGGCAGATTGCCGGGGCGCTCGAATTCCAAAGTACTGACCGATTTCATCGGTGCGTCTCCGCGCTCGGAGCCCACGATTTCATCGTGGTGCTTTTAGCTTTGTTGACGCGGTGCAAGCTGCTCCAGCAAATCCCGCGACCGGGCGCAGTCGTCAGCGCTCGATACTGACATTCTTCCTGCGGAAACATGCAGGGTCAATGAAATGTCTTTTCAAAGATGCGGCCGGCGAGAGGCGGAAGCGCTCGCCGCCAGCCTCTGGCACGGCAGGTTTCTGCTCTGCCGCGAGCAGCCGGTCGTTCAGGCCGCAGCGACCCGGCGCTGGCGGAACAGGCGCCAGGCCGGCGTCAGCAGGATGGCGGCGCTGAGCAAAGCGAGGATGATCGCGATCGGGGTCGAGACTAGCGCCGAGGCATTGCCGCCGGAGATGGTCAGCGCCAGCCTGAGCTGGCTTTCGATCATCGGGCCGAGCAGGAGGCCGAGCACGATCGGCGCGCTCGGATAGTCGAGCCGCTCCAGCACATAGCCGATCAGCCCGACGCCGAGCAGCACCCAGAGGTCGAACAGCGAGTTGTTGACCGAATAGACGCCGACGGTGACGAAGAGCAGGATCACCGGGGCGAGCACGATGCGCGGCAGGCGCAGCACCTGGCCGAAGATGCGCGTCGCCGCCAGGCCGCCGACGATGGCGAGCAGGACCGACGTCACCAGGAACTGCAGCATGAAGCCGTAGACGATGTCGGGATGCTCGCGGAAGAGCTGCGGGCCGGGCCTGAGGCCATGCACGAGCAGGCCGCCGAGGATGACGGCGGCGACACCAGACCCGGGAATGCCGAGCGCCAGCGCCGGGATCAGCGAGGCCGCATTGTCGGCGCCGTTGCCGCATTCGGAAGCCGCGACGCCCTCGGGATTGCCATGGCCGAATGTCTCGGGATTGCGGGCGACGCGCTTGGCCTCGTTATAGGCGAGGAAGGACGACATGCTGCCGCCGGCGCCCGGCAGGATGCCGATGATGATGCCGATGATCGAGGAACGGATCCAAACCGGGGTGAAGAAGCGCCACTGGCTGAGCGCCGAGCCCTGGCGATGCAGCTTGAGCTTGTCACCGCTCATGCCGGTCTTCACCGCTTCCTCGACGATCTGCAGCACCGGTGGCACGGCGAAGAGCCCGGTCAGCAGCACGATCGCGCTGAAGCCGTCGAGCAGGTCGAGCTGGCCGAAGGTGAAGCGCTCGGTTCCGTTCGAGATGTCCTGGCCGACGGCGCCGATCAGGAGGCCGATGCCGCAGGCGATCAGCCCTTTCGGGAGATCGTCGCCGAGCAGCGAGGAGACGGTGGCGAGGCCGAGAATGCCGAGCCAGAAATACTCGGTCGGGCCAAACAGCAGGCTGAACGAGACCAGCGGCGGCGAAAGCACGATCAGCGAGATCGAAGAGAGTACCGAGCCGATCACGCCCGAGAGCAGCGCGACCTGCAGCGCATAGGCGGCCTTGCCCTGCTGGGTCATCTTGTAGCCGTCGAGCACGGTCGCGACCGAGGCCGGCGTGCCCGGCACGCGCATCAGGATCGCCGGGATCGCGCCGCCATAGGAACCGCCATTGTACATGCCGGCCATCATGCCGAGCGCGAACAGCGGATCGAGCCCGAAGGTCAGCGGGATCAGCACAGCAAGGCCAGTGACGACGGTCAGGCCCGGCAGGCAGCCGACGACGAGGCCGGCGATCAGGCCGATGAACATGGCGAGGATGTTCATCGGCGCGAAGACGAGCGGGATGGCGTGCAGCAGCGCGTCGATCATCTGAGCTTCGCCAGCAGAGGTGAGAGGAGATCTTCCGGGATCGGGCGGCCGAGCGCGTAGACGAAGATCAGCAGGATCGAGACGACGCAGACGAGCCCGACCACGGCCGCGAGCCCCCAACGCCGGAAGCCCACCGCCGCCGGCAGGAACACGCAGAGCGCAAGGCTCGGCAGGATGAAGCCGATTAGGCTGACCGCGGCGAAATAAGCGACGAGCGCGGCTATACCGATGGCGAGGCGTGGCCCATGCTGGGCGAAGGCGCCGACCGTCGGATTACCGCGCTGGCGGCGCAGAATTTCACGTGCTGCGATCCACAGGCCAAGCACCGCCATGCCTGACGCGATCGCGACGGGATACGCCGCGCTCTCGACCGGATAGCTCGAGGCCATGGCGATGACACCGAGCGAGACCGCGACGAGCACGAGCGCGAAGACGATCTCGACCGGGCTGCGCGAACGGCCCTTGGGCGCAGCCGGCGCGCCCTCGCCGGTCACTTCCACGGCGTCGCCTTCCAGGTCGCCTCGAGATCGGTGGTGGCACGGTCGAGGAAGGCCTTGAAATCGCCGGAAGCGAGGTATTGCAGCGGGATCTCGGCCTTCTTGGCGGCGTCGAGATATTCCGGATCCTTCAGCGCCTGATCGATCGCCTTCTCCAGCTTGGCGACGACATCGGCCGGCACGCCCTTGGGCGCGGCGATGCCGCGCGAGGCGCCGACGACGACGTCATAGCCGGCTTCACGGAAGGTTGGGGCATCAGGCAGGTAGGTAGAGCGCTCGGCGCTCATCACGCCGATCACCTTGATATTGCCCTCGCGGGCGATCTGGAGCGCTTCGCTCAGGTTCATCGTCGCGGCCGGGACATGGCCGCCGAGTACGGCCTGGCGGACCGGGGCGGTGCCACCGAAGAAGGCCGGGGTGAACTTGGTGTCCGCCAAGCGCTGGAAGTTCAGCAGCGCGATGTGCTCGGAGGAGCCGCTGGCGCCGGAGGTGCCGATCACGATCGGGGTCGAGGCCTTCTTGGCGGCGTCGATCAGGTCCTTCAGCGACTGGTAGGAGCTGGTCTTCGGCACGACGAGTACGCCGGGGTCGTACACCAGATTGGCGATCGGCTGCAGGTCGCCCATCTTGAACTTGGTCTTGCCCTCGACGACCAGCGCATTGATCGCCGGGGCATTGATGAAGCCGATCGTGTAACCGTCCGGCTTGCCCTGGGCGACGGCGGTCCAGCCGATCTCGCCGCCGGCGCCGGGCTTGTTGATCACGCCGATGCGCGCGCTGCCACCGAGATATTTCTCCATATAGCGGGCGATCGAGCGCGCGGCGACGTCGGTGCCGCCGCCGGGCGCGAAGGCGACGATCATCTCGATCGGCTTCTCCGGGTATTCGGCGCGGGCGGCGCCGGTCATCAGGAGCACGGATGCGAGGGCAGCAGTGATCGACAGGCGCTTGATCATCGAGGCGCTCCTTCAGGAGGTGGAAACGGAGAGATCGGCAGGCAGGGCGTCGGCATCGGACCACTCGTCGCCGAGCAGTTCGGGCGTGTCATAGGCAACGAGCGAGCGGTAATGCGCCTCGCGATCGGCGACGAAGAGCGCACGGGCGATGCCGCGGCCGAGCCGGTCGGCGCCGGCGCTGACGGCGGGGATGTCGCCGGAGAGCTTTCCATGGCTCAGCATCGCCGGATAGTTGAAGCAGTGGATGCGCGAGAGCGCCGGGCAAGAGCCGGGCTGCTTCTCCTGGAACTCGAATGATGGGCCGAGATCGGGCGCGCTTTCCAGCTCGGGATTGTCGATCCCCTCCGGAACATAGCGATCCCTCCAGAAACGAACGAAGGGCGCGACTGCCACGAGCTCCGGCCGCTCGCCGAGATCCACCGAGAAGCCGGTGGCGAAGATCAGGAAGTCGAGCGCGTAGGTCCCCTTCGGCGTCGTCAGCGCCAGAGCGCCGTCACACTCTGCGAGAGCGAGGATCGGGCTGCCGAGATGGAAGCGGGCATTGGCATGGCGCGAGACGCGCAGGGTCGAGTCGCGCGGCGGTGGCGTCTGCGCCTTCAGCGCATAGTCGAAGAAGCGCCATTTCCATTCATCCGGCAGGCCGGCGACGCCATGGACGACGCCCTGGCTGCCGATGCCGGTGAACTTGTTGATGCGCGGCAGTTCCTTGCGGCGCACGAACAGATCGAGGCTGGCGACGCCCTGCTCCAACGCGGTCGCGGCATTGTCCATGGCCGAGGCGCCGGCTCCGACGACGCCGACACGCTTGTCCTTCAACGCTGCAAAATCGATCTCGTCGGCGCTGTGCGCCCAGAAGCGGCGGTCGACCGCCTCAGCGATCGGCGGAACCCAGGGTGCACCCAGCCCGTCGCGGCCGGTGGCGAGGACGAGATGCCTGGCAAAGATGGTGCGCGAACCACTCGCATCCGAAACCGTCAGCGCCAGCAGATCGCCCTGCGGCGTGACTGCGTCGACCGACACGCCGTTCTCGACCGGCAGCTCCAGCACCTTCCGGTACCAGACGAGATAATCCATCCACATCGGCCGCGGGATCTTGCCCAGCGCCTCCCAGGCGGCGCGGCCATGTTGCGCCTCGTACCAGGCCCGGAAAGTCAGCGCGGGCAGGCCGAGCGCCGGGCCGGTGAGCTGCTTCGGCGAGCGCAGCGTCTCCATTCTGGCATAGGTGACCCAGGGTCCCTCGCGGCCGGCGGGTGCTCGGTCGAGCACGGCGATATTCGAGAGGCCGAGCCCTTTGAGCGCGCCGGCGGCAGCGAGGCCGCACATGCCGGCGCCGACGATCACCACGTCGCGGACGCGCTGGCCTTCATGCTCGCGCGGCGGCACCCAGTCCTTGGCTGGCCATTCCAGCCATTCCAGGTCCTGGCGCAGGCGCTGCTCCAGCGCCGGCAGGCCGGTCGGGATGGATGCGACCGCATTCATGCCGCGCCCCAGACCGGCTTGGGACCGAACAGCTCCGCCATCAGCCGCTCGCGCGCCGTCGGCGGATGCTTGACGAAGCCGGGCAGCGTCTCCTGCGAGATCGCCTCCAGCGCCGCGATCAGCCCCTCGACCAGCGGCGTCGCCGGGCGGCCATAGGGCGTCACCACGCCCCAGAGGAAAGAGATCGGCACGTCGAGCTTGCGGATCGCGACGCCCTCCAGCGGCATGCCATAGGCGATGACCGGCTCGAGGATGGCGATGCCGAGCCCGGCGCGTGCCGCCATCAGCGCGGTGTTCGAGGTGTTGGCGTCGAGGAGACCGGCAGGTCGCACCCCGGCACGCTCCAGCGCCGCATCGACGCGCCGGCGCCAGCGGAAAGGGTTGGCCATGGCGATCAATCGGCGGCCCGCGACGGCGGCGAGCGGGATCGTCTCGGCCTGCGCTAACGGATCGTCGGCGCGTACCGCGACGACGCAGGACGCTTCGCCGATCCAGTGCAGCTCCAGCGCCGGATGATCGACCGGCAGGCTGGTGACGCCGATCTCGGCGACATGGGTCGCGACCGATTGCACGACCTGCTCGGCCAAGGCCGCGCGGATATGGACCTGCCCGGGAAGGGCCTCCTCACCGAGCCGCGCCAGGGCAGCCGGCAGCATGCCGGCGGCGAAGGAGGCGATCGAGGCGATTTCGAGGGAACGTGGCTTGTCTTCGGCGATCGCGGCGGCCCGCTCGCGCAATTGCCGGAGCCAGGCGATGACCGGCTCGACCTCCTGATGAAAGCGCAGGCCCTGTTCGGTCGGCGTCACCCGCGGGCCGGCGCGATGCAGCACGCTGAAGCCGAGCGTCTCCTCCAGCTCCTGGATCTGCCGGGTCAGCGCCGGCTGCGAGCGGCCGAGCAGCTTGGCGCCGCCGGTGATGCTGCCGGCGGAGAAGACTGCGGCAAAGGCTTCGAGCTGGCGCAGGTCCATGCGTTCTCGGGCTTGGATCATTATTCCTAAATCGGATGATAGATCGTAGTTGATGCAGGTCAAGCATGAAGCGTAGGCTGCACGTGATCGCTTCGCAGGCAGCCTGGGAGAGAATGTGGATGAGCAGCCCCCATCTCATCGAAACCCTGTCCGGCGCAGGCTCCGGCCTCGCCGGGGTGCTGGCCGAGCGGGCCGAGATCCTGGGCCTCAGCCAGGCCGCGCATGATGCGGTTCTGCTGCCGCGCGAGCCCGGCGGCATCAGCCATGCCGAACGCGCCGCCTTCGCCGCCCGCATGGCGCGCGCCAATGCCGACGCCTTGCTCGCCGAACACTATCGCGGTCTGCTCCGCCAGGCCGGCGAGAGCCCGGTGCTGCTCGCCATCGCCGAGGGCGCCGATCCCGTTGCGGATAGCGACACGCGGCTGCGCGCGATCACCCGCCATGTCGATCTGGTGACGCTCTCGCCCAAGGACGCGACCAAGGCCGATATCGCCGCACTGGTGACGGCGGGCCTGTCCGAGCCCGACATCGTCCGGCTGGCCGAATTGATCGCCTTCGTGAACTACCAGGCCCGCGTCATCGCCGGCTTGAGGCTGCTGGGAGCCATCGCATGAGCACCGTCGTCCACGAATTCACCGACAAGATCCCGCGCTGGTCCCCCTATGTCACGCCGGTCGTTCTCGCCGAGGCGACGCCGGAGCAACTCGACGCCATGCAGGTGACGCCGTCGAACAAGAAGATCTCGGATTACGTCCTGACGCTGGCGCATGATCCGGAATCGCTGAAGGTGCGCTCGCCTTTGTTCAACGCGATCATGTACGGCAAGGGCGGTTTGTCCTCGGCCGAGCGCGAGCTCGGCGCCACCGCCGCCTCGATCGTCAACCGTTGCGTCTATTGCGCCGCGGTCCACGCCTCACGCTTCAACGCCTTGACCAAGCGCAGCGACGTGATCGAGGAAATCTTCGCCAAGGGTCTCGACGCCGAGCTGGAAGAACATCAGCAGGCGATCTTCGATTTTGCCGGGAAGCTGTCGAAGACACCGTCGGAGGCCACGGCCGACGACATCGCCAGGCTCGCCGAGCTCGGCCTCTCCAAGGTCGAGCTGCTCGACCTGATCCTCTCCGCTGCAATCTTCGGCTGGGCCAACCGGCTGATGCACACGCTCGGCGAGCCGGTGAGAGACTGAGCGAGCCTGATCGTCATTGCGAGCGTAGCGAAGCAATCCAGGGAGACTTAGAGCGCTGCCGCCCCTGGATTGCTTCGTCGCTGCGCTCCTCGCAATGACGGTTGGCGCGCGTCAGCCCTCGCGCAACTGGCGGTGCAGTTGCGCGGATGAGAGCCCCGCCAGCCCGAGCGCCGGCAAGAGGTCGTTCTCGGCGCGGAAATTCCGCGCGCAGATCGCATCGAACAGGGCGATGCCGGCCTTATGCAGCGGCAGCTCGATGCCGGCGACGCCCCCCAGCAGCTCCAGCGGCACGAGGCCGAAGGGCACGTCCTCGGTGATGAAGCGGGTGTCGAGCGATTTCGGCCCGAGCAGTTCCGGCCGCTTGCGATAGATTTCCGCCGCCATCTCGCCGACCGGGGCCGGCTCGACCCCGAAGGAGAGCCGGTAATGGTCCTGCACGCTGCGGACCTCGAGCCCGAAGCTGCGCGCCAGCGTCAGGCGCTCGACGTCCATGGCGTCGATGATCCGCCCGACGCCCTGCGTGATCGAGCCGTAATTAGGCCAATCCTCGCCCTTCTCCGCCCGGGTCAGGTTGCCGAGCATGGTCGCCATATGGGCCGGCGGGTTGAGATTGCTCAGCATGATCGCGAGCAGATCCGGGCGCGGCTCGAACCGATCCCCAAAAAGAGCGCGGCAGAGCGCAAGCCCGGCCTCGCCATGGCGCTGCGGCAAGGTCGCGACGTCGAGCCGGGCGCGAATGCCGGAGATGTGGACGCTGCGCTTGCCGCTCTTGCGCGCGGTCAGGGCCGTCGTCGCCCAGGCAGCGATCGGCAGATCGAGCCCGCGCGCCGCCAGCAGCCGGTGCAGATAGAGCGCCGCGAAGGAGCAATGCGCGCTGACGATCACCGCCTGCCCGGCACGCAGATGCGGCGCCAGCGCCTCGAACACGGCGCGGAAGCCATTGGCCTGCACCGCGACGATGACGGCCGCGGCCCCCTCGACCGCTGCCGCGCAATCGCGGGCGAACGCGAGCGGGAATGTCCCTTCGAGCTTGCCGGTGACCGAAAGCTCTGGGCCCTCAGCGAAATCGGCTAGAGCTGTGCCGCTGGGCGACCACAGCACCGGCTGATGACCCTGCGAGCTCAGATAGGCCGCATAGCCACGCCCGATCCCACCAGAGCCGATGATCGCGACGCGCATGAAAGATGTCCTGTTCTCGTGATCGCCAATCCATCGGCCTTCCACGCCAGCGCAGCGAACCGATGGCCGCGGATTTAGTGCGGCTTGCCCCGAGACCGCAAGCCGAACAGGCCTCCGGAAAGCCGCAAGGCAAGCAGCCGGACCCGCTCAGAATTCGCCGGTTGACAGTTTTGCAATCGATTACATAATCACTTTCGAAGCGGCTCCGCAGAATGAGCCACGTTTGGGAGGAGTGCCGATCATGCGTATCAGCATCGTCGATTCACCGGTATTTTTCGACAACGCAACCGCGTTGCGGCTGCGCTGACCGCGGCGCGAAGACCCGGCCATGGTCCAGATCGGCTTCAACCTGCTGACGGTCGGCGGCTTCATCGACGAAGCGCACCTGCCCTTGTGCGAGCGCATCCGCGAGATCGGCTATGACGGGGTCGAAATCCCGGTCTTCGAGGGCGATGTCGGCCACTACGAGCGGCTCGGCCACCGCCTCGACGCGATCGGCCTGAAGCGCACCATCGTCACCATCGTCGCCGAGGACAGCAACCCGCTCTCGCCCCACCCGGCCATCCGCCAAAAGGCACGCGAGCGCCATCGCTGGGCCGTCGACTGCGCCGCGGCGCTCGGCGCCACCGTCATCGCTGGCCCCTATCACTCGCCGGTCGGCGTCTTCACGGGAGAAGGCCTGCGCGAGGACGAGCTCGCTCATCTCGCCGAAGCGCTGCACGTCATGGCGGACAACGCCGGCAAGGCCGGGATCGCGCTCTCGCTGGAGGCGATCAACCGCTTCGAATGCTACGCGCTGAACACAATGGAGGCAGCGAGTGCGCTGCATGCTCGGGTCGGGCATCCGAACTTCGGCTACATGTACGACACCTTCCACGCCAATATCGAGGAGCGCGATCCCGTAGGCGCCTACAGCCGCTACGCTCCCGAGATCAATCACATCCATCTCTCAGAGAACGATCGCGGCATCGTCGGACGCGGCCATGTGCCGTGGGCGCAGACGTTCCGCGCCATCCGCGCTACCGGCTATGACGGCTGGCTGACGGTCGAGGCTTTCGGCCGGGCGCTGCCCTCGCTCGCGGCGGCGACACGGGTCTGGCGCGACCTCTTTCCTGATCTCGACACGCTCCTCGTCGAGAGCCACGCCTTCATCCGGCGCGGCTGGGCCGAAGCCGCTGAACCCAACAAGACAGGTGCCGCGTGAGCGCCGATACGCCGGTCCTTTCGATGCGCGGCATCGGCAAGAGCTTCACCGGCGTGCGGGCGCTCGACGATGTCAGCCTCGATTGCCATTCCGGCGAGGTCCACGCCATCTGCGGCGAGAACGGCGCCGGCAAGTCGACGCTGATGAAAGTGCTGGGCGGCGTCTATCGCCCCGACGAAGGCGAAATCCTCCTGAACGGGGAGCCGATCGCCTTCCGGCATCCGGTCGAGGCGCGCCGGGCCGGGATCAGCATCATCCACCAGGAGCTGAGCCTGCTGCCCGAGCGCAGCGTCGCCGACAACATCTTCCTTGGCCTTGAGCCGACCCGTGGCGGGCTGCTCGACCGCGCCGCCATGCAGGAGGGCGCGCGCAAGCTGCTGGAGCGCGTCGGCGCCAGGGTCCAGCCCGATGCGCTAGTGAAATCGCTGTCGATCGCCGAGCAGCAACTGGTCGAGATCGCCAAGGCGCTGGCGCTCGATGCCCAGATCATCGTCATGGACGAGCCGACCGCAGCGCTCGATGAGCGCGATGCCGGCCGACTTCTGGAACTGGTCGGGACGCTCCGGCGCGAGGGCGCGGCGATCCTCTACATCTCCCACCGCATGGCCGAATTGAAGGCGATCGCCGACCGCATCACCGTGCTGAAGGACGGCAGGTTGGTCGCAACACACCCGGCCGCCGCGCTGACGCCGACGACGATCGTCAGGCTGATGGTCGGGCGCGACCTCGCCGATTTCTTCCCGCCGCCGAGTGATCCGGCCAGGCTCGGCCCGGTCGTGTTGTCGGTGCAGGGTGCCGGCAACGTCATCCTCTCCGACATCGCGCTCGACCTGCATGCCGGCGAGATCGTCGGCATCGCCGGGCTCGAAGGCTCAGGCAAAGGCGCGCTCGGCCGTGCCCTCTTCGGCGACGAACCGTTCACGCGCGGCCGCATGGTCGTCGACGGGCAGGACGGGCTGATCGCCTCGCCGCGCGCCGCCATCACGACGGGAATCGGCTTCCTCTCCGACGACCGCAATAAGGAGGGCATCGCCCCGCAGCAATCGCTGCGCGACAATGTCCTGATGACCCTGCGCGCCTTCGCGCGCCGCCTGCTGCCACCGGGATCCGGCGCGATGGCGCGCGCCGACGCCGATCGGCAGTTGACCGAAGTTGATGTGAGGGCGGCCGGCTTTGCACAAGAGATCCGCGAGCTCTCCGGCGGCAACCAGCAGAAGGTCGTGATCGGTCGCTGGCTGGCGCGCGATCCCAAGCTTCTGATTTTCCTGGAGCCGACCCGCGGGATCGACGTCGCCGCCAAGGCGGCGATCTATCAATTGATGCGCGATCTCGCCGACCGCGGCCGCGCCATCCTGATGATCTCCTCCGATCTGCCCGAGATCATCGGCGTCAGCGACCGAATCCTCGTCATGCACGAAGGCCGTATCGTCGGAGAATTGAAGCGCGGCGCCAGCGAGGAAGACGTGATGCACCTCGCGCTGGGCACCGGGACGACGGAGGCCGCGGCATGAACGCCAGCGCCGACATCGCCACCGCTCGCCCCGCGCGCGACCTGCCGGTGGCCCCGCTGCTCTTTGCCGGCTCGCTGGCGCTCTATGTCGCGACCGCGCTCGCGACCGGGCAGCACGCCTATCTCACTGGCGAGGGCTTTGTCGGTCTGACCCAGCGCATGGTCGGCCTCGGCATCGTCGCGCTCGGGCAGACGCTGGTGATCCTGGTTGGCTCGATCGATCTCTCGGTCGCCAACCTGATCAGCGTCTCGGCGGTGCTCGCTTCCTTCATCATGAAGGGCGAGCCGGCGATGATCGCCCCCGCCGTGCTGGCAGTGCTGGCGCTGTCGGCGGCTGTCGGCCTCGTCAACGGGCTGATCATCGCCCGGCTCGACGTCAATCCGCTGATCGCCACACTCGGCGTCGGGCTGATCCTGCAAGGCCTGCTTTCGGCGAGCTTCAGCAATTTCGCAGGCTCGGTTCCGGCAGCATTCCAGGCCTTCGCCTATGGCCGGATCGGCCCCCTGCCCTGGTCGGTGCTGCTGCTGTTCGTCCTGGCCTTCGCGATCTGGTTGCTGCTGGCCCGCACGCGCTTCGGCGCTCATCTCTACGCTACCGGCGGCAATCGCGACGGCGCCCGCCTGGCCGGCATCCGCACCGAGCGCGTGATGATCGGCGCACATGTGCTGTGTTCGCTCATGGCCGGCCTCACCGGGCTCTATCTCGCCAGCCGCCTGCGCGCCGGCGCGCCCTGGGTCGGCCGCGACGGCGTCTACGACCTTGAATCCATCGCCGTCGTGGTGATCGGCGGGACCTTGCTCGCCGGTGGGCGCGGCGGCGTCTGGGGCACGCTCGCCGGCGTCTTCCTGTTCGCCACGCTCGACGCCGTCTTCAACATGACCGGCATCGACGCCTTCCCGAAGCAGGTGCTGCGCGGGGCGATCGTCATCCTCGCGGTCGCCGTCTATGCGGTGCGCAGCAAGGGGCACGTCGCATGAGCGCCGTGGCCACCCGCTCCGGACCGTCAACGGCGCTGCGCTTCGCCCGCGGCGTCAATGTCGGCCTCGCCGTCTTCCTCGTGCTCTACGGTACGATCGCCGTACTGCAGCCGGGCTATTTCGAGACCGAGGGCTTCCTCAACTTCCTGCGCCGGGCCGCGCCATTGATCATCCTCGCCTGCGGCCAGCTCTTCGTCATCGCCGGCGGCGGCTTCGACCTGTCGATGGGCTCGCTGGTGACGCTCACCGTGCTCGGCGGCTCGATGCTCGCCGGCGGCAATCCCGACAACACCTGGTGGACGATCGCCGTGCTCTATCTGATCGGGCTCGGCGTCGGGCTCATCAACGGGCTGGTCGTCACCCTGCTCAAGGTGCCCTCGATCATCGCGACGCTCGGCATGCTGCTCTCGCTCAACGGCGCGGCGCTGATGTGGTCGGGCGGGGCGCCGCGCGGCTATCTGCCGGAGAATTTCCGGGCGCTCGGCCGCCTCGTCTATCGCGATGTCCCGCTGACCGGGATCATGCCGCTTTCGGTGATCATCCTCGTCGGTTTCGTCGCCATCGCCGCCTGGCTGCTGCACGCCACGGTGTTCGGCCGGCAGGTCCTGGCTGTCGGCGACAACCCGCGTGCGGCCGAGCTTTCCGGCGTGCCGGTCGGCGCGACGCGGGTGCTGGTCTTCGTGATCTCGGCCTTATCGGCGGTGACGGCGGGCATCCTGCTCGGCGGCTTCGCCGGGGTCTCGACCGCGGTTGGACAGGGACTAGAGCTGCAGGCGATCGCCGCCTGCGTCATCGGCGGGGCGCAATTGCTCGGCGGGCGCGCCAGCGTCACCGGCGCGGTCGCCGGCGCGCTCAGCCTGTTCGCCCTGTTCACTTTGCTCAACCTGATGGGCCTGCCGCAGCCGCTGCGCGAGACGGTGCAGGGCCTGATCCTGATCGCCGCGGTGGCGTCGAGCGCCTGGCGCATGCGGCGCGCCTGAGACTTCAGAGTTTTCGGAGGCGTGATCCCACGCGCTCCGCCAGAGGCCGCCAACAATGCGGCGCGACAGAGGGAGGTGAAGATGAAGACGCAGATCGGTTTGACGGCGCTGCTGGCGGCATTGTCGACGGGCGCCATCGCCCAGAACTTCAACGACACCGCCGAGTTCGAGCGTCAGAAGGCCCTGCTCACGGTCGCAGCGCAAGGTCCGGACGGCAAGCCCTGGGAGCAGAATCTCGGCGGCGAGAAGGTCGATACCGCCAAGTACAAGAAGCCCGGCCCCTACAAGCTCTGCTTCTCCAACGCTGGCGTGAACAATCCCTGGCGCGTCGTCGGCTTCACCAACATGCAGGCCGAGGTCGACGCCAACAAGGCCGACATCGCCTCGTTCACCCATGCCGACGCCGAGGGCAAGGACGACAAGCAGATCTCGGACATCAACGCCTTCGTCAACAGCGGCCAGTGCGACGCGCTGATCGTCTCGCCGAACACCACGGCGGCGCTGACTCCGGCGGTGGAAGCGGCCGCGAAGAAGCTGCCCGTCGTGGTCTTCGACCGCGGCGTCGACAGCAAGGCCCCGGTCACCTTCATCAATCCGATCGGCGGCTACGGCTTCGGCATCCAGGGCGCGAGCTTCATCGCTGAGAAGATCCCGGCCGGCGGCTCGGTGCTGGCGCTGCGCATCCTGCCCGGCGTCGACGTGCTGGAGAACCGCTGGGCCGCGGCCGAGCGCATCTTCAAGGAGAAGGGCATCAAGGTCGTCGGCGCCGAATTCACCAATGGCGACAACGCCAAGACCAAGGCGATTGTCGAAGACTACATCAATCGCTTCGGCAAGATCGACGGCGTCTGGATGGATGCCGGCGCCACCGCGGTCGCAGCGCTCGAGGCCTTCGAGGATGCCGGCAAGCCCTATCCGGTGATCAATGGCGAGGACCAGCAGGACTTCCTGCAGAAGTGGAAGAAGAACAAGCTCACCGCCATCGCGCCGACCTATCCGACCTATCAGTGGCGCACCCCGGTGATCGCGGCGATCCGCATCCTGAAGGGCGAGCCGGTCGTTGGCCCGACCTGGAAGCTGCCGCAGCCGGCGATCACGGCCGAGAACCTCGACAAGTTCGTCAACGACAAGATGCCGCCGCTGCACTATGCGCTCTGCGGCTGCGAGCAGATGGCGAACTATCCGGCCCGCTGGGGCGGCAAGTAGCGCAACACGTAACGACGCCGGTGGGCGCCCGCATGGTACGGGCGCCCACCCCTGCCCTATCGGCAGCGATTGCGGCATGATGGACGTCCTGCCTCCTCCTGCCGATTCGCTGCCGCTCTTTTCAGATCACCCATCTTGCAAGACGCAACCCCAGCCGCACCGACCATCGCCGAAGTCGCCCGCCTTGCCGGTGTCTCGACGGCGACGGTGTCGCGCGCTTTGGCACAGCCGGAGAAGGTCAAGGCGCGGACCCGCGAGCGCGTGCTCGAAGCGGTCGCGGCGACCGGCTTCGTCCCCAACGCCCAGGCCCGCAATCTGCGCCTGCAGGCGACGCGCACCGTGATCCTGCTGGTGCGCGACATCAGCAACCCGTTCTATCTGGAGATCTACAAGGGCGTCGAAGAGGCGGCGATCGACGCCGGCTACAAGGTGCTGATGGGCGATGCCCGCGACGATGACGAGCGCATCCTGCGCTATGTCGACATGGTCAGGGAGCGCCATGCCGACGGGCTGATCCTGATGGTCGGCCGCTTCCCCGAGGCACTCGCCGCGCGCGGCCGGCTGCCGCCGATCGTGGTCGCACTGGAGATGCTGCCGGGGCTCAACCTACCAACGGTCAAGGTCGACAACCACGCTGCGGCGCGCGCCGCCGTCGCCCATCTCGCAAGGCTCGGCCATCGCCGCATCGCCCATATCGCCGGCCCAATGCCGGACCCGATGAGCCTCGACCGCCGCGACGGCTATCTCGCCGGCCTCGCCGACGCCGGCATTCCGGCCGACCCCAGCCTTGTCGTCGAGGGCGATTTCGGTCTCGCCGCCGGCCGGGCCGCGGTCCGCACGCTCGATGCCCGCGGCACCAGATACACCGCCATCTTCGCCGCCAGCGACCAGATGGCGGTCGGTGCCATGGGCGAATTGCGCGCCCGCGGCCGCAACGTCCCCGACGACGTCTCGGTCGTCGGCTTCGACGACATCGTGCTGGCGGAGGCGGTGGAGCCGCAGCTCACCACGATCCATCAACCGCGCCGCGAGATCGGCCAGGCGGCGATGAAGCTGCTGATCGAACAGCTGTCGGAACGCAGCGGCCATCGCGACCTCGTGCTGCCGACGCGGCTTGTCGAGCGCGCCTCGGCGGCCGCGCCGCCCAAGCGAACTGATCGGTCCTAATAAGCTCAGGCAGCAGCGGCCGTCGCGCGCCGCGTCATGGCGGTGCAGACCGCCTTCTCCAGATCGGCCTGCCAGAACGGCTTGTTCAGCCGCAGCACCCCCGCTCCGGCGCCCGCCGGCAGATCGGCATAGCCTGTAGCGAGGATCACCGGCACATTGGGCCAGCGCTGCCCGACTTCCGTGATCAATTGCGCACCAGTCATCTGCGGCATGGCATGGTCGGTGATCAGCAAATCGATCTCGTTGTTCTCCAGCACGGACAGCGCTTCCCGCCCCGAGCTCGCCTCGATGACCTTGTGGCCGAGATCTTCCAGTAGTGCGGTGGTGTTCATCAGCACGAGCGCATCATCATCGACCGCGAGCACGGTCAGCGGGCGCGGCTCCATGGCAGTCTCCATTTTCGTCTCGACGGGCAACTGGACAGGCTCGGCCGTAGCGGCCGTCGTAGCCACCGGCAGCCAGATCTCCACGGTCGTGCCGTCGCCCGGGAGACTGTGTAGCTGCAACCGCCCGCCGAGCTGCTCGGCCATGCCATGCACCATGGAGAGGCCGAGCCCGGTACCCTTGCCGACGCCCTTGGTGGTGAAGAAGGGTTCGGTCGCTTGGGCGAGCGTTTTTGCATCCATCCCGATGCCGGTATCGGCGACCGAGAGGCGGACATAGTCGCCATCCGGCAGGCCGCTCCGATGACCGCGGCCGATATGCTCATTGACAGCTGCGACCCGCAGCACGCCGCCCTCGGGCATGGCGTCGCGGGCATTGACGGCGAGATTGAGCACGGCGGCTTCGAGCTGGTTCGGGTCGGCCGAGGCCGTCACGAGATCGGCCGGAAAATCCGTCTCGATCCGGATCAGCGGACCCAATGAGCGCTGCAGCAGATCGCCCATCTCGGCGACGAGCACGTCGACCGCGACCGGCTGCAGCGCCAACTCCTGCTTGCGGGCGAAGGAGAGCATGCGCTGCGTCAGAGAGATGCCGCGGCTCGCGCCCTTGATCGCATTGTCGATCAGGCCGAGCTGGCGCTCGTCGCCGATCTGGCGCCGGACCAGTTCGAGGCTGCCCAGCACGGCCGTGAGCAGATTGTTGAAGTCATGCGCCACGCCGCCGGTGAGCTGGCCGAGGGCCTCGATCTTCTGCGCCTGGAACAAGGCCTCGCGCGCCGCATCGAGCTCGGCCTGGACCTTGCGCTGCTCGGTCAGGTCGCGGGTGATCTTGGCGAAGCCGATGATCTCGCCGGCATCGTCGCGGATCGGGTCGATGACGACGCTCGCCCAGAAGGTCTCGCCGTTTTTGCGAACCCGCCAGCCCTCCCTCTCGGCGCTGCCATTGTCGATCGCAGCCTGGAGCGTCTTCTGCGGCTCGCCACGCTCGCGATCCTCTGGCGTATAGAACAGCGAGAAGTGCTTTCCGATGATCTCGGCGGGAGCATAGCCCTTGATCCGCTCCGCCCCGAGATTCCAGTTGGTGACGATGCCGTCGGCGTCGAGCATGTAGATGGCGTAGTCAGTGACGCCCTGCACCAGCAGGCGGAACTTCTCCTCCGAGCGCCGCAGCGCCTCATCGGCCTGGCGCCGCTCGGTCAAGTCGCGCGTCACCTTGGCGTAACCGAGCACGCGCCCGCTCGCCGGGTTGAGGATCGGGTCGATGACGACGTGGGCCCAGAAGCGTGTGCCGTCCTTGCGGACGCGCCAGCCTTCCCTCTCGAAACGGCCTTCCTCCGCGGCGATGCGCAGCGCTTGTTGCGGCAGGCCGGCGGCGCGATCCTCCTCGGTGTAGAAGCGCGAGAACGACTGCCCGATGATCTCGTGATCCTCATAGCCCTTGAAGCGGCGCGCGCCCGGGTTCCAGCTGATCACCGTTCCCTGCGGGTCGAGCATGTAGATGGCGTAATCCGTGACGGACTCCACCAGCAAGCGATAGCGCTCGGCGGTCACCGGACCTTCCGCAATCTGAAGCACGTTTGGAACCTTGATCTATGACATGTCCAACGCGCTGAACGCCGCACTCCGAAGTAGGTTCCCGGTGGGACAAAGAAAAATTGACCCAGGGTCAACGGATAGGTTTCGGCGAGACCAGGATCGCGCCTGAAGCGGCAACCACGAGCACGAGGCCGAGCCAGTCACTCGCCGCCGGCCGCTCGCCAAGTAGCAGCACGGAGCCGAGCGCGCCGACGGCCGGAACCATCAGCGTTCCCAGGCTCGCGATGCCGGCCGGGAGCCGTGCGATCACGGTGAACCAGAGGAAATAGGCGAGCGCCTGGGCACCTAGGATATGGAAGGTCAGCGCCGCCGCGACCGGTGGCGACAGGGCCTTCGGGACAGGCAGCCCTTCGAAGATCAGCATCCCGATGCCGGCAGCCGCGCCGCCGATCAGCAATTGCCAGGCAGCGATGGTCAGCGTCGGCGCCGCCACCGGCCAGCGCTTGGTGACGATGGTGCCGAGTGCCCAGCTCAGGCTGGCGAGCAAAGCGAGAGCAAGTCCCGGCGACAACTGCCCGGCCCGGATCAGAGGCAGGCCGAGACAGAGCAATCCGGCAATGCCAAGTCCCAGGCCGATCAGCCTGGGACGATCGAAGCGCTCGCCGAGCGCCGGCCAGGCCATCAGCGTCGCCCAGACCGGCATGGTGAAGGTCAGGATCGCGGCCCGAGAGGTCGGCGCCATCAACTGCGCGAAAGCGAGGAGGATATTGAAGGCGGCGATCGAGAGGATGCCGGCGACGATCAGCCTCGGCCAATGCTCTTTCGGCACCTTGAGGCTGATCCCCCGCGCCAATGCCACTACGACCAGTGCAAGGCCGGCGAAGGTCATGCCGCCGGCCCGCAAGGTCCAGGGCGCGATCTCAGTCAGCGAAATCCGGACCGCCGGCCAGTTGAAGCCCCAGAGCAGCCCGAGCAGCGGGACGAGCAGGAGCGAGCGGGCAGGCGCGGTCGGCATGTTCGGACTATGCGCGAGGAGAGATCGGCGCCGTCATGTCATTTCGAGGGAGGCTCGATGCACGGCGCGAGAACCCCTTCCCCGCAAGGGTGAAGGGAGAAGCTCAACCTTCGATCGCCTCCACCCCGCACCATTCGGCGACGAACAGCGCCATGGTGCCGGTGATGCGCTTCAGCGACGCCAGGCTGACGCGCTCGTCGAAGGCGTGGATGTTCTGCGAAATCGGCCCGTAGCAGAGCGCCGGGACCTTGTCATAGAGCGCGTAGACGCGGGTATCGAGATAGCCGGGGGTCATGAAGCTCTTCAGCGCCTTGCCGGTCGAAGCCTTGTGAGCATTGCCGAGCACGGCCTCGGCCTCGCTGCCGGGCTCGAGCACATAGCCCTCCGACCAGAAGCCGTTGAAGACGACCTTGGGCGGGTTGTTCGAGAGGAAGCTGTCCGAGCGCGCGAAGGCGAGCACCTTGGCCTCGATGCGCTTGCCGAGCTCCTCGGCCGACATCCCGGGATAGAGCCCGATGCGGCAGTCGACCCTGCACCAGCACGGCACCGAAGAGGCCCAGTCACCGCCCTCGATCTTGCCGATGTTGAGGTTGATCGGGTGGGCGATGTCCTCGAAATGCTTCCGGCCGTGCTTCTCGCGATTGAGCTCCTCTTCGAGTTCCCGCAGCGCGGCGACGACGCGATAAGCCGCATCGATCGCATTGGCACCGACGCCCATCTCGCGGACATGCACCGGGACGCCGCGGACCTCGAACTGGAACCAGAGCACGCCGGTATTGGCGCGCACCAGCATCTCCTCCTCGGGCTCGGGGATCAGCACCGCATCGGCCTCATAGCCGCGTAAGTGCGTCATCAGCGCGCCGTTGCCTGTCGATTCCTCCTCGACCACCGACTGGACATAGACGGTTCCCGCCGGCTGCAGGCCGATGCGCCGGAGCGCGTCCAGGCAATGGAGATTGGCGGCGCCGCCAGCCTTCATGTCGGCGCCGCCGCGGCCATAGAGCCAGTCGCCCTCGATCACAGGATCGAAAGGCGGATGGGTCCAGAGCTCGGCCGGGCCGGTCGGCACCACGTCGACATGGGACTGCAGGATCAGCGAGCGGCCCGTCTCCTCGCGCGGATGGTGGATGCCGACCACGATCGGCGCGTCCGAATGCGTATCCGAGAACGGCGCTCCGCCGGGGTGACGGCCGATCGCCTCGCGGTCCATGGGAAAGCGGTCCATGGTGAAGCCGCGTTGCTTCAAGGCACGGAAGATGAAGTCCTGGACGGTGTGCTCGTCGCCGCGCGTCGAGGGGAAGCGGATCATCTCCTGGGTGAAGGCGATCTGCTCGGCAAAGCCCGCTTCGACGGAGCTAAGGATGCGGTCGCGCAAGGCGGGATCGAGCGGCATGGGAGGTCTCCGAAGGTTTGTGGCATTCGCCGGCTCGTCATGGTCGGGCTTGACCCGACCATCTCGGAAACCAGCTAGCTGGTCATGAGATTCTCGGGTCCGCGCTTCGCTGCGCCCGAGAATGACGCATGGCTCACCGCCCGAACCGCTCCCCGCCGGGGACGGCGGCGAGCAATTGGCGGGTGTAGTCGTGCTGGGGGTCCGCAAAGAGCGCGGCGGTCGGGCCGCTTTCGACGATCCGGCCGCGTTGCATCACCGCGATCTTGTCGCAGATCTGCGCGGCGACGCGCAAATCGTGGGTGACGAACAGGATTGCGAGGCCGAGCCGCTGCTGGATGTCCTTGATCAGCTTGAGGATCTGCGCCTGCACGGAGACGTCGAGTGCTGAAACCGCCTCGTCCGCGACCAGCACGTCGGGTTCGAGCGCCAGCGCCCGGGCGATGCCGATACGCTGGCGCTGACCACCGGAGAACTCGTGCGGATAGCGGTCGATCGCATTGGCGGAGAGGCCGACCAGCTCCAGCAACTCCTTCGCCCGCGCCAACGCGTCCTTGCGCGATGTCCCGTGCGCGACCGGCCCGTCCGAGATGATCCGGCCGACGGTCTGACGTGGATTGAGCGAGGCGAACGGGTCCTGGAAGACCATCTGGATGCGCTTGCGATGCGGGCGCAGCGCCGCGACGGAGAGATCTGTGATGGCGAGGTCGCCGAGGGTGATGCGGCCGGAATCGGGCTCGATCAGGCGCAGGCAGCAGCGCCCGACCGTCGACTTGCCCGAACCGGACTCGCCGACGAGCCCGAGCGTCTCGCCCCGCGCCAGCGTGAAGCTGACATCATCGGCCGCCTTCACTTCCCGACCCGGGCGGAAGAAGGCACGCTTGCGATAGACCTTGCCGAGCTTCTCGACGGTCAGCACTGGCTTGCTCTCCGGCAGCGCCGGCCGCTCCGGCGGCGTCAGCGAGGGCACGGCTGCGAGCAGCTTCTGCGTATAGGAATGGCGGGGCGAGCCGAGCACCTGATCGACCGTGCCCTCCTCGACCAGAACGCCCTTCTCCAGCACGGCGATGCGGTCGGCGATCTCGGCGACGACGCCCATATCGTGGGTGATGAACAGCACCGCCGTGCCGTGCTTGTGGCGGAGATTGTCGATCAGCTTGAGGATCTGCGCCTGCGTCGTGACGTCGAGCGCGGTCGTCGGCTCGTCGGCGATCAGCAGCTTGGGCTCGAGCGCCAGCGCCATCGCGATCATCACGCGCTGGCGCTGGCCGCCGGAGAGCTCGTGCGGATAGGCCCGCGCCAATCGCTCCGGCTCGGGCAGGCCGACCTCGGTCAGCAATGCTACCGCACGGGCATAGCGCTCCGGCTTGCTCAGCAGCTTATGCGCCTCGAAGGTCTCGACGATCTGGTCCGCCACCCGCATGACCGGGTTGAGCGAGGTCATCGGCTCCTGGAAGATCATGCCGACCTCGCGGCCGCGCACGTCCTGCATCGCGTCTTCCGAGAGCGCCAGGAGGTCGCGGCCGGCGAGCTTGATGCTCCCAGCGACCGGCTTCACCGCCTTCGGCAGGAGCCCCATCACCGCATGGGCGATCATCGACTTGCCGGAGCCGGATTCGCCGACGACGCAGAGCGTCTCGCCTGCGGCGATCGCGAGCGTCGCATCCTCGACCGCATAGGGGCGGTCGGCCATCACAGGCAGAGCGAGTTTCAGGCCTTCGATCGAGAGAACGGGGGCGGCCATCATTCCCTCTCCCGGGCGAGGCGCGGGTTCATCGCATCGTTCAGCCCTTCGCCGGCGAGATTGAGCGCCAGCACGGTCAGGAAGATCGCGACGCCCGGGAAGAAGCTGATCCACCAGGCGTCGAGCAGGCGGGTGCGTCCGGCGCCGACCATATAGCCCCAGCTCATCAGATTGGGGTCGCCGAGGCCGAGGAAGGAGAGCGAGGATTCCAGCAGGATCGCCGAGCCGATCATCAGCGAGCCCATCACGATGATCGGCGCGATCGTGTTGGGCAGGACCTGGCTCCAGATGATGCGCGCGGTCGGCTGTCCGATGGTGATCGCCGCCTGGACATATTCGCGGGTCTTCAGCGAGAGCACCTCGCCGCGGACCAATCGCGCCACCGGCGGCCAACTGACCACGCCGATCGCGAGCACGATCGAGCCCAGCTTGGGCTGCAGGATCGCGACGAGGACGATGGCGAGCGCGAAGGAGGGGATGGTCTGGAAGAACTCGGTGAAGCGCATCAGTGCATCGTCGATGAAGCCGCCAGCATAGCCGGCGATGGCGCCAAGCGGCACGCCGATCAGCAGCGCTACAATCGTCGAGACCAGCCCGATCGTCAGCGAGACGCGGGCGCCATGGGCCAGGCCCGAGGCGATATCGCGGCCGAGCGTGTCGGTGCCGAGCGGGAAGCGCTCCATCACGAAGGGCGCGAGGAAGGGGCGCGCCACCGTCCGCCAGGGCGATTGCGGATAGAGCTGCGGGGCGATGATCGCGAAGAGGATCACCACGATCAGGATGGTCAGGCCAATCAGGGCGCCGCGATTGCGGGCAAAGCGCTTGAGGAAGCTCATGACACCGCCTCGATGCGCGGATCGGCCAGCCGATAGACCAGATCGGTCAGGATGTTGAAGCCGACCACCATGGCCGAGGACATGAAGAAGACGCCGAGCAGCACCGAATAATCGCGCTGCACCAGGGCATCGAACATCAGCCGGCCGATGCCGGGCCAGGCGAAGACGGTCTCGGTGAGCACCGCACCGCCGACGAGCTGGCCGGCCTGGAGCCCCGCCAGCGTCACCACCGGCAGGATCGCGTTGCGGGCGACATGGCGACGCGAGATCACGCCGGGACTGAGCCCCTTGGCGCGGGCTGTCTTGACGAAATCGGCGCCGGCGACCTCGAGCATCGAGGCCCGCATCATTCGGGCGTAGAGCGCCGTGAAGAACAGGCCGAGCGTCAGCGCCGGCAGGACGAGGTGGCTGGCGATATCGAGCGCATGGGCAAGCCCGGTATAGTTCGCGCCGATGGTCTCGTAGCCGACATTGGGTACAAGGCCGAGCTTCAGCGAGAAGACGATCTGGCTCATCAGCGCCACCCAGAACAAGGGCGTCGCATAGAAGACCAGCGCGAGCGTGGTGATGACGCTGTCCTGCCAGCGGCCGGCGCGGCGGGCGGCGAGCGCGCCCATCAGCGTGCCAAGGCCGAGCGAGACGATGAAGGCGGCGCCGGTCAGCAGCAGCGTCGCCGGCAGGCGATCGAGGATCAGGCTCAGCACGCTCTGCTGCTGGCGATAGCTGAAGCCAAGATCGAAGGTGAGATAGCCCTTGAGATAGACCCAGAGCTGGGTCAGCAGCGGCTGGTCGAGGCCGAAGCGCTCGCGCAGCTGGATCAGCAATTGCTCGTCGGCAGCGCCGGCCTCGCCGGCCAGCACCTGCGCCGGATCGCCAGGAGCTGCCCGGATCAGGAAGAAGTTCAGCACCGCAATGGCGAAGAGGACGATGATCCCCTTCGCGAGCCGGCCGGCGAGGAATTGCGCGAGGTTCATTCAGGTTCCGCTGGCGTCATTCTCGGGCGAAGCGAAGCGCAGACCCGAGAATCTCTTGCAGGAGATGCTCGGGTCAGGCCCGAGCATGACGTGATCCTGTCGGATCACGTCACTCCTTCCAGGCATCCCGGAAACCGTCGTTCACGCCGACGCCGGTGGTGACGAGGTTCTTGACGTTGCAGCGATAGATCGTCGGGAAATCCATCTCCAAGAGCCAGAGCACCGGCAGCTCGTCTGCGAGAAGCTTCTGAACCTTGGTGTAGAGCTCCTGGCGCTCCTTGTCGGTCGGCGCGATGGCCGCGTCGGCGAAGAGCTTGTCGACCTCGGGATTGGAATAGCCGCCGACATTGGCGAAGGGATTGCCCTTGGCGATGTTGCTGGTGATGTAGCTGCGTGCCACGCCCATTGCGGGGTCGCCGAGCTGGTAGAGGAAGTTGAAGTTGAGATCGAAGTCCCAGTTGCTGGCCTTCTGGGTCCAGCCGGGCACGTCGGTGTTCTCGACCTGCACCTTGACGCCGACATCCTCGAGGTTTTGCTTGATCGCCTCGGTCCAGCGCGTCCAGGTCTCGCCATAGGGCAGGTTGAGCAAACGGATCGTCTCGCCCTTGTAGCCGGAGGCCTTGATCAGCTCCTTCGCCTTCTTCGGGTCGAAGGCGTATTTCGGCACGTCGCCCGAATAGAACTTGGTCTTCGACGAGATCGGCCCGGTCGGCAGCTTGCCGAGCCCGCCCCAGACGACCTCGCGGCCGAATTCGCGGTCGATCGCGTACATCAGCCCCTGGCGGAACTGCTTGTTGCCAAGGATGCCGTTGCGGACGTTCGGCGTCAGCCAGGCATGGGGGGCGAACATCTCCCAGCCCTGGGTGGTCATGCAGGTGTTGGGCAGCTTGGAAAGGCGGGCGACGTCGTAGACGTCGACCGAGCCGCCGGTCAGCACGTCGACCTTGCCGGTCTCGTAGGCGACGGCGCGCGCCGCCGCATCCGGGATGATCTGCCAGTAGATCTCGTCGAGGTTCGGCTTGCCCTTCAGCCAGTAGTTCTCGTTCTTGACGAGATGTATATAGGAGCCCTTCTTCCACTCCTTCAGCTTGAACGGGCCGGTGCCGATCGGCGTGTTGTTGGCCGGGTTGGCGCGGTAATCGGTGCCGTCATAGATGTGCTTGGGGATCATCGGGGCGGAGGCGACCTCCTGCGTCATGATCATCGGGCCGAAGGGCTGCTTCAGCGTGATCTTCACGGTGAGGTCGTCGACCTTCTCGATCTTGTCGACCTGGGCGTTGACGATCGGGCGCCAGCGCGGATGGACCTCGCGCAGGAACTTGTCGAGAGTGAAGACGACGTCGTCGGCGGTGAACGGCTTGCCGTCATGCCAGGTCACGCCCTCCTGCAGCTTGAAGGTGTAGACCTTGGCGTCCGGCGAAACCTCCCAGCTCTTCGCCAGCGAGGGCTGCGGCTCGAGCTTCTCGTTATAGCGCAGCAGCGACTCGTAGATGTTGCCGGCGACCATGTTGGTCGGGCCGTTCTGGTTGAGTCCCTGCATCAGCATCGGCGGCTCGGGCTGGACGACGACATGGACCGTGCCGCCCTTCTTCGGTTCCTGCGCCTGCGCCACGCCGAGCGCCAGGACGGAGGCGGCGAGCGCCAGGCCAAATCTCAATCCGGTCATCGTCGTTCTCCGTTCCCAGCGCCGAGATCCGCATTACGCAACGGCCCAGGCGTCCCCGTTTTTCATTCACCGGCCAGCTCAGGCGGATCGCACCCGATCGCGCGCCCGTTGGCAAGCTCCGCCACCATGAAAGCGAGAGACAAATTCCGTGTCAAGGATTGACATGCCGTGTTATTAGGCGACACGCTCAGCAAACGAACATGCCATACCCACACTTGCGATGAACCAGAAAGACCTGGACAGGGCCGCGCAATTGCCGCCGGGCGTGCCGATCGTCAGGGCGGTCGATCGCGCCATCGCCTTGCTCAAGGCCTTCCGCCCGGAGCACCCTCGCCTCGGCCTGAGCGAACTGGCGCGGCAGGTCGGGCTCGACAAGGGCACGACGCGGCGGCTGCTGCGAACGCTCCAGCTCAACGAGCTCGTCGAATATGACGAACATTCGCAGAGCTATGCGCTGGCGGTCGGGCTGATCGAGCTCGGCGGCGCGGTCACGACTGGTCGCGAACTGCGCGACATCGCCGGGCCCTACCTGACCGCGATCGCCGAGAAGACCGGCGCCACCGCCTTTCTCTGGGTTCATATCGCCGGGCGCGGCTTCTGCGTCGATCGCGTCCGCGCCTCGCTGCCGCATGTCGATGCGACCTGGTTTGCGGTCGGCGCGCAGGCGCCACTGAACTGCGGTGGGGGCCCACGTGTGCTGCTGGCCTATCTCGACGATGAGCAGCGCCGGCAGGCGCTGTCGCTCGAGTTGCCGAAGCGCGCCCCGGCGAGCCAGACCGATCCGGATCTGCTCTGGCGCGAGGCCGACCGCATCCGGGCCCAAGGCTGGGAACTTGCCGCCGACGACTTCTTCATCGGCCTGACCGGCGTCGGCGTGCCGATCTTCGACCGGTCGGGCGCGCTCGCCGGCGCGCTCAGCATCTCCTCCCTGACCTCGATCGTCGCGCCGGAAGGGCGCCCGGTGCATCTCGATGCGCTGCTCGACGCCGCCACGCGCATCGGCGCGCGCGTGCTGCCGGATTGAAGGCGCAGGAACCGTCATTGCGAGCGTAGCGAAGCAATCCAGGGGGACGCAGCGCTGCCGCCTCTGGATTGCTTCGTCGCTAACGCTCCTCGCAATGACGGATGAGTCACCGCTCGATCCGGGTCGAGAGAATGATCGAGGACATGGTGCGCTCGACGCCTTCGAGCGCGCCGATCCGGTCGATCAGCCCGTCGAGCTCGCCGATCGAAGGCGCCACCACCACCGCGATCATGTCGAACTGGCCGCTGACCGAATGCAGCGTCCTGATCTCGGGGATCCGGCGCAATTCCGCCTCGACCCGGGCCGCGAGCTTGGGCAAGGCGGTGATCAGCACATGCGCCTTCACCTGGCCCTTTTCGTAATCCTCCGAGAGCCGCGCCGTGTAGCCGGCGATGACGCCGCGGCGCTCGAGCCGTTCGATCCGGCTCTGCACGGTGGTGCGCGACAGGCCGAGCTTGCGGCCGAGCTCAGCCACCGGCGCGCGGGCGTTCTCGGTGAGCAGGGTCAGGAGATGGCGATCTGTCGGGTCTATCGGCATAACGCCGAAAGCTTACGGCACTTCGCTGAAAAATCCCATATGAATCGTCGCGTCGCCGGCTTCTATCCGACGAGGCCCCGAGCGAATCTGTCTGACAGAAACAGATTCATCGGGGGAACCATGAAAAACGTGGTCGTCATCGGCGCCGGCAAGATCGGCGCAACCATCGCCGATCTGCTCGGCGCCACCGGGGATTACCGCGTGGTGATCGCCGACCGCTCCAACGAACAGCTCGCCGCGATCAAGACCAGCCCGACGATCTCGACCCGCCGGGTCGACATCACCGACGCCGCCGAGCTCGCCCAGGTGCTGAACGGCGCCTTCGCCGTGCTCTCGGCCGCTCCTTACGACCTGACGACGCGCATCGCCGAAGCTGCCGCGGCCCAGGGCGTGCATTATCTCGATTTGACCGAGGACGTCGCTTCGACCCGACGCGTCAAGGAACTGGCGCTGACCGCCAAAGCGGCGCTGATCCCGCAATGCGGGCTGGCGCCCGGCTTCATCTCGATCGTCGCCGCCGATCTCGCCCGCGATTTCGACCAGCTCGACAGCCTGAAGCTGCGCGTCGGCGCGCTGCCGCAATACCCGTCCAATGCCCTGAACTACAACCTGACCTGGAGCACGGACGGGGTCATCAACGAATATTGCGAACCCTGCGAGGCTATCGTCAGCGGCGAGCGCACTCTGGTTCCAGCGATGGAGGAGCGCGAGGAATTCTCGCTCGACGGCGTCACCTATGAGGCCTTCAACACCTCGGGCGGGCTCGGCACGCTCTGCGACACGCTCGCCGGCAAGATTCGCACACTGAACTACCGCACCATCCGCTATCCCGGCCATTGCGCGATCATGAAGGCGCTGCTGCAGGATCTGCGCCTTGCCGATCGCCGCGACGTGCTGAAGGATATCTTCGAGAACGCCCTGCCGAGCACGCTGCAGGACGTGGTCGTGATCTTCGTCACCGCCAGCGGCCGGATGAACGGCCGGCTGACCCAGCAGACCTATGCCAACAAGGTCTACAGCGCCGTGGTCGGCGGCGTGATGCGCAGCGCTATTCAGATCACGACGGCGTCCGGCATCTGCGCCGTGCTCGACCTGCTCGCCGAGGGCAAGCTGCCGCAGAAGGGCTTCGTCAAGCAGGAAGATATCGGCTTCGACGCCTTCCTCGCCAACCGCTTCGGCCGCGCCTATGCCCGGCCGGAAGATCTCGGCCACGCGCCCGGCGAGAGCCACGCGGCCCGCGCCGCCTGAAACTCGCGCGAAGCATATTCGCCCCCGCCCGGCAAGCGGGCCGAAGTCAGGGGACGCATGAACGGGTCCGGGCTGGCAAACACCCGGACCCACGCTACAAAACAAAAAATGGTTCCATAGGGGACGTTTTCGGGGGAACGATCGCACGATGGCCAGACGCGTCCTGATCGCGGAATTCATGCACGAGACAAACACATTCAGTGTTCAGCTCACCGATGAGGCGGTGTTCCGCCATCACGGCGTCTTCCGCGACAATGAGGTGCCCGCCGCCTTCCAGGGCACGCGGACCTCGATGGGCGCCGCCTTCGAGGCGGCCGAGAAGTTCGGCTGGAGCCTCGTCCACCCGCTTGTCACCGGAGCCAACCCCTCGGGCCGCGTCACCGACGCGGCCTTCGACCTTTTTTCCGGAATGATCCTCGCCGCCTGCGAGCGGCTCGACGGCGTGCTGCTGCATCTGCACGGCGCGATGGCGACGGAAAGTTCCGACGATGGCGAAGGCGAGCTGCTGCAGCGCATCCGCGCCAAGATCGGGCCGGATGTTCCGGTCGTCGCGATCCTCGATTTGCACGCGACGCTGACGCAAGCCATGGCCGACAACGCCAATGCGCTGATCTCCTACCGGACCTATCCGCATATCGATCAGTATGAGCGGACCTGGCAGGGCGCCGAGCTGCTGGAACGGGCGATGAAGGGCGAGATCAGGCCGCGCGTCGCGGTCGCCCGCCGGCCGATCCTCTATGCGCTCGATGGCGGGCGCACGACCTCGCCGCCGTTCATGGAGCTGCTGCGCCGCGGCGATGCGCTGGAAGCGGCCGGCGATGCGCTCGTGGTCAGCGTCCAGGCCGGCTTCTCCTCGGCCGATGTCCACGATATCGGCCCCTCCATCGCAGTCACCCATGACGATCGCGGCAAGGCGCAGGCCATTGCCGAGGAGCTGATGGACTATGCCTGGGAGCAGCGGCACTACTCCTCGATCCACTTCACCCCGCTGAAGGAGGCGATGGCCAGGGCCAAGGCGGGCGAAGGCACGCTCGGGCCGGAAGCCGGCGGCAAGCCGGTGGTGATCTCCGACTATTCCGACAATCCCGGCTCCGGCGCCTATGGCGACGCGACCAACCTGCTGCGCGCCGTGCTCGACGCCGGCCTCAGGAATGTCGGCTTCCACGCGATCCGCGATCCGGAAGCCGCGCTTGCGGCGCAGGCGGCCGGCGTCGGCAACCGCGTCAGGCTCAAGCTCGGCGGCAAGGTCGACCCGAACACCGGCGGCGGTCCGCTCGATCTCGACGCCCATGTCGTCGCGCTGACCGACGGCCATTTCATCTGCTACGGGCCGATGGCCGGTGGCGTCTGGCGCAATTACGGGCTCTCGGCCCTGCTGCGGGTCGACGATGTCGAGATCATCGTCATCACCCATAACGGCCAGGCGACCGACCTTGCCCAGTTCACCTCGCTCGGCGTCGACCCCACCCGGAAATCGACCGTCATCGTCAAGTCGATGCAGCATTTCCGCGCCGCCTTCGAGCCGATCGCGCGCGAGGTCATCGAGGTCGACACCGGCGCGCTCTCGACCAAGAACTTCAAGGAGCGGCCCTACCAGAAGGTACGCCGCCCGATCTTCCCGCTCGACGACATCTGAAAGATGGCGAGCACACCCATAGCCCTCATCCTGAGGAGCCGCGAAGCGGCGTCTCGAAGGATGTTTCAGGAGGCTCCGGAACCAGCTGGAGCATCCTTCGAGACGCAAGCTACGCTTGCTCCTCAGGATGAGGGCTGTGGGTGTTCCACCGAATTCTGAGCCATTAGGACGACAGGAAGCGACGATGACGACGGAGCGAAGCGTATGAGCGTCAAGGCCGATATCGTGCTGCGCGGCGGGCCGATCTGGTGCGGCCGCGAGGAGGGCGTGGTCGAGGCGCTGGCGCTCTGGGGCGACAAGGTGCTCGCCGCCGGCAAGGACGCCGAGATCGCCGAGCTTGTCGGTCCCGCGACCAAGGTCATCGACCTCGCCGGCCGGTTGGCGACGCCGGGGCTGAACGATTCCCACCTCCATTTGATCTCGGTCGGCCTGACCATGGACTGGGTCGATGCCCGCCCTGCCGTGGCGCCGACGCTGGACGCGCTGCTCGGTCAGATCGCCGAGCGCGCCGCGAAATCGAAGCCCGGCGAGTGGGTGCTGGGGCGCGGCTACGACCAGACCAAGCTCGACACCGGCCGCCACCCCTTCCGCGAGGAGCTCGACCGCGCCTCGCCGAACAATCCGGTGATGCTGGTCCGCACCTGCGGCCACATCTCGATCTGCAATTCACTGGCGCTCAAGCTCGGCGGCATCGACGAGACCTCGCCGACCCCACCGGGCGGGCTGATCGAGCAGCAGAACGGCCGGCTCACCGGCATGCTGGCCGAGAACGCCCGCGCCCCGGTCAAGGCCGCGATCCCGGCCCCCAGCGAGGAGCAGCTGATCGCCGCGATCGAGCGCGGCGGCAATTATCTGCTCTCGCTTGGCATCACCAGCTGCATGGATGCGGCGGTCGGCATGGTCACCGGCTTCAACGAGATCGCGGCCTATCACAAGGCCAAGCGCGACGGCCGGCTGCCGGTGCGGACATGGCTCGCTCTGCTCGGCGACGAGGGCCGCTCGATCGTGCCGCAATGCCATGAGGCGGGCCTGATCTCCGGCGCCGGCGACGAGATGCTGATGATCGGCGCAGTCAAGATCTTCCTCGACGGCTCGGCCGGCGGACGCACCGCCTGGATGAGCGAGCCCTATCTCGGCGAGGACAAGACCACCGGCGTGCAGATGCTCTCGGACGAGGATCTGGAACGGCAGGTGCTCGACGCCCATGCCAAGGGCTACCAGCTCGCCTGCCACGCCATCGGCGACGCCGCGATCGAGCAGTTGATCACCGCTTATGAAAAGGCGCTCAAGGCCCATCCCGATCCCGACCGGCGCCACCGCATCGAGCATTGCGGCTTCTCGACGCCGCAGCAGCACGAGCGGATGGTCAAGGCCGGCATCTATCCCTGCCCGCAGCAGGTCTTCATCCACGATTTCGGCGACGCCTACGTCAAGGTGCTCGGCGAGGAACGGGCGCTGCCGAGCTATCCGTTCCGGACCTGGTTCGATCTTGGACTGAAGCCGGCGACCGGCAGCGACGCGCCGGTCTGCGATCCCGACCCCTTCCCGAACTTCCACACGATGCTGACGCGCCAGACCTGGCGCGGCACAGTGATGGACGAGGCTCAGCGCGTCTCGATCGAGGAAGCCCTGCAGGCCTATACCGAATACGGCGCCTTCTCGCAGAAGCAGGAGGCCGTGAAGGGCAGGCTTGCGCCCGGCTTCCTAGCCGATGTCGCCGTGTTCTCGCGCGACCTGCTCTCGGCTTCGCCGCAAGACATCCTCAAGGATACCCGCTGCGACCTCACCATTCGCGGTGGCAAGATCGTGTACGAGCGTTCGGGCACCGCCTGAACGCGCTGCACAATGGAAACAAGAAGACAGGGCGCAAAAGCCCGCTAAGGTCTCAGATGGAACAAATACCGGCGCCGGCCAACGGCGCCGTCCTCAAAGGGTTTCACCGATAAATTGGGAGGTTTCGACGTGTTGAAAAAGCTTGCCTTCACGACCGCGCTGACATTCGCGGCCTTCACCCTGCAGGCGCAGGCCCAGGAGCCGCGTCGCGGCGGCACGATCCGCTTCACCGCGCCGTACGGGGCGTCCTTCGTCAGCAATGACAGCCATGTCTCGAACCAGATCCAGGACGAGATCTACGGCTATGCGCTGCACGGCATGCTCTACAAATGGGACGCCAAGAACGGCAAGCCGGTGCTCGACATCGCCGAGAGCGTCCAGGTCTCGGCTGACGGCAAGACCTACACCTACAAGCTGCGCGACAATGCGCTGTTCCATAACGGCCGCAAGCTGACCTCCGACGACGTCATCTGGTCCTATACCCGCATCATGGACGGGTCGAAGAACTATCCGGGCGCGCGCTATGTCGCCCGTATCGCCGGCGCGACCGATGTCCAGAAGGGCCAGGCCAAGGAAATCTCCGGCCTGAAGAAGATCGACGATTCCAGCTTCTCGATGACGCTGACCGACAAGGCCGATCCCGGCTACTTCCTGTTCCAGGCGCAGACCGCGATCCTGCCGGCCAAGGAAGCCCAGGCCGCCGGCTTCTTCGACAAGCCGATCGGCCTCGGACCGTTCAAGTTCGTCGAGCACGTGCCGGGCTCGCGCATGGCCTTCGAGCGCTGGGACAAGTACTACCTCACCGGCAAGCCCTATGCCGACAAGCTCGTGATCTCGCCGATGGGCGAGGCGGCGGCGCGTGACGTCGCCTTCCGCAACAAGGAGGTCGACGTCTCGATCCTGGGCTCGACCCAGTACGTCGCCTACAAGGCCGATCCGAACCTGTCGAAGGGCATTTTGGAGGTCGCCGAGGTCTTCACCCGCAATATGGGCATGAACCCGACATTCAAGCCCTTCTCCGACAAGCGGGTGCGCCAGGCGATCAACCACGCCATCGACAGCGAGCTGATCATCAAGCGCCTGGTCCGTGACAAGGCCTATCGCGCCTCGAGCTGGCTGCCGCTGTCCTCGCCGGCCTTCGACAAGGACGCCAAGCCCTACGCCTTCGACCCGGAGAAGGCCAAGAAGCTGCTGGCCGAGGCCGGCTACCCCGATGGCTTCGAGTTCGAATGGACCGCGACGCCGAACGAGAGCTGGGGCGTGCCGATCGTCGAGGCGACGATCCCGATGCTCGCCAAGGTCGGCATCAAGGTGAAGGTCAAGCCGGTCGAGACCTCGGCGCTCGGCGGCGTCGTCGTGGGCGGCGACTTCCAGGCCTACATCTGGTCGAACACCTCGGGCCCGGACACGCTGACGGCGCTGAAGTGCTTCCACTCCTCGACGCCGCGCTCGTCCTGCAACTACACCACCTTCAAGAATCCGGCCTATGATAAGCTGATCGACGACGCCTCGAACGAGGCCGATGCGACCAAGCAACTCGACCTCCTGAAGAAGGCCAATGCCCTGCTGCAGGAAGAGGCGCCGGTCTGGTTCTTCAACTACAACAAGGCGGTGCTGGCCTATCAGCCCTGGCTGCACGGCCTCCAGCCGAACTCGACCGAGCTCGCGCTGCAGCGCTATGAGGAGCTCTGGGTCGACACCACCTCGCCGGCCGCGAAGTAGTCCCATCCCGAGCCCCCGCCGTCGCATGGCGGCGGGGGCTTCTCCGCCTCCGCCCGTCGGCCACGCCCCGACGCTCAGGAGCCTCTTGTCATGTTGCCTTACGTCTTTCGCCGGCTGCTGCAGGCCATTCCGATCCTGCTCGCAGTTGCCGCCCTGATCTTCGTGCTGTTCAGCGTCATTCCCGGCAATTTCGCCACCAGCCAGATGGCCGACGGGCGCAGCAATATCGACGCCGCGACGATCGCGCGGATGAACGAGCAGTTCGGCCTGAACGATCCGCTGCCGCTGCGCTTCGCGAAATATGTCGGCGGCCTCGCGACCTTCGATCTCGGCGATTCCTTCCGCACCCGCCAGCCGGTGATCAACCTGATCGGCGAGCGGCTCTGGCCGAGCCTTCAGCTCGCGCTTGCGGCCATGGCCTTCGCCATCGTCATCGGCGTGCCGCTCGGCTTCCTGGCGGCGCTGAAGCCGGGGGGCTGGCTCGACATGCTTTCGATGGTCTTCGCGGTCTCCGGCCTATCATTGCCGATGTTCTGGCTCGGCCTGCTGCTGATGTACGCCTTCGCGCTGACGCTCAACTGGTTCCCCAGCTTCGGCTATGGCGACGGCGATCCGCGCTACATCGTGCTGCCGGCGATCGCGCTCGGCGTTTCGCCGCTGGCGCTGCTCGCCCGAACAGCCCGGGCCGCCGTGCTCGAGGTGATGCACGCCGATTTCGTCCGCACGGCGCGGGCCAAGGGGGCAAGCGCCTATCGCGTCATGCGCTGGCACGTGGCGCGCAATGCGCTCGTCATCGTCCTGACCACGCTCGGCCTGCAATTCGGCTCGGTGCTCGGGCAAGCGGTGGTGGTCGAAAAGCTCTTCGCCTGGCCGGGGCTCGGCTCGCTGCTGGTCGACAGCGTCACCTGGCGCGACATCCCGGCGGTTCAGGGCTGCATCCTGACGATCGTGCTCTTCTTCCTCGTCGTGAACATCGCCGTCGACGTGCTCTGCGCCGTCGTCGATCCGCGCATCAAATACAGCTAGGTCGCCCCATGAAGTTCCGTGCCAACCTCTGGATCGGCGCCACCTGCTTTGCGCTCGTCGTCGCCGGCGGTGTCTTCGCGCCCTGGCTCGCCCATACCGACCCGGTGATGGACGCCAATTTGATGAACGCGGAAGTTCCGCCCGGCTCCGAATTCTGGTTCGGCACCGATGCGCAGGGCCGCGACATCTACAGCCGCGTACTGCATGGCGCCCGCATCTCGCTGACGGTCGGTATCGTCTCGCAACTGATCAACACGTGCATCGGCGTCGCGCTCGGCCTCTCCGCAGCCTATTGGGGCGGCTGGTGGGACGATTTCGTCAACGGCCTCACCAATATGATGCTCGCCATCCCCTCCCTGATCTTCGCGCTGGCGATCATGGCGATCCTGCAGCCGGGCCTGACCAGCCTCCTGATCGCGCTCGGCCTGACCAACTGGTCGTTCACCTGCCGGCTGACGCGGGCCGCAACGCTCTCGGTCAAGCAGCTCGGCTATGTCGAGGCAGCCCGCTCGCTGGGATACGGCACTTTCCGGATCATGTTCACCCAGATCCTGCCGAACATCGCCGGCCCGATCATCGTGATCGGCACGCTCGGCATGGGCGGCGCCGTGCTGGCCGAGGCCTCTCTCTCCTTCCTCGGCCTCGGCATCCGCCCGCCCTTCCCGAGCTGGGGCTCGATGCTGTCCGACGCGCGCGACCAGATCTCGACCGCGCCGTGGATCTCGATCTTCCCGGGCCTCGCCATCTTCCTGACGGTGCTCGGCCTCAACCTGCTCGGCGACGGCCTGCGCGACATCCTCGATCCGCATTCGCAGACCCGCAAAGCCTGAGCTTTTTTCCGACGAAAGACACGACCCTTGACCGCTATCGACCTCGACGACGGCCCGCTCGAAACCACCAGCTTCATCGGCCTGAAGCCCGGCCCCAAGCTGATCGTCACCGGCGCCGTCCACGGCAACGAGCCTTGCGGGCCGACCGCTATCCGCCGCGTCATCGACGAGTGCCGGGCCGGCAAGATCAAGATCCTGCGCGGCGAGGTCACCTTCCTGCCCGTCACCAATCCCAAGGCCTTCCGCCTGAAAACGCGCGAGGGCGACCGCAATTTCAACCGCGATCTGCGCGAGCGGCCGTTGGCCAGCGATTACGAGGACCGGATCGGCAATCCGGTCTGCGCCCTGCTGCGCCAGCACGACGCCCTGCTCGACATCCACTCCTTCCGGCAGGAGGGCGAGCCCTTCGTCTTCTTCGGCCCCGGCAACAATCGCGGCGAGCTCGAACCTTTCGCACGAGCGGAGGAGGAGCTGGCGCTCGCCTCATGCCTGGGCGTTTCGACTGCGATCCATGGCTGGCTCGACAACTACGCCAGGCTGCTCGACATCCGCTCGCGCCTTCCGGTGCCGAAGCTCAACGTCACCGAGGGCTATGGCACGACCGAGTTCATGCGCTTTTGTGGCGGCTATGCGGTGACGCTGGAATGCGGCACGCATGACGATCCCAAGGCCGCCGATATCGGCTATGCCGCGATCCGCAACACGCTGGCGCAGCTCCAGCTGGTCGACGCACCCTTGCCGCAGCCCGCATTGCACGACGTGATCGAGATGGTCGAAGTCCTGCTCTGCGAGACGGAAGGCGACCGCGCTGAGACAGGCTGGCGCACCGGCGACGCGGTCAAGGCCGGAGCCACCCTCGCCCATCGCGCCGACGGCACCAGGGTGACGGCGCCTCGCGACGGCTACATCATCTTCCCGAACACCGCGCCCAAGCTCGGCGAGGCGATCTGCCATTTCGGCATCGCCAGTGATCGCGCAATGGGCCGCGCCTGACGCGGGCGTCCGTCAACGGCGGCCGGCGGCGATGAATTTGTCACCGTTCCAGACGAGCCGGCGCTGACAGCCCATATGGCCGGAGCGGCCGCAGGCGCTGCCATGCAGGGACAGCACCAGCACAGACTTGCCGCCAGCCTGAGCGAGCGACCAATCCTGGACATTGCTGCCATAAGCCTGGCGGTAGCCGCCGCCGCTCGAGATCAGAATGTCGAGCGTGCAGCCGGCAGAGCCGCAGAACGGATTGGTCGAAAACCCGCCAACGCATTCGGACTGGCCATAGTCGAGCAGGTAATCGGGCTGGCCATCGCCGTTGAAATCGGCCGTCCGCTGGAAGCCCGGCTTGAACGTCGCGCGACCGCCGCAGGTATCCCGGATCTCGGCGCGCACCTTGGCGATCTCGGCTGGAACCGCCGGCTGCGCCAAGGCGCCGGCGCCGAACTGAACAGCAAGGGATAGACCCAAGGCGAGACTGCGCCACGCTCCCATCGCTTTCCCCTTGGCAACGCCGCCATGACGCTGCGGCAGAACGCGCCATGTTGCGTCCGTCCCGGATAAAAGCAACATGCTGCGCGCATCGCTTCAGGAGTACCCATGTCCCGTCTCGTCTACGTCCTCAACGGACCGAACCTGAACCTGCTCGGCAAGCGCCAGCCGCACATCTACGGCTCGGAGACATTGGCCGATGTCGAGGATGCCTGCCGGGCGCTGGGCAAGGAGCTCGACCTTGAGATCCGCTTCCACCAGTCGAACCGCGAATACGAGATCATCGACTGGATCCACGAGGCGCGCGAGCAGGCCGTCGGCATCGTCATCAACCCTGGCGCCTTCACCCACACCTCGGTTGCGATCCTCGATGCGCTCAACGCCTTCGACGGCACGGTGATCGAGTGCCACATCTCGAATGTGCACAAGCGCGAGAGCTTCCGGCACCATTCCTACATGTCGTTGCGCGCCGACGGCGTCATCGCCGGCTTCGGCACGCAGGGCTATCTGCTCTCGCTGCGCCGGGTCGCCAAGCTCGCCGACGAGACGAAGTCCTGAACCAAGCCAGCACTCGCAAGATGGCGCCGGCCTCGCCAGCCGGCGCGGGAATCGAGATCGACAGAAAGAAAGCGACCAGCGCCGTCCTGGGCCAAATCGTACCATCTGTAGAAACAGTGAAATCCGGGCAATCAGTTTTTAGTTTACAATAACTAAAAACAACTAAGGCTGAGCGGTGACAGCAACAACGCTGCTCAGCTACAGCGACAACTTGCTTACGCCGCGCGAATGCCCTAACCGCATCTCGGCCGCGCCGATCGGCTGCTGCAACGAGAGCCCCTGACGTGACCAAAGCAAGCCTCCTCCTCGCCCTGCTCGCCGGCTGGATTCTCCTGCCGGCCAACTTCGCCTTCGCCCAGGCCGAAGCGCCGGCGGCCGAGCAGGCCGAGGATGCGGAACCGGCTCCGCGCGCCCCGGCTGCGCGGCCCGCTCCCGCGGCACGTCCTGCCCCTGTGGCGCGTCCGGCGACGGCCAATCCGCCAGCCCGCCCGGCCAACCCGCCGGCCCGGCCCGCGACGGCGCAGGCTCCGGCCGCTGCCCCGAGCGTGAGCCAGCCCGCCGCCGCGGCAGCGCAGTTGCCGAACGGCGCATCGGCGGTGAACGAGGTCTATGGCGACTGGACGGTCGATTGCCGCATCACCGACGGCCAGAAGCTCTGCCTGCTGACGCAGTCGCAGGGCGACAGCCGCACCAATCAGCGCGTCTTCGCCATCGAATTGCGGGCGCCCAAGGATGGCCGCGCCGAGGGCACGATCCTGATGCCGTTCGGGCTCAAGCTCGAGAACGGCGCCGTGCTCAAGCTCGACGAGAAGGATCTCGGCCAGGGCCTGCGCTTCTCGACCTGCGTGCCGGCAGGCTGCCTGCTGCCGGTCTCCTTCCCGACGGTCGCGACCACCGCGATGAAGGGCGGCAAGACCCTGACCGCAGCCGCGCTCAACCTGTCGAACAACGACATCGTCTCGTTCAACATCGCCCTGAACGGTTTTGGCCCGGCGCTCGACCGGCTGGTTCAGCTGTCGAACTGACGAGCAAACCGCCGCAGCGCTGCGGCGCCGAGACGGCTTCGATCATGCCCGGCGGCTATCGCCCCGAGCCGTTGACGCAGCTCATATAGGCCATATGTGCGGCCGTGCCCGGCTTGGCCCAGGTCCAGCGCTGGCGCCCGGAGCTGCGGCCCGGATCGTGCTTGATCTGCCCGCCATTGTTGAGCGCGCAAGTGCAGGCGCGCGGGTTTCCCATGCTGCGGCATTCCGGCCGGATGCCGCCTTGAGCAGATGCAGGCCCCGGCGAGCCAAGCGCGATCAGCACGGCACCGCCGAACAGAAGAGCAAGACGCATATCAAATCCCCGAGCCGCAGCTCAAGGTTGCATGGCTTGAGGTCCTGCGTCCACGGCTTCCGCTGCGGCAATCCAGCGGGCGCGCGCCAGACCGGCCGCTACTCCGGCCGGCGGCGGGCATAGAGCTCGCCGTAATTGTTCGAGCGGCCGTTCATGTCGGTCTCGCTGGTCCAATTGAGGCGGGTGAATTTCTCGACCGTCGCCGGCGTCTTGCCGACCTTGGCCCAGCTGATGATCGGACCGTGAACGGTGTCGTCCATCACCGCCTTGCCGACGTTAGTGGGCGCCTTCGGCGCCGGAGCGCCGCGCGAGGCGACCTTGCTCTTGATATAGGTGACGCGGCCCGACCCGGCGAAATGATAGTAATAGTAGTTGCCGTCATAGACCTCCCACCAGCCAAGCAGCCAGCCGGGCAGTGTGCTCCCGCCCGCCGCAGTGCCGTCATTGACCTCCCAGAACCAGTAGGGAAAAGCGCTGGCGCCGGTGGTGAAGCGCGAGTCCATGGCCTGCAGCCATTTATCGCCGTCCCAGAGTTCGACATGCGCGCTGCCCATCACCAGGATGCCGCGCTTGCCCTTGATCGACGACAGGTCGCCCTTGGGAACCGCATCCGTGCGGCCGTACTGCCAGTCGAGCCAATCGTGCAGTTCGTCGACCGACAGGATCATGTACTGCCCCATCAGATAGGTGTTCTGGCGCAGCTTGGCGCCATTCTGAGGCACGGTGTCGGCGGTACTGTTCAGCCCGAGGCTGAGCTGCATCACGCAGGATGTATTCTTCCCCTTGAGCGGTTTCTTGCCTTTGTCAGGGTCGATGCCAGACGCCCTGTTTTGCTGCTCGATCAGCTCGTTGTTCTTTTTGATCTCGCCGTTGTCTTTCTCGACCTGATCATTCCATGTTTTCAGCTGGTTCTTGATCTCGAGCGGAAAATCCTCGGCATTATACGTCTTGTAGCCGGCTCTCAACTGGTCCCAGCTCAGCGGAATCTTGGCGTAGGCCATCACACGCCTCCCGGTAAGGACCGGAGAACGATAGAACATCGCCTGGCGAATTGGCAGTGATTTCGCCGCTCGGCGGCACCGGAAAACCGTCTCGGTGCCGCCGTCTGCGTGTTGGCTGCGGTCAGATCTTGGCGCGCGGATCGTGCTTCGCGAGGCGGCCGAGCAGGTAGTCGACCTCGGCCTTCGCCGCCGCGGTCAAGCCAGGGCCCGGCTTGCGCTGCGCGTCGCTGGCGAGGATGCCGCGCTTCATCATCACATATTTGCGCACGGCGAGGCCGACGCCCTGCTGCTGCTCGTAGCGCAGCAGCGGCAGATGGGCGTCGAAGATGTCGTGCGCATCGTCGCGGCGGCCGGCCTTGCTGGCCTTGACCACGTCGATCAGCAATTCCGGGAAGGCATAGCCGGTATTGGCGCCGTCAGCGCCGCGCTCCATCTCGAAATCGAGGAAGAGCCCGCCATTGCCGGTCAGGATGGCGACCCGCCGCAGCGTCCCTTCCGCCTCGAACTTGCGCAGCGTCGAGATCTTCTCCAGGCCCGGCCAGTCCTCATGCTTCAGCATCACGCAGGACGGGTTGTCCTGGATGATCTTGCGGATCACCGCCGGCGTCATCACCACCGACAGCGTCAGCGGGTAGTCCTGGATGACGAAGGGAATATCGGCGCCGATCGCCTCGACAGCTTGCGCGTAATAGCCGGTGATCTGGTCGTCGGTGCGCAGGTTCGTCGGCGGGGCGATCATCACGCCGCCGGCGCCCAATTCCATCACCTGGCGGGCCAGCGAGCGCATCGCCGCAAAGCCCGGAGCAGAGACGCCGACGATGATCGGCTTGCCGCCCATCTTCGCCACGGCACGCTTGACCAGCCCGATCGATTCCTCCGGCTCCAGCTTGGGCGCCTCGCCCATGATGCCGAGCACGGTGACGCCATCCGAGCCGATGCCGGCATAGAAATCGAAGAGCCGGTCGGCCGAGGTCCAGTCGACGCTGCCGTCCGGGTTGAACGGGGTCGGCGCGATCGGGAAGACGCCGGAGGCTTCGGTGGTCAGACGCATGGTTTTCTCCTTGGGCCGGCCAGTCAGACGATCTTGGTGCGGACGGTGCCGACGCCGGCAATGGTGCCTTCGAGCAGATCGCCCTTGACGACGGCGGCGACGCCTTCCGGCGTGCCGGTCATGATCAGGTCGCCGGGCGCCAGCGTGACGAAGCCGGAGAGATACGAGATGGTCTCCGGCACGTTCCAGATCATCTTGGCGAGATCGGAGCTCTGGCGGACCTTGCCGTTGACCTTGAGCTCGATCAGCCCTTTGTCGGGATGGCCGGCCTTGGCGGCCGGGACGAGTTCGCCGATCGGCGCCGAGGCGTCGAAGCCCTTGCCCATGTCCCAGGGCTTTCCGGCCTTCTTGGCAGCGCCCTGCAGGTCGCGGCGGGTCATGTCGAAGCCGGCGGCATAGCCGAAGACGTGGGCGAGCGCGTCGGCCTCGGCGATGTCCTTGCCGCCCTTCCCGATCGCGACGACCAGCTCCATCTCGTGGTGGAGATCGGCGGTCTTGGGAGGATACGGCATGTCGGCGCCGCCGGTTAGCACGGCGTCGGACGGCTTGGTGAAGAAGAACGGCTCCTCGCGATCGGGATCGCCGCCCATCTCGCGGGTGTGCTCGGCGTAGTTGCGGCCGACGCAGAAGATCCGGCGCACCGGGAAGAGCCCGCCGCCGGCCACGGGGATGGCGGCGACCTTCGGCTGATCGATGACATAGCTGGACATGGGCGCGCCCCGTTCGAGAAATCCGGGAGCGTTCATGCGGGAGCGCGCCCGCCGGGGCAAGTGTCCCGTGTCGCTGGAGGGGGCTGCGCGGCGGTCACATCGTCATTGCGAGGAGCGTCAGCG
>JAESGH010000221.1_pt1 | contig 104124 bp, 97 predicted proteins | sample 9269641 | NCBI WGS metagenome assembly JAESGH01 (sample SAMN14515345, study PRJNA621665) | algae metagenome | isolation source: Phormidium tanganyikae FI6-MK23 and co-occurring heterotrophs from granitic... | place: USA: Fort Irwin, California | collected 1998-05-24 | reverse complement strand
CCACCTTCTCCCGCAAGGGGAGAAGGAAAGCCTGGAGCATAGAGTGCCCGAACTTCTGCAATACCTGTTGTCGGGCGTGACGGTCGGGGCGGTCTATGCGCTGGTCGCGCTCGGCTTCACCCTGATCTACAACGCCTCCGACGTGGTGAACTTCGCCCAGGGCGAATTCGTCATGCTCGGCGGCATGATCACCTTCTTCGCCTGGCAGGCCGGCATCCCGCTGCCGCTGGCGGCGCTGCTGGCCATCCTCGCCGCCGCGACGATCGGCGTGCTCCTCAACAAGCTGGCGATCGAGCCGGCGCGCGGCGCGCCCGTCGCCAGCCTGATCATCATCACCATCGGCGCCTCGATCTTCCTGCGCGGCAGCGCCCAGCTTGTCTTCGACAAGCAGCTCCACCGCTTCCCGAGCTTCTCCGGCGACGATCCGCTCAGGATCCTCGGTGCGACCATGCTGCCGCAGGGCCTCTGGGTCATCGCCGGGGCAGTCGCGATCTTCCTCGTGCTGTGGCTGTTCTTCGCCCGCACTCTGACCGGCAAGGCCGTGCTCGCCACAGCCAACAACCGCATCGCGGCGAGCCTAGTCGGCATCAACCCCAACCACATGATGACGCTGAGCTTCGCCGTCTCGGCCGCGATCGGCGCCCTGGCCGGCGTGCTGGTCACGCCGATCACCCTGACCAGCTACGATCTCGGCGTCGCGATGGCGCTGAAGGGCTTCGCCGCGGCCATGCTCGGTGGCATGGGCGTCCCGGCCGGCGCGCTGGTCGGCGGCCTGCTGCTCGGGCTGATCGAGGCTCTTACCGCCGGTTATGTCAGTTCGGTCTACAAGGATGCCGTCGCCTTCGTACTGATCCTGGTGATCCTGTTCGCACGGCCGCAAGGGCTGTTCGGCCGCAAGGCGATGGACCGGGTGTGACGATGCGCCTGTCCCAAAAGCATCTCACCCTGATCGTGCTGGCCGTGCTGATCGCGCTGGCGCCGGCCTTCTTCCCTTCGAACTTCTACTACCGCATCGGCGCGCTGATCTTCGTCAACGGGCTCGCCGTCACCGGCCTCGTCGTGCTGATCGGCTTCGCGGGCCAGATCAGCCTCGGCCATGCGGGCTTTGCCGGGATAGGCGCCTATGCCTGTGCGCTGGCGCCGGGCTATCTCGGCCTGCATCCCGGGCTCGCCATGATGCTTGGCGCGGTGCTGTCGGGCGGCGTCGCCTGGCTGATCGGCCGGCCGATCCTGCGGCTCAAGGGCTATTACCTCGCCGTCGCCACGCTCGGCTTCGGCATCCTCGTCTCGATGGTGCTCGCCAATGAGGCGAAGATCACCGGTGGGCCGGATGGGCGCGAGGTTGCTGAACTCGGCCTGCGCAGCGCACTCGCTGCGATCGGCGTCAGCTTGAGCAACGCCCAGTTCTGGTACGCTGCCACCGGCCTTTCCATGCTCGCCGGCGCCTGGATCGCGCTGAACCTGCAGGACAGCCCCTCGGGCCGGGCGCTGCGCGCCCTCCATGATTCCGAGGTCGCGGCCCGTACGGTTGGCGTCGACGTCGCCCGGCTGAAGCTTTCGGCCTTCGTGATCTCGGCCGTCTACGCCTCGCTCTCCGGCTCGCTGCTGGCGCTGATGAACCGATTCATCACGCCTGATGTCGCCGGCTTCCTGCATTCGGTCGAGCTGGTGACGATGACGGTGTTCGGCGGCGTCGGCTCGGTGCCGGGCGCCATCCTCGGCGCGGCGACGCTGACCCTGCTGCCGCAGGCGCTGACTGTGCTGCAGCAATACGAGAACCTCATCCTCGGCCTGATCATGATGCTGGTGATGATCTTCATGCGCGACGGGCTGCTGCCCTCGATCATGCGGCGCCTGAAGGGGAGGGGTTGATGGCACTCCTCTCGGTCGAGGGTCTCGGCATCGATTTCGGCGGCCTGCGCGCGGTCAACGATGTCGGCTTTTCGGTCTCGCCGGGTGAGATCGTCTCGGTGATCGGTCCCAACGGCGCCGGCAAGACCACATTGTTCAACATGATCTCTGGCGTCTACCAGCCGCAGCGCGGCAGGATCGCGCTGGACGGGCAGGACGTCACCGGCCTGGCGCCGAACCGGCTGGCCGAGCGCGGGCTGTCGCGCACCTTCCAGAACCTGCAGATCTTCCAGCGCATGAGCGTGCTGGAGAACGCCATGACCGGCTGCCACCTCAAGGAGCGCGGGCCGGTCCTCGGCGATCTCCTCAGCCTGCCTTCCTCGCGCCGCCGCAGTGCTGTGGCCAAAGCCCGCGCGAGCGAGCTTCTGGAGCGTGTCGGCTTGGGACGCGCTGCCGAGCGGGAGGCCTCCTCGCTCTCCTATGGCGCGCTGAAGCGCTTGGAGATCGCGCGCGCTCTGGCGCTGGAACCGCGCATCCTCTTGCTCGACGAGCCGGCCGCCGGCTGCAATGCGGTCGAGACCGAGGAGATCGACCACCTGATCGCCGAGGTCGCCAAGTCCGGCGTCGCCATCCTGCTGGTCGAGCACGACATGAAGATGGTGATGCGTATTTCCAAGCACATCGTCGTGCTCGATCGCGGCGAGAAGATCGCCGAGGGCGCGCCGGCCGCCGTCTCGCGCGATCCCAAGGTGATCGAGGCCTATCTCGGCACGCAAGCGACGGAGGCGGGCGATGCTGTCGGTTGAGGGCCTGCGCTCGCGCTATGGCCGCATCGAGGTCCTGCACGGCGTCGATCTCGAGGTCGGCTCGGGCGAGATCGTCACCGTGGTCGGCGCCAACGGCGCCGGCAAGACGACGCTGCTGCGCTGCATCTCCGGCGTCCAGCCGGCGAGCGGCGGCGCGATCATCTTCCGCGGCGAGGCGCTGAAGGCGATCCCGGCGCATCGCCGTGTGGCCTTAGGCCTCTCGCAATCGCCGGAAGGCCGGCTGATCTTCACCAATCTGACGGTCGAGGAGAATCTGCGGCTGGGCGCCTATCTCTTTGCCGACGAGCGCGTCGAGCGCGACATGGCGGACGCCTTCGCGATGTTCCCGATCCTGAAGGAGAAGCGCAACCTGCCGGCCGGCGGGCTCTCCGGCGGTCAGCAGCAGATGCTGGCGATCGGTCGCGCCTTGATGGCGCGGCCCGCCTGCCTCTTGCTCGACGAACCGAGCATGGGGCTGGCGCCGATCCTGGTGGCGCAGATCTTCGACGTCGTGAAAAACCTGAAGTCGCTGGGGGTCACCGTGCTGCTGGTCGAGCAGAACGCCTATGCGGCGCTGCGGATCGCCGATCGTGGCTATGTCATGGAGACCGGCCGCATCGGCATCAGCGGCACGGCCGAAGAGCTGATCGCCGATCCGCGCATCCGCGAAGCCTATCTGGGCATCTGAGCTCGCGCTCGTCGCGATCGACCGGACGAGCGATCTGGGAGGCCTCGCCGCGGCATCTGGAACGCCGCGGTCTTGAAGGCGTGGGACTGCCCGGCCCCAGGCGCGGGCTGCTAGCGCGCGTCGTGGAAGATGATGCCGACCGTGTGGCGCATGCCGGAACGGATTCGGCTGACGCCATGGCGCAGGTTCACACGGTAGTTCCCCTTCGAGCCCTGCACAGGCCGGTTGTGGACGGCGAAGGCGACGGCATCGCCCTGCCGCAAAGGCACGACCTCGACGCGGCTCTGCATGCGCGGTCGCTGCTCGGTCAGGGCGAATTCGCCGCCAGTGAAGTCGCGGCCGGGCTCGGAGAGCAGGATGGCGACCTGGATCGGAAAGGCGAGGTCGCCATAGAGATCCTGGTGCAGGCAGTTGAAGTCGTCCGGAACATACTGAAGGAGCAGCGGTGTCGGCCGCGTCTGCCCGGCGTCATGGCATGCCTGCAAGAACGAGGCGTGCTCGTCGGGATAGCGCTCATCGATCCCCATGCGCAGGTTCCAGGCGTTGGCGACATCAGCCAGACGCGGATAGAGCGCCGTCCGCAGGCTCCCGAGGAGATCGGGGAGCGGGTATCTGAAGTAGCGATACTCGCCTTTGCCGAAGCCGTGCCGCGCCATGATGATGTGGCTGCGGAAATGGCTTTCCTCGGCATAGAGAGCAGCGACCTGGCGACACTCTTCCGGCGTCAGCAGTTTCGGAAGGACGGCGCAGCCGAAGCCGTCGAGCTCGCCGGCGAGCGCCTTCCAGTCATAGACGGCGACCCGCGTCTCCGCGGAATTCTCCGCGGAGACCGAGGTAAGCGTGGCAGCTTTCGCGTTCATGCCATGGCTTCCTTCTGGATGAGAACGCGCTTGCGCTCGATGCCCCAGCGATAGCCGGCCAGATCGCCGTTGCTGCGCACGACGCGGTGGCAGGGAATGGCCAGCGCGATCGGATTGGCCGCACAGGCGCGGCCGACCGAGCGGGGATTGGCAAGCGGGCTGATCCAGCGGGCCAATTCCTGGTAGCTCACCGTCCGGCCGACCGGGATCGCTTGCAGCTTCTCCCAGACGCGGCGCTGAAAAGGCGTCCCGCGCAGATCGAGCGTGAGATGCAGGCCCGCTGCGGGGCTTTCGATGTAGCGACGCACCCTGGCCAGCTCGTACTGGATCGCGGCTTCGCTGACGATGAGCGTGGCCCCGGGGAAGCGATCGGCGAGATCCATGACCAGGTCCTCGGCGCTGTCGCCGATCAGGATGGCGCAGACTCCTTTCAAGCTGCGGGCGATCAGCACCTTGCCGAGCTCGGTGTCGGCCGTGGCGTGAAGAAGAATATCGACCGGTTCGGCTTCGGGCGAAACCAGTGCCGCATCCTTGATGATCGTGAGGTTCATAGCTTTAGCTCCTTGCTCAGTCCTCGTGAGCAAAACTACGTTCGGCTGCGGCCTCCCGAACTCCGATCCTTGTTTTCAAATCGATGGATGAGCTTGGCGCTGTCTTCTCGTGAGCTGGCTCGGCGCTACAGGCGCCGTTGCCCCGGGCGCTCGCCGGCATAGGCGCGCGCCAGCAGGTCGCGGATCGCGTCGGGCTCGATCGGACGCGGGTTCCAGTACGGCTTTTCGACGGCGATATCGGCGGCCCGTTCGACGCCGTCCTGCGGCATGCCGATCTGGGCCAGCGCCCGCGGCAGGCCGAGCCGCCCGAGCAGGTCGAAGAGGCCGAGCGCCGCATCGTCGGCGCCGAGCGCCCGGCGGATCGCCGCCATGGCCTCGGGAGCGGCCGCGGCATTGTAGGCGACGGCATGGGGCAGGACGATCGCATGGGTCTGCGCATGCGGCAGGTCGAACGAGCCGCCGAGCGTGTGGCAGAGCTTGTGGTGCAGCGCCATCCCGACCGAGCCGAGGCAGGTGCCGCAGAGCCAGGCGCCATAGAGCGCATTGCTCCGTGCTTCGGCATCGGCGGGGTCGGCGGTGATCGCCGGCAGCGCCTGCGCCAAGGCGCGGATGCCTTCTTCCGCCATCAGCGAGACGATCGGGTTGCGGTCCTGCGCGTACAGCGTCTCGACCGCATGGGCCATGGCATTCAGCCCCGAAGCCGCCGAGAAAGCCGGCGGCAGGCTGAAGGTCAGGTCGACATCGTAGATCACCGTCTCCGGCAGCACATCGCGCGAGCGCAGGGTGGTCTTCAGCCCGTCCTTGGTCTCGCCGAGGATCGGGGTCATCTCGGAGCCGGCATAGGTGGTGGGGATGCAGAGCTGGTTCACGCCGCTGCGCAGCGCCAGCGCCTTGCCGAGCCCGATGCTGGAGCCGCCACCCAGCGAGACGACGAGATCGGCTCCCGCCCTCTCCAGCTCCGCCATCGCGGCCTCGGTGACGTCGGTGGGCGTGTGCATCGTCGCATGGGCGTGGACGCCGGCGAACAGATTGCCCAGCTGCGCGCCGAGGCGCCGGCCTTCGGCTTCCTGCTGCGGCGTGGTCAGGACCAGAGCACGCTTCGCACCCAGGCGCTCGGCCTCTTCGCCCACGGTCGAGAGCGTGCCCCGGCCGAAGACGACGCGGACCGGCAGGCTGTTATAGGTGAAGGAACCGTCCATGATCCTCGCTCCCCGCTCTTCATGAACTCCATTGCGGGCAAGGTTTCCCTTGCCCGCGGAGCCTCGTTCGTCGTCCTGGCCGAGCGCCGAGCGCCGAGCGCCGAGCGCCGAGCGGCTGCGTCATAGGCTGGCGCGACGGGTCGTCACTCGAGCTTCAGCTTGCGCTGGGTCACCAGCTTCGCCCATTTCTTCTGCTCGCTCTTCAACGTTGCGGTGAACTGCTCCGGCGTGCTGGCGACGCCGGTGAGCACGCCGAGCACGAAGATCAGGCTGGTCAGGTAGAAGGTCGCGATCAGCAAGGCGAGCGGACCGAGCGAGCCGATGCCGTAGCGGCCGATGGTGAAGGCCATGGCGCCGAAGGCGCCGATCGGGGCGAGCCTCATGATGACGTTGATCGCGCCGAAGACGAGATGCGCGCCAGCGTCGATGACGTCGCGGACGGGCCGGGCGCGCTCGCCGAGATGCGAGAGCACATAGCCGAGCAGGATCGAGATCATCACCACGGGAAGGATGTCGCCCTTGGCGAAGGCGTCGACGATGGTGTTGGGGATGATGTTGAGCAGGAATTCGGTCACCGACTGCTCGGCGGCCTTGCCGGCATAGGCCTGGACCGCCTTGGCGTCGAGAGCCGAAGGATTGAAGCCGGCGCCGGGCCTGATGAGATTGGCGACGACGAGGCCGATGGCCAGCGCCAGCGTCGAGACCACCTCGAAATAGAGCAGCGCCTTGCCGCCGACCCGGCCGACCTTCTTCATGTCGTTCATGCCGGCGATGCCGGAGACGACGGTACAGAAGATGATCAGCGCGATCACCATCTTGATTAGCTTGATGAAGCCGTCGCCGAGCGGCTTCATCTCGACGCCGAGGGCCGGCCAGAAATGGCCGAGCACGATCGCAAGGACGATCGCGATCAGCACCTGGACGTAGAGGACCTTATAGAGGGGCTTCCTCGCGCCCTTGGTCTTCACAGCAGCGATGGCCATCATGGCCCTCGTTGGGGCAAGGGGCTCCCTCACCCGGCCGATAGCGGCGGGCGCGAAGCACTCTGGAAGGTTAGGTTGTTCGGGAGGGCGGCTTCGCGGCACCGCGCTATCTGGCCTGTCGTAGCGTTGTCATCAGAGCCGTTGCCCGGCAGGCCCGGGTGTCGGCGCAAGGCGCTCGCTCAGTTGCCCTGGCTCTTCGGGTACAGCTTGGCATAGCGCTCGGCATCGCTCCGGAGGACACCGTCGAACGTCGCCGGCGACGAGGACGCAAGTTCGACGCCCTGTGCTGCGAAGCGCTCCTTCACGCCGGGCGCCTGCACGGCCTCGGCGATGTCCTGCGCGATCTTTGCGACGATCGTCTTGGGTGTCGCCGCCGGCGCCAGGACACCGAACCAGGCGTCGTAGACGAAATCGGGCAGGCCGGCTTCGGCGAATGTCGGAACATCGGGAAGCTGTGCCATGCGCTTGGCGCCGGTGACGGCCACGGCGCGCATCTTGCCGGCCTGTATCAGATCGCCGCCGACATTGAAGAAGGTGAAGCCCATCGCCGCATCGCTGCGCATGATGGCGGTCTGGGCGTCGGGCATGCCCTTATAGGGGACATGGACGATCTCGAACCGCGCCGTCTGCCGTAGGAGTTCGGCTGCGATGTTGGTCGCGCTGCCGAGGCCGGCGGAGCTATAGTTGAGCGCGCCGGGCTTCGCCTTCGCCGCCTCGATCAGATCCTTCAGCGTCCTTGTCGGCGCGTCAGGCGGGACGACCAGGATCGACGGCATCGTCGCGACCTGCGTCACGCCGACGAAATCGTTCAGCGGGTCGAAGTTCAGGTTCCGGTTCATGGCGCTGATGACGGCGTGCCCGTTCGACGTCAGCATGATCGTGTGGCCGTCGGCCGGCCCCTTTGCGACGTTCGCCGTTCCCGCAATGCCGGACCTGTTCTCGACGATCACCTGCTGCTTCCATTTCGCGGTGAGCTTTTCGGCGAGGGCGCGCGCCAGGATGTCGGTCATGCTGCCGGCGGAGAATGGCACCACGATGCGGACCAGCTGACTCGGATAAGACGATGCAGGGTCGGACGACTGCGCCCGGGCGGAGATCGGTGTGGCCACCATAGCCGTGGCAAGAAGAGCAGCAGTCAGAAGTCGACGACGGTTCATAGCTACCTCCCTTGGTGTTTATGAGGGGATCACGCCGATGCCGGCGGGAGCGGCATGATGAGCAGGATCGACGCCTCCTTGTCGGTGTCGTTGCTGAGCTGGCGCCCCTCGCCGGGGGCGATCCGGCAGGAATCCCAGCGACCCAGGCTGACCTTGTCCTGGCCGTTCGAGACGGTGACCGTGCCGTCGAGCACGACGTAGAGCTTCTCGACGCCGGAGGCGTCGAGCGTCGTGCCGCCGCCGGGCGCTATGGTGGAGACGCCGAGCCAGACCGTGTCGGTCGGGCCGGCCTCGCGGCCTTGCACGCGCACCATCTGCATCAGCGCATGGCCGGGAGCGTCATAGGACGGGGCTTCGTCGAAGCGGACGACATGCATGGCGTCAGGCTCCCGGCACCAGCACGACACGGTCGCGCGACGAGCCCATCACGGCCTGATAGGCGGCGTGGGCGTCGGCGAGCGGATAGATCGCGCTCGGCTTGATCGGAAAGGGTTTCAGGAAGCCGCCGGCGAAACCCGGGGCGAGGTCGCGCAGGATCGCGCCGGTCTCGATCGAGCTCAGCGCGATCGTGTCGATGCCGACATAGGTGTGGCGGCCCTTGTAGAAGGCCAGGATGTCGAAGGTGACGAAGCGGTCGATCGCCGCGATGAAGATCGCCCGGCCGCCGACGGCCATGGATTTCTGGCCGATCTCGTAGAAGGGGTCGCCGACCGTGTTGAAGACGATGTCGGCGCCCTTGCCGCCGGTCAGCTCGCGAACCCTTGCCGGGACGTCGGTATCGGCGGCGGAAATCACCTCGACCGGCGCGCTGGCATGGCCAGCATAGGGTTCCTCGCGGCGCACGACGCCGATGACCTTGGCGCCGCGCCAGCTGGCGATCTGCGCGGCCGCCTGACCGACCTTGCCGTTGAGGCCGAGGATCAGCACGGTCTCGCCCGGTTGCGGCAGGCCGGCGCGGCGCAGGCCCTCCCAAGCGGTGACGAAGGGCACGCCGATCCCGGCTGCTTCCTCGACGCTCACTCCGGCTGGAATCGCGACGACGGCCTCGGCCTCGACGATCAGATGGCTCGCCTGGGCGCCGTCCTGGCGGATGCCGAGGTCGCCGGAGGAGCCGAAGACCTGCTTGCCGATCAGCGCTGCGGGACCGGCTACGACGGTGCCGGCGAAGTCGCGGCCGGGGGTGCGGGGGAAGACGGCATAGGGCATCAGCCCGGTCGCGGCCTTGGCATCGGACGGGTTGACCGCCGCGGCCTGGACCTCGACCAGCACTTCACCGGCAGCGAGCGGGCGCAGCGGCCGCTCCTCGATCGGCAGCGCGATCTCTTCGTAGCTCGCAGCCTTGGCGTGGAGGCGCAGGCCGCGCACGGTCAGCGGCTCATCGAGCGGGGCGTCGGCTTTAAGGCTGACGGTGTCGGGAGCGAGGGACATGGCGGTTCGATCCTGATTGAAGAGGTCACGCGACGTGCTTGGCCGCAGGGGCGCAGGCGGGCAGGCCGATCAGGGCGCGGGCTTCCTGCGGGGTCGCGATCGCGCCACCGAGATCCTCGACGACGCGCCGGGCCTTTTCGACCAGCGCCGCGTTGGAGGGCGCGAGCACGCCGTGGTCGATGTAGACCCCATCCTCCAGCCCGACGCGGACATGGCCGCCGGCAAGATATGACAGCGCCACGCTCTGGAAGGCCGAGCGGCCGATGCCGATGGCGGTGAACAGTGCACCTTCCGGCAGGAGCCCCCGGGCATAGAGCACCGTCTCGGGCGAGGGCTGGAAGCCGTAGCGGACGCCCATCACGAAGGAGGTGAGGGGCCTCTGCTGCAGCGTGCCGTCCTTGATCAGGTCGTTCAGCAGGGCAATGTCGCCGGAGTCGAACAGTTCGATCTCGGGGCGCACGCCGGCCTCCGCGATGACCTTGGCCATGCGGCGGACATTGGCGGGCGTGTTGATCACGACCTCGCCGCCGGAGTTCATGGTGTTGAGGTCGAGCGTGCAGATATCGGGCTTCAGCGCCGCGACATGGGAGACGCGCTCTTCCGGCACCATCAGCGTCGTGCCGGGGCCAGCGAGCTTCGGGTCCTGCTCGGAAGGCACGAAGCGCCCGCCCGGACCCGTGGTCAGGTTGATGATCAGCTCGGGATTGCCGGCACGGATGCGCTCGACCACCTCGCGATAAAGCGCAAGCTCCATCGAGGGCCGGCCGGTACCGGGATCGCGGACATGGATATGGGCGATCGCGGCGCCGGCCTCTGCCGCTTCGAGCGCCGATTCGGCGATCTGCTGCGGCGTGATCGGCAGATGCGGGCTCTGCTCCGGCTTGGTCAGGTTGCCGGTGATCGCGCAGGTGATGAAGACCTTGGGGAGCGGGGCGCGCATGCTGGTTCTCTCGCTCAGAGCGCGCGGCCGCCATCGACCTGGACGATATGTCCGGTCGAATAGCCGAGCATGGTGGCGCAGGCGGTGATGGCGGCGGCGATGTCCTCGGCCTCGCCGATGCGCTTCAGCGGCGTCGAGGCGCTGACCTTGTCGTTGAAATCGGCGCCGCGGCCGGGGACGAATTCGGTGTCGACCACGCCTGGGGAGACGGCGAGGACCCGCACTTCCGGCGCCAGCACCCGGGCCAGCGCCTTGGTCATCACGTCGATGCCGGCCTTGGCAGCGCAATAGGCAATCGAGGAGCCGACCGCGGTGAAGGCGGCGATCGAGGAAATCGAGACCACCAGCCCGTCGCCCGAGGCCTTGAGCATCGGAGCGAAAGTACGGATGGTCGCGAACTGGCCACGCCAGTTGACCTGCAGCATCCGGTCGATCAGCTCGTCGGTGAGCGCGTCGAGATCGGCATGCGGCACCGGCTTGGTGTAGCCGGCGGCATTGATCAGGATGTCGAGCCGGCCATAGCGGGCCTGGACGGCCTCGCGCAGGGCGATCAGCGAAGGGGTGTCGGCGACGTCGGCGACCAAGGCGGCGTGTCCGTCGCCGAGCTCGGCGATCAGCGCCTTGGCCGCCTGCGTGTCGCGCTCGCTGTCGAGATGGGTGACGGCGATGGTCGCGCCGGCGGCGGCGAGCATGCGGCTGGTGGCGGCGCCGATCGCGCCGGCGCCGCCGACGACGAGGGCGACCTTGCCAGCAAGGGAACGCGGATAGCGGCTGCGGGGCGAGGCGGCGGTGGCCGGCTGGGCGAAAGAAGACATGGCTGTCCCTGTCTTTGAAAGGGGCGAAGTAGGCGGCGGATCGAAAGGGGTCAGCGGATCGGGGGCACCGGCAGCTTGGCTTCGCCGGGCTCCATCACGAAGACGTAGTCGAACAGGTACCAGGGCCCCTCGACATCGGGCTCGGGCGCGGGGCCTTCGCCCAGCCGGAAATCGCCGATGAGATGGCGGGTCACGCCGAAGACGACGTCGCTTTCCAGATGCTGGTCGTCATCGACGAAGACCTGGGTGATCAGGGTCTTGTAGCCGGGCTTGTAGCCGAGGAAGTGCAGATGCGCCGGCCGGTAGGGATGGCGCTGCTGGGCGCGCAGCAACTCGCCCGCGGGGCCGTCGGTCGGCACCGGATAGCCGGCCGGCTTCACTGAGCGGAAGGCGATGCAGCCGGTGGCGTCGGTGGTGAACTTGCCGCGCAGGTTCATCTCAGCCTGGCTCGGATCCTGGTTCTCGTAGAGCCCGACGGGAGAAGCCTGCCAGATATCGACCTCGACGCCGGCGAGCGGGCGCCCCTGGGGATCGGTGAATTGGCAATTGGCGAAGAGAGCGGGGCCCGGTGTCTGCGAGCGGATGATCGAGCCGCCATTGGCGGTCGCCGGCGAATGCATCCGCCAGAATGGGCCGAGCAGGGCCGCGGCGGTCTCGGTCGCGCCGTTCTGGCCGTTGTTCAACAGGCAGACCAGCGTCGAGAAGCCGATCACGTCGGAGAACAGCACGGCCTCGTTGTGGCTGTCATTGGTTGCCTGGCCGATGCGGTTGAGAGCGTCGAGGCCGAACTCGAACTCCTCCTCCGTCAGCCGAACCTCTCGGGCAAAGGCATGCATATGCCGGACGAAGGAGGCCATCACCTCCCTGAGCCGTGCATTCGGCGCCCGCGACATCGCGTCGAGCACCACCGGCGTCACGTCGTCCTGATCCTCGATGATGTGGGAGCGGAGCTTCGGCTCCGCTCCCAGGGCTGCGGCCTGTGCTGCCATGGTCGTTTCCTCCGTCGCTATAATTGTGCGATCGATTGCACAAAGAGTTATGCGATCGATTGCACGTTGTCAAGCGAGCTGAAACATGATTTGTTGCGGCTCGTGGTTCGGATCTTGGAATCTCAATGAAATCAGCAGCATCAGCCGCTGCGCGCAGCGCGACCCTACAGTCGATCGCCGAGGCGGCGGGCGTGCATCGGTCAACGGCGGCGCGCGCCCTCGACCCGACGCAGGCGCACCGGATTTCGCAGGAGGTCGTCGAGAAGGTGCGGGCGGAGGCAATGCGGCAGGGCTACCGGCGCGATGCGATCGCCGCCTCCCTGCGCACCGGGCGCTCGCGCCTGGTCGGCGTCGTGCTGCCCGATCTCGCCAATCCGGTCTTCGCGCCCATCCTCGACGGCGTCGGCGCTGCGCTGGCGCGCGAGGGCTATTCGATGCTGGTCGCCGAGGGGGGCGCCGACGAGGCGCGCGAGATCGCCATCGTCGAGGAATTGATCGCGCGGCGCGTCGACGGGCTGGTGCTCGCCACCGCCCGGCGCAGCGATCCGGTCCTCACCGTTTGCCTCGAAGCGAGCGTGCCGACCGTGCTGGTCAACCGCGCCGAGGACCATCCCCGGGCTGCGACCGTCGTCTCCGACGATATCTGCGGCATGCGGGTCGCGGTCGAGCACCTCGCCAGCCTCGGCCACCGCCGGATCGGACATCTGGCCGGCCCCGAAGGGCTCTCGACCGGTATCCTGCGCCGTGAGGGCTTCGAGCAGGCGATGCGCGCGGCCGGGCTCGATTCGTCCGCGATCACCGTCGCCAAGGCCTATAGCCGCGCGGAGGGACAGGCGGCGACGGCTGCGCTGCTCGATGCCGAGGCCGGCCTGACCGCGATCGCGGCCAGCAACGACCTGCTCGCGCTCGGCGCTTATCTGGAACTGAAGCGGCGCGGGCTGTCCTGCCCGCGGGACATCTCGATCGTCGGCCACAACGACATGCCGTTGATCGACATGGTCGATCCGCCGCTGACGACGGTGCGGATCGCCCATGCCGAGATGGGGCAGGCGGCGGCGCGGCGGCTGTTGGAGCGGCTTGCCGATCCGGATGCCGAAGCGTCGGTGACGCTGATGCCGGCCGAGCTGATCGTGCGGGGGTCGACGCGGGAGGCGTACTGAGGCGGGAAGGGTCTGCCGCGAGGCTCCTGGGTTCACCTCCGCGAATTTCGGCAAAGGATCGGCAAATCGGACAAGACATCCACCGGCCCGGCGGCCAGCTTGCCGCGGCATGCTGGTCCTCCGGGCCAGGGGAGGTGTGTTCGACAATGAAGCTCTACCTCCTGTCGCTCGGCGCCGGCCTGCTGGTCGGGGTGATCTACAGCCTGATCAATGTGCGCTCGCCGGCGCCGCCGATCGTGGCGCTGGTCGGGCTGCTTGGCATCCTGGTCGGCGAGCAATTGCCGCCGCTCCTGCGCGCCATCTGGGCGAAGGAGCCGGCGGCGCAGTCCTGGCAGCACCACGTCAAGCCGCATGTCTTCGGCCATCTGCCCCGCGGCGGCAAACCCTCGGTCGAAGCGGTCGCGGACACGGAAAGGGAGCGCACCTGATGCCGACCCGGCGTACCATCCTCGGCGGCCTGGCCTTGCCCGGCCTTGCCTCCTCAGCCCTGGCCCAGCGCCAGCCCCAGCCGTCCGGAGCCCAGCCGATGATTGCCGATCTCATCTTCAGCAATGGCCGGTTCACGACGCTGGACCGCAGCAAGCCGACCGCGAGCGCCGTCGCGGTCAAGGACGGCAGCTTCATTGCCGTCGGCACTGAGGCCGAGGTCATGGCCCATGCCGGGCCGAACACCAGGATCATCGACCTCAAGGGCCGTAGCGCGCTGCCTGGCCTGATCGACAATCACCTGCACATCATTCGCGGTGGCCTCAACTTCAACATGGAGCTGCGCTGGGACGGGGTGCGCTCGCTGGCCGATGCGATGAACATGCTCAAGCGCCAGGTCGCGGTGACGCCGCCGCCGCAATGGGTGCGCGTCGTCGGCGGCTTCACCGAGCATCAATTCGCCGAGAAGCGTCTGCCGACGATCGAGGAGCTCAACGCCGTCGCCCCCGACACGCCGGTCTTCATCCTGCATCTCTACGACCGGGCGCTGCTGAACGGCGCGGCCTTGCGCGCGGTAGGCTATGGCAGGGACACGCCGCAGCCGCCCGGCGGCGAGATCACCCGCGACGCCAACGGCAACCCGACCGGGCTGCTGCTGGCCAGGCCCAACGCCAACATCCTCTATGCGACCCTGGCGAAGGGGCCGAAGCTCCCGCTCGACTACCAGATCAACTCGACCCGGCATTTCATGCGCGAGCTCAACCGGCTCGGCGTCACCGGCGCGATCGATGCCGGCGGCGGTTACCAGAACTACCCTGATGATTACGCCGTCATCCAGAAGCTCGCCGATGACGGGCAAATGACCATCCGGCTCGCCTATAACCTGTTCACGCAGAAGCCGAAGCAGGAGAAGGACGACTTCCTCAACTGGACGAAGACCTCGAAGTACAAGCAGGGCAGCGACTATTTCCGGCATAACGGCGCTGGCGAGATGCTGGTCTTCTCCGCCGCCGATTTCGAGGATTTCCGCGAGCCGCGCCCCGACATGCCGCCCGAGATGGAGGGCGATCTCGAAGGCGTCGTGCGCATCCTTGCCGAGAACCGCTGGCCCTGGCGGATGCACGCGACCTATGACGAGACGATCTCGCGCGCCCTCGACGTCTTCGAGAAGGTCGACAAGGACGTGCCCCTGAAGGGGCTGAACTGGTTCTTCGACCACGCCGAGACCATCTCGGAGCGCTCGATCGACCGCATCGCGGCGCTCGGCGGCGGGGTCGCAGTGCAGCACCGCATGGCCTATCAGGGCGAGTATTTCGTCGAGCGCTATGGCGCGGCCGCCGCCGAGGCGACGCCGCCGGTGGCGCGGATGCTCGAGAAGGGCGTCAAGACCTCGGCCGGCACCGATGCGACCCGCGTCGCCTCCTACAACCCCTGGGTCTCGCTCGCCTGGATGGTCACCGGCAAGACCGTCGGTGGCCTGCGCATCACGCCGCAGCGCAACTGTCTCGACCGCGAGACGGCGCTGCGGATGCTGACCGAGAAGGTGACCTGGTTCTCGAACGAGGAGGGCAAGAAGGGCCAGATCGCCGTCGGCCAGTTCGCCGATCTGATCGTGCCCGATCGCGACTTCTTCGCCTGTCCCGAGGACGAGATCTCGTTCATCACCGCTGACCTCACCGTGGTCGGCGGCAAGATTGTCTACGGTGCACGCGACTTCGCCAGCGCTGACCAGAGCGCCCCGCCGCCAGCCATGCCCGACTGGTCGCCAGTCCGGACGTTTAAGGGCTATGGCGCCTGGGGCGAGCCCGATGGCGCCGGCAAGAACTCGCTGAGGCGCGCGGCGCTCAATAACTGCGGCTGCGCCAGTTCCTGCGGCGTCCATGGCCACGATCATGCGGGCGCGTGGTCGAGCAAGCTGCCGGTCGCCGATCTCAGAAGCTTCTGGGGCGCGCTCGGCTGCGCCTGCTGGGCGGTCTGATATGGCCGGGGCCAATTCATCCGGGCCGATCGCCGGTGCCTTGCGTTGGTTCGCGCTGCTCCTGCTCTGCGCCGCCTATATCCAGGGGCCGATCACCAAGATCCTCGATTTTCCCGGCGCGCTCGCCGAGATGACGCATTTCGGCCTGACGCCGGCGCCGCTCTTCGCGGTCGGCGTGATCGTCTTCGAGTTGGTCGCGACCGCGATGATCCTGACCGGGCGTTGGCGCTGGCTCGCCGCGCTGGCGCTCGCCGGCTTCACTTTGGTCGCGACCTTCATCGCCATCCGCTTCTGGGAGCTGCCGGAGGGCCAAGGGCGGATGATGGCGACGAACAGCTTCTTCGAGCATCTCGGCCTGATCGGCGGCTTCCTGCTGGTGGCGCTGGACGATCTCACCCGGAAGAAGGCGTGAGCCGATGAGCGAAGCCCCGCCGCAACCTCCGAATTCGAGTTTCGCGCCGCTGCGCCAGAAGGTCTTCGCCGTGCTCTGGGCGGCGACGATCATCGGCAATATCGGCTCGTTCATGCGCGACGTCGCCAGCGCCTGGCTGGTGACCGACCTCTCCGGCGCGCCCGCCGCGGTGGCGCTGGTCCAGGCGGCGGCGACGTTGCCGATCTTCCTGCTGGCGATCCCCGCCGGCGTGCTCTCCGACATCCTCGACCGGCGCAAGTTCCTGATCGCCATCCAGATCCTGCTCGGCTGCGTCAGCCTCTGCCTGATGGCGCTGGCGAGCCTCGGCCAGCTCAGCGTGCCGGCGCTGGTCGGGCTGACCTTTCTCGGCGGCGTCGGCGCGGCGCTGATGGCGCCGACCTGGCAGGCGATCGTGCCCGAGCTGGTCGGCAAGGCGGAGCTGAAGAGCGCGGTCGCCCTCAACTCGCTCGGCATCAACATCTCGCGCGCCATCGGCCCGGCTCTGGGGGGCCTGATCCTCGCCGCCTTCGGCGCCGGGTTCACCTATGGCGCCGACGTGTTGAGCTATGTCATCGTCATCGGCGCGCTGCTCTGGTGGCGGCGCCCGCAAGGCGCGGACGATGCACTGAGCGAGCGCTTCTCCGGCGCTTTCCGGGCCGGGCTGCGCTATGCTAGGGCCAGCCGTGAGCTGCATGTTGTACTGTTGCGCGCGGCGATCTTCTTCGCCTGCGCCAGCGCCGTCTGGGCGCTGCTGCCGCTGGTGGCGCGCAACCTGCTCGGCGGCGGCGCCGGTTTCTATGGCATCCTGCTCGGGGCGGTCGGGGCCGGGGCGATCGGCGGCGCCGTGCTGCTGCCGCGCCTGCGCGCCCATCTCGATGCCGATGGGCTGCTGCTGCTCTCGGCCGTCGTCACTGCCGCGGTGATGGCGGCGCTGACGCTCCGCCCGCCGCAATGGCTCGCCCTCGTCATCCTGCTGCTGCTCGGCGCTGCCTGGATCGTGGCGCTGACCACGCTGAACGGCGTCGCCCAGGCGATTCTGCCGAACTGGGTGCGCGGGCGGGCGCTTGCCGTCTACCTCACCGTGTTCAACGGCGCGATGACCGCCGGCAGCCTCGGCTGGGGCGCGGTGGCGGAAGCCGCCGGCATTAGCGGGACGTTGCTGATCGGTGCCGGCGCGCTCTTGGTCGCCGGCCTTGTGATGCACCGGATCAAGCTGCCGGCGGGGGAGGCGGACCTTGCTCCCTCCAATCACTGGCCGGAGCCGCTCGCGGCCGCCGCCATCGAGAACGACCGCGGACCGGTGCTGATCCTGATCGAATACCGTGTGCCGGCCCCCGATCGCGAGGCCTTCTTGCGTGCGATTAACGCGCTCTCGGTTGAGCGGCGCCGCGACGGCGCCTATGGCTGGGGCATCACCGAGGACACCGCCGATCCGGACAAGCTGGTCGAGTGGTTCATGGTCTCGTCCTGGGCCGAGCACCTGCGCCAGCATCGCCGGGTCTCGAAGGCCGATGCCGACCTGCAGGGCGAGGTCAGGCGCTTCCATGTCGGCGAGGAAGGACCGGTCGTTCGACACTTCCTCCATGTCGAGCCGCCACATGCGCCAGCCGCGCCTGGGACCGGGGCGACGTCATGAGGCGCTTGCGCGCCATCGCGTTGGCGGGGGCGTGCTCGCTGGGGTTTGCAGGCGTTGCCATGGCGCAGGCCGACAAGCCCGATGGCGCGTCGGAGAAAGACCCGTTCGACCGCTTCAAGAACATTCCGCTGACGGCGGACGGCGCGGTCACGCTCAGCCTCGGCGGACAAGTGCGAATCCGGCCGGAATTCTCACGCCACCCCGTCTTCGGCTTGGCGGCGCCCGACCATAATAATGGCCTGCTGATCCGCTCCTTCCTCTCGGCCGATCTGCGGCTCGGCCCGTATCTGCGTACTTTCGTCGAGGTCGTCAGCGGGCAAGCGCCGGTCTGGGCGGGCACGCCGCCGGGAACGCAGCTTGACCGGCTCGACCTGCGGCAGGGCTATGGCGAGCTCAACTTGCCCGTCGCGGCCGGCAGCCTGATGGTCCGAGGCGGGCGCCAGGAGCTGGGCTTCGGCTCCTCGCGCCTGATCGGGGTGCGCGACAGCCCGAATATCCGGCGTGCCTTCGACGGCGTCCGCGCGGCCTGGATCGCCTCGCCGGATACCCGCATCGACACCTTTCTGGTGCGGCCGGTCGCGCCGCAAGCGGGGCTGTTCGACGACAGATCAGACCCTGCCCAGGTTTTCTGGGGCGTCTATGGCACGAGCCCAGTTGCCGGCATAACCGGCCTCAAGGCCGACCTCTATTATCTCGGCCTGAACCGCGAGAGCGCGCGCTTCGCCCAGGGCACGGCTGACGAGCATCGCCACACCGTTGGCGCAAGGCTGTTCGGCAAGGCCGGCGCCTTCGACTGGAATGTCGAGGGCGCCTACCAGTTCGGCCGGTTCGGGCGCGCCGACATCCAGGCCTGGATGGTCTCGGCGGTGGTCGGCTACAGCTTCGCGGACTTGCCGTTCTCGCCGCGCCTCGGGCTCAACGCCGACGCGATCAGCGGCGACGGCAATCTGCGCGACGGCAGGCTCGGCACCTTCAACCCGCTCTACCCGCGGCTGCCCTATTTCTCCGAGGCCAACCTCGTCGGTCCGGCCAACCTGATCGACATCCAGCCGAACCTGACGTTGACGCTGCTGCCGACGCTCAAGCTGACCGTCGGCTGGAATCCGCTCTGGAAGCAGGACACGGCCGACGCGTTCTATGGCCCGACGATCGCGCCGGTCGCGCGCACCGCGGGCGGTGCTGGCCGCTATCTCGGCCACCAGGTCTCGACCACGCTGGAATGGAGCCCGAGCGAGCATCTGACGCTGGGCGGAACCTATGTCGCCTATGAGCCCGGCGACCGCATCCGGCGGGCTGGCGGCGTTTCCGGCTCCTTCGCGGCCGGCTGGGCGACGGTCGCATTCTAAGGGGAGGGGAATGATCGCGAAAATCGCAAACCCGCGCAGCAGACCGACAATCCGAGAAATATCCAGCCCGCGATAATGCGGCTCGATGCTTGGCGCCGGCCCGGCGCCGTCGACCAACGGAAGATCCATCCGGAGACCACCATGTCCAAGTACCAGGAAGTCCTAACCCCCAAGAATTGCCAGATGATCTTCATCGACCAGCAGCCGCAGATGGCGTTCGGCGTGCAGTCGATCGATCGCCAGGTGCTGAAGAACAACGTCGTCGGCCTGGCCAAGGCGGCGAAGGCCTTCAACATCCCGACCACGATCACCACGGTCGAGACCACGAGCTTCTCCGGCCATACCTATCCGGAGCTGCTGGCGGTCTTTCCTGAGAACAAGATCCTCGAGCGGAGCTCGATGAATTCCTGGGACGACCAGAACGTCCGCGACGCGCTCGCCGCCAACGGCCGCAAGAAGGTCGTGGTCTCCGGGCTCTGGACCGAGGTCTGCAACACCACCTTCGCGCTCTGCGCCATGCTGGAGGGCGGCTACGAGATCTACATGGTGGCAGACGCCTCGGGCGGCACCTCCAGCGACGCGCATAAATACGCCATGGACCGCATGGTGCAGGCCGGCTGCGTGCCGGTGACCTGGCAGCAGGTCCTGCTCGAATGGCAGCGCGACTGGGCCCATCGCGACACCTACGACGCCGTGATGGCGATCGTGAAAGAGCATTCCGGTGCCTATGGCATGGGCGTCGACTACGCCTACACCATGGTCCACAACGCGCCCGAGCGCGTCACCCATGGCGAGACTATCGGCCCGAACGCCGCCAAGGTCGTCAACTGAGCTGTGCCGCTGCCGCGGGCGCAAATGCGCTCGCGGCTTTGCGCGTTAAAGCCTCTTTCCAGCGCTCATGAGGACGGGGCGGCAGTGTGCCGCGAGGCCGGCGTGGACGCCGCCGCAATTGCAGTTGGCCGCAGCGCCGCATCGTCGCAATAGCGTTGCCAGGATATCGTCAAGTGGCGCGTCACGGCAGCCTCTGCCGCGTCCTCATCGCCCTGAATGATCGCCTCCAGGATCGCGCGATGCTCGTCGAGCACTGGCTTGATGCCGTGCGGGCGGCTGTTGAACAGCCGGGCATGGTGCAGATGAGGGTGCAGGCCGCGCACGGCCTGGGCCAGGATCTCGTTGCCGCAGGCCGACAGCATCGCGCCGTGGAAGGCCTCGTCCAGCCGGCTGGCGCCGACATAGTCGCAGTCCTTCGCCGCGATGCGTGACAACTCCTGCTCCATCGCCTCGATGCTGGCGCGCATGGTGGCGATCGGCTCGGCCTGCCGGATATGCGCGAGCTGCCTGGCGGCCCAGCCCTCGTTGAGGATGCGGAAGTCGCGGAGCTGCTCGAACCATTCGCGGGGCGGTTCGGGCGCCACGGAAAAACCGGAGAACGAGGTCGAGGCGACGAGGCCGAGCGCGGCCAGCCGCGTGAGCGCCTCGCGGATCGGCGAGGAGCTGACCTCGAACTCGCGCGTCAGGGCATCGATGTTGAGCCTTTCGCCGGGGGCATAGGCGCGGTCGAGGATGCGTTGGGTCAGCAGCGCCGTCACCTGATCGACGAGCGCCACCCGGGCAAGCAGCGGTTTGGCAGCCATGCGTCCTTCTCTCGGCGCCGCGCTATCGACTATGGTCGCCTAGCAATCATCGGTCGTGCACGATTATTATATGCAGGTGGTCACGGCGCAAGCAGTCGCTGGTCGCAGCGAAGCGGATTGAAGTTCAGGAGCAATGGCTGTTAAGCCCGCCAGCACTGGCAGGCGCTCGTTTTGTCTGGAGTGGCGCTATGGGATTGCCGACGGCGTGCGATTCAAACGGTTTCTACGGCCAGCGCATTGCCGATCATTTCGGGATGCAGGGGCAGATCGTCGCTGAGTTCCATCTCGACGGGCAGCTCGGGCTGGCCGCGACACGGCTCTCCTGCGGGCGTCGCTTCAGGGAGCGCACCAGCCGGCCTCCTGACGAGGGCGCCTTCTCGATTCTCTACCAGATCGACGATCTCGAAGGCCATGCGTGCTGGAGGGGAGGCCGCAGGCAGCGCTTTGGCGAGTTCCTCGCCAAATCGGTGAATGTCGTCGACCTCCGCGAAGACCCGCAATGGCAGTTCAAGGGGCGGTTCGACGCGCTGCAATTCTATGTCCCGTCGAACGCCGTCGCGACGATCGCCGCACAGCATGGCGGACGGGTGGCGTCGAGCCTGCGCTGGGAGGGGGACGCACGCGACGAGATCCTGTGGGGCCTCTCGCAGGCCCTGCTTCACGCCTCGGTCGCCACCGGCGCGAACCAGTTGCTGGTCGACCAGTTCGCACTCAGTCTGCTGACCTATTTCGCGCAGGCCTATGGCGGGCTCGAGACCGAGCCGTCCGCCCGGTTCGGACAACTCGCCGCCTGGCAGCTGCGCCGCGCCAGGGAGATCATGACGGCTCGCCTGGCGTCCAATCTGACCATCGCGCAGGTGGCGAGCGAGTGCCGGCTGACGCCCAGTCACTTTGCCCGTGCCTTCCGCCATAGTACGGGGGTCGCGCCGCACCGCTATCTGATGCAGCTGCGAGTGTCCGAGGCGAAAAAGCATTTGTCTCAGCAGCACCTGCCGTTGTCCGACATCGCCTTGATGTGCGGCTTCGGCGACCAGAGTCATTTCACGCGGGTCTTCCGGCAACTCGCCGGCACGAGCCCGGGCGCCTGGCGTCGCGGCAGGTCTGGCGGCGAGATGGTCGAGGGGCAATCGCTGCCCTAGCTTGCTGCGCCGTCGCCTAGATCACCGCGCGTCCTAGTGGACGCGGAAACGGTGATCCAGGCGATGCCGCGAGCTTTCGACATTTCATCAGTAACAAATCCAGACGAAATCGCGCTGTCGATAAAGCTCTGTACGATCGGAAGAGTGCCGGCCTTGGCGATGGGAGCCGCCATCGCTTGCCTGATCTCCATGAATGGCCCCTCGGACAGTGTCCGCAGGCGCGTGATGCTTTCCGAAAGTCGGTTGATTTCAAAGTCTTGAACGGGATCGGAAGTTCAAGAAAAGAATGGTAGCGGGAGAGGGACTCGAACCCCCGACACGCGGATTATGATTCCGCTGCTCTAACCAGCTGAGCTACCCCGCCCCGATGGCGACGCGCCGAAGGACGGCGGTCAATCGCGACGGCGCGGATATAGGGGGCGGCAGGTGCCGGCGTCAAGCCTTGATGGTGCTGTTCAGCTCAGCTTCCTCAGCCTGACCACCTTGAAATAGCCCTGGCCGACATGGAGGGTCTCGTAGCGGCCGGTTTTCGCAGCCCAGTCGGTCAGGCGCGAGACCTTGAAATCGCTGCTCCAGCCGATCGCCTTCGCCAGTGGCGCAACCGCCTTCCAGAACGGCGCGGCGAAGCCGCCATCATCGACGAGGCGGCTGGAGATCACGATCTCGCCGCCCGGACGCAGCACCCGGTCCATCTCGGCCAATGCCTGCTCCGGATCGGGGACGAGGGTGATGACGAACTGGGCGGTGACCGCGTCGAAGGACTTGTCGGCGAAGCCGAGCCGGCATGCGTCCATCACCATCAGCCCGCGGACATGGTCGAGCCCCTGGCTCAGCACCTTGCCGCGGGCGACGCGCAGCATGTCGAGCGACAGATCGGCGCCGACGACCTGCCTGTCACGCTCGAAATAGGGCAGGGTCAGGCCGGTGCCTACGCCGATCTCGAGGATGTCGCGGCCGCTGGCGCAGGCCGCCGCCACCGCCTCGCGCTGGGCGCGGGCGAGCAGGCCCTGATAGATCCGGTCGTAGAATTTCGCCCAGACCGCGTAGACGCGCTTTTGCGCGTCGAGACCGTTCGTCGTCGTCATGTGGTGGCGTAGGCGGGCTCGGGCTGGGGCGCCGGACGGGGCGTCCGGTTGGCCATGATGACGCCGCCGCCGAGCACGCGGGCTCCGCTGTCGGCATGGTCGTAAATCACGCAGGCCTGGCCGGGCGAGACGCCCTCCTCGCCCTGCGCCAGGAGGACATGGACGCCCTTGTCGTCGGCGAGCAGGCGCGCCTCGCGCGGGGCGCGGGTCGAGCGGACGCGGACGGCGACCTCGATTCCCTCGGGCGGCAAATCGGTGAGGGCGATGTCGCCGATCCAGTTGAGGTCACGCAGGTCGACGCAGGCAACGCTCAGCGCCTCGCGTGGGCCGACGATGACGCGGGCGTTCTCGGCATCGAGCGCGACGACATAGAGCGGCTCGGCGCTGCTGATGCCGAGGCCCTTGCGCTGGCCGACCGTGTAGCGCAGCACGCCCTCGTGCTCGCCGAGGACGCGGCCGTCGAGATGGACGATGGCGCCGGGGCGGGCGGCGCCGGGCTTCAAACGCTCGATCACCTCGGCATAGCGGCCGTTCGGAACAAAGCAGATGTCCTGGCTGTCCGGCTTGTCGGCGATGGCGAGGCCGAATTCGGCAGCGAGCGCGCGGGTCTGGGCCTTGTCGAGGCCGCCGAGCGGGAAGCGCAGCAAATCGAGCTGCTCCTGCGTCGTCGCATAAAGGAAATAGCTCTGGTCGCGGCTCTCATCGGCGGCGCGGAACAGGCCGCGATGGCCAGTGCCGAGGTCGCGGCTCGCGACGTAGTGGCCGGTCGCGAGGGCATCGGCGCCGAGCTCGCGGGCAAGGCCAAGCAGGTCGCGGAACTTCACGGTACGATTGCACTCGACGCAAGGGATCGGCGTCTCGCCGGCGAGATAGCTCTCGGCGAAGCGTTCGATCACCGCATCGCGAAAGCGGCTTTCGTAATCGAGGACATAGTGGGGGATGCCGATCGCCTCGGCGACGCGGCGGGCATCATGGATGTCCTGCCCGGCGCAGCAGGCCCCGGCGCGATGCACGGCGGCGCCATGATCGTAGAGCTGGAGCGTGACGCCGACGACGTCATAGCCCTGGCGCTTCAGCAGCGCCGCCACAACCGAGGAATCGACACCGCCCGACATGGCCGCGACGACGCGCGTCGCCGATGGCGGCTTGGCGATGTCGAGCGAGTTGAGGGAAACGGTCATCAGGGTTCCGGGCGGGTTCGGGCTGGAGAGCCCGAGCATTTGGGCGCTCTATAGCGGTTTTGATAGGTGCGGGCCAGCATCCGGCCGGCAAATCCTGCCGGGTCAAGCGGCCGATGCAGCGATTCCTGCCGGGTCAGGAGTGAGTGCGAATTATCCAAATCGCTGAATCAAAACGGTTTTCTTGTTGGCTCGCCGCTTGCTCGCACTGTGGCGGCCACATCGTCACGGTTCTGTTCCGGAGAGTATCCCATGTCCGCCGCGCCGGTCTCGCGTTCGTCCGCGCTGCCCGAGATCACGTTTCCGAGCCGCAGGAGCCCCGAGCGGAACGAGCCGGAGCAGGTTTTCGCCCTGCCGCAGGAGCCGGTGGAGCGCGCGCGTCCGCGCCTCGACGACGATCGCAATGCGTCGCGCGATAGCGCGGAAGCCCGCGATGAGCCCAAATCGGATGACGGTGCCCGTCGCACGGCAGCGGCTGACGCCAAGTCGCCCGGCCGCGCCGATGAGGTCGGCAAGGACCGCAAGGCCGCCGGCGCTGCCGAGCCTTCCGACAAGGCGAAGACCGGGCCGGCGACCGACGAAGCGGCTGCGAAGGATGCTACGCCTGCCGACGGCAAGACCGTCGAGACGGCCGCTGGCGACAAGCCCGCGAAGGGCAAGTCCACAGAGGAGCGCAAGGCTGCAGCGGCTCCCGCGCTCGATGGAGCGCCGGTGGTCGCTGCCGAGGGCAAGCCGGAGATGCCCGCCGTTCCGGTCGCCACGCCACAACCCGTGCCGGTTCCTGCCGTCGCGGCCGAGTTCCTGGCATTGGCGGCGTTGACGGTGCAGGGCAGCGAGCAGGCCAAGCCGGACGGTGCTACCACGCCCGAGGGCAAGCCTGAAGGACAGGTGACGGCGGCGAGCACTATTGCGAACACGGCTGCGCAGACGGCGGTGAATGGCCTCGCCCTTCCCGCTCCGACGACGCCGGTCAAGGCCGATGGCCAGCCCAGCGCGGCTGGCGAGGTCGCTGCCGTCGGGATCAGTGCCGGTTCGGTGCCGCAACTCGCTGCGGCGCCCGGCAAGGCCAAGCCCGAGGCGACATCAGGCGAAGCCCAGCAAGGCGACGCCAAGGCGGCCGATGGCCAGGCGGTGCCGAAGGAGGCGGGCGAGGCCGGCAAGGCGATGCCGGCTGCCGCCGGCGGCGAGATCAAGGCGACAGAGGCGGCAACCGCGGGCCAGCCTGCGCAGGCAAGCGCCAAGGACGAGGCCGCTCCGGTGGCCACCGCGCCGCAGGCGAACGCCCCCGTAAGCCCGCAGGCGATCCTGGCGGCTGGGCCGCAGAGCCTGACCACGCCGCAAGCGCCTTTGACCGAGCTCGATGCGGCCGCCCAGGCCACGGCCCATGCCCAGGCGGAAGCTGCCCACAGGACGCTGTCCGGCGAAACAGGCCGGGCGACGCCGCTGCATGTCGTCCCGGTCGAGATCGGCGCCAGGGCGCTCGCTGGCAACAAGCGCTTCGACATCAGGCTGGATCCGGCCGAGCTCGGCCGCATCGATGTCAGCCTGGAGATTTCCGACAAGGGCGAGGTCAGCGCCAAGCTGACGGTCGACCGGGTCGAGACGCTGCATATGCTTCAGCGCGATGCGCGCACGCTCGAACGCGCCTTCGAGCAGGCGGGGCTGAAGCCGTCCGAAGGCGGCATCGACATGAGCCTGCGCGATTCCAATGACCAGCAGGCCGGTGCACGCCAGCAGCGCCAGGACGATGAGAGGCCGCGCGGCCGCCGCGCCTGGGTCCAGGCGACCGATGACAGCGCGCTCGTCACCGAGGTGGCGAGCCTGCCCCGCAATGCCAGCCGCCTCGGCGGCGTCGATCTCAGTATCTGAAGGAGGGACGCGCTATGGCCGTTTCCAACACCGGCACCTGGAGCCCCCAGCAGATCGCGGCCGCGCAGAACAACACTGCGACCGGCGGCACCTCGATCGCCAATAATTTCGACCAGTTCCTCACCCTGCTGACGACGCAGCTTCGGAACCAGAATCCGCTCGATCCGCTCGACACAAACCAGTTCACCCAGCAGCTGGTGCAGTTCGCCGGCGTCGAGCAGCAGCTCAAGCAGAACGAGACGCTTACGGCGCTGCTCGCCGTCAGCAAGGCGACCACGGGCGCGAGCGCGATCGGCTTCGTCGGCCAGACCGTTACGGCCGATGGCGCGGCGACGCAGCTCAAGGACGGCAAGGCCGAATGGAAGCTCAACGCCTCCAAGGGCGGCACCGGCACGATCACGATCAAGGACACGAAGGGGAACGTGGTCTACAGCGGCACGAAGACGCTGACCGCCGGCGACCAGACCTATAGCTGGGACGGCAAGACCTCGACCGGTTCGGTGGCGCCAGAAGGCGAATACGTCATTACCGTCGACGGCACCGACGTCTCCGGCGCGGCGATCACCGTCAAGACCGAGATCACCGGCAAGGTCGACGGCATCGACTTCTCGTCCGCCGTGCCGACGCTGCTGATCGGCGCGCTCAGGGTCCCGCTGGACCGGGTCAAATCGGTGAAGAACACTGCCTGACGGGACGCGCCATGAGCCATGCCGAAAGCCTGTGTGATTGCTTTAGGCAAAATTTAAGCCCGCTGGGGCTAGGCTCTTCGGCAGTAGGTCTGTTGAGTTGTGTGAGTGTACCATGACCGAGCCGCTGCGACCGCGCGTCAAGTATGTCATCGGGCCCGATGGCAGCCCGTTGACGATCGCCGATCTGCCGCCGATGAATACGCGCCGCTGGGTGATCCGGCGCAAGGCCGAGGTCGTCGCCGCCGTGCGCGGTGGCCTGCTCAGCCTGGAGGAGGCTTGCCAGCGCTACACGCTGACGGTCGACGAGTTCCTGAGCTGGCAATCCTCGATCGATCAGCACGGCCTCGCCGGCCTGCGCACCACCCGCATCCAGCATTATCGCCAGTAAACTCTTCTGGCACCTGAGGAAATCATCGGGGCGTCGGTCCATGGGCCGGCGCCTTTCGCGTTTTTCCGGCATGCTGAATCTGTCGAACTGTCCCGTTTCCTAACCGTCGTTAACCGGGCGCTAACCATGCACCGGGAAAAACTTGCCTAGTGGTGCGTCTGCGCGTTGGTCTCGCAGGCACCGGGCGACGGAAGAACGGCGTGAACGGGCTAGTCGAACAGTTCCGGAGATTCGGCGCGGCGCGGCTGGCGGCAATGCTGGCGGTGACGCTCGCCCTGATCGGCTTCTTCGCATTCGTCATGCTGCGCATGTCGCAGCCGGCGATGGGCGTGCTCTTCGCCGACCTGTCGAGCCAGGATGTCAGCGCCATCGTCAAGGACCTCGACACGCGCGGGATCAAATACGAGCTGCGCGGCGACGGCCAGACCATCCTGGCGCCGCGCGCCGACGTGCCGAAGCTGCGGCTCGAACTCGCCGGCAAGGGCATCCCGTCTGGCGGCGGCGTCGGCTACGAGATCTTCGACAAGGGCGACGCCTTCTCTTCGACCAGCTTCGTCCAGAACATCAACCATCTGCGCGCGCTCGAAGGCGAGCTGTCGCGCACCATCCGTTCGATCGGCCGCGTCCAGGCGGCGCGCGTGCATCTCGTCATCCCCGAGCGGCGCCTGTTCGAACGTGACCGCGAGCCGCCGCGCGCCTCGATCGCGCTCAAGCTCGCCGGCGATCTCGACAATGCCCAGGTCCGGGCGATCCGCCATCTCGTCTCCTCGGCCGTCGATGGCCTGAAGCCCGAGCGGGTCTCGATCGTCGACGAGCGCGGCCGGCTCCTCGCCGACGGCGCGCAGGGCGAGCAGGGCATGGTCGGCGTTGCTCTCGACGAGCGCCAGGGCGCGATCGAGCGGCGGATCAAGGCGCAGGTCGACGACATCGTCGCCAGCATCGTCGGCCCGGGCCGCGCCCGCGTGCAGGTTTCGGCGCTGCTCGATTCGAACCGGATCGAGAGTCGCTCCGAAACCTTCGATCCCGAGAGCAAGGTCATCCGCTCGAGCCAGAACCGCACGGAAGCCTCCGCCTCGAACGAGCAGCGCGAGGGCGTCACTGTCGGCAACGAATTGCCGGGCGCGCAGCAGAACCAGGGCCAGCAGCAGGGCCAGCAGCGCGACACCAGCTCGAAGAACGAGGAAGTCGTCAATTACGAGATCTCGCGCACGACCCGCACCGAGGTGCAGGAGGGCGGGCGTGTCCGCAAGCTCTCGGTCGCCGTGCTCGTCGACGGCGTCTACAGTCGGCAGGGCAACGAGACGAATTACCAGCCGCGCTCGCAGGAAGAGCTGGAACGCATCGGACAACTGGTGCGCACCGCGATCGGCTTCGACCGCCAGCGCGGCGACCAGGTCGAGGTCGTCAATCTGCGCTTCGCCGAGGCGCCGCAGGCACCGACGGACCTGGCCGAGCAGACGCTGATGCAGCAGCTGCTCTCTTTCACCAGGGAGGACGTCGTCCGCTTCGCCGAAATGGGCGTGATTGCGCTGCTCATCCTGATCGTGCTGATGGTCGTGGTCCGGCCGCTGCTCAAGCAGGTTCTGGCACCCGATCGCGAGCTCCGGGCCATCCCGAGCTTCATGCGCAACGGCATGGTCGTCGTCGACCAGGGCACGGGCGATCCTTCGACCTTCTCGTCCGCGTCAGGCGGAGCCGGAGCAGGCGCCGGTGGCGAACCGGGACAGATCGACGTCGATGCGCCGTCGGAGCGCATGCTCGCGATCGCGCAGATCAAGGGCCAGCTCAAGGCGCAGTCGGTCGAGAAGATCGGCGCCATGGTCGCGCAGAATCCAGCGGACTCCGTCGCGGTGCTGCGCGGCTGGATCCACGAAAAAGCACCGGCGTGAGGGGAGCCTGAACCATGGCCTCGACACGCGCCATCGCCAGCCGCAGCGGAAGCGACGACTCGGACGAGCCGTCGAGCTATTCGGGCGGCCCGGCGACGCTCGAGAGCATGACCGGGCCGCAGCGCGCCGCGGTGATCCTGCTCATCCTCGGCGAAGAGCACGGCCGGGTGATCTGGCAGGAATTCGACGACGAGGAAATCCGCATCATCACCCGCGCGATGGCGGAGCTCGGCACGGTCGATTCCGACCAGGTCGAGAAGCTGATGCTCGATTTCGTCGGCAGGCTGTCGAGCGCCGGCGCGATCACCGGCTCCTTCGACCGGACGATCTCGCTTCTCGAGAAGATCCTGCCGACCGACCAAGTCGCGCTGATCATGGAAGAGATTCGCGGCCCGGCCGGCCGCAACATGTGGCAGAAGCTCGGCAATATCGACGCGGTCGTGCTCGCCAACTTCCTGAAGAACGAATACCCCCAGACGATCGCCGTCATCCTGTCGCGCATCCGCCCCGATCACTCGGCCAGCGTGCTGCGCAACCTGCCGAACGAGCTTTCGATCGAGGTCGTCGGCCGGATGCTGCGCATGGAATCGGTGCAGAAAGAGGCTCTCGACCACATCGAGAACACGCTGCGCACCGAGTTCGTCTCGACGCTGACACAGACGCGCCGGCGCGATCCGCACGAGATGATGGCCGAGATCTTCAACGGCTTCGACCGCCAGACCGAGATGCGCTTCCTCGCCGCGCTCGACGCCACCAACCAGGAATCGGCCGAGCGCATCCGCGCGCTGATGTTCACCTTCGAGGACCTCGGCAAACTCGATTCCGCTGGCCTGCAGACGCTGATGCGCCAGGTCGACAAGGATGCGTTGGCGCGGGCGCTGAAGGGCGCGAACGAGGAGATGCGCGCCTTCTTCCTCGGGGCGATGTCGCAGCGCGCCGCCAAGGTCCTGCAGGACGACATACAGGGCCTTGGCCCGCTGCGTCTCAAGGAGGTCGACGAAGCGCAGATGAAGATGGTGGCCCTGGCCAAAGACCTCGCCGAAAAGGGCGAGATCATCATCTCCAAGGGCAATGCCGAAGACGAGTTGGTGTACTAGAGGCTTTCATGGACCATGGATGAGACTTGGGTGAGGTCAAACCGTCCGAATGCCGGGAGCATTGCGCAGCCGATACCGCAGTATTGGCAAGCGATGCGACGCCGCAGTCGGCCGGTTTCACCTCATTGCGCAGCAGCGTGGCGCTTTTGCACGATTGCGGCGTCGCTCGTCACGGCCAAGCCGGAAGGCTTGGCCGCACCAAGCTCCTGGCATTCGGACAAAATCGTCGACGCCCAAGCCTCATCCATGGTCCATGAAAGCCTCTAACATGGCAGCAGCCAAGAAATTCATGTTCGCTGCCGACTTCAGCGGCAACAGCCGCAAGGCGGTCGACGAAGCGGCGGTCGAAAGCGCCCGGGCGGAAGGCTACCATAGCGGCCTCGACCAGGCGCGACGCGAGGCCGATCACCAGCTCGGCGCGCTGCTCTCGCAGCTGGTGCGCCAAAGCGAGCGGTTGCTGGCCCAGCAGGACGAGCGCCTGGTCCAGATCGAGGCGCAGGCGGCGCAGCTTGCGGTCGCCACGGCGCGCAGCCTCGCCGGAGCGGCCCTGGCGGACAAGCCGCTGGCGCAATTGCTTGCCGCGGCGCGCGAATGCCTGGCCCATGCCCGGCACGCGCCGCATCTGGCGATCCGGGTGCATGAGAGCCTGGTCGAGACCGTCGAAGGCAAGCTCTCCGGGCTGGCGCGGGAAACCGGCTTCGCCGGCCGCATCGTCGTGCTCGGTGAGCCGGACATCGCCCTCGGCGACGGCCGGCTCGAATGGGCCGATGGCGGCATCGCGATCGAAAGTGCAGCGCTCGACGAGGCGGTCGACAGGGCCGTCAAGGCCGTGTTCGGGCCGCTAGCGGGGTAAAGTCAGATGCCAAACGAAAACGACCTCAACCTGCCGCCGCTCAATCCGGCCGATCTCTCCTTCGACCACAATGCCGTAGGCGACTCCGTCGCGCGCTCGGGTCCGGTCCCCGTCAAGACGGCGGAGGACCTCGAACAGGTCTTCGACGTACCGGTCACGGTCTCTGCGGTGCTCGGCTCGTCGCGGATCGCGGTCGGCGATCTCCTGCGCGTCACGCCCGGTACGGTGCTGGAGCTCGACCGGCGTGTCGGCGAGGCGATCGACATCTTCGTCAACGAGCGCCTGGTGGCGCGCGGCGAGGTCGTGGTGGTCGAGGAGCGCCTCGGCGTGACCATGACGGAAATCATCAAGACCGACGGGTGACGCACCGGTCGGAGCGACTGCATTTTTCAAGGAAGGCCTGAGCCATGCGCCTCATCATCGTCGGCAGCCTCAAGGGCCAGCTCATCACCGCCGCCAAGATCGCGGTGTCGCAGGGCGCCGCCGTCACCCATGCCGAGAGCGTCGAGCAGGCGCTGGCGGTGCTGCGCGCCAAGGGCGGCGACCTCCTGATGGTCGATGTCGAGCAGCCGATCGCCAAGCTGGTCACGGCGCTCGATGCCGAGCGCATCCGCACCCCGCTCGTCGCCTGCGGCACCTCGACGGATGCCCGCGCTGCCGTCGCGGCGATCCAGGCCGGCGCGCGCGAATATGTGCCCCTGCCGCCTGATCCGGAACTGATTGCCGCCGTGCTCGCCGCCGTCGCCGGCGACAAGGCCAGCCTGATCTGGCGTGATCCGGCGATGGAGCGCGTCGTCCAGCTCGCCAACCAGATCGCGCGCTCGGACGCGCCGGTGCTGGTCACCGGCGAGAGCGGCACCGGCAAGGAGATGATCGCGCAGCATCTGCACCAGAAGTCGCTGCGCAAGGACAGGCCCTTCGTCGCGGTGAACTGCGCCGCCATCCCCGACAACCTGCTGGAGTCGGAGCTGTTCGGCCATGAGAAGGGCGCCTTCACCGGTGCGATCGCGCGGCGGATCGGCAAGTTCGAGGAGGCGAATGGCGGCACGCTGCTGCTCGACGAAATCTCGGAGATGGATGTGCGCCTGCAGGCCAAGCTGCTGCGGGCGCTGCAGGAGCGCATGATCGACCGGGTCGGCGGTACGCAGCCGGTCAAGGTCGACCTGCGTATCATCGCGACCTCGAACCGCAATCTCGGCGATGCGGTGCGCGAGGGCTCCTTCCGCGAGGACCTGTTCTACCGGCTGAACGTCGTACACTTGCGCCTGCCGGCGCTGCGCGAGCGGCCGGGTGACATCCTGGCGCTGGCCGACCACTTCGCCAAGAAATACGCTGAGTTGAACGGCATGCCGCTGCGCCCTATCGCGGCCGAGGCGCGCAAGCTCCTGCTCGGCAACAGCTGGCGCGGCAATGTCCGCGAGCTGGAGAATACCGTGCACCGCGCCGTGCTGCTGGCGCAGGGCGTCGAGATCGGCATTGAGGCGATGCTGACGCCGGAGGGCGAGACGCTTGGCCCGGCAAGCGGGCGCGACGTGGCCTCACGCGCGGCGCAGACGGCGGAAGCGGTCACGCGCGGCCTCGTCGGGCGGACCGTCGCCGATGTCGAGCGCGACCTCATCCTCGACACGCTCGACCATTGCTTGGGCAACCGGACCCATGCGGCCAAGATCTTGGGCATCTCGATCCGGACGCTGCGCAACAAGCTCAGCGAATATGTCGCAGCTGGCGTGCCCGTGGCCGAGCCGGGGCAGGCGCGGACGACATCGCTCTGACTGTCGCTGAAAAAGAAGAGGGCCGGAGCATGTGCCCCGGCCCGTCGACAGCCGCTCAGTAGTAGTAGCGGCGGCGGTAATAATAGCGCCGCGGACGGTAATAATAGCGCGGGCGATAATAATAGCGCCGAACGTAGCGCGGCCGGCGATAATAATAGTACTGGCTGAAGTCGGCGTCGGCCTTGTCGAGGCCGTCCTTCAGCTCCTCAGGCAGCTCTTCCGGCTTCTTGGCCGGCAGCGGGGCGAGCTTGGGCTGCGCCGCTTCCGAAGCGGCGATGCCGCCGACGCTGGCCACGGCGAGACCGCCGAACAGCGCCATCACGAATGAACGTCGATCCATGTTCATGCCTCCAGTTGGTTCGATCCAGGCGCCGCGTTCCCACGAGGCCACTCTATTCCCCCTGCTGACCTTTCGTCACGTTCGCATTGCGACGATGGTTCACAAGGGGCCGACGGCGCGGGACACCGGCCGTTAGCTTGTTGCGACGGTTTGAGGCGTAATCGCCTTGCCGACATGCGCTGCATCCTCACACCGCTCCCAGCGGCTTGCTGATGTCTTCGAGCGAGCGGCGTTCCGCCTTCACCGCGAAGCGCCAGGCGATCAGGCCGGCGGCGATCATCAGCACGGCGCCGAACAGGTAGCCGCCGAACACGCTCATGCGCGAGCCGGTGTCGATCAGCGCGCCGAAGAGCCAGGGGCCGGCGACGCCGCCTAGGCCGGTGCCGAGGGAATAGAACACCGCGATCGCCAGCGCCCTGATCTCCAGCGGATAGGTCTCGCTCACAGTGAGATACGCGGAACTTGCCGCGGCGGATGCGAAGAAGAAGACGATGCTCCAGCAGATGGTGAGCTGGCTGGCGCTGACCATCTCGCGCGCGAACAGGAAGCCGGTGCCGGCGAGCAGCACGCCGGAGAGTATATAGGTCCCGGCGATCATCGGCCGCCGGCCGAGCGTGTCGAAGAGCCGCCCGATCAGCAGCGGGCCGAGGAAGTTCCCGGCGGCGAAGGGCAGAATGAACCAGCCGATCATGCTGGAGGGAACGGCGTAGAAATCGGTCAGGATCAGCGCATAGGTGAAGAAGATCGCGTTGTAGAAGAAGGCCTGCGACGACATCAGCGCCAGCGCCACCAGCGTGCGTGGCCGGTAGGTGACGAAGAGCGTCTGGACGACCTCGCTCATCGGCGTGTGCGAGCGCGGACGCATGGTGATCGTCGGCAGCGTCGCGGCCGGCTGCGGCGGCGAGAAGGATTCGATGTGGGCGACGATGCGCTCGGCCTCGGCGACGCGGCCATGGCTCATCAGCCAGCGTGGGCTTTCCGGAATCCACTGGCGCAGGATCATGATGATCAGGCCGAGCACGGCCCCGATGAAGAAGGCGAGGCGCCAGCCCATATCCGGCGATACGAAGGCCGGATCAAGCACGACGATGGCGGCGACGCCGCCGATCGCGGCGCCGACCCAGAACGAGCCGTTGATGACCAGGTCGGTCCAGCCGCGCACGCGCGCCGGCACCAGCTCCTGGATGGTCGAGTTGATCGCGGTGTATTCGCCGCCGATGCCCATGCCGGTCAGGAAGCGGAAGAGCAGGAAGCTCCAGAGGTTCCAGGAGAAGGCGGTGGCGGCGGTCGCCGTGAGATAGACCAGGACGGTGATGGTGAAGAGCTTCTTGCGGCCGAGCCGGTCGGTGAGCCAGCCGAAAAAGATGGCGCCAATGACCGCGCCGGCGAGATAGGCAGCGCCCGCCATGCCGACCTCGGTATTGGTGAACCGCAAGGTCGGGCTCTCCTTGAGAGCGCCGGAGACGGCGCCGGCGAGCGTCACTTCGAGCCCGTCGAGAATCCAGGTGATGCCGAGCGCGACGACGACCAGTGTGTGGAAGCGCGACCAGGGCAGGCGATCGAGCCTGGCCGGGATATCGGTGACGATATCGCCTGAGTTCTCGCGTCCCTCGTTCAAAAGGCTCGTCCCTTCGACAGACGGTCTTGGCGCCGCTTCAAAGGCGACGGGCGGCGGAGGGCCGCCCGTCCATGGGTTCGCATTCTCAGCGGTAAATCACGCGGCGGCGGACCACGACCGGGCGGCGGTAAGGCACCGGCCGCCGCACGACGGTGGTGCGGCGCACGACAACGGGTCGGCGATAGGCCGGGCGGACGACGGTCGTTCTGCGAACCACGGTCTGGCTGAAATCGGCATCGGTCTGGTCGAGGCCAGCCTTGAGCTCCGGGGCGAGGTCTTCAGAACTCGGCAGTGGAGCGGTGGCGGGCGCTGTGGTCGCGGCCTGCGCGATGCCCATGCCACCGAGGCTGGCTGCGGCGAGACCGCCGAAAAGGCTCAGCATGAAAGAGCGTCTATCCAAGATTTCCTCCAAAGGCTTCGGCCAGGCGGCCGCTAACGTCGACCCGTGAGCAGTTGGTCGGCCGAATGCGGCCGCAAGGCGGCCATTCGATAACAGTCCGTTCAGGGAAAGGTTCCAGACGGGATTTTTTCCGCCTTCCTAACCACTCGTTAACCATGCGCTCGGCAAGAATTGCCGGGTACGGCAGCCGTCCGGCGACGGACGACGCGTGGGAGTTTTCGGTCGATGAGCGATGTGACGGCGGGCAGCAGCGGCGGCATGACGATGCCGACGCGCGGCCAGATGAGCACGCTGCTCAACCGGCCGGACCTGTTCCTCGCCATCGGCGTGATGGGCATCCTCGTGGTGCTGATCTTCCCGCTGCCGGCGATGCTGCTCGACATGCTGCTGGCGCTCTCGATCATCCTGTCGGTGCTCGTCCTGATGACGGCGCTGTTCATCGAGGAGCCGCTGGAGTTCTCGGCGTTCCCGACCGTGCTGCTGATCGTGACGATGTTGCGCCTCGCGCTGAATCTCGCCTCGACGCGCCTGATCCTCGCCCATGGCCATGAGGGTACCGCTGCCGCCGGCCACGTCATCGAGGCCTTCGGCAATTTCGTGATGAGCGGCAATTTCGTGATCGGGGTGATCGTCTTCACCATCCTGATCATCGTCAACTTCGTCGTCATCACCAAGGGCTCGGGCCGCATCGCCGAGGTCGCGGCGCGCTTCGCCCTCGACGCCCTGCCGGGCAAGCAGATGGCGATCGACGCCGATCTTTCGGCCGGGCTGATCGATCAGGAGGTCGCCAAGGTCAGGCGCAAGGCGCTTGAGGACGAGGCGAATTTCTTTGGCTCGATGGACGGTGCCTCCAAGTTCGTACGCGGCGACGCGATCGCGGGCCTCCTGATCACCTTCATCAACGTGATCGGCGGCATCATCATCGGCGTCGCGCAGCAGGGCATGAGCTTCGGCGCCGCGGCGCACAGCTATACCCTGCTGACGGTCGGCGACGGCCTGGTCAGCCAGATCCCGGCGCTGATCGTCTCGACCGCGGCCGGCCTGCTCGTCTCGAAGTCGGGCGTGCGCGGCGCCGCCGACAAGGCGCTCGGCAAGCAGCTCTCCGGCTACCCCAAGGCGCTCGGCATGTCGGCGGCGGTGATGCTGCTGATCGCGGTCCTGCCGGGCATCCCGATGCTGCCCTTCCTCGTGCTCGCAGGCGGTTCGGGCTGGCTGGCGCACCATTTCGGCAAGCTCGCCAAGGCGCGCGAGGCGGAGGCGGCGGCGCACGGTCCGCAGGGCGCTTCGCCGACGGCGGCCGACGGCGCGCCGAAGGAAGAGACGCTCAACGACCTGCTCAAGCTCGACGAGCTCAAGATCGAGATCGGCTACGGCCTGCTGCCGCTGGTCAACGCGCCGGGTGGCGCCGACCGGCTGACCGACCAGGTTCGGGCACTGCGGCGCCAACTCGCGGCCGAGCTCGGCTTCGTCATGCCGGCGGTGCGCATCGTCGACAACGTCCAGCTCGAGGCCAATCACTACTTCATCAAGATCAAGGAGATCGATGCCGGCCACGGCATGGTCTATCCCGGCCAGTACATGGCGATGGACCCGATGGGCGGCAGCGTGACGCTGCCCGGCCACAATGTGCTGGAGCCGACCTTCGGTCTGCCGGCGACCTGGATCGACGGGGCGCTGCAGGACGAGGCGCAACTCTGCGGCTACACCGTCGTCGATGCCGCTACGGTGATCTCGACCCACCTCACCGAAGTGCTGAAGTCGCACATGCCGGAGCTGCTCTCGCATGGCGAGGTCCAGAAGCTGCTGCGCGAATTGCCGAAGGACCATGCCGACCTCATCAAGGAGATCGTGCCGCAGCAGATCTCGACCACCGGCATCCAGCGCGTGCTGCAATTGCTGCTCTCCGAGCGCATCTCGATCCGCGATCTCGCCACCATCGTCGAGGGCATCGCCGAGGTCGCCGGCAGCATCAGGAATCCACGCGACATCGCCGAGCATGTCCGCGTCCGGCTCGCCCGCCAGATTTGCGCGCAGTTCTCCAATCAGCATGGGCAATTGCCGATCATCACGCTGTCGCCGGCCTGGGAAAGCGTCTTCGCCGAATCGATCGTCGGCCAGGGCGAGGACCGGCACCTGGCCATGCAGCCCTCGCGGCTGCAGGACTTCGTCCATCAGGTGCGCGACAAGTTCGAGGAGGCGGCCCGGCTCGGCGAGATGCCGGCCTTGGTCACCTCAGGCATGGCGCGGCCCTTCGTGCGCCAGATCATCGAGCGCTTCCGCCGCGAAACGCCGGTGCTCTCGCAGAGCGAGATACACCCGCGCGCGAAGCTCAGGACGGTGGGGAGCGTCTGACGTGCCGAGCAAACTTCCCCGTCATTGCGAGCGCAGCGAAGCAATCCAGGGGGACCTAGAGCTCTGCCGCTCCTGGATTGCTTCGTCGCTTATGCTCCTCGCGATGACGGTCTGAATCTCAGCGCCGGCTCACCACCACGAGGTAGCGCGCCGGCTCGGTTCCGGAATTGCTGAAGCGGCAATCGGCGGGCGGACCGAGTTCCATGCAGTCGCCGGGCCCGAGCCTTGTGACGATGCCACCCTCGTCGAAGTCGAGCACACCCGACTGCATCCAGATCTGCTGGCGGATGAAGGCATAGGAGCTGGCGGGATAGGCGATCGCCGCACCGGGCGGCAATTCGCCGGCGACCAGTTCGAGGTCGCCGTTGCCGGCTGGCGAGATGGCGCGGCGGACGAAGCCGGTCTCGGGATCGCGCCAGAGCGGCTGGTCCTTGGCGCGGCGGACGCGCTCGCCGGCATTCTCGATCCGCGCCAGCAGGTTCGACAGGGTCAGGCCGAAGGCACCGGAGAGCCGGCCGAGCAGCACCGCGGTCGGGCTCGCCTCACCGCGCTCGATCCGGCTGATCATGGCGCGCGAGACGCCGGAGCGCTCGGCGAGATCGTTCAGGCTCCAGCCGCGCCCCTCGCGCTCGCCGCGCAGCCGTTCCGCCAATCTTGACCCGAGATCGTCCATCATCATACCCTCTATTCTCTTATAATAGAGCGTGGCACGGGCGTTGGCCAGAGGAGGGGGTAGCTGCCTTCCCATCGACGCCATGGCCGCATGCCGAGCCGGCATTGGTCCTTCCCCGCCATCATCGCTAAGCGCAGCCCATGTCCCGCAATGCCGCCCTCTTCGCGCTGATGTGCCTCGTCTGGGGCCTGACCTGGCTGCCGATCAAGGTCGGCGCACAGCATGTCCCGCCCGTCTTCCTCGCCGCCTCGCGCTTCGTCATCGCCGGGGCACTGATGCTGGCCTGGGCCGGCAAGGATGTCTTGCGGGTGCCGAGGGAGGCCTGGCCGCGCGTGATCATGACCGCGCTGCTGCTGAACACCGGCAACTATACCCTGCTGTTCTGGGGCACGGCGCAGGCGCCGACCGGGCTCGCGGCGATCGTCAATTTCGCGACCATCCCGATCTTCACCGTCATCGCGAGCTACCTGATCGAAGGGCATGCGATCGGCGGGCGCAAGCTCGCGGCGATCGGCCTTGGGGCTGTCGGACTCGGCTTCCTGTTCTCGACCAGGGCGCTGGGTGGGCTCGCCGCGGCGAAGGGCGGTCCGCTCGAGCTCTGGGGCCTCGCTGCTGTCGCGGCCGGCACGCTGCTCTACTGCTTCGGCGCGGTCTGGTCGCGACCGGTGATGGGCCGTATCCCGACATTGACGCTGGCCGGCTGGCAGACGCTGATCGGCGGCTTCGGGCTCTGCCTGATGTCGGCGCTGCTGGAGAATGTCACATCGGCCCATTTCGGCGCGCTGGTGTCGTGGCCGGTGCTGCCGGCTTTGGCCGTGTTGGTCGTCGGCGGCTCGCTGATCGGCTTCACCATCTATCTCAGGCTGGTGCGCGACTGGGGCGCCTTCCGGGCCGGGCTCTATGCCTTCATCAGCCCGGCGGTGGCGGTCGGGGCAGGCGTCTTCGCGCTCGGCGAGCCGTTCGGGCCGGCGGAGGCGATCGGCAGCCTGCTGATGTTCGGGGCGGCGGCGATCGCGCTCAAGCGCTGAACCGTCACTCCGGCTTGTCGATGTGCAGGGCCGCGGCCTTGGCCGCCGCCTGTTCCTGCGCCTTCAGCTGCGTCTCGTGCGCCAGGGCCTTGCGCAACTGGGCGCGTTCGAAGGCGAGTACGATCGGCAGCGAGATCACCAGCGGGATGATCAGGTAGAACATCCGCCAGACCAGCAATGCCGCGAAGACGGCCGGGGCTGGCACACCCGGCATCACCGCCAGGAAGACCGCCTCCATCACGCCGACACCGCCCGGAACCTGACTGAGCAGGCCGGCCGAGAACGAGATCAGGAAGGCGCCGAGCACGATGAAGAAGCCGGGATTGCCCTGCTCCGGCAGGGCGAAATAGATGATGCCGGCGGCGCCCATCAGCTCCAGCGGCGCGGCGAGATATTGCCGGGCGACGATCGGCAGGCGCGGATAGACCAGCTCGAACGAGCCGACCTTGAGCGGCTTGAAGCGCAGCCAGGCCCCGATCGTGTAGAGCACGCAGAAGGCGAGCAAGCCAAAGCCGATCAGGCGGGCCTGCTTGTCGCCGATGCCGAACCAGGTCGAGAGTCGGTGCAGCGGGCGCAGGATCTGCGGTTCGCCGACGAGCACGAGACCCATCAGCATGATCGTGCCGAAGGCGAAGGTGAAGGAACAGAGTGCGACCAGGATCGCGATCTCGGCCGCGCTCAGGCCCTTCGCGTGATAGGCGCGGTAGCGCACCATGCCGCCGGAGAAGACCGAGGCGCCGATATTATGCGAGAGCGCATAGGTGACGAAGGAACAGAGAGAAATATAGGCCCAGGAGATGCCCTTCTCGCGATGCAGGTGCAAAAGCGCGATCCGGTCGTACCAGGCGAGCGCGGCATAGGCGACGAGCGTCGCGAGCCCGGCATGGAAGAAGGCGGCAGGCGGAATGACCGCGATCTTCTGGCCGATGCCGGTGGCGACGATCTTGAACGCGTCCCAGAGGCCGGCCTGTTCAAGCTGGGCCGCGACCGCCTCATTGGTCAGGGCCTCGGTCTTGAGCTTGTCCCAGAGCAGGTCGACCGACCAGACGACGGCGACGAGGCCGATCAACGGCCAGAGATAGTCGAGATACTTTTTCATCGAACCCGCGAGCAGCCGGAGGCGAGATCAGAGTCCATCTAAGATCCACGGCTTGTGCTTGCAGGATATGCGTGGACGCAAGTCGTGCCGTCTCTCTGCCAAAGCCGGCCCTGCAGGGCAAGCGGCAGGCGCGAAGCCCGCCCCGGATCGCGGCGAATCCGGAGCGGTGTGCCCAAGATTACTTGCCCTGCTTCTTCAGCCAGCCGCGCAGGAAGGCGATCTCCTTCTCCTGCTCGGTGATCACGCCCTCGGCGAGCTTGCGCAATTCGGGATCCTTGCCATGGGCGAGCACGACCTTGGCCATGTCGACCGCACCCTGATGATGCGGGATCATGCCGCGGGCGAAATCGACATCGGCGTCGCCGCTGAAGGCGATACCCATCTCCTTGTGCATCTTGTCGTTGGCGGCCTTGTAGGCCTGCGTTGCGGCCGTGTCGGAGGCGGCAGGGGCCGCGCCGTGGCTGCCATGGCCCTGATGGCCCTGTGCCAGGGCGAAGCCGGCAAGGCCGAGCGTAGCGAGCAGGGCGGCGCCCGCGAACAGGCTGCGGGTAGTCGTCATTCTGATGTCCTTTCGGGAAGCCGGTTCCGGCGTGCCAGAAGCCTCCGCGCCGATCATGTCATCAGCACGGCGAAGGCCCGCCACTCCGGCCGTCCCGTCCAACGTCAGGTCGCGGCAAGCCCTCTGCAGACGAGGCGGACCAGGCCTTCGATCTGGCGGTCGAGATCGCGGCGCGGCACGGCGATCAGCTTCTCCTCCAGGCCGATCGCGACGACGCCATGGACGGCCGAGAACAAGGTCCGGCTCATCAGCATGCGCTCCGGTTCGCCGCGATCGGGAACCAGGACGCTCAGCGGCTCGAGGATGTGCCGGAACATCGTCATCTGCTCGCTCACCGCCCAGTCGGGCACCACCGCGCCTTCCGCCATGCGGTGCTCGAACAGCACGCGCCAGAGCTGCAGGTTGTCGCGGGCGAAGGCGCAATAGGCGAGGGCGACCGCGACCAGCCTGTCGGCGGCCTCAGTCGCTGAGGAGGGCACATTCTGGCCTTCGGCCGCGCTCAACGCCGCGTCGAGCCGCGTCAGCGTGCGCGAGCCGACGCGCAGGACGAGCTCGTCCATATCGGCGACGAGATTGTAGATCGCGCCGAGCGCGCAGCCGATCTCCTGCGCCAGTTCGCGCGCTTTCAGGCCGGCCAGCCCCTTCTCGGCGATGGCCTTCTCGGCTGCATCGATCAGCTGGATGCGCTGCCGCTCGCGGCGCACTGCGGTCGTGGTCATTCCGTCGGACTCAAATTTTGTGAACGATGTTCAAAATTTTTCTTGAACGGCGTTCAGGGCTGGGTTATGCATTGCTTCGTGAACATCGTTCATATCAGGGAACAGTCAATGCTCAAGATGTTTCTCACCTTCGTCCGCGGCAGCGCCGCCATTGCCGAGGAGCGCTTCGCCGATCGCAACGCGCTCCTCATCCTCGACCAGCAGATGCGCGATGCCGCCGGCGCCTTCGAGCGCGCCAAGAAGGCGCTCGCGGTCGCGATCGCCCAGGACCGGCAGGAGAGCGAGCGGCTCGCCGCCAGCCATGCCCGCATCGCCGATCTGGAGAACCGCGTTGCTGCGGCGCTCACCGCCAGCGACGACACCCTGGCCCGCGAGGGCGCCGAGGCGATCGCCGCCCTGGAGGCCGATCGCGATGCGGCGGCTGGCGCGCAGGCGCTGTTCGCCGCCGAGATCGTCCGCCTGCGTCGCCATGTCGGCCAGGCTCAGGCGCGCATCGCCGAACTGGACCGCGGCCGGCGTCTCGTCCGCGCCTCGGAGGCGGTGCGCCAGATGCGGCAGGGCCGGATAGAGACCGGCCCCGTGCATGAATCGACCCTCGCCGAAGCCGAGCAGACGCTGAAGCGCCTGCGCGAGCGCCAGGTCGAGGCCGAAGCCGCCGAAACCGCGCTCGACGAGCTCGACGGCGCGGCCGCCGCCTCCGTCACCGAAAAGCTCGCCGCCAAGGGCTTCGGCCCGCGGCTGCGGAGTACGGCCGACGACGTGCTGGAGCGGCTGCGCAGCCGGCAGCTCCAGGCGAATTGACCTCTTTCATCTGCAAACGTACCCGACGGGAGAAAACGATGAACCAGAATGCACAGCCCCATAGCGGCGCTTGGGTCAGCTTCACCTACGCCTCCTTCTTCGCCGCCGCGGCCATGGTCGGCGCCGGCGTCCTGTTCCTGCCGCTCGACTGGTGGGCCAAAGGCTATCTGGCGATGGGCTGCGTGATGCTCGTCCAATCCTGCATCACCATGACCAAGACGGTGCGCGACATGCACGAGGCGTCCAAGCTGGTGAACCGGATCGAGGACGCCCGCACCGAGCGCCTGCTGATGGACGCCGGCAAGCCGGTCTTGTGAAGTATCTTGGCTCGCCGCCGCCATTCCGGGGCTTCGCGTAGCGAAGAGCCCGGAACCCATGAACACGACCCATCCGTCATTGCGAGGAGCGTAAGCGACGAAGCAATCCAGGAGCGGCAGAGCTCCACGTCCCCCTGGATTGCTTCGCTACGCTCGCAATGACGAAGAAGGCACTGGCAAGTCGTGTCCATGGGTTCCGGGCTCGGCCCTGCGGGCCGCCCCGGAATGACGGGTGGGAACGATCAGCTTCGTTTAACCGCAACCGCGCATCGCCCGCTGCAAGCAGGAATTGATTTGCCCTTGAGGTGCGATTGTCCTGCTGAAACCGTCAAGGACAGGCCATGATCGACACATTGATGCTGAAGCGGCGCTTCGCCCCGCTGTTCTGGGCGCAGTTCTTCTCCGCCTTCAACGATAATTTCCTCAAGAACGCGCTGGTCTTCATCATCCTCTACAAGCTCGCCGGCTCGCATGGCGAAGCGCTGGTGACCCTGGCGGGCGGGCTCTTCATCGCGCCCTTCTTCCTGCTCTCAGGCGTAGGCGGCCAGATGGCCGACCGCTTCGACAAGGCCATGATGGCGCAGCGGCTGAAGCTCACCGAGATCGGCGCGGCGGCGGTTGCGGTCCTCGGCTTCACGCTTCACTCCGTGCCGGTTCTGTTCGTCGCGCTGTTCCTGTTCGGCGTGATCGCTGCGCTGTTCGGGCCGATCAAATACGGCATCCTGCCCGACCATCTGAAGCGCGAGGAACTGCCAGCCGGCAACGCGCTGATCGAGGGCGCGACCTTCATCGCCATCCTGCTCGGCACCATCGCCGGCGGCCTGACCGCGCGTGAAGGCGGCGATGCCGCGCAACTCAGCCTGCTGATCCTGGTCTTCGCGCTGGCCTGCTGGGTCGCGACGCTGTTCATCCCGAAGACCGGGCCGGCGGCGCCCGACCTCGTCGTCGACCGCAACATCCTGCGCTCGACCCGCGACCTGCTCCGGGATCTGTGGGGCGATGCCCGGCTCTGGCGCACCGGCGTCATGGTCTCGCTGTTCTGGCTGATCGGCGCTGTGGTGATGTCGCTGCTGCCCTCGCTGGTGAAGAACGGCATGGGCGGCACCGAAATGGTGGTCTCGGCCTATCTCGCCGTCTTCGCCATCGCGATCGCGGTCGGCTCCGGCATCGGCTCCTTCCTGTCGAGCGGGCGCATCGTGCTGCTGCCGGTGCCGGTCGCCGGCGTGGCGATGGGCCTGTTCGCGCTCGATCTCGGCTGGGCCGTCTCGGGCATCGTCGCGCACCAGCCGGCGCAGGATATCAGCGCTTTCTTCTCAGACCCCTCCGCTTGGCGTGTCGGCATCGACCTCGCCGGCCTTGCCATCGCCGGCGGCGTCTTCGTCGTGCCGTCCTTCGCGGCGGCGCAGGCCTGGGCCCCGGCCGAGAAGCGCGCCCGCATCGTCGCGGCCGTCAACGTGCTCTCGGCCGCCTTCATGGTCGCCGGCGCCGTTGTGGTCGCGCTGCTGCAGGCGGCGGGCCTGACGCTCAGCCACCTCTTCCTGCTGATCGGCGTGCTGACCATCGCCGCCTCGGTCTGGATCCTGCGGACGCTGCCGACCAATCCGCTCAGCGATTTTCTGTCGATCCTGTTCCGTGCCTTCTACCGGGTCGAGGTCACCGGTCGCGAGAATATCGCCAAGGCCGGCGACAACGCCATCATCGCGCTGAACCACGTCTCCTTCCTCGATGCGGCGCTGGCGCTCTCGATCCTCGACAAGGAGCCGGTCTTTGCTATCGACCATGGCATCGCCCAGCGCTGGTGGGTGAAGCCCTTCCTGAAGCTGACCCGCGCCATGCCGCTCGATCCGTCGCGGCCGCTGGCGACGCGCTCGCTGATCAACGCCGTGAAGAACGGCGAGAGCCTGGTGATCTTCCCGGAAGGGCGCCTTACCGTCACCGGCAGCCTGATGAAGGTCTATGACGGCGTCGGCATGATCGCCGAGAAGTCGGGCGCCAAGGTCGTACCGGTCCGGATCGAGGGGCTGGAAGCGACGATCTTCTCGCGGCTGACCCGCGAGCAGGTGCGCCGGCGCTGGTTCCCCAAGGTGCGCGTCACCGTGCTGGAGCCGGTCTCGCTGACGGTGGCCGAGGAGCTGAAGGGTAAGCCGAGGCGCCAGGCGGCGGGCGCGGCGCTCTACCAGATCATGTCCGATCTGATCTTCAAGACCACCGATATCGACCGCAGCGTCTTTTCGGCGGTGGCGGAAGCGGCGGTGGTCAACGGCAAGGGCCGCGTCGCGGTCGAGGATCCGATCACCGGAAGCCTGACCTATAAGCGCCTGCTGATCGGCGCCGAGGTGCTAGGCCGCAAGCTGATGCCGCTGGCTGGCAAGGGCGAGGCGATCGGGGTGATGCTGCCCAACGCCAATGGCGCGGCGGTGACACTGCTCGGCCTGATGTCGGCGGCGCGCGTCCCGGCGATGATCAACTTCACCGCTGGCGCCAGCAACATCGCCGCGGCCTGCAAGGCGGCTGAAGTGAAGACCATCGTCACCTCGCGCGCCTTCGTCGAGAAGGGCCGGATGGGACCGCTGATCGAGGCGCTCTCCGGCGAGGTCAAGATCGTCTATCTCGAAGACGTGCGCGCCACCGTCACGACCGGCGACAAGCTTTGGGCGCTCTGGCGCCATGGCAAACCGATCGAGGAGGCCAAGGGCTCGGACCGCGCCGCGATCCTGTTCACCTCGGGTTCGGAGGGAGCGCCCAAGGGCGTGGTGCTCTCGCACCGGAACATGCTGGCCAATGCGGCGCAGGCTGCGGCCCGCATCGATTTCGGCCGGCGCGACAAGGTCTTCAACGTGCTGCCGGTGTTCCACTCCTTCGGCCTGACGGCGGGGCTCGTCCTGCCGCTGGTCTCGGGCGTGCCGGTCTATCTCTACCCGTCGCCGCTGCACTACCGGATGGTGCCGGAGCTGGTCTACGGCTGCAACGCCACCATCCTGTTCGGCACCGACACCTTCCTCACCGGCTATGCCCGCGCCGCGCATCCCTACGATTTGCGCTCGCTGCGCTACATCGTTGCCGGCGCCGAACCGGTGAAGGACACGACGCGGCGGACCTATGCCGAGAAGTTCGGCCTGCGCATCCTCGAGGGCTATGGCGTGACCGAGACCGCGCCGGTGCTGGCGCTGAACACGCCGATGTTCAACCGCTTCGGCACGGTCGGCCGGATCATGCCCGGCATGGAAGCCAGGCTCGAGCCGATGCCGGGCGTCGAGGAGGGCGGCCGGCTGCATGTCAGCGGCCCGAACATCATGCTCGGCTATCTCAAGTCCGAGAACCCCGGCGTGCTCGAGCCGCCGCCCGAGGGCTGGCACGATACCGGCGACATCGTCGTGATCGACAAGGACGGTTTCGTCACCATCAAGGGCCGGGCCAAGCGCTTCGCCAAGATCGCCGGCGAGATGGTCTCGCTCGCCGCGGTCGAGGCACTCGCCGCCGAATGCTGGCCGGGCGTGCTCTCGGGTGTCGCCAGCCTGCCCGATGCCCGCAAGGGCGAGCGGCTGGTGCTGGTGACGCAGCAGAAGGACGCGACGCGCGCCGCCTTCCAGGCCTTCGCCAAGAGCAAGGGCGCCGCCGATCTGATGATCCCGGCCGAGGTGATGGTGGTACCGGCCGTGCCGGTGCTCGGCTCCGGCAAGCTCGACTTCGCCGGCATCTCCAGGCTGGTGAAGGAGCGTAGCCAGGCTCCCGCTCCGGCGGTGGCCTGATGCTCGGCTTCTGGCTGAAGGCGCTGCGGCGACCGACGCTCGACCTTACGCTCGCGACCGCGCCCGGACTGACGACGCGGATCATCGAGCGGCCGGGCGTGGTCCTGGATGATGCCGAACTCGCGGCGCTGGTCGAGCAGCTCCGCACCGTGGCGGGGCGGACGCTGGCGCAGGGCGCGCTGACCTATGGCGTCTTCTCTGGCGAGCGTGAGCGCCTGAGCCAGAGCATCGTCACCCTGATCAGCGAGACGGCGACTGGTAAGCCGGTCGCATTCAACGCCCTGGCGCAGATGCAGCTTTCGCTGAACGGCGAGCCGGAGCAGGTCACCCATCTCCGGCCTCGTCATGGTCGATCCCGAAGTGCGCGGGCGCGGGCTCTCCTGGGTGCTCTATGGCCTGACCGTGCTGGTGCTGTTCGTGCGCGGCGGCCTCAGGCCGCGCTGGATCTCGAACGTGACGCAGGTTCCGAGCGTGGTCGGCATGGTCTGCGAGACCTTCTCCGACGTCTACCCGTCCCCGGATGCCGGCAGCCGCCAGAGCTTCGCGCATCTTTCGCTCGCCCGGCAGATCATGCGCGCGCACCGCCATGTCTTTGGCGTGGGCGAGGAGGCCGGCTTCGAGGAGACCCCCTCGGTCATCACCGACGCCTATACCGGCGGCTCTGACGATCTGAAGAAGAGCTTCGAGCAGGCGACGCAGCACCGCGATCCCAGCTACAACGATTTCTGCCGGGAGACGCTGGATTACGAGCGCGGCGACGACGTGCTTCAGCTCGGCCGCATGGATCTGGCGGCGGCGCGGCGCTATCTGCTCGGGCAGGTGCCGCGTGCCTCGCTCCCTGGGCTGATCGGGGCTTCCGCCTTTCTGTTGCTGCAGAGACTGGTGCTGCCCTTGCTGCACTGGCTCGACGACACCAGGCGTTTCGGCACATTGCGTCCACGCGCCGCGAGGACGAAGCCATGATTCCCGGATTCAGCTACGAACTCTTCACCACCCGCAATATCGGCTTCGTCACGGAAGCCGAGCAGGCACAGCTGCGGCAGGCGACGATCTTCGTCTGCGGCGTCGGCGGCATGGGCGGGGCCGCCTTCATGGCGCTGGTCCGGGCCGGGATCGGCCGCTTCGTCATCGCCGATATCGACGTCTTCGAGGTCTCGAACCTGAACCGGCAAGTCTTCGCCAATGCCGGCACGGTCGGCCGGCCGAAGGCGGAAGCCGCTGCCGAAGCGGCGCGCGCGATCAATCCGGAGATCGAGATCGAGGTGCTCGGCGCCGAATGGGCGGAGCGCCTGCCGGAGATCGCGGGGCGCTGCAAGGTGATCGTCAACGGCATGGATGACATCGCTGCCGGCCTGCATCTCTACCGCACGGCGAAAACGGCCGGCGCCAGCGTGATCGACGCCTATATGGCCCCGCTCCCCTCGGTGATCGTGGTCCGGCCGGAGGATCCGCGCCCGGAGGAGCGGCTCGGTTTCCCGACACTCGGCAAGGACTGGCGGACCCTCACCGAGGACGACAAGCGCGCGGCGATGCTGTGCGAGGTGACGCATGTGATGCTGCATTCGCGCTCGCGTCATCATGTCGACCTTACCATCGCCGGCGAGGTCGCGGCCGGCCGGCGCAGCCGCATGTCCTTCGCGCCGATGGTGATCACCACCGGCATGATGATGGCCTATGAGGCGATTGCGTTGGCGCTGGGCAAGCGCACCGGCACCGATTGCCGCGGCTGGTTCTTCAACCCCTACCGGCCGGCAGTGGAGCGGCCTTTGCCGGCGCCGGTCGCGGCGTTGCTCAAGCCCTTCATCGTGCGGGCGCTGGCCAAGATGGTGGCCGGGCCATGAACGGCGGCTTCGCCAACCCGGCTTTGGTCGCCGATTCCATCGTCGATATCTGCGGCGCGCTCGGCCTTGCCGTCGCGATGCTGACCTTGCGCCGGCGCGATCCGCGCGGGGCGCTGACGACGCGTTTCCTCGTGGCGATGGGGCTCGTCGCCGCGCTCTTCCTGCTGCGCGGCCTGAGCTGGTGGAGCGGCAGCGTCCTGCTGGAGCGGCTGGCGCTGTCCTGCGCCGCGCTGTTCCCGCTGGGGGCGCTGATCGTCACCGAGGGCATGCTGCGCCGGCATGCGCCGCGCGCCGGCAAGATCGCCGTGCTCGCTGGCTCAGGCCTGCTCGTGCTGGGCAGCCTCTTCGGCCTCGCCGATCATCCCTGGGCCTATGATCTGGCATTGGCCGCTTTCCAGCTGGTCACGGTCGCCTTTTGCGGCGCGCTGCTGTTCCGGCGCGACCCGGCCTCGCTGACCGAGTCCGAGAATACCAGCGTCTGGCGGCTCGGACTCTGCGCCTTCCTGATCCTGCCTTTCGCCCTTAGCGATTTCCGCGGGCTGCTGCCGGACATGCCGGTCCGGCTCGGCGGAGTCGGGGCGCTATTGCTGGTGTCGATCGTGCTCGTGACCGGTGGCGCGGCGCCGACGCGGCGACAGGGCTTCTTTCTGCTCGGCCTGCGCGTTGTCGCGGCGTTGCTGCTTGGTGTCGCGGCCGCGCATGTCACGCCCGGCGCCGATCTTGCCCATGGCGTCAGGCTCTGCGCCGTGGCGCTCGCGGGCGTGCTCGCGATCGCGCTTTGCGTCGATGCGCTGTCGAGTTCCTTCGATGCGGCGGCGCCCGGTGTGCTCGGCTCGCTCGCCCGCTCGCGCGCCGAGACGCGGGAGGCGCTGATCGCCCAGCTCGCCGGGCATCCGCTGTTCAGCAACGCCCACCGCCTCAGTGAGGCGGAGCTCGCCGATTACGATCCGGCCATCCTGAAGCCGGCGCTGCGCGAGATCGGCGTGCTCCACGCCTCCGGCCGGAGCTGGCCTTGGTCGCCGACCGACCCTGCGGCGGAGCGGCTCGCGGCACTCATGGCGACCCATTCCGCCAGCCATCTGCTCGTGCTCGGCGAGGAGCCGCTCGATCTGCTGCTGGTCACCGTGCCGGTGGTCTCGGCCGATCCCGCCACCGAGACGGCATTGGTGCTGGTGCGCCGGTTGCTGGCAACCGCAGCGAGCAAGGCTCCGGCATGATCGAGATCACCAGCAACGACCGCAAGGCCGCCTTCGCAGTCACCGCGCAGGTTTATCCGGCCGACAGTCCCTATGTGCCGCCGATGTGGTCCGATTTCGACCGCATGCTCGATCCCGCGCGCAATCCGCTGGTCAAGGACGGGCATGGCCGCTTCGAGCTGTTCACGGCCCTGAGGGAGGGGCGACCGTTCGGGCGCATCGTCGCTGCGATCCACGACGCTTCGAATGCGCGCCATGGCACGGCCCGGGCCCAGTTCGGCTATTTCGACTGCGCCGATGACCCCGAGGTCGCCTCGGCCCTGCTCGGCGCGGCCGAGAGCTGGGCGCGCGAGCGCGGTATGGCGGAGCTGGTCGGCAACTTCAATCTGACCGCGATGCAGCAGGCCGGCATCGTCACCGGCGGCTTCGAGAACGCCCCCTTCACCGACATGCTCTTCAGCCCGCCGCATATCGCGCGGCTGCTCGAAGCCAACGGCTATGCCCCGACTTTTCCGATGACGACCTTCCGGATCGCGCTCGCCGATGTCGACCCTTCCGGGCTGCTCGGCGACAAGCAAAAGGCGATCCTCGCCGATCCAGATTACCGCTGGATGCCGATCGACCGCCGGCATTTCTCCGAGCGGCTGGAAGAGTCGCGTCTCATCCTCAATGACGGCTTCGACGCCAACCCGATGTTCGTCCCACCGACTGCAGAGGAATACCGCTTCCAGGCCGGCGACATGATGTGGGTGATCGACAAGCGCATCTCGACCGTGGTGCACCACAAGGGCGAGCCGGTCGGCGCGATCATCGCGATCCCCGATCTCAACCCGCTGGTGAAGGCGGCCGGCGGGCGGATCGGCCCGAGCTTCCCCTTGCGCTTCCTTTGGCATCGCTGGACCAACCGGCGCGCCGTCATCGTCTACCAGTCGGTCAGCCGCGCCTTCCATAATCGCGGGCTCAACGGCGCCATGCTCTACAAGGTGACGAGCGCGCTGAAGGCGGCCGGCTATGACGAGCTCGGCGGCACCTGGATCGCCGACGTCAACGGGCCGAGTCTGCGGCAAGCCGAGAAGGCGGGGGCGAAGCCGCTGCATCGCTTGCATCTCTTCGCCAAGAGCCTGCAGGGCTGACGACCATGCTTGACCGCGCCTTGCTCGAAGAGCTGCTCGCCGAGGTTCGCCTCGCTCCCAGCGTCCACAACATCCAGCCGACGCGCTGGCGGCTCATCGGCGACGATGTCTTGCTCCTGCTGGAGGATGTCGCGCGGCGCCTGCCGGCGGCCGATCCGTCGGGGCACGATGTCCGGCTCTCGCATGGCGCGGCGATCGAGGGGCTTTCGCTGGCGCTCGGCCGGCGCGGACTGAGGATCGCGGAGGTCGAGCCCGTGGGTGAGCCGGGAGCTTCCGGTAGCTTGCAGCCGGTCGCGCGCATCGTGATCGCGGCGGGCGGCCAGGCTGATGGGCTGGCGGATTTCGTCTCGGCCCGGGCGAGCTGGCGTGGTGGCTTCCGGCCATTCGATCAGCCCGGCGAGGCCGCGCTCTCCATGTTCTCCGCCATGGCCGACGATGTGCAGCTGGTCCGCGGCGCGGCCGCCATCGAAGAGATCGCCCAGCTCGCCGACGAAGCCGGTTTCCATTTCCTCTGCGACGACGCTCATCGCGCCGAATTGCTGCGCTGGATGCGGCTGTCGCGATCCCACCCAGCTTACCAGCGCGACGGGCTCAACGCCGAGGCGATGGCGATGCCGGGTGTGGTGGCGTTCGGCACGCGGCTGGTGCTCGGCCCACTGTTCCCGGCGTTGCGTCGGTTCGGCCTTGCTGCGACGCTTGTCAGCGAGCGGGGCAAGTTCGCGAACAGCGCCGTCGCGCTCTTTCATCGGCCCGAAGGCGAGGACCCGCTCGCGACCGGGCGTGCCTTCTATCGCGCCTGGCTGATGCTGACCGCGCAGGGGCTCGCCGCCTGCCCGGTCTCGGTGCTGGCCGACTGGCCGGCGAGCAACCGGCAACTGGTTGAACGACATAGCGTCCCGGCCGGCCGCCGCCTGGTCAATGTCTTCCGGCTCGGGTTGCCTGCGGGCTCGCCCCCAGTGGGCAAGGCACGGCTGCCGGTGGCGGAGCTGATCGTCTGACCGCGGCTGCAAGGCTGGACAATCGCCGTTGGAACCACAGATTGGGGTACAGGTCTTTCTGCGAGAGGATGCCAGGCATGCTGCCGGATGAGATGGTCAAGCGCTTCAGGGTCACCGATGGCGACGATTTCAAACTGAAGCGCTTCGAACCCGGCGAGACCTGCGGCCTCGCTCTCGACAAGGATGGCGCGCGGGACTTGCTGCAGACCGGCGTGAAGCGCCTGCGCGACCTGCAGGAAAGGCTCTTCGCCGAACGGCGCTGGTCGGTGCTGATCGTCCTGCAGGCGATCGACACCGCCGGCAAGGACGGGACGATCGAGCACGTCATGTCCGGGGTCAATCCGCAGGGCTGCGAGGTCACCTCCTTCAAGGCGCCGAACTCGCTGGAGCTGCGCCATGATTTCCTCTGGCGCACCACCTGCGCGCTGCCGGAACGCGGCGAGATCGGCATCTTCAACCGCTCCTATTACGAGGAGGTGCTGGTCGTCCGCGTCCATGAGGAGTTGCTGCGCAAGCAGGGTCTGCCGCCGAAGCTGATCGGCAAGGATATCTGGCAGGAGCGCTACGAGAGCATCCGCGATTTCGAGAAACACCTCGCCCGCAACGGCACCGTGATCCTGAAATTCTTCCTGAACCTGTCGAAGGACGAGCAGCGCAACCGCCTGCTGTCGCGGATCGACGAGCCTGACAAGCACTGGAAGTTCGATCCCGGCGACCTCGCCGAGCGCAAGCACTGGGATGACTATCAAGACGCCTATCAGGACGCGATCGCCAACACCGCGACCAAGCACGCGCCCTGGCACGTCGTGCCTGCCGACAACAAATGGTTCACCCGGCTGATCGTCGCGGCGACGATCGTCGACCGGCTGGAAAAGCTCGACCCGCAATTCCCGACGGTCGACGACGAGGCCCGCAAGGTCATGGCGGCGGCGCGCAAGGAATTGTTGGCCGAGGATGGCGGGCGCAAGCGCTGAAGGCTGATCGAGGGGTGTTCGAACGCAATCAGGAATAGCCAGTGACTCACCTCCTCTGTTGCTGCGCTTTCCACGCCAGGTATTCGGCTTCGGCTTCCTGGGCGAGTGGGTAGTAGCGGCGAAGATCGCCGCCCTTCGACAACATCATGCGCGAGAAGTCTTCCCATTCGGCATGGTGGCTGCCGGCCTCGAGCAGCCGCTCGGCGTAGGCGATTGGCACGCAGATGGCCCCGTCATCGTCGGCAATGATGATATCGCCCGGTCTGACGTAAGTCCCGCCGCAGGCTATCGGCACGTTGACCGCGTGCGGCATCAGCGTCGTCTGGGTATGGAAGTTCGGCGAAACGCCGCGCATCCAGTAGCCGATGTCGAGCGCGAACGCCTTTGCGGCATCGCGGATCACCCCGTCGATGACCATGCCCGCGCCGCCCTTGCCGGCAAAATAGGTCAGCATCATCTCGCCGAAGATGCCGCTCTGGATATCGCCGCGAGCGTCGACCACGACGACGTCGCCCGCTTCGACGTGATAGAGCGCGTGCCTGTGAAGCTGCTTCTCGCGATCGGCATATTCGTCGTCGCCATAAAGGTCTTCGCGCTTCGGCATGAACTGGAGCGTAAGGGCCGGTCCGGCGATGACCTTGCCGCGCGAGTGTGGCACGGCTCCTGCGATGAAGGGGTTTCGGATGCCCATCTTATAGAGTTCGCTCGACGCGGTGGCCGTGCCGATGCTGGCGAGCCCGTCGAGAAGCGCCTTGGCGGGACGGTTGATCTTTGGGATGTCGAACATGTGTCGTTCCTGATGGTTGCCGGCGTGATCGGGTCGTAGTGAGCGTTTCTTCAAATCAATGAGCCGGCTACTCAAAGACCGCCGACGACCGGATGCCAATCCGGGCGATAGGGGTCCTGGTGGAAGCGGGCGTAGTAGTCGCCCTTCTCGTCATAGAGAACGCCGTAGTGGCGCATCTTGTCCTCGTTGAGCGAAACGCCGAGACCGGGGCCGGTCGGCACGCGGATGGCGCCGCCCTCGTACTTCATCAGCCCGCCCTCGATGATGTCGTCGGTCAGGTAGTGGTAATGGGCGTCGCCGGCGAAGCTCATCTCAGGGATGGTCGCGGCGGTGTGCAGCATGGCGGCGAGTTCGATACCGAACTCGGCGCCGGAATGCATGGCGACGCCGAGCCCGAAGGTGCGGCAGACCGCCGACAAGTCCTTCACCCCGCGCGGGCCTTCCCAGTAGTGGATGTCGGTCAGGACGATATCGACCGCTCCGAGGCGGATCGACGGGCCGAGATCGTCGAACTTGGCGGGGTACATGTTGGTGGCGATCGGGATGCGCACAGCCTTACGGACCGCGGCATTGCCTTCGAGCCCCCAGGCCGGATCCTCGAAATACTCCATGCCGACGGCTTCGAGCCGTTGGCCGATGCGGATCGCTGTCGGTACCGACCAGACGCCGTTGGGGTCGATGCGCAGGCCGAACTCCGGCCCCATGCGCTCGCGGCAGGCTTCGACCGCCGCCGCCTCGGTCTCGGGCGAAAGCACGCCGGCCTTGAGCTTCATCGCCTTGACGCCGAGCGTCTCGTGCAGCTCCTGGCAGAGATCGGCCATGTCCTGCGGATGCTCGTCATGGCCACCGCCCGGCCGGTCATAGCGCCAGAACAGATAGGCGATCATCGGGATGCGGTCGCGCACCGGCCCGCCGAGAAGGTCGCAGAGCGGGCGGCCGAGCGCCTTGCCCTGGATGTCGAGGCAGGCCATCTCGATCGCGGCATAGAGCCGGGCATTGGAGAGATAGTAGATCGCCCGCAGTGTCTTCAGCTTGATCAGTTCGAGATGGAACGGGTCCATGCCGATGATGCGCGGCTTCAGCTTCATCAGGGCGCCGCGCTGGTCGCCGCCGCCGACCTCGCCCAGGCCGACAATGCCCTCGTCGGTGATCAGTTCGAGGATGGTGCGCAGGAAATAGCCGGGATGGACCCCGGTATTGTGGCGAAGCTGCGCATTGAGCGGGATCGCCACGCAGCGCACCCTCATATCGACGATCTTCATCGGCGTATTGTCTCCCTAGAGATGCATGCCGCCATCGACGAAGAGCGTCGTGCCGGTGATGTAACGGGCGGCGTCGGAGGCCAGGAACAGCGCGACCTCGGCGCAGTCCTCCGGCGTGCCCAGGCGGTTGGCCGGAATGCGGGCGAGCACGGCGTCGCGATAGGCCGGGTCGGCCAGGGCCTCGCGATTGCGCGCGGTCGCGATGGCGCCGGGCGCCAGCACGTTGCAGGTGACGCCGCGGGCCGCGACCTGGCGGGCGATGTTGCGGACCATGCTCTCCAGCGCCGCCTTGCTCGCGGCATAGGCGAGCATCTCAGGATGCTCCTTCACCTGCTGGATCGAGCCGATCGCGATCAGCCGGCCGAAGCCGCGTTCCGCCATGGCCGGGACGAAGGCCTGCATCAGCCGGTAATTGGCGGCGAGGTTGAGCTCCCATTGCCGGTCGAGCGCGGCGCGTTCGAAGCCGTGCCAGGGCGCCCGTTCCTGCAGGGCCGCGTTGAGCACGAGGATATCGATCCCGCCGAGCCGGTCGCTCGCCTCGGTGATCAGGCGCTCGACCTCGGTAGCCTGCGTCAGGTCGGCGGCGATGCCGAGCGTCGCTGCTGCTGCGAGACAGGCTGCATCGAGTTCCTTACCGGCGGCCGCGGGTCCGTTGAGGCAGACGGTGGCGCCGGAGCGCGCCAGCGCGGTCGCGATGGCAAGGCCAATGCCTTGCGTCGCGCCGGTAACGAGCGCCCGGCGCCCCGCCAGATCGACTTGGAGGCGTGCCGGCTCAGCCATGGCTGTCGCCGAGCCTGGCGTCGAAGGCATCGCGCACGGCATCGCCAAGAAAGTTCAGCGCGAGCACGGTCAGGAAGATGGCGAGCCCCGGAAAGAAGCTCATCCACCAGGACTGGTAGAACTGGATGCCGGTCGCGACCATGTAGCCCCAGCTCGGGGTCGGCGGCTGCACGCCGAGGCCGAGGAAGGAGAGGGCGCTTTCGGTGATCAGTGCCTGCGAGGCCGAGAGCGAGCCGTAGACGATGACGTTGCCGGAAACGTTCGGCCAGATGTGCTTGAACAGGATGCGAAGGGGCCGCGCGCCGGAGGCCTGGGCCGCCATGACATAATCGGCCTCGCGCAGGGACAGAACCTCGGCCCGCACCAGCCGGGCGAAGCCCGGCATCTTGGTGATCGCGATGGCGAGCATGGCGTTCATGAGGTCGGGGCCGAGCACCGCGACGATCGAGAGGGCCAGCACCAGCAGCGGGAAGGCGAGGAAGGCGTCCATGATCCGCATGATCAATGCGTCCCAGCGCCCGCCGAGCCAGCCGGAGATAAGCCCGAGCAGCGAGCCCGCGATCAGCGCGAGCCCGATGGCGAAGATCACGACCTGCAGCGAGACGCTGGCGCCGTGCAGCACGCGCGAGAGCACGTCGCGACCGATCTCGTCGGTGCCGAACCAATGGGCCGCGCTCGGCGGCATCGAGAAGGCGTCGGGGTCGATATCGACAGGCGAATAGGGCGAGAGCCAGGGCGCCAGCAGGCCGAGCGCGACGATGATCGCGAGCACGATCGTGCTGAAGCGGCCCTGCCAGGAGGCGAAGATGCGGCGCAGGATGATCGCGCCCGGGGAGCGGGGCGCGCTCTGCGTCGCGGCGGCGGGGGGCATGGCTCCGGTCATGGTCGCCATCCCCTCACGCCTTCACGCGCGGGTCGAAGGCCCGGTAGAGCAAATCGGTCAGGAGGTTCACGGCGAAGACCGCGATGACGATGAACAGGATCGCGCCCTGGATGACCGGAAAGTCGCGCTGGAAGATGCCGTCGACCAGCATCCGGCCAAGGCCGGGCAAAGCGAACACCGTCTCGGTCACGACCGCGCCGCCGAGCAGCGCGCCGATCTGCAGGCCGATGACGGTGACGATCGGGATCAGCGCATTGCGCAGCGCATGCCGGATGAGGACGAGGCGCTCGCTCAGCCCCTTGGCCCGGGCGGTGCGGATATAGTCCATCGACAGCACCTGCAGCATCGAGGCGCGGGTCTGGCGCATGACCAGCGCGGCGAAGGCCGTGCCGATCGTCAGCGCCGGCATCACCATTAGCCGCAGGTTCCCGCCGGGGTCGTCGAGGAAGCGGATATGGCCGGAGGGCGGCAGCCAGCCGAGCTTGAGCGAGAACAGCATGATCAGCAGCACACCCATCCAGAAATAGGGCACCGCGACCGAGGACATGGCGATGAGGCTCGCCGCCACGTCGATCAGGCTGCCGCGGAAGCGCGCGGCGAGGATGCCGGCGGGCATGCCGATCGCGACGGCGATCAGGATCGAGAGGAAGCCGAGTTCGAGCGTCACCGGAATCCGCGCCGCCAGCATCTCGCCGACATCCTCCCGCGTGCGCAGCGAGCGGCCGAAATCGCCCTGCGCGACGCGGGCGAGCCAGGTGACGTAGCGGACCGGGGCCGGCTGATCGAGACCGTATTCGACGCGCACGGCGGCGCGCTGTTCGGGGCTCGCCTGCTCGCCGAGGATGGTGACGGTCGGGTCGCCCGGCAGCAGGTTGGTGAGCGCGAAGACGATGATCGTGACGAAGAAGGCCACCGGCAGCATCTGCGCGAGCTTCTTGGCCAAATAGGGCAGCACGGTCGCGATCCCTCAGTAGCGATCGAGCCGGCGATGGTCGCGGGCGATCTCGGCGATGACGGCGTCGGACACCGCGAAATGTGTGGTCATGGCGAGGCGCGCCGCGGCGGGATCGCGAGCCTTGATCGCATCGACGATGGCCTGGTGACGGGCGACCGTCGCGGCGGGGTCGCGCAGGTCGCGCTGCATGCCGAGCGCGCGCTGGGTGAACTTGATGGTGTCGACGAGCGCGCTGACCAGATGCTCGAGCAGCGCGTTGCCGGAGCAGCGCGCCAGGGCGACGTGGAAGGCGAGGTCGCCCTGCAGCCAGCGCTCGAAGTCGCCGTCGATATTGGCGCGCATCTTCTCCAGCGCGACCTCGACCGGCTCGATCTGGAGCGGTGTCGCCCGCTCGGCGGCCAGCGCCGCGACCTCGACCTCGATGGCGCGCCTGAGCTCGACCGCTTCGCGCAGGCCGTTGTCGGTGACGCGGACTGCGAGGCGCAGGAACTGGTCGAGTGGGGCGACAGACAGCCCCTTCACCGTGGTCGGCTTGCCCTGCTGGATCTGGACGATGCCGAGCGCCGAGAGGCGTCCTAGCGCCTCGCGTACCACCGGCTTCGAGACATTGAGCCGCTTGGCGAGTTCGGATTCGGACGGCAGCTGGTCGCCCGGGCGGTAGACGCGCTCGGCGACGCGGTCGATGACGAACTGCGTCACCGCCTCGGTCAGGCGCTGCTTGTCGGGCTGGAGGGCGGCGATCTCACTCATAACATATCAGATAACTTTGACTTGCGGCGCCGTCAACAGGGGTCACAGGCCCTCGGAGATTGCAGGTGGCACATCCAGCATCCGCATCGCGCGCTATGCAGTGGCCAGCGTTCGCTTATTGCCAAGGTTGATCCGGCATTGAGTATGCAAAATCTGGTTGCCTACCTCATAACATATCTGATAGGTGAACGCTCCGTCGGCGCCGGACGAAGAGCGCCATGGGAGGAGATCACGCCAATGACCCTGATTTCACGTCGCGGTCTCTTGCTCGGCGCGTCGGGCGCGGGCCTCATCGCCGGTTGGCCCGGCCTGGCCTTTGCGCAGGGGTCTCCGGTGCGGGGTGGCACCATCGTCGCCTCGATGGATCTGCAGCCGAAGAGCCTCGATCCGATCATGGGCGATGCCCCGACCTCGGATCGCTATGCCCTGATCCAGATGTTCGAGGGACTGCTGAAATTCGACGTGCAAGGCAACCTGCAGCCCTCGCTGGCGACGAGCTGGCAATGGTCGGAGGACAAGAAGTCCGTCGTTTTCAAGCTGCGCGAGGGCGTCGTCTTCCATGACGGTGAACCTTTCGACGCCGAGGCGGCGGTGTTCAACATCGCGCGCGTCGTGGCGCCGAACTCGACCGCGCCGCGCAGCCCCGATCTCGCCGACATCGCCGGCGCCGAGGTCGCTGGGCCGATGACGGTCAAGATCAACCTGAAGCAGCCTTCGGGCGCAGCGCTGGCCTCGCTCGCGGTGGAGGCCGGGATGATGTGCTCGCCGGCGGCGCTGAAGAAGCTGGGCCAGGATTTCGGCCGCCAGCCGGTCGGGACGGGACCGTACAAATTCGCGGAATGGGTTGGCGGCAGCCAGATTCGCTTCGTCCGGAACGAGCGCTATTGGCGCGACGGCGCAGACGGCAAGAAGCTGCCTTATGCCGATGCGGTGACCTTGCGGATCATCCCGACCACCGCCGTCAAGATGGTGGAGGTCAAGTCGGGCGGGGTGCATCTCGTCGACGGCGTCACACCGCGCGATTTCGAGGAGGTCGACAAGAACCCGGCGCTGAAGCTGGTCGCGGTTCCACCCGGCATCGCGCAATGGCTGACCTTCAACGTCTCCAAGGGCATCTTCACCAATCCGCATCTGCGCGCCGCGGTCAACCATGGCATCGACCGCAACGTGTTGATGAAGGGCATCACCCGCGGCTTCGGCGCGGTGACGCCGACCTGGGTGCCGCCGAGCGACTGGTCGTATGACGCCAGCGTGCCGCAGCCGAAGCTCGATCCCGCCAAGGTCCAGGCCCTGCTCAAGGAGGGCGGCCAGCCCAACGGCTTCACCTGCAAGCTCTCGATCATCCAGCGCGACCCGGATACGCAGGTGGCGCAGATCGTCCAGGCACAGCTCAAGCCGTTCAAGATCAACATGGAGATCGAGATCCTGGAGCGGCAGGCCTGGGTGCCGAAGGTGCTCGGCCTCCAGCACGAACTGGCGATGGGCCGCGTCAATGTCCCGCGCGCCGACCCCGATCATGTCTTCGGCCCGTTCTTCGGGCGCACGGCAGCGCAGAACTGGTCCGGGATCAAGGACGAGGAGGTCTTCCGCCTGGTCGATCAGGGCCGCGAGGAGACCGAGCAGACCAAGCGGAAGGCGATCTACAAGGAGCTGCAGACCGCGCTGAACAGGAACGACTACTATTCCTGGCTGTTCTTCCGCGAGGCGCGCCATGTCGCCCGCAAGGAGCTGCAGAACATCGTGCTCGATTCCGGCGGCGCCTGGCAGCTCGCCGAAGCCTGGCTCGCCAAGGCCTGATGCGGCCCCCTACCGTCCTCGTTCTCTCGGGCGGCGTGCCCGCGGCGACGATCGCGGCGCTGGCGGAGCGCTTCGACGTGCTCGGGCCGGGCAGCCCCGACGAAATCGGGTCGCTCGTCTCCGCGCATGGCGTCCGTATCCGCGGCATCGCCACGACGGGCAAGGCGCGGCTGGATCGTGCCTTGCTCGCCAAGCTGCCGGCGCTCGAGATCGTCGCCTGTTACAGCGCCGGGCTCGACAAGATCGACACGGACGCCCTGGCCGAGCGCGGCATCGTCCTGACGAACAGCTCGGCCGCGCTCGCCGACGAGGTTGCCGATCTCGCCATCGCGCTGATGGTGATGGCCCGGCGCCGACTCGTCGCAGCTGACGCCTATGTCCGCAGCGGTGCATGGGCAGAGGGCACCTTCCTGCTGGGTCAGTCGGTCAGAGGAGCGCGCATCGGTTTGCTCGGCCTCGGTCATATCGGCAGCGGCGTGGCTCGCCGCGCCGAAGCAATGGGCATGCATCCACGCTACTGTACCCGGCGGCCGGTTGCGGGCTGCGCATATCCCTACTTTCCCGATGCGCGGGCGCTCGCCTCTGACAGTGACGTGTTCGTCGTCGCCTGCCCGGGGGGCGCGCGCAATCGTGGTCTCGTCGACGCGGCGGTTCTTGCCGCGTTGGGGCGGGACAGCACGCTCGTAAACATCGCGCGTGGCGAAATCGTCGACGAGTCCGCGCTCGTTGAAGCTCTGGCCGCGGGGAAGCTGGGCTCCGCCGGGCTCGATGTCTTCGCTGAAGAGCCCAATGTCCCAGCCAGGCTTCGGGATCTGCAGAACGTCGTCCTTACGCCACATATCGGCAGCGCGACGCTCGAGACCAGAAGCGCAATGGGGGCGAGCGTCGTCCGGTCCCTTGTGCAGGCGCTCGGCTAGATGACAGGCGGTTCGGCGCGCGACATCAAGGCTCCGACACGGTCTGCACCTGCCCGCGCCGAACGCGCATCGACCACATAAGGGTTCTCTTCCGCGCGGCTCGCGCCGTCGAGCGGATTCGGCGCCGCCGCTCAGGGCGACGCCTGTGCCCGCTGGGCCGCGCGCAGCACCTCGCGCGGCAGCACGCCGGTCTGACGCTCGACCATGCGGTGCACGACCGGCGGCTCGGGCCCGATATGAAGGTCCCTGACCCGATCGCCGATTTCGGCGTCGGCCTGGGTGGCGCGCTGGGCCTGGCGGACATATTCGACCCATGTCGGGCTGTCGTAGCGCTCGATCCAGAGCTCGGCGTCGGTCAGGTCGCGCAGCAGCGACCAGTGGCGGGCGCCGTCGCGGCGGCGGATGCGCCGACGCTCCTCCATCGCCTTCAGGAACTCGACCACGTCCTCCTGCCGGATCCGCCATTCGATGGTGACGAAGACCGGGCCGCTGCGCGGCTCGATATCGACCGCGACCGTAGGCTCTCGCCAGCGGCTGAGCGGATCGAGATTGAGCGCCTCGAGCGGGGGCAATTGGTAGCGCAGCCCGACGGCTGCGCCGACCACGAGCGCGACCGCTGCCGCGCTGAGGCCGCCGGCCGGGCCGGACTGGAGGGTGACCCAGCCCCAGGCCCAGCTGCCCGCGGCCATGCCGCCGAAGGCCGCCATCTGGTAGAGCGCAAGCGCGCGCCCCACCACCCAGCGCGGCGCCGACAGCTGCACCGTCGAATTGAAGGTCGAGAGCGCCAGCACCCAGCAGGCGCCGCCGACGGCAAGCGCCGGCATGGTGAGCCAGATCGTCGGGCTCAGCCCCACCACCAGTGCTGCGGCCGCATAGGCCAGGAAGGTCAGGCGCACGAGGGTCTCGGTGCTGAAACGCCGGCGCAGCCGGGCGCTGACGAAGGCTCCAGCGACCGCGCCGGCGCCGAAGGCTCCCAGCAGAATGCCGAATGTCAGCGGTCCGCCGCGCACGAGATCGCGCGCGACCAGCGGCATCAAAGCGAGACCGACGACGCCACCGAAGCCGAAGAGGAAGGCACGTAGGATGACGGCGCGGATATTGGGCGACATCGCGACATAGCGAAGACCGGCGCTCATGGCGATCAAGAACGTCTCGCGCGGCAGCACGCGCTCGACGCGCGGCGGCTGCCAGCGGGCGAGCACGACGAGCAGGCCGATATAGCTGAAGGCATTGACCACGAAAGCTGCGACCGCGCCGGAGGCGGCGACGATGGCGCCGCCGATCGCCGGGCCGACGCTGCGGGCGATGTTGAAGGCGACGCTGTTGAGGGTCACCGCCGCAGGTACTTCGGGGCGTGGCACCATGTCGCCGACCGAGGACTGCCAGGCCGGGTTGTTGAGCGCGTTGCCGCAACCGAGCAGGAACGTGAAGGTGAGCAGCAGCCAGGGCGAGAGCAACCCTTGCCAGGCGAAGACCGCCAGCATGACCGAAACGGCGAGCATGAAGCCCTGCGCCGTCAGCAGGATGCGGCGGCGGTCGTAATTGTCCGCGATCGCGCCGGCGGCCAGCGAGAACAGCATCACCGGCAGCGTGGTCGAGGCCTGGACGAGGGCGACCATGTCCGGCGAGTTGGAGAGCGATGTCATCAGCCAGGCGGCGCCGACCATCTGGACGAGGCCGCCGAAGTTCGAGGCGAGGCTGGCGATCCAGACCGCTCGGAAGATCGGGTGGCGCAACGGCGCGAAAGCAGAATAGGGGCCCTGGTGAGGCTTCAGGCCCGCGGCGGCGAGGTCGGCTTCGGCGGTCTCGGCCGTGGTCTGCGTGGCGGGCTCTTGCGGCATGGAACAGTTAGAACATGCCGGCAGGCGATGGGAAGCCACGCTTCGCCATTGTCCGTCATCGGATGATCCGCGGCAGTATTCCGGACTGGGCGCCGATGGGCCGTGGAGCCTCGAAAAGCGTGACGCATCCTCGATCGGGATGCCGCATCTGAGGCCATGATGCTTCCTTCGCCGCATCGTGCGATGCGCGCTTTGCCTCTGCCTTCGTCGGAGGTTGCCGCCTCATCCTGTTCCAAGGCCGGTGATCAGGGTCTGGACCAGCGCGATCGCTCCTGAAATCGGCCTGAACTGGCTGGTTGCCGAATTGTCGACGAGGAAAGCCAGGTCCGCGTGGCGCGCCAGCGGGCTCTCCGGCACGTCGGTCAGGACCAGGATGCGCCTGCCGCTGAGATGGGTATCGAGCGTGATGTCGACCACCGATTGCGTGTAGGGCGTGAACGCGATCGCAACCAGGAGGTCGCTGGTGCGCATGGTGGCGATCTGCTCGGCCGCCATGCCGCTGCCGAAGTCGAGCAGGCTGCATTGGCGCTCGCAGCGCGTCAGGCCATAGGCCAGATAGGTCGCGATCGGCCGCGACCGCCGCAGGCCGGCGATGTAGACGTGCTCGGCTTCGCGCAGCATCTGCGTCGCCCTGCCGAGAGCCTCCGGCGAGATGCTTCGCCTGAGATCCTCGAGCGAGCCGATCAGCGCATCGACGCAGCCATTCAGCAGCGCGCCGAAATCGTTCGCTTCCCGCGGAAAGGTCTGCCGCGCGAAAACCTCCTCGCGCGCGCGCGGAGCGCCCTCGATCAGGCGCAGCCGGAAGACCCGCTGCATCTCGGAGAAGCCGCTATAGCCGAACTCCTTGGCGAAGCGGATCAGCGTCGACGGCTGCACCTCGAGGTCGCCGGCGATCACGACCACCGTGTTCAGGGCAAAGTCGTTGGGCTTTTCCAGCGCGAAGCGCGCGATGCGCTGCAGATGCGGGCTGAGCTGATCGAAGCGGTTGCGCAGACGCTGGCGCAGCGCTTCGAAGGTCTCCGGCGCGATCTCAGACGAGCGGGTCGCAGCTTGTCCGTTGAATGAATTTTCGTTCATTCTCTAGTCCTAACCCATTCGATTGCACACTCAAAGCACGAATTTCGGAAGGGTGATTGACATTACAGAAAAAATATTCATGCTATTTGAAAATTAGTTCTGACTTTCGATCAGGCAAGAGGTGGGCACGAGCCCGCCCGTTTCGGGGAGGATGTCGATGTCGAGGAACACAGTCTCACGGCGCAGTTTGTTGGGAGCCGCCGGCGCAGCTTCCGCCGTCTCGCTGTTTGCGGGCCCGTGGCAGCACAATCGGGTCTGGGCGCAGGGCGCGGCAAAGCCGCTGCGGATCGGCATCACGGCAGACGCCAGCGGCATGTATGCGAACTCCGGCGCCAGCGACAAGCGCGGCATGGCGATGGCGATCGCCGAAGCCAATGAGCGCGGCGGCGTGCTCGGCCGCAAGGTCGAGTTCGTCCATATCGATACGGAAACCACGGCCGCTACCGGCAGCCGCGTGGCCGAGCGGATGATCAGCCGCGAGCAATGCGGTTTTCTCGTCGGTGCGGTCCATTCCGGCGTCGCCAACGCGATCAGCCAGGTCGCCCAGAAATACGGGATAGTCTACATCAACACCAACTCGTCCTCGCCGACCGAGGCCGGCCAGAACTGCCACCGCGTCAAGTTCGTGTTCGACGGCAACGGCACCAATTTCGCCAAGGCCGCGGTCAAGAGCGCGATCGAGCGCTTCGGGCCGGACTGGATGCTCCTGACCAACGACTATGTCTGGGGCCACGACACCGCCGCGGCGACCAAAGCCCTGCTGAAGGAGTATGGCGGCAAGGTCATGGAGGAGGTGATGATCCCGCAGGGGACCCGCGACTTCACCTCGGCCCTGCTCAAGGTGCAGCAGCGCAAGCCTGGCGTGGTCTCGGCGGCGATCGGCGGCGACGACCAGAAGGCGATGCGCCAGCAGGTCGCCCAGCTCAAGATGGGCGACAAGCCGGCCTGGATCAACAGCCAGCAGGACTGGGACGACGTCTACGGCCTGCCGATCGAGACCCTGTTCGGCGTGTTCGGCACGACTTGGTATTATCGCCTCGACCTTCCGGGCGTCGCCGACTTCGTTAAGCGCTATCAGACGATGTACCCCGAGACCGCCATGCGCTCTCCCGGCAACGTCTTCTACAATGGCTACATGGCGATCCGGGAACTGCTCGGCGCCGTCGAGCGAGCCGGCACGACCAACAACATCGCCGTGATCAAGGCACTCGAGGGCCACAGGATCTCGGCCAGGGACCGGATGCAGCATTTCGATGCGACGATCGACGCCGAGACGCATCAGGTCCAGCAGACGATCTATCTCGCGACCGCCAACAAGGCGCCGAAGGAGAAGGACGACATCTTCGAGGTCCTGAGCCAGGCCAAGGCGGAGGATGTCCGCGACACCGATTCCGCCAGGCTCTGCAAGCTGGAAGCCTACGACAAGACGCCGACTTTCGACGCCTGATCCGTCCTGTCGTCCGCGGCTGCCATCTGGCGGCTGCGGATGATGGCACCGCTGCATCCGGACGGACCACGCATGATCGATCTTCTGCCTCATATCATCAACGGCCTGACGCTGGGCCTGCTCTTTGCCCTGATCGCGCTCGGCTTCACCCTGATCGTTGGCGTGATGGAGGTGATCAACCTCGCCCATGGCTCGCTGTTCGCGATCGGCGCCTATTTCGCGCTGACGGTGATCGCCGGCAGCTGGTTCGCGGGGACGCCCTTCGGCGCCTGGTGGCTGAGCCTGCCGCTCGGCCTGCGCTATGTGCTGGCGCTGGCGATCGGGCCGGCGCTCGCCGGCCTCGCCGGCATGCTGCTCGAGCTCTGCCTGCGCCCGACCTATGGCAAGCCGCCGCTCTACGGGCTGCTGCTCACCTTCGGCGCCGCTCTCGTCATCGAGGAGCTGATCCGGCTCATCTGGGGCACGGGCGAGCAGAACCTGGCCCTGCCGCAGGCGATCAACGGCGCTTTCCTCCTGAATGGCATGATCTTCTCGACCTATCGCTTCTTCGCCGCCGGTTTCAGCATCGCCGCGATCATCGCCGTCTGGCTCTTCCTGGAGCGCACCTCGGCCGGCGCCGTGATCAAGGCCGGAGCGCATGACAGCGAGATGGTCCGGGCCCTCGGCTATGACCTCGCCAGGCTCAGGCTCGTCGTGTTCGGCTTCGGCGCCGCCCTTGCGGGTCTCGCTGGCGTGGTGATGGTGCCGATCTGGGGACTTCGCCCGCATGTCGGCGTCGACATCGTGATCCCGGCCTTCCTCATCATCGTCATCGGCGGCGTCGGCAGCTTCTGGGGCGCCGTCATCGCGGCACTCCTCGTCGGCCTCGCCATCGGAATCACCGGTGCCTATGCGGCGGCCTGGTCGACCATGTCGATGTACCTGCTGCTGATCGCGATCCTCGGCTTCCGCAGCCGCGGCCTGCTCGGCCGCAAGAGCGCCCTGGAACATTGACGCCATGATCTCGCTCTCGGACATCCCCGCGCGCCCATCGGCCTGGATCACGCCGCCGATGATCGCGCTTGCGCTGCTGCTGCTGGCTGCGCCGGACCTGCTGCCCGCCATCGGGCTCTATCAGTATCTCGGCATCGAGATCGCGATCTGGATCGGCTTTGCGCTCGGGTTCAACCTGCTGTTCGGCTATACCGGCCTGCACTCCTTCGGCCATGGTGCCTATCTCGGCATCGGGGCCTATGCCTTCGGGCTGTTCCAGCACCATGTCGCAGTCAGCCTGTGGGGCGGGCTCTTCGCCGCGGTGCTTGCTGCCGGGATCGCCGGCGCCCTTGTCGGGGCATTCCTCTCCCATCGCCGCGGCATCTATTATGCGCTCCTGACGATCGGCTTCGGCCAGATCTTCTGGTTCCTCGCCATGAAGCTGCACCGCGTTACCGGCGGTGAGGACGGGCTGCTCGGCATCCCGCGCCCACCGCTGACGCTCGGGCCCTGGCAGGTCGCGCTCACCGACAACCGCGCGCTGTTCTATTTCGCCGCCGCGCTGCTGATGATCATGGTGGTTCTCTGCTGGCGGCTGGCGAACTCGCCCTTCGGCCGGGTGCTGCAGGCCATCCGTCAGAACGAGACCCGTGCGCGCTTCGTCGGCTACGAGGTCTGGCGCTTCAAATGGGCTGTCTTCACGCTGTCTGCGATGCTCGCCGGCCTCGCCGGGAGCCTGCTCGCGATGGCCCAGCAGAGCGCCTATCCCGATGTGATGAGCCTGCATCAGTCCGGGCTCGTCGTGATGATGGTCCTGGTCGGCGGCGGCCTCGTCAGCTTCTGGGGGCCCGTGCTGGGCGTGGTGTTCTATTTCGTCGCCCGCGACGTCCTCGGCGGCCTGACCGAGACCTGGCTGTTCTGGTACGGCCTGATCTTCATGGCGATGGTGATGCTGCGGCCGGAAGGGCTGGCGGGCATGCTGCACGGGCTGTTGCGGCGCGGTTCGCGTCACCAGCCAAGCTCCGCCCGCGCTCCTGCGACGGAGGCCGCGTGATGGCTCTGTTCGAAGCCCGCCGCATCCACAAGCGCTTCGGCTCGCGCGTCGTGCTGGAGGACATCTCGCTCGCCTTCGAGGAAGGCCAGATCAGCGGCATCATGGGGCCTAACGGGGCGGGCAAATCGACCTGCTTCCACGTCCTCACCGGGCAGCACCGGCCTGATCGCGGCGAGGTCCTGTTCGACGGTCAGCGGATCTCGGGCCTACCGCCGCAGCGCATCGCCAGGATGGGCGTGTCGCGCTCCTTCCAGCTGATGAACCTCTTCGACGATACAGTCGTCATCGAGAACGTCATGCTGGCGCTGCCATCCTTCCGCGAGCGTCGGCTCAGGGCGATGTCGGCGGTGTTCTCGGATCGCGGCCTGATCGACCAGGCGCTGGCCGTGCTCGACCAGGTCGGCCTTGCGGCACGCGCCTGGGACGCTGCGGCCTCGCTCAGCTATGGCGACCGGCGTGCGCTGGAGATCGCCGTCGCCCTCGCGGCCGAGCCTCGCATCCTCTTCCTGGACGAGCCGACATCGGGCCTCGGCGCCGAGGCGACGCGCCGCCTTGCCCAGCTCGTGAGGCAGCTGCGCGAGCGCTACACGATCGTGATGATCGAGCACGACATGCGCTTCCTGTTCGAGCTCGCCGACAGGATCTCGGTGATCCACTGGGGCCAGGTCATCGCAGAAGGGACGCCGGCGCAGCTCGGCGACAACAAATGGGTGCGGCGCTCGGCACTGGCGGAGGCGACCCATGCTTGAGATCCGCGACATCGAGACTTTCTACGGCGAGACGCAGGCCCTGTTCGGCGCCTCGCTGCGGGTCGGTGAAGGCGAAATCGTCGCGCTGCTTGGCGCCAACGGCGCCGGCAAGACCACCACGATCCGCTCCATCCTGGGTCTGACGCCGCCGCGTCGCGGCAGGATCCAGTTCGACGGACAGGACATCACCCGCCACCCGACGCATCGCATCTCGGCCATGGGCATCAGCTGGGTGCCGGACGACCGCCGCGTCTTCCCGACGCTGACCGTCGCGCGCAACCTGCAGCTCGGCATGCGCAAGACCCGTTTCCGGTCCTGGCAGATCAGCGAGATGGTCTCGATCTTCTCGGCGCTGGAACATCTGATGCCGCGCGAATGCGAGAACCTCTCCGGCGGCGAGATGCAGATGGTCGCGATCTCGCGGGCGCTGCTCGGCTCGCCCGGCCTCGTCCTGCTCGACGAACCGAGCCAGGGGCTCGCGCCGAAGATCGTCCAGGACGTGCTGGCGACCGTGCGCCGCCTCAAGGCCGAAGGCATCTCCGTCCTGATCGTCGAGCAGAACGCGCTCGCCGCGCTCGAGGTCTCGGATCGCGCCTATGTCATGGACCGTGGCCGGATCGTCCATGAGGGACCGGCCCGCGCCCTGCTCGACGACAGCTCCCGGCGCCAGCGCCTGATCGGAATGTGACCATGAGCGCCATGCTGGACGTCAGCAACCTGTCGAAGATCTACACGCGCGGCCGGTTCGACCGGACGCCGACCTTCCGGCTCGATGCGGATTTCCGCATCGAGGAGCCGGCGATCGTCGGCATGATGGGCCCCAACGGCTCGGGCAAGACGACGCTGTTCGAGCTGATCACCGGCTCGAACAGCCCGACATCGGGCAAGGTCGAGGTCTGCGGCCGCGACATCCACCGCGTCCGCACCGATGAGCGCGACCGCCTCGCCATCCACTACCACCAGTCCTATCAGGTCCGGCATTTCCGGTCGCTGCGCCCCAACGCCCTGATGCAGCGCGCCGGCAGCGAGTATCCGCTGGTGCATCTCTTCGACGAGCCGCAGTTCAACACGCAGGACGGCTATATCGGCTTCATGCTGGATTTCTTCCGGCGGCTTCGAGCCGAGGGCCGGCTCGTCTTCCTCTGCGTCCATCCCAACGAGCGCTTCCACCTCGAGATCCTCGAGGAGATCTGCGAGCGCTTCATCTTCGTCAACAAGGGCGTCGTCACGCCGCTGCCGGACTATGCCGGCCTGCTCGGTTTCGAGCCGGCCCGCGCCTATCTCGGCAACCTGCTGACGGAGCGCGCTGCGCCGCTGGAGCCCGCCGCATGAACCGTCCCGAAGGACACCTAACGCCGCAAATCGACCTCGACGCGATCGACCGGCTTTTCAACATCCGGGGGCTGCGCGTCTTCCTGCCCGGCGGCTACGGTGCGCTCGGCGAGGCGATCGCCCTGGCGATGACGCGTCACGGCGCCCATGTCGCCATCGCCGGCCCCAGCGAGACGAAGGCGCAGGCACTGGTGGACAAGCTGCGCGGCTATGGCGCCGATGCCCACGGCTTCGCACTGGATGCGCGCCATCCGGCCGCGATCGCGGCGGCGACCGATCGCGCGGCCGAGGCGATGGGCGGCATCGACGTGCTCGTCAACTGCGTCGGCATCCAGCGCGAGCAAAGGCTGATGGACGTCGACGAAGAGACCTTCGACAACGTCTACGAGATCAACCTGAAATCGGCGATGTTCCTGGGCCAGGCGGTAGCGCGCCATCAGATCGCGCAGGGAACCGGCGGCCGCCAGATCCACCTGCTTTCGGTACGCTCGCAGCTGGCGCTGCGCAATCGCGGCTATTCGGCCTACTGCGCCACCAAGGGCGGCCTCGTCATGCTGGTCAAGCAGCACGCGATGGAGCTTGCCGAGCACAACATCACCGTCAACGGCGTCGCGCCGACCTTCATCCAGTCCGAACGGATCCGCCCCCATCTCGAACGCAAGGGCTTCCGCGACTTCATCCTCGACCGCAATCCGCTCGGCCGGATCGGCGACCCCGTCGAGGTCGTCGGCCAGGTCATCACCTTCGCTGCACCGGCCGGTAGCTACATGACCGGCCAGGTCGTCTATATCGACGGCGGCGTGACGGCGAGCCAATGACGAAACCGTCGCTCCGCAGCGCCCGCTGGTTCGACACCGATGACCTTCGCGCCTTCGGCCATCGCTCGCGCCTGATGCAGATGGGCTATGGCGCGCAAGACTGGAACGGCCGTCCCGTCATCGCGATCGTCAACACCTGGTCGGACATCAACCCCTGCCACGCGCATTTCCGCCAGCGCGTCGAGGATGTGAAACGCGGCGTCCTGCAGGCCGGCGGCTTTCCGCTGGAGCTGCCCGCGATCTCGCTCTCGGAGAACTTCGTCAAGCCGACGACGATGCTCTATCGCAACTTCCTGGCGATGGAGACCGAAGAGCTGCTGCGCTCCCATCCGGTCGACGGCGCCGTTCTGATGGGTGGCTGCGACAAGACCACGCCCGGCCTGATCCTCGGTGCGATCAGCGCCGACATTCCGGCGATCTTCCTGCCGGCCGGGCCGATGCTGCGCGGCAATTTGCGCGGCGAAGTGCTGGGCTCGGGCTCAGATGCCTGGAAGTATTGGGACGACCGCCGCGCCGGCAAGATCGACGCGCAGGAATGGCAGGCGGTCGAGGCCGGCATTGCGCGCTCCTACGGCCACTGCATGACCATGGGCACGGCCAGCACCATGACCGCCATCGCCGAAGCCCTGGGGCTGACGCTCTCGGGCGCTTCCTCCATCCCCGCCGCCGATTCCGGCCATATCCGCATGGCGACCGAGACCGGCCGGCGCATCGTCGCGATGGTGGGCGAGGATCTCAGGCCATCGGCCGTGCTCTCGCGCGCCTCGTTCGAGAACGCCATCGCGGTCGCCATGGCGATGGGCTGTTCGACCAATGCCATCATCCATCTCATCGCGCTGGCGCGCCGCGCCGGCCAGGATATCGGCCTCGGCGATTTCGAGGCGGCGAGCCGGATCATCCCCGTGCTGGCCAACATCCGCCCCTCCGGCGAGCGCTACCTGATGGAAGATTTCTACTATGCCGGCGGTTTGCCCGGCCTGATGAGCCGCCTCGCGCAGTATCTTTCTCTCGACGCGGCGACGGTCGAAGGCCGCTCGCTCGGCGCTGCGGTCGAAGGCGCTGCGATCTGGAACGACGACGTCATCCGGCCGCTCGACAGGCCGGTTTCGACGGAACCGGCGCTGGCAGTGCTTCATGGCAACATCGCGCCTGAAGGCTGCGTGATGAAGCCCTCGGCGGCCGAGCCGCATCTGCTCGACCATACCGGTCCGGCGCTGGTCTTCGACAGCTACGCGCAAATGAAGGCCGAGATCGACGACCCCGATCTCGCTGTGACCGCCGACACGATCCTGGTTATGCGCGGCGCCGGCCCGCAGGGCGGTCCTGGCATGCCCGAATGGGGCATGCTGCCGATCCCGAAGAAGCTGCTCAGGCAGGGCGTGCGCGACATGCTGCGCGTCTCCGATGCCCGCATGTCCGGCACGAGCTACGGCGCCTGCATCCTGCATGTCTCGCCGGAGGCTCATATCGGCGGGCCGCTCGCCCTCGTCCGCAGCGGCGATCTCATCCGCGTCGACGTCGCAGCCCGCAGCATCGATCTGCGTATCGACGGCGCCGAACTGGAACGTCGCCGCGCCCAGCTGCAGCTGCCCGAACCACGCTTCGAGCGCGGCTATGGCTGGATGTTCTCGCGCCATATCGGCCAGGCCCATGAGGGCTGCGACTTCGATTTCCTCGAAACCTCGTTCGGCGCGCCCGTCGGCGAGCCGGAGATCCTGTGACCGTGCTGGAGAGACCGATGTCTAACTTTGAGCCCAAGCTCCTGATCGGGAGCGAGTTCCGCACGACCACCGCGTTGCCGCCGCTTTCCGTTCTTAACCCATGCACTGAGGAGCAGCTCTGGACCGCTCCTCGCGCTGGTGCCGCCGAGGTCGAGGAAGCACTCCATCATGCGCGCGCTGCGCTCAAGACCTGGTCAAAAGTGCATGGCTGGGAGCGCGCCAAGGTGCTGCGCGGCATCGCCCGGGCGATGGAGGCGCGCAAGGGCGCACTGGCGAGCGCGCTGTCACATGAGATCGGCCGGCCGATCGCCCAGTCCGAGGGCGAGGTGCTTATCGCGATCGAGCAGTTCGATTGGTTCGCTGGCGAGGCCGAGCGCCTTTTCGGCGAGACGATCCCCTCGCGCCAGGGCGGGCGCCTCGCGACGGCGCTGGAGCCGGTCGGCATCGTAGCCGCCTTCACCGCCTGGAATTTCCCGATCAACCTGCTGGCGCGCAAGATCGCGCCGGCGCTCGCCGCCGGCTGCCCGATCATTTGCCGCCCGTCCGAGCAGACGCCGCTGACCTCGACCCTGATCGCGGAGGCCTGCGCCGCAGGCGGCGCGCCGGCCGGCACCGTCCAGATGCTCTTCGGCCCGGCCGAGACGATCACGCCGGCCCTGATGGCTGCCGAGGAGGTACGAAAAATCTCGCTGACCGGTTCCACGCGCGTCGGCCAGATGCTGCTCGCCGAGGCCGCCAAGACCGTCAAACGCTGCTCGATGGAGCTCGGCGGCCATGCGCCCGTGGTGGTCTGCGAGGATGCCGATGTCGAGAACGCAGCGACGTTGTGCGCGCAGTTCAAATTCCGCAATGCCGGCCAGGTTTGCATCGCCCCCAATCGCTTCTATGTGCATGAGAGTCTGGCAGAGCGTTTCGCCGACGGGATGGTCAAGGCGGCCGAGGCGCTCGTGCTCGGCGACAGCCAGGACCGGGCGACATCGATGGGGCCGCTGACGCTCGCCAGCCAGCGCGACCGGATCGAGATGCTCTCGACCGATACCGAGGCCTCGGGCGCGCGCCGCCTCACTGGCGGACGAAGGCCCGCCGGCCGCAACAAGGGCTTCTATTTCGAGCCGACGGTTTTTGCCGACGTGCCCGACGGCGCCCGCATCATGCGCGACGAACCCTTCGGCCCGCTCGCGCCGATCGCCACCTTCCGTGACTTCGACGACGCGCTCGAACGGGCGAACTCGACCCCCTATGGTCTGGCCGCCTACGGCTTCACGTCCAGCCAGCGCCATGCCGAGGCGCTGAGCGCCGGCCTCCACGCCGGCATGGTCGGGGTCAATACCTTCATGATCGCCCATGCCGAGGCCCCATTTGGCGGCATCAATCATTCCGGCATGGGGCGCGAAGGCGGCCGGCAGGCGATCCACGATTACCTCAACGTCAAGCTCACACATTTCATCTCGACGTGAGATGAGCCCGATCGGGCAGAGGAGAGGGGTCACAAACGTCATCGCCCGGCCTGGTGAATGCGTAGCGAACTCCGGTTCCTTGATCATATCAGGCTCGCGACACTCTGCGAGACGGAGGTTGCAGCCGCCACCACAAGAGGCGCAAAGCGTTCGACTGCCTCAGTTGGTGAATAGCGGGCACTGAAGACGACGTTCGTCATGATCAGGCCTAGCATCATCGCCGCCGGGTTTTTTGCTTTCCTCGCATCGTTCGACGATGTCACCGTGGCACTCTTCATCAGCGGCACTTCGGCGGTGACACTGCCGGTCAAGATGTGGGAAAGCGTTCGGCTGGAACTCGATCCAACGCTGGCTGCGGTATCGAGCGTGCTGGTGCTGTTATCGATCGCTCTTCTCTCGATGTCGGAGTTGGCGAAACGCCTCGGCAAAAAGGCAGGTCCATCACCGCTGAAGGAGCGGCGGCGGCTGCGCGTTCCCGATCGCCGTCATGGATGGTCACGCCCGAGAGGCGCCAGGACGCTCGTTCCACCTGTGCCTGGCTAGACTTCGTCTTAGGCGACACGCAGACGCTCAACCATAGGAAGTCGAGCTGCCTTAGATTGGTCAACGCCTCAGGCCCGCAGCACGATTTTGGCGGCGGCGGTCTGACCGGAATCGAGTGCGCGGAAGGCGTCGGCGCCCTCGGACAACGCGCGCTCCTCGGTCCACGCGAGCGCTCCAAGCCGCCCGGCGATCAGGGCGCCGACCGTGTCGATGAAATCCGATGGCGTGTAGCAATAGGAGCCGCTCAGCGTGATCTCCTGAAGCGTGATCTTGCGGATGTCGAGGCCCTCGGTTCCGGGCAGCAGGCCGATATGGACGATCACGCCGCCGGGGCGGACGAGGCGGCAGGCGGCGGTTCGCGTCGCATCGGCGCCGACGGCATCGAGGACGAGGTCGACGCCGTTCTCGGAGGGTTCTGCCGCGTCACCCGGCGTGTAGACTCCGATCCCCGGCTCCGCTTCGAGCGTTCGGCGCCGGAGCGGGTTGGTTTCCGCGACCATGATCTCGCCAGCGCCGAAGAGCCGTGCCACCAGCGCGCAGGCGAGGCCGATCGCGCCGCCACCGAGCACCACGACGCGGGCCGAGGCCAGCGGCCGGTGCAGCTTCTCCATGCCGATCCTGACCGCATGCCAGGCGACGGCGATGGGCTCAGCCAAGGCGGCATGCTCGATCGGGAGCGAATCCGGGATCCGCACGACATTGCGCTCGGGGATGCGGATGAACTCGGCGAAGGCGCCCGGCCGCGGCGGCATCGAGATGATCTGGCGTGTCGGCGAGAGATGCCAGCGTCCCTCGACCGCATAGGGGCAGGCGGGATCGACCACCAGCGGGTTGATCGTCACACGCTCGCCGTCGCGCTTGCCACCGACGATGCGCCCGGCTGCCTCATGGCCGAGGATCAGCGGCGGTGGGCGGCGCGCATCGAAGCCGTGATAGGCGTGCATGTCGGAGCCGCAGATGCCGACCGCCTCAACGCGGACCAGCAACTCACCCGGCTCGGGCACAGGGCTCGGCTCGTCGCGGAAGACGAGCTGGTTCGGGCCGGTGTAGACGAGCGCCTTCATCGCGGCGGCATCCTCATTTCGCGGTGAAACCGCCATCGACGGTGAGCGTCTGGCCGGTGACATAGGCCGAGGCGGGCGAGGCCAGGAACACGGTCGCGCCGACGAGATCGTCGAGCTCGCCATTGCGGCCGATCGCCGTCTGCGCGGCGTTGCGCGCGGTGCGCTCCGGGTCGCTGAAGACCGCCGCGGTCAGCGGCGTCGGGAAGAAGCCGGGCGCGATCGCATTGCAGGTGACGCCATAGCGCGACCAGGCCTCCGCGGTCGCGCGCGTGAGCTGGAGCACGCCGCCCTTGGCCGCGCCATAGGGGGCGCTGTCGGCAAAGGCGCGCCAGCTCTGCAGCGAGGCGATGTTGATGATCCGGCCATGGCCGCGCTCCGCCATGGCGGGCGCGAAGCGCTGCGCCAGCAGGAAGGGCGCGCGCAGGTGGACGGCCATGTGCAAGTCGAACGCCTCGGCGCTGACCGCATCGAAGGGCTGGCGCAGATTGATCCCGGCCGCGTTGACGAGGATGTCGATGTCGAGTTCTGCGCTGGTGCAGGCTTCCCCGAGCTGTGCTGCCACCTCCGGCCTGGCGAGGTCTGCGGTGAACCAGCGAGTGTCGATGCCGTCTGCTTCGAGCTGCGCCGCGGCCTGCACCAGCTCGGTCTCTCGGCGCGCGACCAGCACGAGGCGGGCGCCGGCGAGGCCGAGCCCGCGCGCCATGGCGAGCCCGATGCCGCTATTGCCGCCGGTGACGAGGGCGGTGCGGCCGGTGAGGTCGAACAGCGAGGCGAGGCGGAACATGCTCACGCCTCGACCGGCCGGCCGAGATCGACATTCGAGCCGGGGGCGTATTTCTCCATGCGCACATCGCTGGTGCGGGCATGGGCCTCCATACCCTCCAGCCGCGAGATCCGGGCCGAGACCGGGGCGATGCGCTGGCAGGCTTCGCGATCCATGCGCTGCCAGGTCAGCGGCTTCAGGAATTTATGCACCGAGAGCCCAGCCGAATAGCGCGCCGCGAACTTGGTCGGCAGGATATGGTTGGGGCCGGAGACTTTGTCTCCGAAGGCGACATTGGTCTCCTCGCCGAGGAAGAGCGAACCGTAATTGCTCAAGCGCTCATGCCACCAGCCGAGCTCGGCGCAATGCACTTCGAGATGCTCGCTGGCATAGCGATCGGAGACCTCGACGATCTCCTCACGCGTGTCGCAGAGGACGATCTCGCCATAGTCACGCCAGGCGGTACCGGCCGCGTCGCGGGCGGTGGCAGGCAGGGCGGCGATCAGCTCCGGCATCAGGCGGGCGACCTCGTCGGCGAGGCGCCGGGAGCTGGTGATCAGCCAGGCCGGACTCTCATGACCGTGCTCGGCCTGCCCGACCAGATCCGCCGCGGCGATCAGCGGATCGGCGCTGTCATCGGCGATGACGGCGACCTCGGAGGGGCCGGCGAAGACGTCGATGCCGACTTTGCCGAAGAGCATGCGCTTGGCCTCGGCGACGAACTTGTTGCCCGGGCCGACGATGATGTCCGCCGGCTTGCCGGTGAAGAGCCCGTAGGTCATCGCCGCGATCGCCTGCACCCCGCCGAGGCACATGATCACATCGGCGCCGGCGACGGTCATGGCGTAGAGCACATGCGGGTGGATGTTGTCGCCGCGATAGGGCGCCGAGCAGGCGACCACGGTCTTGACGCCGGCGGCCTTGGCGGTCGCGATCGACATATAGGCCGAGGCGATATGGGCGTAGCGCCCGGTCGGCACATAGCAGCCTGCGGTGTTCACCGGCACCAGCTTCTGGCCGAGCTGGAGGCCGGGCGAGAGCTCGAGCGAGAAATCCCTGACCGAATCCCGCTGCGCCTCGGCGAAGCGGCGCACCTGGCCGGCAGCGAAATCGATATCGTCCTTCACGGCCTGCGGGATGTCGCGGATGCGCGCGGCGATCGTCTCCTGGTCCAGGACGATCGGGCCGTTCCAGCGGTCGAGCTTGAGGGCGTAGTCGCGCACGGCTGCTTCGCCGCCGGCTTCGATCGCCGCGAGCATCTCGCTCACGACCTTGCGGGCCGCATCGGTCTCGGTTTCCGGGGTCTTGGACGCTGTCTTGAGATAGGTGATGGCCATGGCTGGGATCCGGCACGCGTGCGGGTGGGCGGGCGGCCTTGCGGCCACCCGCGGCGATGTCACTTCTTGTCGAATTCGGTGGCGAAGGCCTTGAGCTTCGGATCGGCGGCGACCCGCTTGAGGAAGTCGTCGGTCAGATAGGATTTCGCCTCGGGGCTGGCCGGGATGGTCCCGACCTCGGTCATGAACTTACCGATCTCGGAGAACCAGCCGTCGACGGTCGAGGCGCCGCTGCCCCGGGCCATCAGCTTCAGCTGCTCGTCGAGGGCAAAGGTCGGGCGCAGGGCGAATTCCTGCTCCATCGCCTTCGCCGTCGCCTCGAGCCCACCCTGCTTGTAGAAGTCGAGCGCGAGCTTTTGCGCCTCGGCCATGTTCGCCTTGGCCCAGGACCAGCCACGCAGATAGACGGCGAGGAATTTGGCGACGTCCTCCGGGCGTTCCTTGGCGAAATCGGCCCGGACGATCAGCGCGCCGGGGACGATCGCGCCGGCATCGGCGCCGGAGCAGAGGTACTTCGCGTTGGCGCGATCCTCGAGCGTATAGGTGTTCGGAGCCCAGACGCCGGCGACATCGCCATTGTTGGAGGTGATCGCCGTGACGATCTGGGCCTGGCCGAGATTGACGAACTGCATGTCGTTCGAGGCGAGGCCGAATTTCGCCAGGCATTTGCGAGCGGCGAAATCGGCGGTCGAATTGGTGGTCAGCAGCAGGCGCTGACCCTTCAGGCTCTTGGGATCGGCCTTGATCGCGTCGAACTTGTCGCCGCGCACCATCATCGCGTTCGCCTTCGACTCGTCGTTGGTGATGCCGATGGTCAGGATGTTGAACCGCACCGCGCCGAGCACGGCCGGCACCGAGCCGGTGCCGCCGACATCCCAGGACTTCGCCGCAGAGGCGGCGATCTGCGGCGCGCCGGCCGGGAAGGTCGAGAACTCCGGGGTAAGGCCGACCTCCTTCCACCAGCCCTTGACCGTGGCATAGTGCCAGGGCAACGCCCAGTAGAGCGACGGCTGATAGCTGACGCCGATCTTGGCCTGCGCCTGGCTTTGCGAAGGCGCGGCAAAGGCCAGCGCGGCGGCGATACCCAATCCGGCAACCATGCGTTTCATGTCGGTCTCTCCCTATAGTCGTTAATCCGGACTCAGCCCGTTGCGGCTCGACCGGTTTTCCCTGTCTCCGCCCGAGCGGAGACGACGGACTCGATGGCCTCGCGCAGGATTTCGGCGGCGAGGGTGCAATCCTCATCGGTCAGCGAGAGGGGCGTGCGGATGTCGCAAAGCCCGGCCAGGATGGCGTGGGTCTGCGGCATCGGCCCCTGCTCGCCGGCGTAGCGCCAATGGCGCGGCGCGCTGGTGAAACCGCGCTGCCGGCCGGCGCCGAACCATTTGATCGGCAGGCCGCGGGCGGCGCAGCGATCGAGCACCGCGACGATTTCACCATCGTCGAATCCCATCAGCGAGAACTGGACCGAGGTTGCGCTATAGCGCTCCTTCTGCGAGCGCGGCGGCAGCCGGACGTGCTCGGAGCGCGCGATCGCCGCGCTTATGCGATCGTGAATGGCGTTCCAGCGCGCGGCGCGCCGCGGCAGATCCTGCAGCTGCGGCCGCAGCAACGCGGCCGCGAGCGCCGTCATCCGCATGCTGAAATTAGGTGTCTGTTCCTCCCACGCGGCGATGACCCCGGCAGGTGGCAGGCTGCGATGCTGCGCGTGCAGCATGTAGCTGCCGGAATGCAGGATGGCCCGGGCGGCCCGGTCATCGCCGTCCAGCACCAGGAAGCCGCCTTCGCCGGCGTTGAGGTGCTTGTAGGTCTGGGCGCTGAAGGCCGCCGCGGCCCCGAAGGTGCCGATGGCGCGCCCGTTCCAAGCCGCGCAGAGCGCATGAGCGCAGTCCTCGACCAGGAGCAGGCCGAGCTCTTCGCAGGCGGCGGTAACCGCATCCATGTCGGCGATGTGACCGCGCATATGCGACAGCAGCAGGATGCGGGCGCCCGATGCGCGGGCTTTGGCGCGCAGATCGTTGCAATCGATGACGTAGTCCTGGCCAATCTCGACCAGGACCGGCCGGCCGCCGGCATGCAGGATCGCGCCGGGCACGGGCGCCAGCGTGAAGCCATTGACCAGAACCGGCTCGCCCGGCTGCAGGTCCAGCACCTTCAGCGCCAGGCACAGGGCGGCACCGCCGGAATTGACCGCGACGCAGTAGCGTCGGCTGACGAAAGCAGCAAATTCCTGCTCCAGCAGGGCAACGTCGTTCTGGTCGGCGCCCATTTCGCCATAGCGGAAGAGCCGGCCCGAGCGCATCAGTTCGCAGGCGCGGGCGATGCCCGCCTCCGGAATCGGCTCCGGCTCGGTCAGGTCGCGCTCAAGGCGCGGCAGCGCAGCAGGGTCAGACCCCATGGGCGCCTTTCTCCTCGCGCAGCGACTTCCAAATATGGGTGCGCAAGTGGACGAAGGATTCGAGGTCCATCACGTCCTCGATCTTCTGGTGGCGATCCCAGTTCTCCGCCTCGCGCACCGAGCGGATATCGAGGATCTCCTTGATGCGGCCGGGCCGGCGGGTCATCACCGCCACCCTGTCGGCGAGATAGACCGCTTCCTCGACGGCATGGGTGATGAACAGCACCGTGCGCGGATTGACCCTTGCGAGGCGCACCAGTTCCTCCTGCATGACGACGCGGGTCTGAGCGTCGAGCGCGCCGAAGGGCTCGTCCATCAACAGGACCTCGGGATCGAGCACATAGGCGCGGGCGATGGCGACGCGCTGCTGCATCCCGCCCGAGAGCTGATGCGGGAAGGCATCGGCATGGCTTTCGAGGTTCATCAGCTTGAGCGCTCCGGCGATGCGCTCGTCGCGTTCCGGTTTCGCCAGGCCCTTGTTGCGCAGGCCGAGATCGATGTTCTCGCGCACCGTCTTCCACGGGAACAGCGCGAACTGCTGGAAGACGACGGCGCGATCCGGCCCCGGCGCCGTAACCGGCTTGCCGTTGACGCTGACCACGCCGGCGCTCGGCGCCTCGAAGCCGGCGACCATGCGCAGGCAGGTGGTCTTGCCGCAGCCCGAGGGACCGACGATCGCGACGAACTCCTTCTCGGCGATCTCCAGATCGATGGAATCGAGCGCTTTCACTCCACCGGTCCGCGGACCGAAGACCTTGTCGACCTTGTCGAAGCGGATCGAACCCATCTTGCCTCAAGCCTCCAGGCCGCGCCGGCGGCGCAGCCATGCCTCGCCCTGGCGCAGGGCGATATCGATCAGCATGCCGACGATGCCGATGGCGACCATGCCGGCCATCACCGTCGGGGTCGCCACGTTCGCTTGCGCCTGCACCATCATGAAGCCGACGCCGGCCGCGGCGACGATCAGCTCGGCGCCGACCAGTGACTGCCAGCCCAGGCCGGCGGCGACACGCAGGCCGGCGACGATCGAGGGCGTCGCGGCCGGCAGCAGGATCTCCAGGATGGTGCGCAGATTGCCGGTGCCGAGCATGCGCGCCGCCTCGATCAATCGGGGCTCGACGAAGCGCGCGCCGCGATAGGCGTTGATCAGGCAGGGCGGGAAGGCGCCGGCGAAGATGATCAGCACGGGCCCGCCAATGCCAGTACCGAACCAGAGGGCCGCGAACGGAACCCAGGCGATCGGCGCGATGAAGCGTAAGGCGTCGAACAGCGGGGTGACGATGTCGTCGAGCCAGCGGAACCAGCCCATCAGCAGGCCGAGCGGCACGCCGATCAGGGCTGCGAGCAGCACGCCATAGGCATAGCGCTGGAAGCTGGAGGCGAGGTGCTGCGGGAGTGTCGCGCCGGCAAAGGGCGCACTCATCAGTTCGATCATCCGGCCGAGCACGTCGCCCGGGCTCGGCAGGAACGGGCGCGGCACCAGGCCAGAGGAGGTCAGCAGCGTCCAGGTGCCGAGCAGTGCGGCCAGGCCGAGGGCGCCCCAGCCGATCCGTTCTGCAAGGGAGAGAGGCGTGTCGCGCATCGGCTTCAGTCCCGCGCCGCCATGTTCCAGGCCAAGGCGCGCTGCTCAGCCATGGCGAGCAGCCAGGTCGTGGCCCAGCCGAGCAGGCCGACCGTGACCATGCCGACGAGGATCATGCCGGGGTATATGTCCTGCTGGGCGACGTTGAGCACGAAGCCGATGCCGAGCAGGGCGCCGACCAGCTCGGCCGCGACCAATGTCGTCCAGGAGGCCTGCAGCGACAGGCGCAAGCCGGTGAAGATCATCGGCGAGGCGGCGGGCGCGATGACTTCCCGAACCAATCGCCAGCGCGGAGTGCCGAGCATGCGCGCCGCCTCGATCATCGGGCGGTCGATCGCCCGCACGCCGGCGAAGGCGTTGATCACCGAGGGCACGAAGGCGGCGAACCAGATCACCATGATCTTCGCGGCATCGCCGAGGCCGAGCCAGAGGATGGCGAGCGGGATCCAGGCCAAAGGCGGGATCGGACGGATCAGCAGGAAGACGGGGTTGATCGCAGCTTCCGCCCGCCGGCTCCAGCCCATCCAGAGGCCGAGCGGCACGCCGGTGGCGACCGCCACGGCAAAGCCGAACAGCACGAGCTTGAGGCTCTGAACGGCATGGGAGAGCAGCGGGGCACCAGCATAGCCGCGCGTCGCGATCTGGACGAGCGACTGCCAGAACTCCGCCGGCGATGGAAAGCGGCCCGGCGAGACCAGCCCGGTCAGCGTCGTCACTACGAACCAGAGCAATAGGGCCGCGGCCACGGAGGTCAGGCCGGCCAATCCCCTTCGTCCAATCATGGCGTTTCCCGTCGCGCATCTATTGAAAGCGCTTTCATTTAAGCTTTCAAAGACACTCTCGCCTGTCAAGTGCTAATACCAAGCTGGTGATGCGCTTTTTCGTTTGAGATCGCGCGGTGACAGCGATATCCCTTATGAAAGAATTTTCAGGGCGCGGCATGAGACAGGGTGGTCGCATCAAGTTGAGCGATGTGGCGCGCGACGCCGGGGTGTCGCCGGCGACGGTGTCGCGCGCGATCGCCCAGCCGCATCTGCTTTCGGAGGAAACCCTCGCCAAAGTCCGGGCCAGCGCGCTGCGGCTCGGCTATCTGCCGGATGGTGCGGCTCGTGCCCTGGCCTCGGGGCGCTCGATGACGATCGGCGCGATCGTGCCGACGCTCGACAGCGCCATCTTCGCCCGGGCGCTGCAGGCGATGCAGTCGACGCTGGCGCAGGAGGGCTTCCTGCTCCTCGTCGCTTCGCATGAGGGCCATGCCGCAGCTGAAACCCAGGCCGTGCGCTCGCTGCTCGGGCGTGGTGTCGATGGGTTGATGCTGGTCGGCGCCGAGCGGTCGCCCGAGACCGTCGCCATGCTGAAGGAGGCGCGGGTCCCGATCGTCCTGACCTGGTGTGACGACGGCAATTTCACCGCGGTGACGATCGACAATGTACTCGCCGGGCGTCTTGCCGCCGAGCATCTGATCAGTCTCGGCCATCGCCGCATCGGCATGGTCACCGGCCAGTTACGCTTCAACGACCGCCAGCGGGCGAGACTGGCCGGGGCGCGAGCGGCCCTGGCCGAAGCCGGCCTCGGTCTTCCCGATCAGCTCCATTCCGAGCAAGCGGTCACCCTCGCCGGCGGGCGCAGCGGCTGCGCTACGCTGCTCGAGCTCGACGATCCGCCGACGGCGTTGATCGGCGGCATCGATCTCCTCGCCATCGGCTGCATGGAGGAGGCGCATGCACGCGGGATATCGGTCCCTTCCGGCCTCTCTGTGGTCGGGATCGACGGCCTCGACATGTCGGCCCATGTTTCGCCCTCGCTGACCACCGTCCATCTGCCGATCGGCCGGATCGGGACATTGGCGGCGGAGACGCTGATGGCGCTTGTCGCAGGCCGCCCGGCAGCGACGACGATGCTGCCGGTCGAGTTGGTGGTGCGGCGCTCGACGGCGCGCCTGGGCTAGGCCCCCGAGCCAATTCGCGGCTTTGCACCTGAACGACCGCTACCAACAGGAGGTGAACACCGACATCGCCTGGCGCGTGGCGGCTCAAAGTCGGACGTGGTTGAGGCTGATGCATGAGCATCTGCACAAGGTCGGGGACATAATCGTCCGTTTCGTGCCGGTGCAACTCGCCCACTTCCGCCTGGCCGAAGCGCCAGCGTGGCGATGTGAGGAGGTTCTTGGCGTCAGGGGAATGTCTGCCGACGGGCGGCCTCAGATGAAGCTCCAGCTTCGGGGCTACTGGTGTAGCGATTGGCCTTCTAGCGCCAGATCCGTCACCTCGGCTGCGACCAGCGCTCCGATCGCGGGAAGGAAGCCATCATCCTCGGCGATAGCTTCGCCCTGGGTGAAGACGGTGAGCAGGAACTCATGCCCCCCAGGCAGAATCGCGCGCAGCGTGTCGTGCCGGCGGAAGGAGGCGCGTTCATCGCCGAGCCAGCGCGTGCGCCCCGCCTTGGACCAGATCCGGGTGCCAGACGGCAAGGCGTCGCCGAGATAGCCGAGCAGCTGATAGGCGCCGCGGTGACGGTCGGGATCGTTGGCGTCGCGGGCGAGATGGTCGCGGATGACAGCGCGGCGGGTCGGCGGCAGCAAAGCGGAGTCGCTGAAGATCTCGTGCATCAGCCGCGCCATGGCGATCGGCGTCAGGCAATTGTGACCAGCGGCCGAGCGGTCGAGCGCGACCTTTTCCCGGCCGTAGCGCAGATCGTCCATCAGCTTCTGGTTGAGATTGATGCCCGCGAGCTCTGGCCAGCCAAGCCCGGCGAATATCCGGTTGATCTCCTCTCGGCGCTCGCACCAGGCGCTCATCTCGCTGTCGCTCAGCAGGGTATCGCCGGTCGTGCCCGTCAGCAGGTCGATGATGTAGTTCGTCGCTGAGTTCGACGACCACAGGATCATGTCACGCATCGCGCGGTCGAGCTCGCCATGGGCGGTCAGCCGCCCATCCTCAAGCCGCAGCTGCGCGGCGACGAGATGGAAGACCTTCACCAGCGAGCAGGGATAGGCGCGCCAGTCCGGCCGCAGCGCCGTACCTCCGGGCTTGCCGCCGGGCTCCGGCGCGGGCTGGGTCAGGACATAGCCGAACTGGGAGAAGGGGGTGTTGCGCGCAGCATAGATCGGGGCAGCATGGGCCTCGATCAGGGCGCCGATCCGCTGGAGCTCGGAACTGTCGGTGAAGAAGCTCATAGTCGTCTCGCGAGGCAGGTCGGTCGGGGATGGGTCAGCCCTTGGGGCGCAGCGCGGTGTCGAGGCCCTCGCCGATCAGGGCGAAGGTGACGCCGGTATAGATGATCGCGAGGCCGGGAGCGGTCGCGATCCACCAGGCGTCGAACATGAACTGGCGTCCGTCAGCGATCATCAGCCCCCATTCCGGTGTTGGCGGCTGGATGCCAAGGCCGAGGAACGAGAGCGACGTCACGGCCAGGATCGTCAGCACGACATCGGCCATGGCGTAGACGATCGCCGGCGTCACCGCATTGGGCAAGATATGCGCGGCGACGATGCGTGTATCGGTGGAGCCGAAGCTGCGAGCTGCCTGCACATATTCGAGCTCGCGCAGCACCAGCACCTCGCCGCGGGTGATGCGAGCGAACGAGATCCAGTTCACCAGCAAAAAGGCGAGATAGAGATTGGCCTCACCCGGCCCGAGCACGCCGACGATGGCGATCACCAGCACATGGAAGGGGAAGGCCCAGAATATGTCGGTGATCCGCATGATCACGGTATCGACCCGCCCGCCGATGAAGCCCGCCAGCGCGCCGATCGCAATGCCGAGGAGCGCCGGCGCGATGACGCAGATGAGCGCGACCCGCAGGTCGACCAAGCCGCCAGCCATCACCCGCGAGGCGACGTCGCGGCCGAGATCGTCGGTGCCGAGCCAATGTGTGGCGGAAGGCGGCTGCAGCGTATTGCCGTAATCGACCAGGAAGGGGTCGTGCGGCGTCCAGACTTGGCCCAGCCCGACTAGCAGGGCGAGCAGCAGGAGCATGACGAGACCGACAAGGAGCGTCGGATCGAGGCGGCGCTTGCTCATCGCTTCAATCCAGCCTGATGCGCGGATCGGCCAGCGCATAGGCGATGTCCGTCGCGAGGTTGATCAGGACGACCAGCACGGCGAAGACGATCGTCAGCCCCTGGATCATCGGGTAGTCGCGGGCGAAGATCGACTCGACGAAGAGCGAGCCTAGGCCCGGCAGAGCGAAGACGGTCTCGATGACGACCGTTCCGCCGATCACCCAACTGGTATGGGCGCCGAGCACGGAGATCGAGCTGATCAGCGCATTCGGCAGCACATGGACGCGCATGGTGCGCCCGGTCGCATTCCCCTTGGCGCGAGCTGTCGTGACGTAGTCCGAACCGAGCACGTTTAGGATGCCACTGCGCAGGCTGCGGATCGTCAGCGACGCCGTCGCCAGGGCGATGACGAAGGCGGGCAGCGTCAGATGGTGCAGGCGCGAGAGGACGCCCGCGCCGTAGCCCGAGGTCGGAAACAGCGGCACCCAGATGGCGAGGACGACGACCAGCACGAGCCCGAGCCAGAAGGAGGGGATCGCGAGCAGCACCGTGAAGACGAGCTTGATCAGGATATCGGGCGCCCGATCGCGCCGGATCGCCGACCACAGCGCCAGCGGGATCGTCAGCACCACCGCGATCACCGTCGAATAGGCGACGAGCCAGAGCGTCGCCGGCAGGCGCTCCAGCACCAGCGAGATCACCGGCTGGCCGTAGACAACCGAGCGCCCGAGACTGCCGGAGAGGATATCCCCGAGGAACAGCAGGTATTGTCGCCACAGTGGCAGGTCGAGCCCGAGCCGCTGCTTCATCGCCGCGATCTCGTCCGGCCCGCCGCGTGCGCCGAGAAGCAGCGTCGCCGGGTCTCCCGGCAACGCCCTGAGCAGGAAGAAGCAGGCCAGCGTGATGCCGAACAGCACCGGGACGAGCTGGACGAACCGCTTGAGGATATAGGTCAGCATGGGGAGCCGCAGAGCAGGGCGACCGCAGGCCGCCCCGTCCTCACTTCAGCTTGACATCTTCGAGGCGGAAATTGCCGGTCGGCAGCACCTCGAATCCGCTGACATTGCTGCGATGGGCGTAAGGCGTGCCGGGGTAGAACAGGAAGATCGACGGCGCGCCCTCATGCGAGAGCTTGACCATCTCCCTGAACATCGCGCCGCGCTCCGGCCCGTCCTTGGTGGCGCGCTCCCTCGCGTAGAGCTCGTTGACGCGCTCGTTCTTCCACTCGGTGTGATAGGCGTTGGCGCGCTCCGGATTGACGATCAGGAAGCCGGCCATCTGGTCGGGGTCGATGGTGTCGCTGGAGGCATAAGAGACGGCCATCTCGTAATCGCCGGCCTTGGTGGTCGACCAATGCGTGCCGCCCTCGACGAGGCGGATCTCGGCGGTGACACCGATCTGTGCGAGCGCGCTCTGTAGCGCCTGGCCGACCTGGCGGTGCAGCGGCCGACCGGAATGCACAAGCAGCGAGGTTTTGAACCCGTCAGCATAGCCGGCTTCCTTGAGCAGGGCCTTGGCCTTGGCGATATCATGCGCATAGGGCTTCAGCTCGGGATCGGCATAGGCCATCAGCGGCATCGGCGAGTTCGCCACCTTGCCGGCGCCATAGAGCAGCGCCTTGACCAGGCCTTCCTTGTCGATGGCATAGTTGAGGGCCTGGCGGACGCGGATATCGTCGAAGGGCTTCTTCTTGGTGTTCAGCAGCACGAAATCGGTACGCAGCACATTCGCGACGGTAGTCTTGATGGTGCCAGCACGGCCGAGGCTCTGCATCTGATTGAGCGGGATTTCGAGCGCGGCGTCGATCTCGCCGGCCTGCAGTTTCAGCACGCGGCTGTTGCCCTCGGGCAGGACGAGGATCTCGGCGCCGTCGAGACTCGGCTTGCCGGCTTGCCAGTAATGCACGTTCTTCTTTAGCGAGAGCGCCTGCCCTTTGTTCCAGGCCGCCACGGTGAAGGGGCCGGAGCCGATCGGTTTCTCGAAGAACTTGTCGGGCGCCGCCTCGAACGCCTTCTGGGGCAGGATCGCCGAGGAGAACAAAGCGAGGTTGTTGAGCAGCGGCGTGAATACGGTCTTGAGCTTGAGCACGACGGTGCGCTCGTCGGGCGTCTCGATCGCATCGATGCCGGCAAAGAAGCGCTTCCAGCTCGACGCGTCGCTGCCGGCGCGCTTCAGCGAGAACGCGACGTCGGCGGCGGTGACGGGCGTGCCGTCCGAGAACGTCGCGGCCCTGAGCTTGAAGATATAGGTCAGACCGTCATCGCTCGCCGTCCAGCTCTCGGCGAGGCCCGGCTCCAGCTTGCTGGCGTCCGTGCTCGGACGCAGCAGGGTGTCGTAGATCAGCAACTGCGCGTGGATCGACGGGTTGTCGCTGGTCGCGATCGGGTCGAGCGAAACGAGGTCCTGCGTCTGCGCCAGCTTGAGAACGCCCTGCGCAAAGGCGCTGGAGGGCGCGAGAGTCAGCGCCGGGCCGAGAATGGAGAGCGCAAGCGCGGCAGCCGACACCATGGAGCGGAACGTGGTCATGGATATCCCCTGATCTTGGCCGCTCTGCCTCGGCGGCGGCAGATTGCAACCTTCCACGGGTCTATCTAGTCTCGCAAATGAAACATTCGGCAAGATCATTAACCAAATGGAATAGCTTGAATGAGGTTGGGAGCACTGCAGGTGATCGATGTCTTCGTCCGGCTTGGCGGCACCGGCGAAGCGGCCCAGGGACTCGGCGTCAGCCAGTCCGCCGTGATCAAGGCGTTGCACCTTGCTGAAAGGGAGCTCGATCTCAGTCTCGTCGCGGTCGTCCAGGGGCGGCTGATCCCGACGCCCGAGGCGCTGGAACTGAACAGGCTCGCCCGGCCGGCCTTTGGCGCCCTGCGGCGGGCCCATCATGAAGCCGACATGATCCGCGTCGGCATGGCCGATCGTCTGCGGATCGCGACCGTGCCGGGGTTGGCGCACAGCATCCTGCCGCCTGCCATCGCCGGCGCGCGCCGCGACCTGGATGATCGGGCCGCCGTCGAAGTGATGTTCGATCAGGTCCGCGATCACCTCAGCGCCAATGAGGTCGATCTCGCAATTTCCTACGGTCCGATGGCGACCGAGGGACTGCGGGATATCGTGCTGCGCTGCAGTCCGCTCGTCTGCGTGCTCGACGAGGCTCATCCGCTCGCCGCCTCTGACAGGCTGACGCGTGACACCCTCGAAGGCCAACGCCTGATCAGCTACGGCCCGGACGGCATCAGCCTGGCCGACAGCTTTCAGGACGCACTGGGGCGGATCGGCCTGGCGGACCAGATTGCGATCACCGTCCGCCATACCGATAGCGCCTGCCATTTGGCGCGCGAGGGCGTCGGCATCGCCGTCGTCGACGGCTTCGTCATCAGCAGCGGCCTGACGCAGGGGCTCGCGGTTCGTCCGCTCGACGAGAGCCCCCTCGTCACGGCCTTCGCGCATCATCGCGATGGCGCGCCGCTCGACCATGCCGCGCGCATCCTGCTGGAGCATCTCGTGGGAGAGGATGCATGAAGGCGTTGACGCCTCCTCATGCGACGGTGCTGCGGGCCGTCGCTCGTTGCGGTACCACCGTCGAGGCCGCACGGCAGCTTCATCTGACGCAGTCGGCCGTCAGCAAGATCATCGCCCGCAGCGAGCTGGCCCTCGGCGTCCGGGTCTTCGATCGCAGCGATGGCCGCCTCGTCCTGCGCCCGGAGGCTCACGGCCTGATGTCGGCGCTGGGGCATGTCGAGGATGAATGGCGCGCCCTGCGCGGAGCTGTCGGCGATGTGCGGTCCGGGCGTGCCCTGCCGCTGCGGATCGCATCGACGCCCAGCATCGGTCAGGGGCTGATCGCGCAGGCGATCCGGCGACTGATGACCGACTATCCTCAGGCCCGCATCGAGCTGATCATGGGCGATGCGCCGACGGAACTGTCGAAGGGCGCGGCCGATCTCGGCGTGATGTTCTCGCCCCGCGTCACCGACGACATCGCCCTGACGCCCTTCGCACAGGCCTCGATCATTGCCCTCGTTCGCGAGGACGATCCGCTGGCCCGCCGCGGCCGGGTCAGCTTGCCTGAGCTCAGGGACCGACGGCTGATCTGCTTCGATCGCGAGAAATCGCCGCTGGGATGGCTGATTGCTCGCGCGCATGAGCAGGCCGGCATCGACTACGCGCCTTTCATGACCGTGCCTTACAGCATCTCCGCCGCCCATCTGCTGGCGCGCCAGGGCGATGTCATCCTGATTGACAGCCTGCTAACCCAAGCCCAGCGCTTCGAGGGGCTGATCAGGCTGGACGTAACGCCGGAGCTGCCGATCACGATATGCCTTATGACGGTGCGCAGCCGCCCTTTGACCCGCTTGGCAGCATGCTTCGTCGACATCCTGTTGGGCCAGGAGAACGCCGCTTAGAGGGGCGCCGCTGCAGTAGCCCTGCGGTGAGGGGGCTGCGCCAAGAGCGGAAATTGGCGTGTCGCCAGGATGCTGACATTGGCAGCTCGCAGCCCTGGCAGGTGGGGCTTGGGGCCTGCAATACGACGGCTACCACAGCGATCAGAATGCGCAGCGCAGCGGCGCATCGGCCTCCGCCGATCTGCGCCCAATCGTCGACAGATCAACCTATTGCCTCTCGATGCAACCCTTGGACCTTCCCGAATTCGCGGCCTGGAATCGAGGCGAGCAGCGCCTGCGTATAGGGGTGCTGCGGCTGGCCGAAGACCGAGCCGATCGGCCCGGCTTCCACCACCTCGCCATTCTTCATCACCGCGACGAGATCGCAGACCTGTGCCGCGACGCGCAGGTCATGGGTGATGAAGACGATCGACAGGCCGAGGCGCTGACGGAGCTCCGCCAGCAGCTTCAGCACCTGCGCCTGCACGGAGACATCGAGCGCCGAGACCGGCTCGTCGGCGACCAGCACCGCCGGCTCTAGTGCCAGCGCCCGGGCAAGGCCGATGCGCTGGCGCTGGCCGCCCGAGAATTCATGCGGGTAGCGTTCGGTCGCCGCAGGATCGAGACCGACCAGTCCGAACAGCTCCTTCGCCCGCGCCAGCGCCTGCAGCCGCGCCATGCCGTGCACGATCAGCCCCTGCGCCACCGCCTCGCCTGCTTTGCGGCGCGGGTTGAGCGAGGCGAACGGGTCCTGGAACACCATCTGGATATCGCGCGTCGCCGAGCGCATCTCCTCGCGGCTCAGTTTCGCGAGATCGATGCCGTTCAGGCGGATCTCGCCGCTTTCGGGATCGATCAAGCGCACGAGGCAGCGTGCCAAGGTCGACTTGCCCGAGCCGGATTCACCGACGATGCCGAGCGTCGCGCCTTTGGGCAGCACCAGCGAGACGTCCTTGACGGCATGGGTGACGCGCTGGCCACGGCCGAGGAAGCCGCCGGTGCGGTAGGTCTTCGAGACATGGCCGATCGTCATGATCGGCTCGTCGGACAGCACCCGCGCCGGCGGCGCCGTGAGCGGCGGCACCGCGGCGATCAATTGCTTTGTATAGGCGTGTTGCGGGTTGCCGAGCACGGCCTCGGTCTCGCCGGCTTCGACGACCTCGCCCTTGCGCATCACCGCGACCCGATCGGCGATCTCCGCGACCACGCCGAAATCATGGGTGATGAACAGGACTGCCGTGCCCTTGCGGCGCTGCAGGTCGCGGATCAGCTTCAGGATCTGGGCCTGGGTGGTGACGTCGAGCGCCGTCGTCGGTTCGTCGGCGATCAGCACCTTGGGATCGAGCGCGAGCGCCATCGCGATCATGGCGCGCTGGCGCTGGCCGCCCGAGAGCTCGTGCGGATAGGCCTTGAAGGCGAGCGCCGGATCGGGAATGCGGACTTCCTCGAGCAGTGCCAGTGTGCGCACCCTGATCTCGGCCGCCGACAGCTCCGTGTGTAGCTCGAACATCTCGCCGATCTGGTCGCCGATGCTGCGCAGCGGGTTCAGCGCCGTCATCGGCTCCTGGAAGATCATGGCGATGCCGGCGCCGCGCACCTTGCGCATCTCGGCCTCGCCGAGCACACAGAGGTCGCGGCCCTCGAACAGGATACGGCCGCCGTCGATGGTGACGCCGCCGGGCAAGAGCCGCATGATCGCATTGGCGGTCATCGACTTGCCGGAGCCGGATTCGCCGACGACGCAGAGGATCTCGTTTGCCGCCAGCGAGAGCGAGACATAGGCCATCGCATGCGAGCGATCGCCGCCGGCCGGCAGCTTCACGCTGACATCGTCGAGAACGAGGATCGGGCTCATCGGCTCTTCAGCCTCGGATTGAGGGCGTCGTTGAGCCCTTGCCCGACCAGCGAGACGGCGAGCACGGTGACGAGGATGGCGATGCCGGGAATGGCCGAGACATACCATTGCACCCGCAACACGTCGCGGCCGGCGCCGATCAGGTTGCCCCAGGAGGCGACGTTCGGGTCTGAGAGCTTGAGGAAGGCGAGCGCGCTTTCGAGCAGGATCGCGATCGCCATCACGACGCTGGCATAGACGATCACCGGCGGCAGCGCGTTCGGCAGGATCTCGCCGAAGATCAGCCTGATGTCCTTGAGGCCGAGCGTTCGTCCCGCCTGCACGAATTCACGGTTGCGCAGCGAGAGGAACTCCGCCCGCGTCAGCCGGGCCGAGGCCGGCCAGGAGACAATGCCGATCGCGACCGTGACGGTGGTGATCGTCGAGCCGAAGACGGCGACCAGCACCAGCAGCAAGAGGAAGTTCGGCAGGGTCTGGAACGCCTCGGTGACGCGCATCAGCGCCGTGTCGACCCAGCTGCCGTAATAGCCGGCGAGCGCGCCGATGGTGATGCCGATCATGACCGAGATCACCGTCGCGACACCGCCGATCAGCAGCGAGATCCGCGCGCCATGGAAGATCTGGGCGGCGATGTCGCGGCCGGAATTGTCGGTGCCGAGCAGGAAGCGCGGATTGCTGAACGGCCAGATCAGCGGCCGCCCGGCGAGCGCCAGCGGGTCGCGCGGATAGAGGAAGTCGGCGCTCGCGGCCATTGCGAGGACGAGGATGAGCAGCACGAGGCCGATGACGGCGGGCGGGCTACGGAAATAGAGCTTCACCAGATCCATGGCTCAGCTCCCCGTCGTGATGCGCGGGTCGAGCCGGGCATAGAGCAGGTCGACGATGAAGTTGACCGCGATCACCAGGAGCGCCGAGACGAAGACGATGCCGAGCAGCGTGTTGAGGTCGCGCTGGATCACCGATTCATAGGCGAGACGCCCGAGGCCGGGCAGCGAGAACACGCTTTCGACCACGACAGAACCGCCGAGCATGGTGCCGGCCTGCAGCCCGATCAGCGTCACCATCGGCAGCAGCGCGTTGCGCAGTACATGCCGGACCACGACGCGCGTCTCGTCCATGCCCTTCGAACGCGCGGTGCGAACGAAATCGAGATTGAGCACTTCGAGCATCGAGCCGCGCATGATGCGCAGATAGATCGCCATGTAGAACAGCCCGAGCGTCAGCGTCGGCAGGACGAGGTGCTGGGTGATATCGAGCGTCCGCCGCAAGCCGGTATAGCTGACAGTGATGTCCTCGAAACCGCCGGCCGGCAGCCATTGCAGGTAGATCGAGAAGACGACGATCGCCATCAGCCCGAACCAGAAGGTCGGCATCGCGTAGAACATCAGGCCGAAGGTGGAGATCAGCGTGTCCGGCCATTTGTTGACGCCGCGCGCCGCGACGACGCCGAGGATCAGCCCGAAGAAGAAGGCGAAGGAGAGCGAGGCTGTCATCAGCAAGATGGTCGCCGGCAGGCGCTCGGCGATCACCGTCGCCACCGGCTTGCCGTAGATCGCGGAGAAGCCGAGATCGAGCCGGACCAGCCGCCAGAGATAATTGCCGAGCTGGGCCCAGACCGAGAGGTCGAGCCCGTAGAATTCGCGCAGCTGCTTGGCGGTGGCGGCATCGCCGCCGCCCATCTGCGCCATCAGCGCATCGACCGTGTCGCCGGGCGCGAGCTGCAGCAGCAGGAAGACCCCGATCAGGATCAGGAACAGGGTCGGAATCGAGGCGGCAAGACGCCGCCCCGCAAGAGTCAGGACGCGCATGGGTACTGGCCGGATCCGGCTGCTGGGGTGAGCGAAGCGGTCACTCCGCCAACCAAAGATCGTGCCAGGAGGACGAACCCCAGCGCGGCGTGTTGGAATGGTTGCGCGCCTTGGCGCTGATCGCGGTCAGGAAGATCTGCTCGATCGGCGTCCAGATCGGCAATTCGGTATTGGCGCGCCGCACGAAATCGCCATAGAGCGCCTTGCGCTTGGCCGCGTCGACCTCGGTCGCCGCATCGTCGATGATCTTGTCGATGGTCGGATCGGTCCAATCCCACTGATTGGTCCAGGGCGCGCCCTTGGGCTGGCCGGAGCGGTACCACACCGTGGTCGAGACGGCCGGGTCGTTGCGGTACTGGTGCCAGCCGGTGGCGAGATCGAAGGCGTGGTCGTCATAGACCTGCTTCAGATAGCCGCCGCCATCGGTACGGACGATCTCGACCTTGATGCCGACATCGGCGAGCGATTGCTGGATGAAGGTGGCGAAGAGCGAGATGTCCTCGCCCCAGGGTGCAGGCAGCAGCCGCAGGGAGAAGCGCGTCCCGCCCGCGCCGGGCTTGAAGCCGGCTTCGTCGAGCAGCTTGGCGGCGAGCTTCTTGTCGAACGGGTACTGCGGGCCGTTGTCGGCCGGGTAGAAATCGGTCGAGACCGAGGGGATCGGCCCGGTGCCGCGCTTGGCGAAGTCGCCGAGGAAGTTCTCGATGAAGAACGGGATGTCGAGCGCATGCGCGATGGCGCGCCGGACGCGGATGTCGGCGAGCTCCTTGCGGCGGAAATTGAACTCGATCGTGTTGGTGCGGGCGTTGCCCTCATTGCCCTTGGTCGAGACGATGAACCGCGGGTCCTTGCCGAGGCGGGCCGAGTCCGAGATCGTCAGGCCCGAGAACGGGCTGTAATGGATCTGCCCGGCTTCCATCTGGGCGGCCGCCGCGGCGCGATCGGTGACCACGCGCCAGACGATCCGGTCGAGATAGGGCGCATTGGCGCGCCAGTAGTTCGGGTTGCGCTCGGCGATGACGTGCTGGCCGCGCTCGTATTGCACGAACTTGAACGGGCCGGTGCCGACCGGCGCGAGGTTGACCGGGTTCTGGCGGATGTCGCCCTTGCCCTCGTAGAGATGGCGCGGCGAGACATAGCCGAGGTCCGGCAGCGCCCGCAGCAGCAGGTTGAGCGGCATCGGGCGCTCATAGCGGAACACCGCCGTCAGCGGATCGGGCGTATCGACCGCGGTGAGGAAGAGCTGCAGCGTGGTGCCGTAGTTCAGGATCTTCTTCCACATCTCCATCGCCGTGAACTGCACGTCGGCGGAGGTGAAAGGCATGCCGTCATGCCAGGTCACGCCGGGGCGCAGCTTGAAGGTGATGGTCTTGCCGTCGGGCGCGGCCTCCCAGCTTTCGGCGAGCACGCCGACCGGCTGGCCCTTGGCGTCGAGATCGACCAGCTGCTCCTGGATCTTGCCGCCGATGATGTAGACGCCGGTCGAGGCCTGCAGGCTCGGGTTGAGCTGGCGCTGCTCGGCGCCATAGTGGACGGTGAAGACACCGCCCTTGCGCGGCGTGTCCTGGGCGAAGGAGCGCATCGGGAACAGCACGCTGGAGGCGATTGCGGCACTGGTCATCAGCGCGGCGCGGCGGGTCATATCCATGGATGGTCTCCTGGGGGCCGGCGTGCAGGCTCGGCACGATGCGGTCGTCACAGGGCCCCGTCAATGCGACGGGGCCGTTCTCGAAAAGCGGAAAACCGCACTACTGCGGCAGGAAGCTCACGATCAGGCCGTTGGCCGAGGCAGCCGGCACGCTGAGCGCCGCGCCATGGCGGACACCGACCGAGCCGAGCGCCTTGGCCGCGCCATCGAGATCTGTGCTCGCCAGCACGATCGCCACGGCTCCGGCAGGCGCCGCACCGACCCGCACCGCATCCGGATAGCGCTTTGCGAGACCGGCGGCGTCGTAGAACAGGAAATCGGCGCGCTTGCCGCCGGAGGGCACCAGCCAGCCATCATCCTGCTGCTTCACCGGCTCGTCGATCAGCCGGCTCAGATGCTCGGCCGCAGCCTTCGGATCAGCGGCGAGCACCTCGACGCGGATGATCCGGCTCGCGCCATTGGCATGGCTTTGCAGCTCGGGGATCCAGACCGTCTCGCGGGTCAGGTGCTGGCAGGCGAAGATGCGCAGGCTGCCGGGGTTCTCGTCGAGCGGCCAGCGGAAGACGTTGAACTTGGCCTCGCCCTTGCCGCCATTGGGCAGGTCGACAGGGCGGCCGAAATGGACCGGGCCGAGCGGCTCGAGGCCGCGGCCCTTGAGCTCGGCCGCGCCGGCGGCGGCGTCGTCGGTGGTGAAGGCGGCCCGCTCGACACCTTCGCGCTCCTTCAGGAAATCGCGGGTCGCCTTGTTGTGCTCGGTGTCGGCGAGGATGCCGAGCAGTTCGACATAATCGTCGCCGAACATGATCGTATAGTTGCCGCTGCCGAGGATCGGCGAATGCGTGCCGCGCGGCGAGACGGTGAAGCCGAGGCTCTGCCATTGCCGGGCTGAGGCGTCGAGGTCGCGGACCGTCACCACGACGTGGTCGAGGCCGAGAATATGCTTGAGCGGCATGGCGCCCCCTTATGATCAGAACCCAACGGAAGGAGAGTTCATCCGAACGCAGAGAGCGGCGCAACCGCTCCGGGATGGCGTTTCCTGCAACCCCCGCTGCGCGGCAGACATAGCGCTGGGAGAATAGTCTTTTCAAGAACGCGAGCGAGGAAGGTGAAATTTGGTAGAAACAAGTCGTTCTTGGTCAAAGATATAGAAAATTATTCTCCGACAGATGAACGGTCGCGAAGGACCTACTTGCAGGCCGGCGGCCCTGGCGGCAAGGATAGAGGCGCGCCGCTCCCATGGACTGCGCTCATTCCCTTCGCAGCCGAAAGACGCCGCTGATGACCGCTTCTTCCTCCGTCGCGTGGCCGCCCTCGCTCTGGGCCGCGACGGCCCAGCCCGGTCCCGTGCTCGGGACGCTGGAAGGCGCGATCGAGAGCGATGTCGTGGTGATCGGCGCCGGCTTCACCGGCCTGTCGACCGCGATCCATCTGCGCGAGAGCGGGGTCGGCGTCACCATCCTGGAAGCGGCCGAGCCGGGTTGGGGTGCATCCGGACGCAACAACGGCCAGGTCATCCCGACGCTCGCCGGCCATGATCCCTCAGCGATGACCGCCCGGCATGGCGAGGCCGGCGAGCGCTTCAACGCCGTGCTGCGCGACGCCGCGCAATATCTCTTCGACCTCGTGCGGAAATACGAGATCCCGGCCGAGGCCGAGCAAGCCGGCTGGGTCCAGCCGGTGCATTCGCCGGGGCGTTTCAAGCTCGCCGAGAAGCGCGTCAGGGAATGGTCGGCGATCGGCGCACCGGTCGAACTGCTCGATCGCGCTGCAACGGCCGAGATGCTGGGCTCGGATGCCTGGTTCGGCGGCTTCTGGAACCGCACTGGCGGCCATATCAACCCGCTCGCCTTGACCCGCGGCCTCGCCGAAGTCGCGCTCCGGCTCGGCGCCACCATCCATGCCCGCTCGCCGGCCATAAGCATGGTGCACCAGAACGATCGCTGGCTGGTGACGACGGCGAAGGGCTCGGTGACGGCCCGCGCGCTCGTGCTGGCGACCAACGCCTATACCGACGAGTTCGAGCCCGGCCTCGCGCCGGAGATCGCCAACGAGGTCATCCCCGTCCTGTCCTGGCAGATGGCGACTAAGCCGGTCAGCGACAACATCGCCAAGACCGTCATCCCCGGCCGGCAGGCGATGTCGGACACCCATCGCGAACTCTATTTTGCCCGCTGGGACGCGCGCAACCGCCTGGTCACCGGGGGCGCCGCGATCCTGCCCGGAGCAGGCGGTGCCAATCTGCGCCCGACGGTCGCCGCGCGGCTGAAGCGGCTCTGGCCGCAGCTCGGCGAGGTCGAATTCGACTATGTCTGGTCCGGCTATGTCGGGATGACCCCTGACAATCTGCTGCAGCCGCATGTGCCGGGCTATCCGCGCATCCACCAGCTCGGGCCGAACGGCCTCGGCTGGGTCGGCTGCAATGGCCGCGCCGTCGCATTGTCGATCTCGCTTGGCCGCGAACTGGCGAAGGCGATACAGGGGACGGCGCTGGAGACTTTGGGCCTGCCGCTCTCGACGCTGAAGCCGCAGCCCTTCCAGGGCCTGATCCGGCGGATCGCGCCGCTGGCCCTGCCGCTCTACCGCAGGCTGGATGCGCAGGAGATCTAGGGTTTTCGCGTTGCCTCGGGGCCAAATACTCGGCGCTTCAAGAGCTGTTTTCCATCGGCTGCTCGCGTTGCGCCACTAACTGATGTCGGCTCACCCGGAAGCGGGCAGGTTACTCGTTCCGATGCCGTTGACGAAGAGGCCGATCGTCTCGCGGGCGATGTGATCAACCGAGAGCGGTCCGGCCGAATCGTGCCAGCGGGCGATCCAGCTCAGCGCACCCGCCGCCGCGAAGGCGAGCAGCTTGGGGTCGCAGGCACGGATTGAGCCGTCGGCGATGCCGGCCTCGATCAGCCCGCGGAAACGCTTGTCGATCTTGCCTTTGAGGGCGCGCAACTCCTTGCGTGTCTCGGCGGGGAGGGGGTCCTCGCCGACGAGGATCAGGCAGCGCCCGAAATCCTCGGTGACGATATGGGCGTATTCGGTCCAGAGCACGATCAGCCGCTCGAGCCCGCTGCCGCCGCTGCGCCGGGCTTCGGCCGAGGCGGCGGCAGCATCGAGACGTTCCAGCCCGATGCGCACGCATTCGAACAGGATCTCGTCCTTGCTGCGGACATAGTGATAGATCGTCGGCTTGGTCACGTTCAGCCGCTCGGCGACGTCGTCGAGCGAGGTGCGATGGAAGCCCTGCTCGGCGAAGGCCTGTGCCGCGACGCGCAGCACGGCCTCGCGCTTCAAGGCGCGCTCACGCTCGCGCTCGGCCGGCGTCTTCCAGAGGGCTGTTGGCATGTCCGGCTCAGGCCCGCTCGATCGCAAGCGCGATGCCCTGGCCGCCGCCGATGCACATCGTCACCAGCCCGTAGCGGCCGCCGGTGCGCTTCAGCTCATAGGCCGCCTTCAGGGTGATGATCGCGCCGGTCGCCCCGACGGGATGGCCGAGCGCGATGGCGCCACCATTGGGATTGACCTTGGCCGGATCGAAGCCGAGTTCCTTGGCAACCGCACAGGCCTGGGCCGCGAAGGCCTCGTTCGACTCGATCACGTCGAAATCCGCGAGCGAGAGCCCAGTGCGCTTGAGCAGCGCCTGCACCGCCGGCACCGGGCCGATACCCATCACGCCCGGCTCGACGCCGGCATGGGCGTAGCCGACGATGCGGGCGAGCACCGGCTTGCCCTCGCGGCCGGCGCGGCCTTCCTCCATCAGCACCATCGCGGCGGCGCCGTCATTGATGCCCGAGGCGTTGCCGGGTGTGACCGTGCCGTCCTTTTTGAAGGTCGGGCGCAGGCCTTTCAGCGTCTCGGCCGTGGTGCCGGGCTTGGGATGCTCGTCGGTGTCGAAGCTGATCGTGTCGCGGCCCTTGCGGACCTCGACCGGCAGGATCTGCTCCTTGAAGTGGCCAGCATCGATCGCCGCGGCGGCGCGGCGCTGGCTCTCGGCGGCGAAGGCGTCCTGCGCCTCGCGGTCGATGCCGTAGCGCTCGGCGACGTTCTCGGCGGTGATGCCCATGATGCCGTTGCCGAACGGGTCGGTCAGGATGCCAGTCAGGTGGTCGGAGGCGATGGTGTCGCCCATGCGCTGGCCGAAGCGGGCGGTCGACAGAAGGTGCGGCGCGCGGCTCATCGTCTCAGCGCCGCCCGCGACGGCGGTGTCGCAATCGCCGAGCATGATCGCCTGGGCGGCCGAGACGATCGCCTGCACGCCAGAGCCGCAGAGCCGGTTCAGCGTCAGCGCCGGCACCTCGACCGGGATGCCGGCGTCGATCGCGGCGATGCGGGCGAGATAGGCGTCCTTGGATTCAGTCAGGATGACGTTGCCGAACACGACATGGCCGACCTCCGAGGCCGGCAGATCGGCGCGGCGCAGCGCCTCGCCAACGCAGGCTGCGCCGAGCTGGGTCGGCGCATGGCCGGAAAGCGCTCCGCCGAAGGTTCCGATCGCGGTGCGGACGCCCGCGGTGATGACGACATGACGGCTCATGGAACTCTCCTTCAGGCTGGTTCGGCCTGCCGCTCGGGCTTGTACAGGCCTTCGATCTCGGCGGCGTATTTTTTCGCGATGCTGGCGCGGCGCACCTTCATCGTCGCGGTGACCTCGTCATCGTCATGGTCGAGTTCCTTGACGAGGAGGTGGAAGCGCTTGAGCTGCGCCACCGGGGCAAGCTGGCTGTTAGCGTGCTCGATCTCCGCGGCGATCAGTTCGCGCACGCGTTCATGCTCGGCAAGGCTGCGGAAATGAGTGAAGGGGAGGCGGTTCTCCTCGGCCCATTTGCCGACGGTCTCGGCGTCGATCTGGATGAGCGCGGAGGGGTAGCGGCGCCCGTCGGCAACGACGATGCATTCCTTGATGAAGGCGCTGCCCTTCACCGTGTTCTCGATCTCCGAGGGGCTGAGATTCTTGCCGCCAGCGGTGATCATGATGTCCTTGAGGCGATCGACGATCCTGACCTGGCCGGCTTCGATCACGGCGACGTCGCCGGTGTGGAGCCAGCCCTCGCGCAGCACGCCTTGCGTCGCCTCGGGATTACGGAAATAGCCCTCGAAGACGATGTCGCCGCGCAGCAGGAGCTCGCCCTGGTCGCCGAGCTTCAGCTCGGTGCCGGCAACGGCCTCGCCCACTGACGCAGGCAGCAGGCGCTCGCGGCGCTGGCCGACCGACATGCCCGAGGTCTCGGTCAGCCCGTAGACCTCGACCAGCGGCACGCCGAGTGTGCGGAAGAACTGCACGATACGCGGCGGGATCGGGGCGGCGCCAGTGAGCGCGACCTTGGCCTTGCGCAGGCCGATGAAGTTCTGCAGCGCCCGGAAGATGACGAGGTGGTAGAAGGCCGCGATCGCCTTTTCGCGCAGGCTGCGCTCCGCCTTCGGCTTGGTGGCGAAGGGCTCGCAGGCGGCAAGGCCCGCGTCGAACAGGCGCCGGCGCCAGCCGCCGGCCTCCATCAGCTTGATGTGGATCGAGGCGTGCAGCTTCTCCCAGATGCGGGGGACGCCGAGGAAGAGTGTCGGCGCCACCTCGCGCAGATCTTCCTGCACCGTGCGGATCGACTCGCCGAAGGAAACGCAGGCGCCGGAATAGATCGGCGCCATTGTGCTCAGCATCTGCTCCGCGACATGGCAGAGCGGCAGATAGGACAGGTTGGTCGCGGTGGCGTCATAGCCGAGCCGCTCGACGACGCCAGCCGCCTGGGCGCGCATGTTGCGATAGCTCAGCATCGCCCCCTTGGGCTTGCCGGTCGAACCCGAGGTGTAGACCATCAGGCCGATATCGGCGGAGGTCTGCGCGGCGAGGCAGGCCTCGACCAGCCCGGGATGTTTCGCTTCATGTTCCGAGCCGAGGCGCAGCACCTCGGCGAAGGATAAGACAAGCTCGGAGGCGTAACCCCGCAGGCCCTTGGGGTCGATCACCACGATCCGCTTCAGCCGCGGCAATTCCTCCAGCCGCTCCAGCACCTTGTCGGTCTGCTCCTGGTCCTCGCAGACCACGATCTCGACCTCGGCATGGCCCAGCACATAGGCGACCTCGTTGGCCGGGCTGGTCGCATAGACGCCGATCGCGACCGCGTTGACCATGCCGGCGCCGAGCTGGGAGACGACCCATTCGGCGCGGTTCTCGGAGAGGATGCCGACATGACCGCCCTGCCCTAGACCGAGCGCGCGCAGGCCGAGGCCGAACTGGCGGGCCTGGCGATCGTATTCCGCCCAGTTGATCGGCAGCCAGATGCCGAAATCCTTCTGCCTCAGCGCAATGCGCTCCGGCATGGTCCGCGCATTCTCGCGCAGCATCTGCGGCAGGGTGAGATTGGGAAGCTCGCGCATCACTGCATCCCTACGAGAGCCAGCGCTTGCGGCGCTTGTAGTGCTTGATGTCGCGATAGCTGCGCTCGCCCCCGGCGCCGCCGAGGCCGAGATAGAATTCGCGCACGTCCTGATCGCGCATCAGCTTCTCGACCGGCCCGTCGATCACGACCTTGCCCATTTCGAGGATGTAGCCGTAATTCGCCACGGCGAAGGCGACCGCAGCATTCTGCTCGACCAGCAGCATCGAGACCTTTTGCTCGGCATTGATGCGGGCGATGATCGCGAAGATTTCCTCGACCAGCTTGGGCGCCAGGCCGAGCGAGGGCTCGTCAAGCAGGATCAGCGAGGGCCGCGCGATCAAGGCGCGCCCGATCGCCAGCATCTGCTGCTCGCCGCCGGAGAGATAGCCGGCGAGCCCCTTACGGCGCTCGTGCAGGCGCGGGAAGTAGCTGTAGACCAGGTCGAAATCGGCTGCGGGCAGCTTGCGCCCGGTCAGCGCGAAGGTCGCGGCGGTGAGGTTCTCCTCGACAGAGAGGTCCTCGAAGATCCGCCGCCCCTCCATGACATGGAAGAGGCCGCGCCGGACGAGGCCGTGCGGGGTGAGCGCGGCGATATCGTCGCCGCGGAAGCGGATGGCGCCGGCGGTGACGTCGCCATCTTCGAGCGAGAGCAGGTTCGATACCGCCTTCAGCAGCGTCGACTTGCCGGCGCCGTTCGAGCCGAGGAGGGCGACGATCTCGCCCTCCGGCACTTGCAGCGACAGCCCGCGCAGCACCTGCACGGTCCGGTTATAGACCACCTCGACATTGTTGACGTCGAGCACCGCGGGACCGGCCATGACCTCTAGCCCTTCATCCGGCAGTTGCCGTTACAGCTTGATCCAGTCGGAGGCCGGCTGCATCTGCTTGGCCTTCGCGTCGAAGCGGTAGATCCGCCCGACCGGCACGGAATTGCCGGGGATCGAGATCGGCACGCCGAACAGGCCGCCGGTGTCGAAATCCTTGATGCTGTTGAGCCCGGCCTTGAGATTGGCGCCGTTGAGCTCCTTGCCGGCGTCGAGCGTGCGCTTCACCGCCTCGGCCATCAGCATGGCGGTGACGAAGCCCTGGAGATAGCCGGTCGACTGATACTCCGGCCGCATCTGCCGGATCTTCTCCAGCATCGGCGAGGAACCGTCCTTGTCGTAATAGTAGCGATACGGCATCACGCCCATGAAGCCCTCGGCGGCGTCGCCCATGCGCTGCACGGTCGAGTTGTCCATGGTCCAGAACGTGCCCATGAACTGGCTCTTCATGCCCATCTGCTTCGCCTGGGTGACGAATTCCGGGATCGGCGCCAGCACATAGCCGTGGAAGATCGTGAAGTCGGGATTGGCGCGGCGCAGCTTCAGCACCTCGGTCGAGACGTCGACGCTGCCCGGCGGCGTCACGATCTTCTCGACGACATTGAGCTTCAAGTCCTTGGCGACGGCCTCGCTTGGCGTAATCGGATCGCGCCCGAACTCGCTGTCGGAATAGACGAAGGCGACGCGGGCGCCCGGCTTCTCCTTGGCGATGTAGCGCAGGAGGATGCCGAACATCTCGGTGTAGTCGGGCCCCGCCATGAACTGCAGCGGGAACTTCTTGGGGTCGTTGAGCTCGGTCGCGAAGGAGGCGCCGGCCATGATCATGCTGCCGCGCCGTTCCAGCTCGGGATTGATCGTCTTCGAGAAGCCGGTCGAGTCGCCATAGTAGAGCGAGACCTTGTCCTGGCCGGTGATCTTGTTGAAGGCGGCGACCGAGGCGTCGACCTTGTAGGCGGTGTCCTCGGCGACATATTTGATCTTGCGGCCCTTGATGCCGCCGCCATCGTTCAGGATCTTGAGATAGTCCTGGATGCCGGCATGGATGCCGACACCGGCGAAGGCGAAGACGCCGGTCAGCGGGATCGAGCCGCCGAGCACGATGTCGCCGCCCTCCTGCGCCGCCAGCGGCCTGATGCCGAGCGCCATGGCGCCAGCGAGAGCTGTCGTGCCGGCGAGAAGCTGGCGCCTGTCGAGAGTCGTATTCGTCATCTTATCCTCCCCAAGGTTTGGCTGCTCTTGCCGGCAGCCGTTTCGGTGAAATGCTCAGGTCCTGAACGGCCAGAGATGGAAGAAGCGCCGCAGCCGCCGCCAGATCTCGGCGAGGCCGCGCGGCTCGAAGATCAGGAAGCCGACGATCAACCCGCCGAAGACGATGGTGCGCACCGGCGCCAGCGCCGCGAGCGCGTCCGGATAGATCGGCGTCGCCCAGTTCGCGACGAACTTCAGCAGTTCCGGCACCAGCGTCATGAAGACCGCGCCGAGAATGCCGCCGAGGATCGTGCCCATGCCGCCGACGATGATCGCGGCGAGATAGAAGATCGAATTGACCAGCGGAAAGCTCTCGGGCGTGACGACGCGGAAGAAATAGGCCCAGAGCCCGCCAGCGACGCCGGCATAGAAGGACGAGATCGCAAAGCTGGTCAGCTTGTAGCGCAACAAGGGGATGCCGAGCACCTCAGCCGAGATGTCGCGGTCACGGATCGCGATGAACGCCCGCCCGATCCGTGTGCGCAGCAGGTTCGCCGCCCCGAGCACCATCAGGCAGGTCACCGGCATGATCAGCCAGTAGAGCAGGAAGGGCTGGTCGAGATTGAGGCCGAACAGGCGGGCCGGCGGCATCGACAGGCCGCGCGACTCGCCGGTCAGCGACCAGTGCGAGAACAGGAAATGCAGGATCACCGAGGCCGCGATCGTCGCGATGGCGAGATAGAGCCCCTTCACCTTCAGGCTGGGAATGCCGACGAGCACGCCGATCATCGCAGCGAAACTCGCGCCAAACAGCAGGTTGAGCAGGAAGGGCGTGCCAAGCCGGATTTCGAGGACGGCGACCGTATAGGCGCCGACGCTCATGAAAGCGGCCTGGCCGAGGCTGACGAGGCCGGTATAGCCGGTGAGCAGGTTGAGGCCGGTCGCGCTGGCGACATTGATCGCGCAGAGGCAGGCGAGGAAAAGCCAATACGGGCTGGCGACGAAGGGAAAGGCGATCGCCGCGAGCGCGAGCAGCACCAGCAGGGCGCGCTGCACGGAGCTGTCGAACAGCGCCTCGTCGGCGGCATAGCTGGTCTTGAGCGTGCCGATCCGCATGGCGCTAGAGCCTCTCGATCTCGTGCGTGCCGAACAGGCC
>JAESGH010000220.1_pt1 | contig 104259 bp, 97 predicted proteins | sample 9269641 | NCBI WGS metagenome assembly JAESGH01 (sample SAMN14515345, study PRJNA621665) | algae metagenome | isolation source: Phormidium tanganyikae FI6-MK23 and co-occurring heterotrophs from granitic... | place: USA: Fort Irwin, California | collected 1998-05-24 | reverse complement strand
GCGACCGACCAAGTCGGCGGCGAAGCCCAACGTTCCCGTGAAGCGCAGTAGAGCGGCCCCGCCAGCGGCGGCGCCGTCTCGATGGCCGCTTTATAGGGGGACCCAGCGACGGGTGTCAACACGCTTCTTGAAAGTTTTTCGACAAAAGTGGATCTCGATCGATAAATCTCGCGTTTTCAAAGGCTTAGACTTTAACCGGCAAACGGAGCCTGACAAATCGGCCTCGCCTCAGCCAAGTCGTGGTTCCGATCCTCCCGCTCCATGCGGGAGCCACTCGGCGCGATCAGCTCGCCCCGGCCTTGCTCGCTGCACCTCCTGTGCTCATACCCAATCATCATGGGCAGTCCGGCCCATGTCCCTCCCCGTTGCGAAGCGGTTCGAGCGATGAGCAGCACCCTCCTCTATCTCTCGCATAAGGACGTGCAGGCCTGCGCGGTAAGCGCGCGCGAGGCGCGTGAGGCCATACTGCGCGCCTTCCGTGATCATGCCGCCGGCCTAAACCGCAGCCTGCCGAAGAGCGCGCTCGCGCTCGGGCCCGGCCATGCCTTCCAGGCGATGACGGCGGCCTCGCAGGCGCAAGCGATCGCGACGGTGAAATGGGTCGCTTCCGCGCCAACGCAGCCAGGCAGCTCCATGCCAAGCGTCAGCGCCTTGATCTGCGCCAGCGACTATGAGACCGGCGTCCCGCTCGCGATCCTCGATGGCGACGAGATCACGCTGACCCGGACCGCAGCGATGTCGGCGGCGGCCGCCTCGCTGCTCGGGCCAGCGGAGGCGCGCACGATCGGCTTCGTCGGCTGCGGCCTACAGGCCCATGCCCATCTCGCCGCCTTCCACGATCTCTATCCCGGCTTGGCGAACGCCCTGATGTTGAGCCGCAGCCGCGGCTCTGCCAAGCGGCTGGCCGGGGCTGCCGCTGCGAATGGCCTCGCGACGGAGATCGTCGATGACGCCGATGCGCTCCTCTCGCGCGCCGACATCGTCATCTCGATGGTCCCGGCGGCGCCGGACCTGCGCCCCTTCCTCGATGCCAGGCGGATGAAGCCGGCCGCCTTCGCCGCCGCCGTCGACACCGGGCGCAGCTGGCTGCCGGAGGCACTGCCCGCCTTTGACGTCCTCGCCACCGACAGCCTCGCCCAGTCGCAGGCGCCCTATGATGTCGACGGGCAACCGGTCACCAGCGTCCACTTCGGCCATGACCTCACCGCGCTTTCGCAGGCGCCGCTCGCCGATGCCGGGAGGAAGCGTTCGCTGTTCTGCTTCCGCGGTTTTGCGCTCGCTGATCTCGCGCTCGCGCATCTCGTCCTGGAGAAGGCGCGCGCCGCCGGCATCGGGACCGCCCTGCCGCGATAGCAACCCTGCCATGCGCCGGCTTTCCCTTCGCGTGCAGGCGGCCTACCTTTCCCGGCATCGAGGCGTACGGGATAGGCGATGACGATGACGAAGGGTTCCGATCTCCTGGTGGCAGCCCTCGAGAATGAGGGCGTCGACCGCATCTTCGGCGTTCCCGGCGAGGAAAATCTCGACGTCGTCGAGTCACTCCGGACTTCGAAGATCGAGCTCGTCCTGACCCGGCACGAGCAGGCCGCAGCCTTCATGGCAGCGACGCATGGCCGGCTGACCGGACGGCCGGGCGTCTGCATCGCGACGCTCGGGCCCGGCGCGCTCAACTTCTCGACGGGCGCGGCCTATGCCCATCTCGGCGCCATGCCGATGATCCTGATCACCGGCCAGAAGGCGATCATGAGCGCCAAGCAGGCGCGCTTCCAGATCGTCGATGTGGTCGCCTCGATGAAGCCATTGACCAAGATGACCCGGCAGATCGTCAGCGGCGCCAGCATCCCGTCGGTGGTGCGCGATGCCTTCCGGGTCGCGATGGAGGAGCGCCCTGGCCCGGTGCATCTCGAATTGCCGGAGGACATCGCCGGCGAAGAGGTCGCCAATGTGCCGCTGATCCCGGTGCATCCGCTGGAACACCCGGTCGCCGATCCCAAGGCGATCGCGCGCGCCGCCGAGATGATCCTCGCCGCCAAGCGGCCGCTGGTGATGATCGGCGCTGCCGGCAACCGGCCGCGGCTGGTCGAGCCGCTTTCTGATTTCGTGCGGCGGGTGAAGCTGCCCTTCTTCAATACCCAGATGGGCAAGGGCGCCGTCACCGGCGGATCGAACCTCTATATGGGCACCGCCGCCCTGTCCGAGGGCGACTATGTTCACCAGGCGGTCGACCGGGCCGACCTGATCATCGCGATCGGCCATGACACGATCGAGAAGCCGCCCTTCCTGATGCGGAACGCCGGCGGGCCGAAGGTCATCCATGTCGGCTACCAATCGGCGACGGTCGAGCAGGTCTATCATCCCGATGCCGAGGTGGTCGGCGATATCGGCGCGACGGTGGCGGCGCTGGCCGAGCGGCTCGGCGGCCGGCTGGAAGCAGACCCCGTCATGCTGGAGCTGCGCCAGAAGATCCTCGCGCATCTCAACGACCGCTCCGAGGAGGACCGCTTCCCGATCACGCCGCAGCGCATCGTCCATGACATCCGCGCGGTAATGCCGGAGGACGGCATGGTCTGCCTCGACAACGGCATGTACAAAATCTGGTTCGCGCGGAACTACCGCACCCATGTCGCCAACACGCTGCTGCTCGACAATGCGCTGGCGACGATGGGTGCCGGTCTGCCCTCGGCGATGATGGCGGCGATGCTGCATCCCAGGCGCCGGGTCATGGCGGTCTGCGGCGATGGCGGCTTCATGATGAACAGCCAGGAGATGGAGACCGCCGTCCGCCTCGGCCTCAACCTCGTCGTCGTCGTCCTCAACGACAGCGCCTATGGCATGATCCGCTGGAAGCAGGCGGTCGATGGTTTCCAGGATTACGGCATGAGCTTCGGCAATCCCGATTTCGTCGCCTATGCCAAGGCCTATGGCGCCAAGGGCTCGCGCGTCGGCTCGGCAGCCGAGCTGGTGCCGACGCTGGAAGCCGCCTTCAAGGGTGGCGGCGTCCATCTCGTCGAGGTGCCGATCGACTATTCGGAGAACACCCGCGTGCTCGTCGAGGAGCTGCGCAACAAGACGCCGGATATCGAGCTGGCCTGAGACGGAGCCAGCCTTCGACTCTCACCGCCCTCATCCTGAGGAGCCATTTCGGAGAAATGGCGTCTCGAAGGATGCTCCAGAGATCACTGGAACCATCCTTCGAGACGCCGCTACGCGGCTCCTCAGGATGAGGGCTGTTCCAGCGATAAGGATAGTCCCATGCTGACAGTGGTCCAGGCCTATGATCGCGCGCCGATCGAGGAGATCGCCACCGACGATGCCGCGGCGCTCGAAGCCAAGCTGCAGGCAGCCGAGAAGGTCTTCCGTGATCGCGACCATTGGCTCAAGCCCCATGAGCGGATCGCGATCCTGCGCAAGCTCGCCGAGCTCCTGTCGGCCAAGCGCGACCATTTCGCCCGCCAGATCGCGCGCGAAGGCGGCAAGCCGCTGACCGATGCGATCATCGAGACGACCCGCGCCATCGACGGCATCCACAACGCCGCCGACGAACTCAGGAACTTTGCCGGACGCGAGATTCCGATGGGGCTGACGCCCGCGGCCGTGAACCGCTGGGCCTTCACCACCAAGGAGCCGATCGGCATCGTCGCAGCGATCTCGGCCTTCAACCACCCGCTCAACCTGATCGTCCACCAGGTCGCGCCGGCAATCGCAGTCGGCTGCCCGGTGATCATCAAGCCGGCGAGCACGACGCCCTTGTGCTGCCGCGACTTCGTTGCGCTGGTGCACGAGGCCGGCCTGCCGGAAGCCTGGTGCCAGATGTTCATGCCGGAGACCAACGAGCTCGCAGAGGCGCTCGTGACCGACCGGCGCATCGCCTTCCTCAGCTTCATCGGCTCGGCCAAGGTCGGCTGGTACCTGCACTCCAAGCTGGCGCATGGGGCGCGCTCGGCGCTGGAGCATGGCGGGGCCGCGCCGGCGATCGTCGACCGCAGCGCCGATCTCGACAGGATCATCGAGCCGCTGGTCAAGGGCGGCTACTATCATGCCGGCCAGGTCTGCGTGTCGACGCAGCGCATCTTCGTGCATGAGGAGATCGCGGACGATTTCACCGAGCGGCTGGTGGCGCGCGTCGCCAAATTGCGCACCGGTGACCCCGTCCTGAAGGAAACCGAGGTCGGCCCGCTGATCCTGCCCAAGGAAGCGGATAGGGTGGCGAGCTGGATCGACGAAGCCGTGAAGGGCGGCGCCAAGCTCGCACTCGGCGGCAAGCGGCTCTCCGAGACGACGCTGGAGCCGGCGGTGCTGCTCGACCCCGCGGCCGACGCCAAGGTCTCGCAGCTCGAGGTCTTCGGCCCGCTGGTCTGCGTCTACCGTTACAGCAAGGTCGACGACGCCATCGCCCAAGCGAACTCACTCAATGTCGCCTTCCAGGGCAGCGTCTTCGCGCAAGACATCGATGTTGCCCTGCATGTCGCCGAGCGGCTCGACGCCTCGGCCGTGATGGTCAACGACCCCACCGCCTTCCGCACCGACTGGATGCCTTTCGCCGGCCGCAAGGAATCCGGCTACGGCACCGGCGGCATCCCCTACACCATGCGCGACATGACACAGGAGAAGATGATCATCCTGAACCGGCGCTGAGGCGGCGCTGCTGCCGCTTCTCTCCCAGCCCTCATCCTGAGGAGCAGCCGCAGGCTGCGTCTCGAAGGATGCTCCAGCTGGTTCCGGAGTCTCCTGAAGCATCCTTCGAGACGGCCGCTGTGCGGCCTCCTCAGGATGAGGGCTGAGGTGGTTTGAAGCAGACGCTCAGCGCTTGAGCAGCAGCTTGACCTTGGCCAGCGCCGAGTCCTGTTCCTCGTGATAGTCGATCAGGCTGCGAAAGCGCCCTTCCGCATCCATCAGATAGACGGAAGCCGTGTGGTCCATGGTGTAGCCCTCCGCCGTCGGGATGCGCCTGGCATAGGCCTTGTAGGCCTTCAGCGCCGCATCGAGCTCAGCCTGCGTGCCGGAGAGCCCGACGATGCGCGGGTCGAAGGATTGCAGATAGAGCGAAAGCTGCGCCGGCGTGTCGCGCTCGGGATCGACCGAGACGAAAAGCACGTTGAGCTTGTCGGCCTCCGCACCGAGCTTGCCGAGCAGGGTGGTGAGCTCGAACAACGTGGTCGGGCAGACCTCCGGGCAATGGGTGAAGCCGAAGAAGACCAGCGTCGGCTTGCCGAGATAGTCGGCCTGCGAGACCTTGCGGCCGGTATGGTCGGTCGAGGAGAAGGAACCGCCGACATCGGCCAACGGGGTCGACACCGCCGCGCCAGAGCCAGGGCGGCCCGGTCCATCGACGCGCCACCAGCCGAGCGTGATTGCACCCACGATGAAGGCGACGACGGCGATCGCGGCCCAGGCGCCGTAACGGATGATCTTGAGGATTGGCATGGCGCCCTGTCTGGCCGCCGACGTGCCTGACGTCAACGCGACATGATCGACCCGGTCACCGTCGCCTGCTGCGGCTCATCGTCGCCACCGCCATAGGGATCGGCCAATGCAGCCTGCGGCGCGCTGATCTCGACTTTGCCGGCAACCATCGGCTGCATCCGCTCCGGCCCGATATTGCGCAGGAGCTTGCGGAAGCTCTGGTGCATGCCGCCATCCATCAGCGCATAGCTCATTGCCGGCAGGCTGCTGGTGAGCTCGGCTAGGCGTGCGTCGTCGCGAGCGCTGCGGGCGGCGACCAGTGGCTCGACCTCGGGATCGATCTGGTAGGCCGGGCACGGCGCGCCCGGGACGAAGGCCGAGGCATCGCCCGCCGGGTTGAAGATGTAACGGCCGCCGCAGGTCGCGAGCTTTGGCGGCTGGCGCGTCGCCTCGAAATGATCCGAGCCTTCCTTGAGATTGCGCCAGAAGGCGATGTTCGGATTGCTGCGATGGCGCGCCATGTTCTCCGGCGTCATCCGGAAGGGGAAGGCCTGGACCTGGAAGCTGCGCTGCCCGCCGGCGAAGGCCTCGCGCGCGAGACCATAGAGCTCGGTGACGCCGTCATCGGTCATGGCGTAGCAGCCGGCCGAGGTACAGGCGCCATGGATCATCAGGGCCGAGCCGGTATAGCCCTGCGCCTTCTCCAGCGCGTTCGGATAGCCGAGATTATAGGAGAGGTAGTACTGCGACTTCGGGTTCATCAGCTCCGGCGTCACCGTATAGAAGCCCTCCGGCGCCTGCCGGTCGCCTTCGCGCTTCTTCGGGCCGAGCTGCCCGGACCAGCGGCACATCGGATAGGTCTTGAGCAAGGCATAACGTCCGGAGCTGTCGCGCTTCCAGACTTCAAGCTCGCTCTCCTTTTTGTAGAGACGCACGACGATCGGGTCGGCCTGGCTCATGCCCTTGCCCGACATCTGCGAGACGAGCGCAACCGGCAATGGCTGGTTGCCACGGCCATCGCCCTCCATCCCGACACAGGACGAGAGCGCGAGGGCGGCAACGCCGAGCAGCGCAAAGCGCCGGAGACGCCGGAAGAGAGAGAGGTCGGACATGGCTAAAATTATCGGCGTCTGGCGCTAACGACTCGTGAACGGGCTTCGAGCCCGCGTGACCCTGCAACCTCAGGCCGGTCGAGGTTCAATTGACGTTTTCGTGAACGGGCTTCCCGGGATCACCTGCCCTCACCGCTTGAAGCTCTAGTGGCTTCAGGTCGCAGAACGGCGGCGAAAGGGGAATCACGCCATGCTCGACCGCCGCCTCGCCTTGCAATCCCTCGCCCTCTGCCTCGCCGGCTTCCTGCCCCTGCCCGCGCTCGCGCAGGCGCCGAACGCCCTGCTCGACCCCGGCCCGCTGCCCGAGAAGGTCTTCGGCGCGGCGGAGGCGCCGGTGACGGTGATCGAATACGCCTCGCTGACCTGCCATCACTGCATGAATTTCCACATAAAGACCTGGCCGGCGTTCAAGGCGAAATATGTCGACACCGGCAAGGTGCGCTTCATCATCCGCGAATTCCCGCTCGACCCGCTGGCGATGGCCGGCTTCATGCTCGCCCGCTGCGCCGGCGAGGACAAATGGTATCCGGTGGTCGACATGTTCTACCGGACGCAGGAGGGCTGGGCCCATTCCGACAAGCCACTGGACGGGCTCACCCAGGCGATGCGCCAGGCCGGCATGGGCAAGGACGGCGTCGAAGCTTGCCTGAAGCGCGAGGACGTCTATCAGGGGATCAAGCAGATCTCCGAACGCGCCAAGGGCTTCGGCGTCGAGTCGACCCCGACCTTCTTCGTCAACGGCAAGAAGGAGGTCGGCGCGCTGTCGCTCGCGCAGTTCGACGCGATCCTGGCGCCGCTGCTGGCCGGGCGCTGACCCTGCCATGACGAGATCGCGAAACCTCGCGCTGGCAGCCTCCCTGACAGCGCTGGCGATCCTGTTCTACGCCGTCACCGTCGTTCGGATGCGCGAGACCGAGGCTCGCCGGCATCTGAGCGATCCCCAGGCGCATTCGGTACCGGCAGAGCCTGTCGGCCCGAAGCCCTGAAACGTCAGGCCGAGCGGCCGATGGCGCGCTTGGCGGTCTCGACCGCGCCGGCGCATTGCGGCGCGATCTCGACCAGCACGACATCCGGGCTCGCCATCCCGGTCCAGAAGCGCGCCACCTGGACGACGGCCCAACCCGGGTTCTCGCCGACACGCGCCACGATCGCGGGTGTCGCCGAGCGGGCGCAAGTCGCGACCTTCTCGGCGCTGTCGCGCGGGATGCCGAGTGCCGAGAGCTGGCTGGTGATGGCGCCCTGGATCGGATCGAGGATCAGGAGCGAGACCAAGGCGGCGATGAACGATTCCATGGTGCGGCTTTCAGCTTCTGCCTGTGTCGAAATTGGGATGGCTAGAGGCGCTGCTCGTGACCATCGGCCTGGCGGATCGCCTCGTCCTCGATCTGGATCGTGGTGTGCTTGAGGCCGAACTCCTCGGCGAGCAGCCGGTTGGCTGCGACGAGCGTCGCCCGGGCCTCAGCCATATCGGCGACCACGATATGGGCGCTCATCGCGTCGAGACCAGATGTCAGCGTCCAGACATGCAGGTCATGGACGGCGCTGACGCCGGGCAGCACCAACAGCGACTTTTCCAGCAAGGCGATATCGACCTCCGGCGGCGTGCCTTCCATCAGGATGTGGACGGCCTGCTTCAGCAGGATCCAGGTCCGCGGCACGATGAACAGGCCGATGCCGGCGCCGACGATCGGATCGGCGAGCGTCCAGCCGGTCGTCATCACGATGACAGCCGCGATGATGACGCCGAGCGAGCCGAGCATGTCGCTCAGCACCTCGAAATAGGCGCCCTTGACGTTGAGGCTCTCGGAGGAGCCGCCGGCGAGCAGCTTCATGCTGATCAGGTTGACGATCAGCCCGATGACCGCGACGGCGAGCATCGGCCCGCCGAGGATGGGCGGCGGGTTCCGGAAGCGCTCATAGGCTTCGTAAAGGATGTAGATGGTGAGCAGCAGCAGGACCACGGCGTTGGCCAGCGCCGACAGGATCTCCATCCGGACATAGCCATAGGTCCGCTGCGGCGTCGCCGGCTTCTCGGCGAAGCGGATCGCGACCAGTGCCAGAGCGAGCCCGCCAGCATCGGTCAGCATATGCGCCGCGTCGGCCAAGAGCGCGAGACTGCCGGTCCACAGGCCGCCGATCACCTCGGCGAGCATGAAGGCGAAGGTCAGCCCGAAGGCGGCGGCAAGCCGCGACTTGTGCCGCCCCGCCGCCGTGCCGGCGCTGCCGCCATGCGAATGCCCGGCTCCCATCAGGACGCTCCACTCGTAGTCCGGTCCGGCGTCCGGTTCATCGCCGGCAGCGTCGCCAGCAGCATCAGCACCACCCCGAAGGTCAGCGCGATATCGGCGCCGTTGAAGGTCGGCCAGTGCCAGTCGCCCCAATGCAAATCGAGGAAATCGGTGACCGCGCCCTGGCGCCAGCGGTCGAGCGCATTGCCGAAGGCCCCGCCCGCCATCAGCGCCAGGCCGATACGCTCCAGGCGGTGCCCGGCAAACGTCGCCCAGGCCAGCAGGCCGAAGCCGGCAGCGAACTTGAATAGCCCGAGCAGGCCAGGCCAGGCTTCGAGCGTCTCGCGGAACAGGCCGAAGCTGACGCCGGTATTGAAGCCGAGGCGCAGGTTGAGGAAGGGCGTGAGTTCGATCAGCCGGGGCGGATTCAGCACGACCGCCAGCATCAGCCATTTGCTGGCCTGATCGAGCCCGGCGGCTGCGAGCGCGACGGCTGCAGCGAGGACAAACCTGCGTGACCAGCTCATGCCGTTTCTCCGGCAACGCCGAGCCAGCGCCGGACGCGGGCCTTGTAGGCGAGATAGGGCTGGCCGAGCGAGGCGGCGAGCACGCGTTCCTCGATTCCGACCTGCAGCCTGATCGCGATCAGCAGCGCCAGGGTCAGCGCTGCCTGGATCAGGCTCGGCAGGACGATGAAGAGGCCGATGAAGAGCAGGGCCTGGCCGACGAAGACCGGATTGCGCGAGATCGCGAAGGGGCCGCTGTCGACGATCGCACCCTGCTCGCCCTCAGCCGCGCCGATGCGCCAGGAGGCGCCCATATAGCGCTGCGACAGCAGCGCGATGCAGGCGCCGATGACGACGAGCAGATGGCCGAGGACATCGAACCAGGGCCCGTCCAGCGCCGCCGCCAGCGGATCAGCTTTCACCGGATTGCCGAAGATGGCGAGCCAGAGCGGCCAGAGCACGGCGCCCACGAAGGCGAGGCGGAAGAGCAGCGCCGGCAGCGCCTGCTTCTCGCTGCCCTTGCCGAACAGCCAGACCGGACGGCCGGCCTGCTTCGCCAGGATCGCCGACATGGCGAGGAAGCTGATGACGTAGACGACGACCATCAGATAGCTGGCGATCTCCATGCCGGACATCGACGCTCTCCTCAACCGGTCTTGCCGGCGTTGAAGCGCAGCAGACGCAGCGCGTTCGCGGTGACCAATACGGTCGCGCCGGTATCGGCGAGGATCGCGACCCAGAGCCCGGTGTAGCCAAGCACGCTGGTCACCAGGAACACCGCCTTCAGTCCCAACGCGATCACGATATTGGCGCGGATATTGCCCATCGCCGCTCGCGCCAGCCGGATCATCGCCGCGATGTCGCGCACCCGGCTCTTCAGCACCGCGCCATCGGCAGTCTCGAGCGCGACGTCCGTCCCCGAACCCATCGCAACGCCGATATTGGCGGCCGCCAGCGCGGGAGCGTCGTTGATGCCGTCGCCGACCATCATCACCGGCGCCTTCTGCGCGAGCGCCTTGATGGCGGTGACCTTGTCGTCCGGCATCAATTCGGCCTTGTGCTCCAGGCCGAGCGAGCCGGCGATGGCAGCGCCGGTGCGCGCATTGTCGCCGGTCAGCATGACCGAGCGGACGCCGAGCGCCGTGAGCTCGGCGATCGCGGCGGCGGCATCCTCGCGCGGCTCGTCGCGCAGGGCGATCAGCCCGGCGAGCTGGTCATCGGCGATGACGACAGCGACGGTCTTGCCGGCGGTTTCGAGCCGCTCGACCGCTTCCAGCGCCGCCGCGTCGAAGCTGGCGCGATCCCTGGCATGGCGCGGCGCGCCGACGAAGATGTCGATCCCGTCGAGCGTGCCCGTCACGCCCTTGCCGGCAAGCGCCGTAGCATTGGCGGCGGCGCGCACCGGGATCGCATGCGCCTTGGCGCGGGCGATGATCGCCAGCGCCAGCGGGTGGCTGGAGCCGGTCTCGACAGCGGCGGCGAGCTCGACGACCTTGCGCTCCTCGCGGCCGAACGCGACGATTTCGGTGACGCGCGGCTCGCCGGCGGTCAGCGTTCCCGTCTTGTCGAAGGCGACGACGCCGGTACGGGCGGCCGCCTCGATCACCACGCCGCCCTTGAGCAGCAGGCCCTGGCGCGCGCCGGTCGAGAGCGCCGCCGCGATCGAGGCCGGCACCGAGATAACCAGCGCACAGGGGCAGCCGATCAGCAGCAGCGCCAAAGCCCGGTAGATCCAGACCGACCACTCACCGCCAAAGGCGAGCGGCGGCACCAGCGCGACCAGGATGGCGAGGCCGACGATCGCCGGCATGTAGACGCGCGAGAACCGGTCGATGAAGCGCTCGGTCGGGGCGCGCGCCTCCTGCGCCTCCTCGACCAGGCGGATGATGCGGGCGATGGTGTTGTCCTCAGCCGCCTTCTCGACGCGCACGCGCAAAGCCGCCTCGCGATTGACCGAGCCGGCATAGACGCTGTCGCCGACGCCCTTGGTCTTGGGCACGGATTCGCCGGTGACCGGGCTCTCGTCGATGCCGGAGACGCCGTCGCTGATCGCGCCGTCGGCTGGGATGCGGTCGCCCGGGCGCACCAGCACGACCTGGCCTACCTTGAGCGCGGCCGCATCGACCTGCCGGGTCTCGCCATTCTCCTCGACCAGCGCCGTCTTGGGCACGAGATCGCCCAGCGCCCTGATCGAGGCGCGGGCGCGGTCGGCGGCGACGCCCTCCAGCACCTCGCCGACGGCGAAGAGGAAGACGACCAGCGCCGCCTCCTCGGCCGCGCCGATGACGAGAGCGCCGGTCGCGGCGATCGTCATCAGCATCTCGATGGTGAAGGGCTGGCCGACTGCGGCAGCCGCAAAGGCACGTCGCGCCACCGGCACGACCCCGATCACACAGGCGGCAACGAAGGCCCAATAGGCGGTCGTCTCGGAGACCGCGAACTTGGCCAGCCAGGCACCGGCCAGCAGCGCGCCGGTCAGCAGGACGAGCCTGCCCTTGCCGGTCTGGTACCAGGAGACGCCGTCCGGCGTCGGCTCATGCACATGGCCGGGCAGGCCGTGACCATGGTCGGCGGCAGCCTGCTTCGCCTTGCCGTGCCCATGACCATCACGGCCGTGATCATGAGCATGGTCATGATCCTGTCCGCCACAGCTTGCATGGTCATGGTCGTGAGCATGGTCATGCTTGTGCGCGTGGCCATGCGCCTTGTCCGCCGGCCCGTGGTCATGACCGCAGCCGCAGCTCGAAGCCGGCTCGGGTGCGGCCGCGCGTGGCGCACTCGCCGGTGTCGTCGTATAGCCGAGGCTGGCGACGCGCTTCTCGACGGCGTCGCGCCGGGTCCGACTCTCGTCGAGGGCGAGTGTCAGCGTCTCGGACATCACCGAAAGGCGGACCTCGGAGACGCCGGGCAGCCGCTCGACCGCGCCGCGAATCTTCGCCGCGCAACTCGCGCAATCCATGCCGCCGACCTTCCAGGACAGCGTTTCCGTTTCGGTTTTCGCGGCAGTGGCCATGAGTCGTCTCCGCTTGACAGCGTTGCGAGACCACCTACCTACAACCTCTAGCCACTACAGCTTCAAGAGGAAAAATCATGCGGCCGGCAAAAGCTCTCGCAAAGTCCCTTGAGCGCGTGGTGCCGATCGGGACGCTGGCCGAGCGGACCGGGGTCAAGGTCGAGACCATCCGTTACTACGAGCAGGTCGGCCTGCTGCCGGAGCCGGAACGCTCCGAGGGCAATCAGCGCCGCTATGGCCGCGCCCATGTCGAGCGGCTCGCCTTCATCAAGCACGCGCGCGATCTCGGCTTCGCGGTCGAGAGCATCCGTACCTTGCTGCGGCTGTCGGACACCCCCGGCATGGCCTGCGACGAGGCGCATGCAATCGCCGCCAGCCATCTCGGCGAAGTGCGTGACAAGATCGCGCGTTTGCGCTCGCTCGAAGCCGAGCTCGCCCGAATCGCAACCGTCTGCTCGGGCGGCGTCGCCGCCTGCGACTGCGCCGTGATCGAGGCGCTCGCCGACCATAGCCACTGCGAGCATCACGGCCACTGAGACACTGACGCAAATTGACCCTGCCGGCAGCCATGCTATCGAAGCGGCAGGAGGATCGGTTTTGTCCGCAGGGCGCCATAATGCAGGGATGAGACGCTGGGTCGCGCTGGCCGCGGCCTATCTCGTCGTGCTGCAGGCGATCTTCGCGGGCCTTGCTTCCGGCGCCAATGCGGCGAGCTTCAGCCTCGACCGCTCGCTGGCGATGACGCTCTGCGCCGGCGGCGATGTGCCGGCAAGCCAGGGCGACGCCGCTGCGACGCATGAGCTGATGAGTTGTTGCATGCTCGGCTGCGCCTTCACCGGTGCTGGCGCGCCAGCCGCCCCGACCAACTCCTTGCCGGTCGTGCATCGCTCCGTCGATCTCGTCGCCTTCCAGCGCCGGCTCGACCTGCCGGCCGGTTTCGTCGCCGGGCGATCTCCAGCGAATCCGCGCGCGCCGCCCGCCAGCGTCTGAACAGGATAGGCCTGCGCGCTCTGCTCGCGTCGCCTGCCCCTTGCTGACGGCCGCCAGCAGCCCCTCCCAACTCCATTCATTCGCGACGGCCCGTTGCCGGATCGCGCGCGCTTCCCGAACCCCGGCCGCCACGAGCGGCTGCGCCGGCCGTGCTGGCGCCCTTTTGTTAGGACTCTCGACGATGAAATTCCGTTCAGTCGCCGCCCTCGTCGCGGCTTTCGCTGCCGGCCCGGCCTTCGCTCATGTCACGCTGGAGACCCAGCAGGCCCCGGTCGGCTCGACTTACAAGGCCGTGCTGCGCGTGCCGCATGGTTGCAAGGGCGCGGCCACGACCAAGGTCCGCGTCCGCATCCCCGAGGGGGTGATCGCGGTCAAGCCGATGCCCAAGCCCGGCTGGGCGCTGGAGACGACCAAGGGCAAGTACGAGAAGGCCTATGATTATTACGGCACGCCGACGGCCGAAGGCGTCACCGAAGTCAGCTGGAGCGGCGGCAAGCTGCTCGACGAGCACTATGACGAGTTCGTCCTGCGCGCCTATCTGACCGCCGATCTCAAGCCCGAGACCACGCTCTACGTGCCGGTCGTGCAGGAATGCGAGGGCGGCGCGACCGAGCGCTGGATCGAGATCCCGGCGGCCGGCAAGGCGGCGGACGACTACAAGTTCCCGGCCCCCGGCCTGAAGCTGACGCCGAAGAAGTGAGGCAGCGCGGCCGGGCTTCTGAGCCCGGTCGCCCGACCGCATGACCCGGCAGCTTCGCCTTATCCTCGTCCTGCTCGGCCTCGCCCTCGCCTCGCTCGCGACGGCGGGGCAGGCACTGGCGCATGCCGCCCTGACGAAGACCGTTCCGGCCGACGGCGCGGTCGTCGCCAGCGCACCCGGCGAATTCAGCCTGAGCTTCAGCGAACCCGTCTCGCCGCTGGTGCTAAACCTGATTGGCCCGGACGGGACGAGCCGCGCGCTGACGCGCTTTGCGCTCGCGGACCGGACGCTCACGATCATCGCACCGGCCGACCTTGCCCATGGCACGCATGTACTGAGCTGGCGCGTCGTCTCCGAGGACGGCCATCCGGTCGGCGGCTCGGTGCTGTTCTCGGTCGGGGCGCCGAGTGCTGCGCCTGCCATCACCGCCAACCAGACCGAGCCGGCGGTCCGCATCGCGCTCTGGCTCGGCAAGCTCGGGCTCTATCTCGGTCTCGCCTTGGGCATCGGCGGCGTCGCCTTCATGGTGTGGATCGCACCTATTCCCGCAACCGCGCGCCGGCCGATCGCGGGCTTCCTTGTGCTCGGGCTGCTGTCGCTGCCGGTCGCCTTCGCGGCGCAAGGGCTCGATGCGCTGGCACTGCCGCTTTCCGGCGCGTTGGGGCCTGCAGCCTGGCAGGCGGCGGCCGCGAGCAGCTTCGGCCGCACTGCGCTGGTGATCGGTCTCGCTTTGCTCGTCGCACTGATCGCGCTCCGCATGCCCGATCGGGGCGGACGCCTGCTCGCAATCCTCGGCTGGCTTGGCACCGGCGCGGCTCTCGCGGCGAGCGGCCATGCCAGTGCGGCCGAACCGCAGATGTTGACCCGCCCCGCCGTGTTCCTGCACGCGGTCGGCATGACCGGCTGGGCCGGCGCGCTTTTGCCTCTCGTCTTCGCTTTGCGACAGCCTGATGGGGCGCAGGTGCTGCGACGCTTCTCGCGCCGCATTCCCGTGCTGCTGGTCATCATCCTGATCAGCGGCCTTGCGCTCGCCATCATCCAGGTCGAGCGCCTGTCGGCGTTGCTCACCACGCCCTACGGTCTCGTGCTGACCGGCAAGCTCGTGCTGGTCGCGGTGCTGATCGGCCTCGGCGCCTTCAACCGCTATCGGCTGACGGACGCGATCATCTCCGGACACGCGAGTGCCCGCTCGCTGCTGACCCGGATCATCACGGCCGAGATCGCGGTCATCGTCGCCATCCTCGCGGTGGTCGCACTCTGGCGGTTCACGCCGCCGCCCCGCGCCCTCGCGGCTGCGGCGGCGCAGCCGGCCAGCCTCCATATCCATACCGACAAGGCGATGGCCGACATCGGCGTGACGCCCGGCCGCGCCGGCCCCGTGACGATCACCGTCTCGCTGCTCGACGGCGCGTTCGGCCCGCTCGCGGCCAAGGAATTGCGGCTTGCGCTGTCGCGGCCGGAAGCCGGGATCGAGCCGATCGAGCGGCAGGCCATGAAGCATGCGGACGGCAGCTGGCAGGTCGATCTCACAATTCCTGTCGCCGGCCGCTGGACCGTCGAGCTCGAAATCCTGGTCTCGGATTTCGAGATGACCCGTCTCAAGGACACGCTCGACATCCGCCCCTGAACCCGATCCAACTTTCCCAACAGAAGGAGTTTCCGATGATCTCTCGCCTCGCTTGCGCAGCCATTGCCATCCTGGCGCTCGGCAGCGCCGCCGTCGCCCAGGACTACAGCGCCGGCCCGCTCAAGATCGAGCAGCCCTGGACGCGCGCGACCCCGGCGGGTGCCAAGGTCGCCGGCGGCTATGTCGCTGTGACCAACACCGGAGCCGCGCCCGACCGCCTGCTCGGCGGCAGCAGCGAGATCGCCGGCAAGGTCGAGATCCACGAGATGGCGATGAACAACGGCGTGATGACCATGCGCGGCCTGCCGGATGGCGTCGAGCTCAAGCCAGGCGCCAAGCTCGAGCTCAAGCCCGGCAGCTATCACATCATGTTCATGGACCTGAAGCGCCAGCTCAAGGAAGGCGAAAAGATCAAGGGCACGCTGACCTTCGAGAAGGCCGGAGCCGTTCCGGTCGAGTTTTCCGTGCAGTCGGTCGGCGCCCGCGCCCCGGCAGACGCTCACAAGCACTGATCCTCACAAGAAGCTGCGAAATCATGGAGGCCGCCGGGTGCAAACCCGGCGGCCTTTTTCATGCGCTCTTGACGATCTCCGGCGCGAGAAGTACGGTCCATATTAGAAAACAGATGATCCATATAATGGATCGATTGGAGGAACGCAGTGCTGCAGGGCATGCTCCCGGTGTTGCCGACGCCATTCACGGAGGCTGGCGCTGTCGATCCCGAGGCGATGGCAGGGATCGTCGACTTCGCCCTCGCTTGCGGCGTCGATGGCGTGGTGTTCCCGGGTTTCGCCAGCGAGGTCGACGAGCTCACCGCGGCCGAGCGGGCGGCGCTGCTGAAGGTCGTGGTGGCCAAAGTCGGCGGACATGTGCCGATCGTCGCCGGCGCGAGCGCTCCGAGCGCCCTCGCGGCGATCTCACATTGCCGCGAAGCCCTCGCCAACGGCATCGGCCATGTGATGATCCAGGCGCCGAAGAGCGTCGGCACCACGACGGAAGCCGTCTCCGCCTTCTATGGCGAGATCGCAGCGGCCGTGCCCGGCATCGAGATCGTGCTGCAGAACGCGCCGGCGCCGCGCGGCTCCGACCTCAAGCCCGAAGCGATCCTGCAAATCGTCCGCGACAACCCGGCGATCACCTATATCAAGGAAGAGACGCTGCCGTCCGGCCTCGCCATCTCGGCTATAGGGGCCGGCAAGCCGGCCCATCTGAAGGGTGTGATCGGCGGCGGCGGGGCGCGCTACCTGATTGACGAATATAATCGCGGCGCCTGCGGCGCGATGCCGGCGGTCGAGCTCGCCGACATCCATGTCGCGATGGACCGGGCTTATCGCGCGGGCGATATCGCCCGCGCGCGCGAGCTTTATATGCGCGCGCTGCCGCTGCTGGTGATCCAGTTCAATTTCCGCATGGCTTTCACCAAGCATGTACTGACGCGGCGCGGCGTACTGACCAACCAGGTCGTGCGGGCGAAGGTGCCGCCGATGGATGCGCTCGATGTCGCCGAAATCGACGCCTGGCTGGAGGCGTGCACCGACCTCATGACGGTCGAGCCGCGCGAGCCCAAGCTCGGCGGAGGCGCGTGATGGCCGAGCGCGTCGCCCGCGTCGAGGTCTTCTCGATCACCATCCCGCGCGAGACGCCCTATCTCGGCGCCCTGCGCGAGGGCGAGCGCATCAACGAGCACGGCTACATCGTCCGCAAGGGCAATCGCACGGTCTATCCGACCGTCGACCGCACTGTGGTGGTCCGGGTCGAGACGGCCGGTGGCGCGGTCGGCTGGGGCGAGACCTACGGCATCGTCGCGCCCGGTGCGGCGATGGCGATCATCGACGATCTGCTCGGCCCCTTCGTCGTCGGCCGCGACCCGCGCGACGTCAGCGTCATCCATGACGACCTCTATGGCCTGATGCGGGTGCGCGGCTATACCGGCGGCTTCTATCTCGACGCGCTCGCCGCGATCGACATCGCGCTCTGGGACCTCTGCGGCAAGCTCTCGGACCTGCCGCTGGTCAAGCTGCTCGGCGGACAGAGGCATGAGCGTTTGCCGGCTTACATCTCCGGCCTGCCCAAGCCGACGCGGGCTGAGCGGGCCGAGTTTGCCGCCGAATGGCAGGCGAGGGGCTTCGACAGCTTCAAGTTCGCTGCCCCCGTCGCTGATGACGGCAATGTCGCGGAGATCGCGACGCTGCGCGAGCGGCTCGGCCCGCAAGCACGCATCGCCTGCGACATGCATTGGGTCCATACCGGCGAAGAGGCCGTCGCGGCGATCCGGGCAATGGAGCCGCACGACCTCTGGTTTGCCGAGGCGCCGGTGAAGCCGGAGGATCTCGACGGCCTGGCCCATGTCGCATCCAAGGTCTCGACGCCGGTCGCGGCCGGCGAGGAATGGCGCACGGTCTACGATCTCGTCCCGCGCGTCGGCCAGCGCGCCTGTGCGATCGTGCAGCCGGAGATGGGCCATAAGGGCATCACCGAGTTCATGCGCATCGGCCTCTATGCCCAGGCGCATCATCTTCGGGTGATCCCGCATGCCACGATCGGCATCGGCCTGTTCCTGGCGGCGAGCCTGCACGCGTCCTCGGCGCTCGCCGCGGTCGAGTGCCACGAATTCCAGCATTCGATCTTCGAGCCGAACCGGCGGCTGCTCCAGGGCGACATGGATTGCAGCGCCGGCTTCTACCGTTTGCCGAGCGGCCCCGGTCTCGGGGTCGAACCGTCGAAAGAAGCGCTCAAGCTGCTGAAGCGGCTGTAGCGACAACAACCAAGGGAGGAGGAGACCATGACGAGGACAAGGCTAGCATTCTCCGCGGCTGCGCTCGCGCTTGCCGCCGGCTTTCTCCCCGGCGCCGCCTGGGCGCAGGGCAAGGTGCTGAAGTTCGTCTCCTGGCAGAAGGACGAGCGCGGCGTCGGCGACTGGTGGGGCTCGGTGATCAAGGAGTTCGAGGCGACCCATCCCGGCGTCAAGATCGAATGGACCAAGGTCGAGCGCGGCGCCTATGCCGACACGATGACGACGCTGTTCGCCGGCGGCAAGCCGCCGGATATCGTCCACCTCGCCTCGTTCGAGTTCCAGAAATTCGCCGATAATGGCTGGCTGGAGCCGCTCGACGGGTACATCAAGGATACGAAGCTCGACCTCAAAGGCTGGGCCGGGCAGGACACCTGCAGCTGGAACAGGCAGACCGTCTGCACGATGATGCTCTATTTCGGCTACATCTTTGCCTACAACGAAGACCTGCTGAAGAAGGAAGGTCTTGCCGTCCCGAAGACCTATGCCGAGTTCCTCGCCGCGGCGCAGAAGCTGACCAAGGACGTCAATGGCGACGGCATCGTCGATCAGTTCGGCACCGGCCACGAGACCAAGGGCGGCGGCGGCCAGTATATGAGCGAGATGATGAACTACACGCTCGATGCCGGCGGGCGCTGGACCAATGATGCCGGCAAGGTGACGATCAACACGCCCGAGATGATCGAGGGCCTGTCGCGCTGGAAGACCATCGTCAAGACCAGCCTGACGCCGCGCGATTTGCCGGCCGGCGAGGTCCGCCAGATGTTCGCCGACGGCAAGATCGCCATGAAGATGGACGGGCCCTGGCTCTATCCGATCATCCAGAAGGGCAAGGCCAAGGACCAGATCAAGCTCGGCATGGTGCCGTTCAAGCCGCCGGTCGGCGGCTCCTCCAATGTGCTCGGCATCGCTGCGGACGCGCCCAAGGAGAACAAGAAGCTGGTCTGGGACTTCATCGCGCTCGCGACCTCGGACAAGTTCCAGTCGAGCTATGCGACGCTCGGCGCCTCGCCGCCGCCCAGCCCACGCGCCGATACCTCGGCCGCGACCAAGGACACGCCGCATTTCGACCTCCTGGTGCAGGCGACCAAGGCGGCGGCCGACGCCAAGGTCGACCGCATCCCGAAGGGGCTGGAGCTGCAGTTCAACGAGTTCGCCAAGATGGTCATGGAAGAATCCCAGCGCATGATCATCCAGGACCTCGACCCGAAGGTCGTCGCGGCGACGATGCAGGCCAAGGCCGAGGCGCTGCAGAAGCAGTAGCGCCCTTCCTTCTCCCCTTGCGGGAGAAGGTGGCTCGGCGAAGCCGAGACGGATGAGGGGTCGCGATTCGCTTGCCGGCTGGCGCACGATCGCCAACCGGAGCGGTCGAGCGACCCCTCACCCCAGCCCTCTCCCGCAAGGGGAGAGGGGGCCTGTCGCGGAACGCGCGCTCTAATCGGAAGCCCGACCCATGCCCCGATCAGCCTTCCTCGATCTCGCCCGCCCGAGCCGGCGGCATTGGCTCGGCTATCTCCTGCTTGCGCCGGCGGTGCTGCTGATCGCGCTGATCATCGTCTACCCGCTTTTCGTCTCGGTCGACCTCTCCTTCCAGAACGTCAATATCGCTCGGCTTGACCAGCCGCGCCGGCCGTTCACCACCGCCAATTACGAGCGGCTCTTCGCTTCCGAGGAGTTCTGGAACGCCTGCTGGGTGACGTTCAAGCTCGTCACCATCGTCTCCTTCTTCTGCTTCCTGCTCGGCCTCGGCACCGCGCTTTTGGTCAACAACCGCTTCAAGGGCCAGGCGCTGGCGCGGCTGCTCGTCGCCCTGCCCTGGGCGATCCCGGAAGTGATCGCGGTCGTGATCTTCGCCTGGCTGTTCGATTCCTCCTTCGGCCTGATGAACTGGCTCTTCATCAGGCTCGGCCTGGTCGACCAGACCATCAACTGGTTCTCCTCGCCCGACGCCGCCTTCGCCGTGGTCACGACGGTGATGGTCTGGAAGGGCTATCCTTTCGTCTCGATCATGATGCTGGCCGGTCTGCAGTCGATCCCCGAGGATTTCTACAACGCGGCCAAGGTCGATGGCGCCCGGGCCTGGCAGCGCCTCCTCTACATCACCATCCCCTCGCTGATGCCGGTGATCGGCGTCACGCTCGTGCTGGTGATGCTCTGGGTCTTCCGCGACTTCTCGATCATCTACGTGCTGACCGGCGGCGGCCCGCTGAAGGCGACGCAGAGCCTCTCGATCATGACCTACGAGCAGGCCTTCGGCTTCTTCAAGATGGGCTACGCCTCGGCCATCGGCGTCATCACCCTGATCGTCTGCGTGATCGCGAGCCGGCTGATGATCGCCCGCGCGCCCGACAATATTTGAGGAGGCGGCCGATGAAACGTAAGGCAACCCGGCACGCCCTGCTCTATGTCGGCGTCGCCCTGACCTGCGCCATCCTGGTCTTCCCGATCTACTGGCTCGTCGTCACGGCGCTCTCGGAGCCGAGCCAGCTGCGGCAATTGCCGCCGAGCTTCTGGCCGGACAAGCCGCGCTGGGGCGTGTTCGGCCAGATCATGGCCGAGCGGCCGATCCTGCTTTGGCTCGGCAATTCGGCCTTGGCGGCGATCGGGGCCGTCACGATCTCGATGGTCGTCTCGGTGCTCGCCGGCTACAGCCTGTCGCGCTTTCGGGTTCGCGGCGGCCAGTCGCTCGGGCTCTTCATCCTGACCGCCAAGATGCTGCCGGCGACGCTGCTGGTGATCCCGCTCTTCGGCATCTTCCGCAATCTCGAGCTGATCGGCAGCCTGTGGTCGATCATCCTCGCCCACGCCACGCTGATCATCCCGTTCACCACCTGGATGCTGAAGGGTTATTTCGACACGATCCCGCGCGAGCTCGAACAGGCGGCGATGGTCGATGGCTGCTCGCCGCTCGGCGCGCTGGTCCGGGTGATCCTGCCCGTCTCGGCGCCGGGGCTCGCGGCGACGGCGCTCTACGGCTTCGTCCTGTCCTGGTCGGACTATGCCTATGCCCGGACGTTCCTGACCAACGCCCAGGGCAACTGGACCGCCAATCTCGGCATCACCACGATGAAGGGCGAGTACATCTCGAACTGGAGCGACATCTCCGCCGCCTCCATCCTCGTCGCCCTGCCGATCCTCGCGATCTACCTCTTCCTCGAACGCTACCTCGTCGGCGGCCTGACGGCCGGGGCCGAGAAGTAAGAGAACCCGCATGGCTGGAATCCGCATCGACAGCGTCACCAAATCCTATGGCGCACTCACTGTCCTGAAGGCGTTCTCGCTCGACATCGCCGATGGCGAGTTCGTCGTCCTCGTCGGGCCATCCGGCTGCGGCAAGTCGACCATGCTGAAGATCCTGGCCGGGCTGGAGGAAGCCTCCTCCGGCACGATCGCGATCGGCGAACGGGATGTCACCGACCTTGCCCCGGGCGATCGCGACATCGCCATGGTCTTCCAGAACTACGCGCTCTACCCGCATCTCACGGTCGCCAGGAATATGGGCTTCGGCCTGAAGATGCGCGGCACCGATGCCGGCGAGATCGACCGGCGCGTCAATGACGCCGCAAAAATCCTCGGCATCGACCATCTGCTCGAGCGCCGGCCGCGGGCCTTGTCGGGCGGCCAGCGCCAGCGCGTCGCGCTGGGGCGGGCGATTGTGCGCGAGCCGCAGGCCTTCCTGATGGACGAGCCGCTCTCCAATCTCGATGCCAAGCTGCGCGTCCACACCCGCGCCGAGATCAGTGCCCTGCACAAGAGGCTGCGCGTCACCACGATCTACGTCACCCACGACCAGACCGAGGCGATGACGATGGCCGACCGCATCGTCATCATGAAGGACGGCGTGATCCAGCAGATCGCCTCACCCGATGCGATGTTCCGCGAACCGGCCAATCTCTTCGTCGCCGGTTTCATCGGCTCGCCCGGGATGAACTTTTTGAAGGCGAAGGCCGAGGCTGCGGGCGGCGGCGCAACGGCGAAGCTGTTCGGCCACGATGTGAGGCTGCCGATCGCTAATGGTGGCGCGCTCGCCGGCAGGGAGATCGTCGTCGGGCTCCGGCCCGAGCACATCGCCGCCGGCCCCGGGCAGGTCTCGTTCACCGTGAGCCCGCGGCTGATCGAGAGCCTCGGCAGCGAGCAATATGTCTATGTCGACCTCCCCGAGGAGCATCGCCGCGAGGCGAGCTCCGGCGGCGAGGATGAGTCACGACGGACCTCGCTGATTGCGCGCCTGATCAATCCCGAGCCGCGCCCGCCCGAGGCGACGCTGACGCTCTCCTTCGATCCGGCGCGGCTCCATGTCTTCGATGCCGCCAGCGGCGAGGCGATCCGATGAGCACGATCCTGATCACCGGCAGCGCCGGGCGCGTCGGATCGCGCGTGGCGCGGCAACTGCTCGACGCGGGTCACCGCGTCACCGGCTTCGACCTGCGCGCCAGCGGGATCGACCATCCGGCCTATCGCGAGGTGCTCGGCGGTTTCGACGATCGCGCCGCCGCGGCCGAAGCCGTGCAGGGCGCCGAGGCGATCCTGCATCTCGGCGCCTTCATGTCCTGGCTGCCGGCCGATCGCGAAAGGCTGTTCACCGCCAATGTCGAGGGCACGCGCGTGCTGCTGGAGGAGGCCGCGGCGGTGAAGCCGAAACGCCTCGTCTTCGCCTCCTCGGGCGAGGTCTATCCCGAGAACGTGCCGGATTACCAACCGATCGACGAGGACCACCCGCTGAAGCCGCGCTCGCCCTACGGTTTGAGCAAGCTGCTCGGCGAAGAGATCGTGCGCTTCTTCGAGCGGACCAGCGGCACTCCAGCGACCATCCTGCGCTTCTCACATACGCAGGATGCGAGCGAACTGCTCGACCCCGGCAGCTTCTTCTCCGGCCCGCGCTTCTTCCTGCAGCCGAAGATCAGGCAGCAGGAGGGCTTCGGCAACGCCGCCGCCGTCGCGGCGCTGCGCGCCATCGACGACGGGCGCGAGGCCTTGGTGCTGTCGCGCAACGAGGCCGGCCGGCCCTTCCGCATGCACATCACCGATACCCGCGACATGGTCGCAGGCATCCTGCTGGCGCTGTCGGACGAACGCGCCGCGGGACGCACCTATAATCTCGGCGCGACCGCGCCGGTCGACTTCGCCTTGGCGCTGCCGCTGATGGCGCAGTTGACGGGACTGCCGTTGAAGACCATCGACCTGCCGGGCGCCGGCGTCTTCTATGAGACGTCGAACGCCAGGATCCGGACCGAACTGGGATACGAGCCGCAATGGACCTTCGAGCGCATGATCGGCGAGGCGGCGCAGGCGCGGGTGAAGCGCGCGTCCTGACGCCGGACGAGCGCGACGTCCCGACCGGCGCAGCCGCCCTCGCCAAGGGCCTCTACCTCCTCGACGTGATCGGCGAGGCCTCGGCACCGCCGCGCTTCCGCGACTTGCAGGCCGCGACCGGCCTACCCAAGGGCACGCTGGCGCGGATGCTCAACACGCTGCTGACCTTCCGCCTGATCCGGCACGAGGAGAGCGACAACACCTATCGGCTCGGCCACCGCCTGTTCGAGCTCGCCCACCGCGTCTGGGAATCCTTCGACCTGCGCGGAGCCGGTGCACCGGCGCTCGACCGGCTCGCCGAGGAGACACGCGAGACCGCCGCGCTCTGCGCCATCGACAATGGCGAGGTGCTTTATATAGACCAGCGCAGCCGCGGCGGCCCCTATGGCTTCCGCATCGAGATCGGCCGGCGCGCCCCGCTGCATTGCACTGCCGGCGGCAAGGCCTTGCTCGCCTTCGTCCAGCCGCATGAGCAGCGTGCCCTCGTCGACCGGCTCAAGCTCGAACGCTTCACCGAGACGACGATCACCGAAGAGGAAGCGCTCGCCGCCGACCTCGCTCTGACCCGGGCGCGCGGCTATGCCGTCTCGCAGGAAGAGCACGTTGCGGGGGTCGCCTCGGTCGCGGCGCCGATCTTCGACCATACCGGCCGCGCCGTCGCGGCGATCGGCGTGTTCGGCCCGTCCTCGCGGCTGACGCGCGAGCGGCTGCACACCACCGGCCGCGACCTGATGGCGGCAGCCCGGCAGATCTCCGGCAATGTCGGCGCGACGCAGATGAACATTTCCCCGGCGCCGCGCTCGGCGCGGCCGGTCGATCCAGACGTGCAATGCGTGCTGCCCTGGGGCGCGCATCTCGCCGAAGGACCGTATTGGTCGGCCGGCGAACAGCGGCTCTACTGGGTCGACATCCTCGCGCCCTCCGTCAACCGCTTCGATCCGGCGACAGGCAATAACGAGGAAGTCACGCTGCCACGCCTGGTCAGCGCCGTGCTCGGCCGCCGCGGTGGCGGGCTGGTGGTGCTGACGCAGGAGGGGCTGGAGGCCTTCGACTTCGCCAGTGGACGGCTGACGCCACTCGCCGACCCCGAGGCCGATATCCCCGACAACCGCTTCAACGATGGCAAATGCGACCGGCAAGGCCGGCTCTGGGCCGGGACGATGCGGCTCGACGCCAGCCGCGCTTCGGGCTCCCTGTATGCGATCGCGCCCGATCTTTCCTGGCAGCGACAGGAGAGCGGGCTCACCGTCGCCAACGGGCTCGACTGGAGCCCGGACGGGCAGACGTTTTACTTCGTCGATTCCGCCCATAGCCGGATCTATGCCTACGCATCCGACGCCACGGCCGGGACGCTCGCCGATCGCCGCGTCTTCGCCGAGGTCGCCGGCCGGCCGGACGGGCTGGCGGTCGATGCCGAGGGCTTCGTCTGGTGCGCGATCTGGGATGGTTGGTGCCTGCACCGCTATGCGCCGGACGGTCGGCTGGATCGCGAGGTCTGGCTGCCGGTGCCGCGCCCGAGCAGCCTCGCCTTTGGCGGGCCGGACCTGAAGACGCTGTTCATCACCACGGCGCGCATCCGCCTGCCCTCGCGGGTGCTCGCCGAGGCGCCGTTCTCGGGCGGGCTCTTCACCTTGCCGGTCGATGTACCCGGCCTGCCGGCGGCGGAGTTCGGCGGGTGAGGGTCGAGGCCAGCTATCCCGATCTCGCCAGCAAGGCGGCGCTGGTCACAGGCGGCGCCGACGGCATCGGCCGTGCCATCGTCGAGGCGCTGGCGCGGCAGGGCAGCAAGGTCGCCTTCCTCGATATCGACGCCGAGCGCGGCGAGCGCCTGGCGGCCGAGCTCGCGGCTGCCGGCGGCACGGTCTCGTTCCATCAGGTCGACCTGCGCGACATCCCGGCGACGCAAGCGACGATCACGGCGGCCCGCGCCCTGCACGGCCCCTTCGCCATCGGCATCAACAACGCCGGTCATGACGAGCGGCATGATTTCGACGCCGTGACCGAAGCCTATTGGGATGACCGCCTCGCCGTGAACCTGCGGCCGATGATGTTCGTCGCCCAGGCGCTGACGCCGGACATGCGCGGCCTCGGCGGCGGCGCGCTGGTCAATCTGTCCTCGACCTCGTGGATGAAAGGCTCGCCGCACATGATCGCCTATACCACGGCGAAATCGGCGGTGATCGGCTTCACCCGCTCGCTGGCACGGGCGCTCGGGCCGGATGGCATCCGGGTCAATTGCGTCACGCCCGGCTGGGTGATGACGGAGCGCCAGCGGACGCAGTGGTGGACGCCGGAGAAGGGCGCGGCCAACCAGGCCGCCCAGGCGCTGAAGGGCGAGATCCTGCCGGAGGACGTCGCCCAGATGGTGCTCTTCCTCTGCTCGGACGTCTCGCGCATGTGCGCCGGCCAGAACTTCATCGTCGATGCCGGCACGGTCTAGCGCAATGAGCCCGCTCGACGGCCTGCGCGCCATGCTCGCCCCCGCCGCCATCATCACCGATCCGGAGGCCATGGCGCCGCGTCTCAGTGACTGGCGCGGCAAGCATCACGGCAAGGCGCTCGCATTGCTTCGCCCGCGCAGCCTCGAAGAGGTTTCGACCATCCTGCGCTGGGCGAGCGCGACGCGCACGCCGGTCGTGCCGCAAGGCGGCAATACCGGCTTGTCGGGCGGGGCGACGCCGGACGGCTCCGGCGAAGCCGTCGTGCTCTCGCTGGCGCGCCTCAACCGGATCAGGGCGATCGATACGAAGGGCGACACGCTGACCGCCGAGGCCGGCTGTATCCTTGCCGACGTCCAGCAGGCGGCCGCTGAGAAAGATCGTCTCTTTCCGCTCAGCATCGGCAGCGAAGGCTCCTGCCAGATCGGCGGCGTGGTCGCGACCAATGCCGGCGGCATCAACGTCATCCGCTACGGCACGGTGCGCGATCTCGTGCTCGGGCTCGAATACGTCCGGGCCGATGGCGCCGTGCTCCATGGCCTGAAGCCGCTGCGCAAGGACAATGCCGGCTATGCGCTGAAGGAGCTGGTGATCGGCTCGGAAGGCACGCTCGCGATCGTGACCGCGGCGACCTTCAGGCTGTTTCCCAAACCGCGGGTGGGTGCGACGGCGCTATGCGGCCTCGACAGCCCGGCGGACGCATTGCGGCTGCTTGCCCTGCTGCGGCAGACAGCCGGCGAGCGCATCTCCAGCTTCGAACTGATGTGCGACGGCGAGATGGGGCTCACCCTCGATCTCGTGCCCGGCACGTCCCTGCCGCTCGAACGGCGCCATCGCTGGTACGTCTTCATCGAGCTCGCCGACGGCGATCCGAACGGCCGTGTCAGCGAGCTGCTGACGGAGACTCTCGCCGCCGCGCTGGACCATGGGACGCTTCAGGATGCGGCCATCGCGCAGAGCGAGGCGCAGACCAAGGCGATCTGGCATCTGCGCTTCGCCGTAGCGGAAGCGAACCGCCGTGCCGGCGTGAGCGTCTCGCACGACACCAGCGTCGCGGTCGCCGATGTGCCGACCTTCATCGCGGGGATCGAGGCGATGGCCGTCGAACGCTTCCCGGAAGCAATACCGCTCTTCGTCGGTCATGTCGGCGACGGCAATATCCACGTCATCCTGCTGTTTCCACGGGAGAAGCCGGCCAAGCGGGCTCTCGACCTTGGTCGCGCCGTCAACGAGCAGGTCTTCGCGACCGTCAGCGATTTCGGCGGCAGCATCACCGCCGAGCACGGCATCGGCCGCAGCCTGACCGGTGCATTGACGCTGCATGCCCAGCCTGAGTCCCTCGCGCTGATGCGCGCGATCAAGCAGGCGTTCGATCCGCTCGGCATCCTCAATCCCGGTGTGGTCCTCGCGCAAAGGTGAAGCTTCCCGCGATCGAGCGAAGCTCCCGAAATACTTGAACTGTTCGCGACCGAAAGCAGCGAACGCGTTACTTTAGAATACGTATAAACTATTGTATTTGCTAACCAATTCGGTCTGGTTTAACTGCTGGGACAGATCGCGAAGGCTGTGTCCGTCATAGGTGCCGCCCCGTGATCATGCGGAGCCGCTTCGACGAACGTGGCTCTGCTCGGAAAGCGCTCCCGTCAAGGAGGAGCGCCGCAAGACCACGGACCTTAATTCGATGCAGCGTTTGATCGGCACAGTCCTGCTCGCGACGGCTATCGTCGCCACGCCCGTAGCGGGCTTCGTCGCCCTCGCCCAGACCGCCCCGGCCGAGACGGCGCCGGCGCAGCAGCAGCAGATGAGCCCCTCAGGCGCGCATGGCGGAGCGGTTCCGGCGCCAGCAACCTCCAATCCTGCACCAGCCGCGACCGCTCCTGTTGCTCAGGCCGCGCCTGCTTCTCCGAGCACCGCTACGCCGACGCCTGCGGCCCCGACACCGGCCGCCCCGGTTCCTTCGCCCGGAGCCGCGCAGACGGCCGTGCCCGCGACCGTTCCGGCTACCTCCCCGGCCGCCCCGCCTGTCGCCGGGCAAGCCACCCTGCCGCACGACCTGTCGCCCTGGGGCATGTTCATGGCGGCCGACATCGTCGTGAAGGCGGTGATGCTCGGCCTCGCCTTCGCCTCGCTAGTGACCTGGACGATCTGGCTCGCCAAGGCGCTCGAGCTCGCCGCCGCCAAGGCGCGAGCCGGCCGAGCCGTGCGGCGCCTAGAGGAAGCCATCAGCCTGGACGAGGCCGCACGCGCGATCGCCGGCCGCAAGGGCCAGGCGCGCGGCACCGTGGCCGAACTGGTCGGCGCCGCCCAGAGCGAGCGCCAGCGTTCCGACGATCTCGGCGAGGACGGCATCAAGGAGCGCGCCGCGATCGCCTTGTCGCGGATCGAGGCCAGGGCCGGCCGCAACATGGCGCGCGGCACCGGCCTGCTCGCCACCATCGGCTCGACCGCCCCCTTCGTCGGCCTGTTCGGCACGGTCTGGGGCATCATGAACTCGTTCATCGGCATCAGCCAGTCGAAGACGACCAACCTCGCCGTCGTCGCGCCAGGCATCGCCGAGGCGCTGCTGGCGACCGCGATCGGCCTCGTCGCGGCGATCCCGGCCGTGATCATCTACAATGTCTTCGCCCGCGCCATCGCCGGCTACCGCGCCACGCTCTCGGACGCCTCAGGCGAGGTCTTGCGCCATCTCTCGCGCGACCTCGAACGGGCTCGCCGCCAGGCGGCCCAGCAAGTCCGCGCCAACCTGCATGCGGTACCCGCCCAGCCGGCTGCGATGCCGCGCGTCCCGGCGGAGTGAGCCATGGCGGTTTCGCTCAAGGAGCCTCAGGACGGTGATCTCGGCGAGGTCAGCGAGATCAACGTCACGCCGTTCATCGACGTGATCCTGGTCCTGCTGATCATCTTCATGGTCGCCGCGCCGCTCTCCACGGTCGACGTCGCCGTCGACCTGCCGGTGTCGAACGCGCAGACACAGCCGCGGCCCGACAAGCCGGTCTTCCTGACCGTCAAGCAGGACCTTTCGCTCGCCCTCGGCAACGACACCGTGCCCCGCGAGCAATTGCAGGCCACGCTCGACCAGCAGACCAATCATGATCGCGAACAGCGCATCTTCCTGCGCGCCGACGGGGCGGTGGCCTATCGCGAGCTGATGGAGGTGATGAACAAGCTGCGCCAGGCCGGCTATCTCAAGATCGCTCTGGTCGGCATCGAGGATACCGGCCAAAGCGCGGCACAGGGAGCAGGCAAACCGTGATCGCGACCGCGCCCGACCGTCGCTGGCTCGCCGCGCTGCGCTGGGGTGCAGCGGCACTGACCGTCGCGTCCCTCCATGGCGGACTTGCCTGGATCGGCGTGCACTGGCGCCCGACGGAAGCCGCAGCCGGCGCGCCGGAGCCGGCAGTGATGATCGAGCTCGCCGCACTCTCGGTCGCGCCCGAGGCGCCGCCGGAGGAGCTGCCGGTCGCGCAGGAGCGAGCCGCACCGGAACCGCCGCCGCCCGAGCCGGTCAAGGAAGAGCCTCCTCTGCCGGAGCCCGAGCCGGAACCGCTTCCCGAGCCGACGCCGGTCGAGCAACCGGAGATCAAGCTGCCCGAGCTACCGCAGATCCCGAAGCTCGACGCCGTGCTGCTGCCGCCTCCACCCGAGCCGAAGCCGGTGGAGAAGAAGCCGGAACCGAAGCCCAAGGTCGTCGAGAAGCCTAAGCCCAAGCCGAAGCCCAAGGTCGTCGAGCGCAAGCCGGTCGAGCAGCGGGCCAAGCAGGCCGTGGCGCCGAAGCCGTCCGAGCAGCGCGCCGCGGCCCCGACCACCGCGGCGCAGGGCACAGCCAGCCAGCCGACGGTCTCGACCGCCTCCTGGCGCGGCTCGCTGATCGCCCATCTCAACCGCTACAAGCGCTTCCCGTCCGGCGCGAACCCGGGCACGGTCCAGGTCGCCTTCGCGATCGACCGCAGCGGCAATGTGCTGTCCTCGCGCGTCGTCGGCTCATCCGGCGATTCCGCGCTCGATGCCGAGGCCGCGGCGATGATCCGCCGCGCCAGCCCGGTCCCGGCCCCGCCGGCGGGTGTCGGTGGTGGCGGTGCGATCTCGCTCTCGGTGCCGATTCGCTTCAGCCGGTAAGGCTCAGCGCGGGGCGCCGGGATTCTGGAGTGGCGTGGTCACGGTGTCGCCGACCGCCGCGCCAGTGTCGTGAATGTTGTTGCCGAGGTGCTCGACCCGGTCGCCCAGATGACGGCGGGCGCTGGGATCGACCACTGCGATCGGGGCCGTGACGACGATGCCGGCGGCAGTGCCGACCGCGGCTGCGGCGCTGCCGGTCACCTCGATCAAACGCTCGCCCAGGCCGACGCGGGAATCGGTGATCGGCTGGCCGTCGACGAGGCGCGTGCCGATCAGTTTCACCACCTCCGGGCTCTCGGCGAACTTGCCGTGGTTGAGCTTGTCGCCGGTGCGCAGCTTGGTCAGATTCAGGACAACGATCTTGTCCTTCTCGAACTCGCTCTTATAGGGCTCGACATCGGGATCGACCGCGCCGAGGCGGTCCTTGTTGCCCCAGACCCGGCGCGAGACGGCAAGCGCACGATCGTCCTGAGAGACGAACAAGGTGAAGTTCGGCCGCCGCCCCGTCATCTCCGCGATCTGGGTGCGGAAGACATCGGCATCGACGTCAGGCGAGGCGAGCATGACATTGGCGATCTTCGGCGGGATGCCGCGATTGCGCACCGCCATCTGGGTCAACGACTCGAGCGCGACCCAGTTGCCCATCGAGTGGGCGAGCAGCGAGACCTCGCCGACAGCCGGGTCGCGCGCCAGCGCCTGCAGCAGGTTCTCGAGCGCATTGCGCGAATAGGTCGCGCTCTCGCGATCATAGCCATAGGCGAACAGCGAGCCACGCGACGGCCAGGTGAACAGCACCGGCACGACATTCGCGTCGGAATCGTGGACGATCTGGGCGAAGCGATAGACCGCGTCTTCGAAGCGATTGTTGAAGCCGTGGACGAAGACCATGACGCGGCGCTTCGGCACCCGGGCAACGCGCTCGTGCAGGCGCGCCAGCCCGGTCTTGGCATCGAGCTTGTCAACCCTGAGCGTCACGAAATCGGTCTCGGGATTGCCGGGAAGCCGGCTCGGCCACTGCACCTCGCCGGCCTTGCGGCGGCTGTCTGGCGGGAGCGAGATCACCATCTCGGCAAAGGACGGCTTGCCGCGCTCGCCGGAGTAGAGCACGCCGGCATCCGGATCGGCCGCGCGCGTCGTCGCCACCAGCATGGTGACCTTGCTGGTGCCCGGCACGGTCGAGACGACCGGCTTCAACACGCCCTGCACGTCACCGGCACAGCCGGCGACGAACATCGCCGCAAACGCGACCGCGAGGGCGCGTCGGGCAGCCGGCATCGGCAAATCTCTGCGGCGGATCGGCATCACGGTCTACCCAGCTGCGGCACGGCGCCCAGACCATGCTGGCGCGCCGCCCGCCGCGTCAAGGACGCCGAAGCCACAGTCGCGATCAGACCATGTACTGACCGCCATTGACCTCGATGGTTTGGCCGGTGATGTAACCGCTCATCGCCGGGCTGGCGAGGAAGAGGAAGACGCCGATATTGTCCTGCGGCGTGCCGACGCGCTCCATCGGCACGGTCTTGCGCATCGCCTCGATCTGCTCGGCCGTCGAATAGCGCTCATGGAACGGCGTCATGATCACGCCGGGCGAGACGCCGTTGACGCGGATGCCGAAGGGCACGAACTCCTTGGCCATGCCGCGGGTCAGGTTGAGCACGAAGGCTTTCGAGCTGGCATAGAGCGAGGAGCCGGGGCCGCCGCCATTGCGCGCCGCGATCGAGCTCAGATTGATCACGCTCGCCTTGTCGCCGGACTTCTTCAGGTAAGGCAGCGCCGCTTTGCTCGCCATCACCACCGAGCGGACATTGAGATCGACGACGCTATCGAAGAACTCGTCCTCGATCTCGGCGATCGGCGTGCGCTTCACCAGCGCGCCGGCATTGTTGACGAGCACGTCGAGCCCGCCAAGCTTGTCGGCGGCCTTGTTGACGAGATCGACCGCTTGCCTGCTGTCGGCGACGTCGGCCTGCAGCACATGCGCCTCGCCGCCCGCCGCCTTGATCTCGGCAGCGACGGCGTTGGCCTCCGCCTCGCTCGACTTGTAGTGCACCACGACGCGCATGCCGTTCGCCGCATAGGCCTTGGCGACGGCGGCGCCGATGCCGGTGCTGGAGCCGGTGACGAGGGCGCGCAGCCCTTTGAGATCGTCGAGCATCATTCCTCCCTTGGGATGCAGGATTAAATCGTTTCAGGAGCGATCTTGCGCGACGCAGGGCCGAACCGCCAGCGCCGCTTGGGCAACCCCGCCATTCGCGCAGAGGCGCTCAAAGGAACTTGGTCATCGCCTTGAACTCGGCGAGCAGCCCGCGCGCCTCATCCGGCAGGCTGCCGGCAGCCTCCTCCAGGCAATGGCCGATATGCTCCTGGATCAGGATCTTGCGGGCATTGGCGATCGCGCCTTCGACGGCCTGCAATTGCTGGGCGATCTCAAGGCAGGAGCGGACATTGGCGACCATCTCGATGGTCGAGCGCAGATGCCCCTCGGCCCGCTTCAGCCGCGTGATGATCTCCGGGTGCCGGTGATGGTGGATCCTGGCGTGCTCTTCGTCCTGCATTGCTGGTCCTGCACCTTGATCGTATCCTCCCGGGGAGGTTATAGAGCGACTTATCCGCGGACAAGCGGACCCCGATCAGGCAGGCGCCGGCGCAAGACCGGGCGCATCCCGGACGATCGGGCGGGCGAGGACGAAACGGGCGCCCCCGACCAGTTCCGGCAAGACCGGACGGCACGGCAGCCCCCGATCCGTTCCGGATCCGGAGCACCATGTCGTGCCGACCTTCACCGAATTACTGGCGCAGGGCGCCGGCCATGCCTGGCTGTTCATTCCGAGCACGATCCTGCTCGGCGCCCTGCATGGGCTCGAACCCGGCCATTCCAAGACGATGATGGCGGCCTTCATCGTCGCCATCCGCGGCTCCGTGCTGCAGGCATTGCTGCTCGGCCTCGCCGCGACGCTCTCGCACACCCTGGTCGTCTGGGGCGTGGTCCTCGGCGGCCTCTATCTGACGCGCGATTTCAACGCCGAGGCGACCGAGCCCTGGTTCCAGCTCGCCTCGGGCGTCCTGATCATCGCGATCGCGCTCTGGATGCTGTGGCGGAGCTGGCGCGAGCAGCGCGCGCTGCAGCCACGCCACCACGGACACAGTCACGGCCACTCCGATGGTCATGGTCATAGTCACGGGCATTCCCGTGGCCATTCGCACGGACGCAGCCACGACAAGACCGCCGACTGTGAGCCGATGGACGCGCATCAGCGCGCCCATGCCGAGGATATCCGCAAGCGCTTCACAGACCGACCGGTCACGACCTGGCAGATCGTGCTGTTCGGCTTGACCGGCGGGCTGATCCCCTGCCCCGCCGCGATCACCGTACTGCTGATCTGCATGCAGCTTCGCGAGATCGCGCTCGGCGCCGTACTGGTACTGTGCTTTTCGATCGGCCTGGCGATCACGCTGGTCACGGTCGGCGTCGCCGCCTCGCTCAGCCTGCGCGCCGTCGAAAAGCGCTCCAGCTGGCTGTCGACCGTCGCAGCGCGGGCGCCGTATTTTTCCGGTGTGCTGATCGTGCTGGTCGGGCTCTACACGGTCTGGCACGGCTGGAGCGGCCTGCAGGCACAAGCTCCCCGCGCCTCCGCGATGCTGGTCAGCCCATCGCCTGGTTGACGAGGGCGAACCGATGCGCCGGGCCGGGAGCGACCGGCGCGGCGCCGCGCTCCATCACCACGCCGGAGGCGACGAGCGGCAAGCCGCATTCGCCGAGCCAGGCACCGAGGCCGGTGCGAGCCGGCACATCGATCCGGACGAAGTCGCCGCGGCGGGCGGCGAGCAATGCGGCGATCAGATTGCAGGCGGCGGCATCGTCGATCGCCGCGACCGGGCCGATCAGCCAGCCCTGGCCATGCCGGCGCAGGAAACCGAAGCCGGCGGGCGCGCCGTTGCGCTCGATCAGGATCGCATGGCCGCGCGCCAGCAGGGCTTCGAGGACGGCGGTGCGTGGCAGCCCCGTCGCCTCGCCGTCGAGCTGCGCCAGCAGCGGCAGGTCGGAGGCGGCTGCCGGACGCATGACCTCGTTCGCGGCAAGGACAGGCGCAGCCAGCTCCGGCCAATCGCCCTGGTGCTGGCGGACCTCGTCGATGGCGATGAAGCCATAGCGGGCATAGAGCGGCTCGCCCTGCGGCGTGGCGATAAGTCCGAGCGTTCGGCCTTCCGTCGCCGCGATCAATCGCTCGGTCAGCAGCTTGCCGATACCCTGGCCTTGCCGGTCCGGGGCGACGATGATCGTGCCGAGCGTGGCATGGGTGGCGCCAAAGCCCCAGCAGAGCCCGACACCGACGACCTCGTCTTCCATCGACAAGGTGAAGCCCTGCCCCAGCGACAGCGCGAACTCCCAGTCCTCGTGACGATGCGGCCAGCCGACCGCAGCCGACAGCCTCCGGCAGGCGTCGGCATCTGCAAGGCTGGCCGGGCGGAGCGTCAGCTGGAGCGACTGCATCGGCCAACCCTCAGCGACAGAACCCGGCACAGCCGGACTGCCAGAACGGCGCCTGCCCATCGAGAGATGGCACCGACGGACGCGGCTTGGCACCCGGCAGATCCGACGGCACCGGCACGACCAACTCCCACCAGCGATGGGCGCATTGCGAGCGGAAGGCCATCTGATCGCTGATCGAGGTATTCTCGCGGGCAAGGACCGCATCGAGCGCATCGCAGGCCCGGCGCAGCGCGGCATCGTTCGCGTCAGCGGGCTCATTGGCGTAATCGTGGAAGGCGGCGGTGAAGGCCTCCATCTCTCGGGCGATGTGCGGCCAGTCCTGGCGGCCGAGATTCCAGGCGTACATCCATTCGCGCACCACCGTCTCGATCGCCTCGGCCTTGGGCTTGCCGGCGACCTTGCGGGCGGTGGTCAGCATATGACGCATCAATTCGGCGCGGGCGTGGAGCTGGCGGGCGGCGAGCGCAGCCGTCTGCATCGCCAGAATCGCGCGCTCGGCCTCGAGCTGCAGCTCCTCGACGAAATGGGCCATATCCTTCTCCGCTTAAGGCAACGTCGCGAGCCGGTCGAACAGGCGCTGGAACAGCGCCTCCGCCTCGACGCTCGCGACAACATGGGCATTGGCCGGCCGCTTCAGCCGGCCGTTCCAGTCGATGGTGGTGCGCCCCCTCAAAGGACCGTCCCCGGTCTCGACCTCGACACAACAGTCGCGACCCGAGAAGAGTTCCGGCCAGAGCAGGAAGGCGATCACGCAGGGGTCATGCATCGGATGGCCGGCAGTGCCGAGGCCACCGGGTCGCGGACGGGTCAGCATGCCGTGCACCGCCCTGCCGGCCGAGTTGCCGAACGAGAGCAGGCGCGCGACCTGTTCATGCGAGGCAATTGCCTGATGGGTGACGCCGAGCCCGAACATCACGATCGGCCGGCCGCAGCCAAAGACGATCGCGGCGGCATGCGGATCGACATGGACGTTGAACTCGGCCGCCGGGGTGATGTTGCCGAGCGCGAGCGCCCCGCCCATCAGCACGATGCGCCTGACCTTGGGCAGCGCGTCCGGCGCCAGTCGAAAGGCCAATGCAAGATTGGTCAGCGGCCCGAGCGGGCAGAGCGTGACGCTATCGTCCGGGGCGGCGCACAAGATGGCGATCAGCGCCTCGACGGCATGGCCGGGGCTGGCGGCACCGCGCGGCGGCGGCAGATCGGCGCCGGCGAGGCCGTCAGGACCGCAGACGAATTCGGCGGTCGAGAGCGGGAAGATCAATGGCCGGTCGGCGCCGGCATGGACCGGCACGTCCTCGCGGCCGGCGAGCTCGCGGATGCGCAGCGCGTTCGCCGTCGTCAGCGCCAGCGGGACATTGCCGGCGACGGTGGTGATCGCCTTGAGATCGAGCTCCGGGCTGGCGAAGGCGAGCAGCAAAGCGACGGCATCGTCCTGGCCGGGGTCGGTGTCGATGACGATCACTTCGCGCGCCATGTCAGCCTCGGCTCATTGCTTCCCCACAGCCCTCATCCTGAGGAGGCCGTGTCAGCGGCCGTCTCGAAGGATGCTCCAGGAGACTCCGGAGCCAGCTGGAGCATCCTTCGAGACGCGATCTGCGATCGCTCCTCAGGATGAGGGCTGTGATGGGGATCCTGGTCATCTCAGGCCGCCCTGGCGTTGCCCGCCATGATCATATGGCTGAGATCGTCCGCGGTGAGGTCACCGAGCGGCCGGTCGACGTACTTGCGGCCGGCGCCCATGATCACCACCCGGTCGGCGAGCGCAACGACGTCGCGCATATTGTGGCTGATCAGCAGCACCGTCCGGCCATCGGCCTTGAGCTTGCGGATCAGGTCGAGGACGAGGGCGGTCTCCTTGACGCCGAGCGCCGCCGTCGGCTCGTCCATGATGATGATCTCGGCCTTCCAGCGCAGCGCGCGCGAGATCGCGACCGCCTGGCGCTGGCCACCGGAGAGCCGCTCGACCGGGCGGTCCATGTCCTCGACCGTGACCGAGAGCTGCTTGAGGAAGCCGCGAGCCTCCTGCGCCATCCTCTTCTTGTCGAGCACGCGTAGGAAGGGCAGCAACAGAGGGCGCGTCAGCTCCGAGCCCATGAAGACGTTCTGGGCGATCGAGAGCCGCGGCGCGAGCGCAAGGTCCTGGTAGATCGTAGCGACGCCATGGCTCAATGCGTCATGCGGCGAGGCGAAGACGACGGTCTTCCCACGCATGCTCAAAGTCCCGGATGTTGCTTCCTCGGCGCCGGAAATCACCTTGATCAGGCTCGACTTGCCGGCGCCGTTGTCGCCGCAGATGGCGACGACCTCGCCGGAATAAATGTCGAGATCGACCTCGCGCACCGCCACGACCGGGCCGTATGCCTTGCCGATGCCGCGGAGCGACAGGAGGGGCGTGGCGGTCACCGAACTCACTTCAGGAACTGCTGAACGTTGTTCTTGTCGACCAGCACGGCGTCGGTGAAGAGATAGGGGCCGGCGGCGACGGTCTCCTTCGGCTTCTTGTCGACGACGATGGTCTGGATCGCGTCGACCGCCTGCTTGCCCATCTCCTCGAACGGGATCGAGACGGTCGCCATGAAGGTCGAGGCCGGGTCGGCAATGCGGGCATAGGTCTCCTTGCCGCCATCGACCGAGACCAGCGGGATCTGGCCCTTCTTCACGCCTTGAGCCTGCAGGAGGTCGTCGATGATGTAGGCCTGGCCGTCGAACGAGGCCCAGATGCCGTTGATCTTGCCCTGGTTCTGCAGCAGCAGCGCCTGCATGCCGGCGCGGACGTCGTCGCGCCAGCTCTGGGTGCGGGCCATCGAGAACTTGCCGAGCTCCTTCACCGCCTGGTTCTCGGAGAGCACGTTGTCGAGCAGCTTGCCGCGGATGCGCGAGGCGACGTTGAGATCGAAGCGGGCGGTGACGATGTTGCCCTGATAGCCGAGCTGGCCGAGCAGATAGAGCGCGGCTTCCGCACCGACCTTGTACTCGTTGGTCTGGATATCGAAGAGCGCGTGCGGGCTCGAACCCGACTGCACCGTGATGACCGGGATCTTGGCGTCCTTGGCCGCCTTGAACTGGGCGTCGGCCTCGACCGGCTTGCCCATGGCGATGATGATCGCGTCGACCTTCTTGGCGATCAGCGCATCGAACTGCTCGGCATGCTTGGGCAGCGCGCCTTCCGAGTTCAGCAGCGTGACGTTCCAGCCCTTGGCCTTGGCCGCGGCGGCGGCGGCGTTGGCGACGCGAGCATGCGTCTCCGACGAGAACTGGAAGCCGATGACGCCGAGCTCGAAAGCCCCTGCGCCCTGAGCCATCCCGACGACGGCGGCAGCCGCCAGCACGAGCGATTTGAGTGTTTTCATGGTGTCTCCCCTCTCATTTTCTTTCAGCCCTCATCCTGAGGAGCGATCGCAGATCGCGTCTCGAAGGATGCTCCAATTGGTTCCGGAGCCTCCTGGATCATCCTTCGAGACGCCGCTGACGCGGCTCCTCAGGATGAGGGCTGGTGTGATGATAGCCAAACCTCAGACCTTGAACGCCGCCTTCTTCATCGCGCTGGCCGAGAAGGCGACCGAGCCGATGATGATGACGCCGAGAACGATGTCCTGAACGTAATAGGGTGCGCCGAGCAGCACCAAGCCATTGCCGAGCACCTTGAGCACCAAAGCTGCGAAGACCGTGCCCGGCACGTTCGGCTTGCCGGGCTCGAACATGGTCATCCCCAGCAGCACCGCCGCAATGGCGTAGAGGAGGTAGTCGCCCGCCATGTTCGGCGCCGCCGAGGACAGGTTGGCGGCGAGCAGCACGGCGGTGATCGCGGCGAGGATGCCGGAGAGCAAGAGGCCGATCCGCTTCATCCGGGCCGTGGCGATGCCGGAGAGCCTGGCAGCTTCGTCGGCCTCGCCGGTCGCGACCATATGCGCGCCGGTGCGGGTCCATTTCACCAAGCCCCAGGCGAAAAGGGTGACGCCGGCGAGCCAGAGCACGAGATTTGGGATGCCGAAGGTGTAGCCGCGCGCCAATCCGGTGAAGCCGGTCGGCCAACGGCCGACGAAGGCCACCCCTTGCGTGATCATGAAGGCGAAGCCCTTGGCGATCGCTGCCGTGCCGAGCGTCATGATCAGCGACGGGATACGCAGCACGGTGACGCCGTAGCCGTTGAGGGCGCCGAGCAGTGCGCCGACCGAAAGCGCCGCCAGGACCGCGACGAGCGGCGGATATTGGAGCTGCACCAGCCAGCCGCAGACCACAGCCGCGAGGCTCGCCATCTCGGCGATCGAGAGATCGAGCTCGGCAACGGTGAAGGCGAGTGCGAAGCCGAGCGCCAGGATGGCGAGGAAGCTCGTATCCTTCAGCACGTTGACGATGTTCATCGTCGTCGCGAAGTTCGGCGCGAAGGCGACGAAGAAGACGATCAGGGCAAGGCCGGCAAGCGCGGTGCCGTAGCGGCCGATGATCTCGCGCATCGTCAGGCATTTCCCTTGGCGATCGCCGAGATCGGCGAGAGGATTTCGATGCCGCCGGTGACCGGGATCAGAGCGCCGGTGACGAAGGCCGCCGCCGGCGAGAGCAGGAAGGCGATGACCCCCGCGACATCTTCCGGCCGGCCGAGCCGCCCGAGCGGGGTGCGCTGCGAGGCGCCCTCGACCAGCGCATTGAACTGACTGGCGAAGCCGCCGCGCACCATCGGGGTGTCGATGATCCCCGGGGCGACCGCATTGACGCGAATGCCATGGCGGCCGAGTTGCTGGGCCATGCCATAGGTCAACGTCGCCACCCCGCCCTTGGCCGAGCCATAGGCGAGATTGGCGCCGCCATTGCTATGGGCGATCGAGGAGATGTGGACGATGGCGCCGCCCTCGCTTTGCTCGATCATCCGCCTGGCGGCCGCCTTGGAGACGCGGAAGACGGCCGAGAGGTTGATGTCGACGAGCTTGTCCCATTCCTCGTCCTCCATCTCGACCATCGGCACCGGCCGCGAAGCACCGGCGCCGGTCACGAGATTGTCGAGGCGGCCGAAGCGCTCGACCGCCAGTTCGACCAGCGCACCTGCAAGGTCGCGGTCGCGGACATCGCCGGTCATCGCGGCGACGTCGGCGCCTTCGGTCTGCAAGCGGTCGGCGAGCTCGACCAGCGGACTGGCCTCCAGCCCGGAGAGGACGAGCCTATGCGACGGTGCCAGCGTCATCGCGAGCGCACCGCCAATGCCGCCGGAAGCGCCGGTGATCAGGGTCACGGGCTTCGGCATCAGCCGGTCTTGCCGACGACTGGGACGAGACGAAACGCGGCACGGCAGGAACGCGGCATGGACCTCTCTCTGGAGATTGGTTCCACTTGGGTAAGGCGCAAGCGCCTCAGCCGCAACGTCAATCGGCGTGCAGGTTCGCGGCCGCAGACGCATGACGCGCGAGGTCGGCGAGCGGCTTACCCTCCTGTGCATTGGTGACGAGATCGCGCGAGATCGGTGCCAAGGCGTCCTCGGCCTGACGGAACAGGGCGAACAAGGTGTCATAAGCCGGCTTGCGGGCCGGATCGGGCTCGAACCGATGCGCAACCGTGACGAGAGCCTGCTGCGCTGCTGCGAGCGAGGCGAAACGACCGAGGCCGGCGAAGGCGATGATCGCCGCGCCGAGCAGGCCGGGCTCCCTGGAGGCGGCAATCACGACCGGCCGGCCGCAGAGATCGGCCTTGATCTGGCTCCAGACCGGATTGGCGGCGGCGCCGCCACCGAAACGGATTTCCGTCGCTTCCCGGCCAAGCGAAGCTTCGGCCCGTTCCAGCACGATCCGGTTGAGGCAGCCGACGCCTTCCAGCACCGCAAAGGCAAGGTCGGTCGGGCCATGTCGACGATTCAGCCCGATGAGGGCGCCACGCAAGGACGGGTCCCAATAGGGCACGCGCTCGCCCTGGAGATAGGGCAGGAAGAGCAGCGGCTGCGGCTGGCGCTGGCCAGCGAGCAGCGCGGCGATCTCCTGCCCAACCGCCGCGCCGTCGCGTCCAAGCAGCGCCAGCAGCCAGGAGACGGTGTCGGCGCCGGTCTGGCTCGGGCCACCGAGCTGGAACAGGCCGCGCCAATCGACAGTGAGCAGACCCTCCGCCCGCGCCGGCTCGCGGCCGACGACACCGAGCACCTCGGTGGTGCCGGAGATGTTGTAGGCGAAGCCTTCGCGCATGGCGCCGAGGCCGACGACCGCCGCCCAGGTATCGTTCGAGGCGCAAAAGACCGGCTTGCCGGCGAGGCGAGCGAGTGAGGCAGGCAAATCGGGCTGTATCGGACCGACCTGATCCCAGGGCTCGAGCATCGCCGGCAGGATCGTGGCGGGAACACCTGCCGCATACAATAGGTCGCAGCCTTCATGAGGAGCAGCTGCGGCCAGCAATCGCGCCATCGAGACGGGATCGCTGGTCCGCCGGCCGGTGAGGCGGAAGTTCAGATAGTCCTTCGGCTCGAGCAGGCAGGCGAGCTCAGCGAAAACCTTGGGTTCCTCTTCGCGTAGCCAGGCCAGGCGAGCGAGCGGGTGGAAGGCGTTGACCGCTGCGCTCTCGGGATGGGTTGCGTCGAACTTCTCGCGCGAGCGCGCCGCAAGCGCGTCCGCGCGCGTATCCTTCCAGCTCATCGCCGGGCGCAGTAACTGGCCATCGCTGCCCAGAAAGATCTGCGTGCGGGTGACGCCGCAGATGGCGACCGCCTCGACCGCCTGGAACAGCGCCGGCGCCTCCGCTGCCAGTCCGGCGCAGGCATCAACCAGCAGGCGCCACCAGGCATCCGGCTCTATCTCGGAACGGCCCGAGGCATCGTCGCGGCTCGCCGGCCCGGCAATGGCGTGCTGGGCGCGGATGGCGCCGGTGTCATCGACGAGGGCGGCGCGGAAGGAGGTGCCGCCGAGATCGCAGGCGAGGACGATGCTCATGCCCTCGCCCTGCGTCAGGAACGAGCGCTGGTCAAGCGGCGCGGTCTTTCATGCCGCCATCGGTCAGGCGATACCAGGCGATGATCGCCGAGACATAGAGCTCGTTCAACGCGTGCAGCGGCAGCGGCGCGATCGGCACGACCGGGAAAGGCAGGCTCGCTCTGTCGCCGGTCGAGAGATACTGCGCCATCGCCCTGCCCATCGCCGTCTGCAGGCCGACGCCGCGGCCCATGCAACCGATATCGACGAGCAGGCCGGGCTCCGGCTCGTGCAGATGCGGCAGGAAATCGCGGGTCAGCGCGACGCGGCCGCACCAGCGATAATCGAAGCTGAGACCCTTGGCCTGCGGATACATCTTGCCGATGACGCGTTCGAGATGGGCCCAGTCGGCAGCACCCTGCGGCTCGCGGAAGGGACCGCGTCCGCCCATCAGCAGGCGGTTGGTGTGATCCTTGCGGAAGTAGAGCAACAACTGGCGAGTGTCGGAGGTGACCTGGCCCTCGGGCAGGATCGTGCCGGCGAGATTGTCGGAGAGCGGCTCGGTCGCGACGATGAAGGAGTTCGGCCGGATCACCGTCTGGCGCAATTTCGGGATCAGGTCGCCGGTATAGCCATTGGTCGCGATCACCACGCGCGGCGCGGTGACACTGGCCCCTTGCGCGGTGCGCACAACCCAGCTGCCGCCATCGCGGCGCAGACCCGTCACCGGGCTCTGGCCGTGGATCGCGACACCCGCCTTCAGCGCGGCACGGGCGAGGCCGCGGGCGTAGGCGAGCGGCTGGACGCCGCCGCCGCGCGGGTCGAGCCAACCACCGAGATAGCGGTCGCTGCCGATCAGGCGGCCGACCGCATCGGCATTGAGAAAGCGCGCGGCGACGCCGCGCATGCCCCACTCGTCCGCCCGGCGCTTCACCGTCTCGACCATGGCCGGCGTATGCGCGCCCTGAATCCAGCCGGCGCGGCGATGCGGCACGTCCATGCCGTGCTTCTCGATCAGCCCGAAGACGAGATCGGCAGTCGAGCCGACGAAGGAGACCAGGGCTGCGCCGGCCTCGGCCCCAAATTTGGAGACGATCTCGCTGGGGTCGTATTTGATGCCAGGAATGACCTGCCCGCCATTGCGGCCCGAGGCGCCCCAGCCCGGCTCGCGCGCTTCCAAGACGACGACCGAGACGCCGGCCTCGGCAAGGTGCAGCGCGGTCGAGAGGCCGGCATAGCCGGCCCCGACGATGCAGACATCGGCTTTGATATCGCCCGCGAGCGGTGGCGTCGCGGCTGCTGCAGGAGCGGTGGCGTGCCAGAGCGAGGGCTGCAGCGGGAATGGCTCGGCCATATCGATATCCCCTAGATCGGCTTAAGCACGCGGCGCAGGAAGTCCTGCGTGCGCGGATTGCGCGGCGCGCTCAGCACCTCGCGGGCAGCGCCCTCCTCGACGATGACGCCGCCATCGAGGAAGAGGACGCGATCGGCGACCTCGCGGGCGAAACCCATCTCATGGGTCACGACCAGCATGGTCATGCCCTCCTCGGCGAGGCTCTTCATCACGCCGAGCACCTCGCCGACCAATTCGGGATCGAGCGCCGAGGTCGGCTCGTCGAACAGGATCGCCTTGGGCTGCATGGCGAGCGCGCGGGCGATGGCGACGCGCTGCATCTGGCCACCGGAGAGCTGCGCGGGATAGGCGCCGAACTTGTCGGCGAGGCCGACGCGGGCGAGCAGATCGCGGCCACGCGCCAGCGCTTCAGCCGCCGGCTCCTTCTTCACATGGATCGGCCCCTCGACGACGTTTTCGAGCGCAGTCCGGTGCGGGAAGAGATTGAAGCGCTGGAACACCATCGCCATGGCGGTGCGGATTGCCTGGATCGAGCGGTCGGCACGATCGACTTTCGCCCCGTCGACCGTGATCGCGCCGCCATCATAGGATTCGAGCCCGTTGATGCAGCGCAGGATGGTCGACTTGCCGGAACCGGACGGGCCGATCAGGCAGACGACCTCGCCGCGCTGGACGCTGCCGGTGATGCCCTTCAGCACCTGATGGCTGCCGAAGCTCTTGGTGACGCCGGTAAGCTCGATCATCGCTTGGCTCCCTTGCCGAAGCGGCGTTCCAGCCAGCCGACGAAGGCGATCAGCGGCAGGCTCATCGAGAGATAGAGCAGGGCGACCAGCGTGTAGACCGTCATGTTCTTGAAGGTCGAGGAGGCCAGGATCTGGCCCTGCAAGGTCAGCTCGGCGACGGTGATGGTGGAGGCCTGCGAGGAATCCTTCAGCATCATGATCATGATGTTGCCGTAGGGCGGCAGGATCACCTTGATCGCCTGGGGCAGGATCACCCGGCGCATCATCATGAACCAGCCCATGCCGATCGACTGGGCCGCCTCGACCTGGCCATGGTCGATCGCCTCGATGCCGGCGCGGAAATTCTCGGAATGATAGGCCGAATAGGCTATGCCGAGCCCGATGATCGAGGCCTGCAGCGCCGACAGCGCCACGCCGAATTCGGGGAAGACGAAGTAGATGTAGAACAGCTGCACCAGGATCGGGATGCCGCGCAGCGTGTTGACGATCATCTTGGCGACAAAGGCGAGCCAGGCGATGCCGGAAACACGCATCAGCGCCCAGACCAGGCCGAGCACGGTGGAGATCGCCAGCGAGCCGAGCGTCACCAGCACGGTGAACTTCAGGCCCTGGAGCAGGATCGGCAGGAAGGTGCCGGCATCGCGCAGGATGGTCTGCATGAGCCTCGAACGATCTGGACGGGCGGCGCACCGGGCGCCGCCTCATGATGAAAGCGGAGAGGTTAGATCGGCGCGCCGGGCAGACGCCTCACTCGAGGCCCCATTTGGCGAGGATCTTGGCGAGGCCGCCATCGGCCTTGAGCTTAGTGAGCGCCGCGTTGACCTTCTTCAGCAATTCGCCGTCGCTCTTGCGCACGCCGATGCCGACCGAACCGGTGAACATCGGCTGGTAGGATTTCACCAGCCGCACCTGCGGGAACAGGCCCTGCTGCAGATTGTAGGCGACGATCGGCCCGTCGGCGAAGCCGGCCTGGATGCGGCCGGCATTCACGTCGGCGAGAATGTCGGGGATGGTCTTGTAGATCTTGACCTCGGAGACGATGCCGCCCTTTTGCAGCGGCTCGACATAGGCGGTGCCGACCTGGGCCCCGACGACATAGCCCTTGAGCTCGTCGACGGACTTGTAGTCCTTGGCGTCCGATTTCGGCACCATCAGGCCCTCGCCATAGGTGTAGATCGGATCGGAGAAGTCGATCGCCTCCTTGCGCGCCGGGGTGATGTACATGGCGGCCGCGATCAGATCGATCTTGTTGCTGGTCAGACCGGCGATCAGAGTGGAGAACTGCATGCCCTCGACCTCGACCTTGAAGCCGGCCTCCTTGCCGACCTCCCTGATCAGGTCGACCATCACGCCTTCGATCGTGCTGGTCTTGGTGTCGAGGAAGGTGAAGGGGATGCCGGTCGGCGTCGAGCCGACCTTGAGGACGGACTGGGCGGCGGCCGGCGAAACGGACGCGGCGACGGCGCCTCCGGCCAGCAGGGTCAGGAAGGTCCGGCGTTCCATGGCAATGTCCCCTCATTTTGTCTGTGTGCCTGGTGGAGCACCGGCTCGAATTTTCATGAGCGTGAAGATACGAGCATAGGACGGCCTTGCCGGCAAGCGATTTTCATGCACATGAAAAGAGGAAGAAGGAATCGCGATGAGCCTGCCTGCCGCCGACCTGCCGCATCTGCATGTCGACCGCGAGATCGGAGCGCGGCTGCGCCTGCTCAGGCGTGCGCGCCGGCTGTCGCTGGAGGAGCTCGCGAGCCGCACCGGGCTGTCGATCGGCTTCCTCAGCCAGATCGAGCGCGGCCTGTCGTCGCCGACATTGCGCGTGCTCGCCGCCGTCGCCGATGCGCTCGGCGTCGCGATCTCCGATCTCTTCCCCGCCGATGCGCGCCAGGTCGACCCGACCGCAACGATCGTGCGCCAGGCCGATCGCGGTGAATTGCAGCTCTGGCGCTCCGGCATCCGCAAGCAATTGCTCACTCCGCAAGCGGAAGGCGCCAAGCTCAACCTTTTCATCGTCGAGATGGAGCCCGGCGCCAGCACTGGCGACGAGCACTACATCCACAATGGCGAGGAGGCCGGCCTCGTGCTCACCGGCACCATGCTGCTCAGTGTCGAGAACGAGAGCTGGGTCATGCGCGAGGGCGACAGCTTCCGCTTCCTGTCCTCGCGGCCGCATCGCTTCGCCAATCAACATGACGGCGTCACCCGCGTGCTCTGGGTCAACTGCCTGTAGCGGGCGCAGCCCTGCGTCTTACGCATAACAAAGCCCTTTTCAGACGCCCTGATCTGCGTTTAGGCCAATGCCGCCATGAAAAAAGGCGGCTGGACAATGCCGCCTCCCCCGCCACGATCAATCGTGTGGGGAAACGCGAGGGAGGTCGGCATGGCAGGGCAAGCCGCCAGCAGGGCCATTCCGTTCGACTCCGACGACGAGCCGCAGCGGTGCGCTGATCGTTTGATCCAGGTCAAGGCGTCGCCGGCACGCGCGCTGAACCATCCCGCCCGCCTTCGCGAACAGACGGCCGACCTCCCCGCGCCAAAGGAAACACAGCCATGACACAAGCGCGACGGCACCAGCTCGACGCTCCCGATGCAACCGGGGCCGATACCGCCAGAGCGGCCGAGATCAACGGCGAGTTCCGGGTGACGCTGCCGGATGGCGCCGTACTGCGGGCGCTGTCGCAGGGCCAGGGCCGACCGCTGCTGCTGGTCAGCGGACTCGCCGGCAGCACCGCCTTCTGGGACGACAATGCCGCGACGCTCGCCCGCTCATTCCGGGTATTGCGCTTCGACCAGCGCGGCATCGGCCCCAGCGATCGCGGCAGCGCGCCCTGCACGGTCGACCAGTTGGCCAAGGACTGCCTGGCCGTGCTCGACGCCGCCGGCGTCGACCGCGCCACCGTGCTCGGGCATTCGACCGGCGGCTGCATCGGCCTGTCGCTGGCGCGTCAGGCGCCGGACCGGTTCGACGGGCTGATCATCAGCGGCAGCTGGCTGAAGCAGAACCGCTATATGACGGCGCTGTTCGAGACCCGCCTCGCCATCCTCGACCAGCATCCGCGGGCCTATGCGGCAAGCGCCGCGCTGATGACCTATCCGCCGACCTGGCTCGAAGCACACTGGAGTGTCTACGAGACAGCGGTCGCGACGGCGCCGGATACGCCGGAAGCCAAGCAGATCGTGCGCGAACGCATTGGCGCGCTGCGCGCCTTCGACGCCTCCGGTTGGGCCGGAGAAATCGCCGCGCCGACGCTGATCCTCGGCGCGCGCGACGACATGATCGTCCCGGCCTTCCTCCAGGAGGAACTGGCGGCGGCCATGCCCGGAGCCCGCAAGATCCTGCTCGATACAGGCGGGCATTACTTTCCGATCTCGCGCCCAGATGCCTTCACCGCCAATATCGCCGAGTGGATCGGGGCGCTTTAGCCGCGCCGCGACGAACTGCCTCCCTATCCAACGGAACAGGCTGCGTTATCTCAGAAGGAGTCTAAGCTGAGGAGAGACCACCCGATGAGGCTGCCCATGAGATCGACCGCCAGCGCCGCCCTGCTTGCCCTCGCCGCGATGGCTGCGTCCCCCGCCTCGGCACAGGATGTCTCCGCCGGCGAGCGCTCCTGGAACAAGTGCCGCGCCTGCCACCAGGTCGGCGAAGGCGCCAAGAACCTGGTCGGCCCGCAGCTCAACGGCCTGTTCGGGCGGCATACCGGCGAGGTCGAGGGCTACAGCTATTCGACCGCCAACAAGAACGCCAACATCACCTGGGACGAGGCGGTCTTCGCCGACTACATCAAGGATCCCAGGGCCAAGATCCCCGGCACCAAGATGATCTTCGCCGGCATCAAGAACGAGAAGGAAATCGCGGATCTCACCGCATTCCTCAAGCAGTTCGGCAAGGACGGCAAAAAGCTCTGAGGCGACCGGGCGGCTCGCTCGCAGGGCCGCCCGCTGCGGTCAGCCAACATGTCAGGGCGGTCTGATGGATTGCGTCGCGCGACATCGCAGTCCACGCGAAAGAATTGCCGGCTACGCAATCCACTGGCGAGATCATATGCGAATCACCATATGCTGCCGCTTGGGCAGGGAATGGAAGATTGGCAAGAGCAGCAAAGGCGACAACCGGCAAGCGTGCGGCAGAGCCGAAGGTTCAGATCGGCGCGATACCGTATCGCCACGGACCGGAAGGCGCCGTCGAGATCATGCTGGTGACGACGCGCGAGACGCAGCGCTGGATCGTGCCGAAAGGCTGGCCGATCCGCGGGCTGAAAGGTCATGAGGCCGCTGCACGCGAAGCCATGGAAGAAGCCGGGCTCGTCGGCGACGTCGGCAAGAAGCCCGTCGGCCGCTACACCTACTGGAAGCGGCGCACGCGCGATTTCGTGCTGTGCAAGGTCCGGCTCTATCTGCTCGCGGTGACGGACCAGCTCCCGAGCTGGCCCGAGCAGGAGCAGCGGCGCTGCCAATGGTTCACGCAGGCCGACGCGGCCGATCTCGTCGACGAGCCGGCACTCGGGGCGATCCTGCGCGGCCTGCAGCTCGACAGGGCCTGAGGCCGCATCTCCCCGAACTCTCCGGCCATCGCGGATCCGACCAGTTGCTCATCGGCAATTTTCGTCACGTCGGAATCACAGAAAACAGGCGCTTGACCTTCCCATGATGGGAAGGTGTAGCCATCTTCCAACGAGAGAAGGAAGGTGATGCGTCATGACGATGCATGCGAAGCATGAAGCGCCCGCAACCGGGCCCAGCGTGATCGATATTCCCGTCGACGGAATGACCTGCGCATCCTGCGTGGGGCGCGTGGAGAAGGCGATCGCTGCCGTTCCGGGCGTGAGCGAGGCTGCGGTCAACCTGGCGACCGGCAAGGCGCGCGTGACGCTCGCCGGCGGCAACGCCGAGGCGGTGGCCGAAGCGATCCGCGGCGCCGGCTACGAACCAGGCGCGACCGATATCACCCTGGCGATCTCGGGAATGACCTGCGCGTCCTGCGTCGGCCGGGTCGAAAAGGCGCTGCGCGCGGTGCCGGGCGTCTTGAGCGCCGAGGTCAATCTCGCCACCGAGCGGGCGACCCTGCGCGTCGCCGATGGCGCCATCGCGCCGGCGCTCGTCGCAGCGGTCTCCGTCGCCGGCTACGAAGCCAGGCCCCTCGACGCGGGCCGCAGCGACGACGGTGATGCCGCCGCTGCGCGTCGTGAAGCCGAGCAGAGCGCCCTGTTCCGCGCGGTCGTCGTCGCGGCGCTCGCGACCTTGCCGCTGATGGTCCTCGAAATGGGGCCGCATCTGAGCGAAGCCTTCCATCACTGGCTCTACGCCCGCGTCGACGCCTTCGTGCTGAAGCTCATCGCTTTCGTCCTCACCACCATCGTGCTGTTCGGGCCGGGCCTGCGCTTCTTCCTCAAGGGCTGGCCGGCGCTGCTGCGCGGCGCGCCCGACATGAATGCGCTGGTCATGCTCGGCGCCGGCGCGGCCTATGCCTATTCGGTGGTCGCGGTCTTCGCGCCAGACTGGCTGCCTGCCGGTACCGACTACACCTATTTCGAGACCGGGGCGGTGATCGTCACGCTGATCCTGCTCGGGCGCTGGTTCGAGGCCCGCGCCAAGGGCCGGACCAGCGAGGCGATCAAGCGGCTGGTGCAGTTGCAGGCGCGCTCGGCACGGGTGCTGCGCGACGGCGTCGAGAGCGAGATCGCGATCGAACATGTCCGGGTCGGTGACCTCGTGCTGGTCCGGCCGGGCGAGAAGATCCCGGTCGACGGCGCGGTCGTCGAGGGCGCCTCTTACGTCGACGAAGCCATGGTGACGGGCGAGCCGGCCCCAGCGCACAAGAGCGCCGGCTCGGCCGTGATCGGCGGCACGATCAACCGCAATGGCGCGCTGCGCTTCCGGGCGGAGAAGGTCGGCGCCGACACCTTGCTCGCCCAGATCCTGCGCATGGTCGAGCAGGCGCAGGGCGCCAAGCTGCCGATCCAGGCGCTGGTCGACCGCGTCACCAACTGGTTCGTGCCGGCGGTGATCGCCGTCGCGCTGCTGACGTTCGCGGCCTGGCTCACCTTCGGGCCCTCGCCCGCTCTGACCTATGCCTTGGTCAACGCCGTCGCGGTGCTGATCGTCGCCTGCCCCTGCGCCATGGGCCTGGCGACGCCGACATCGATCATGGTCGGCACCGGCCGCGCCGCCGAGCTCGGCATCCTGTTCCGGCAAGGTGCGGCGCTGCAGGGCCTGAGCGAGGTTTCGACCATCGCCTTCGACAAGACTGGCACCCTGACCAAGGGCCGGCCGGAGATGACGCGCTTCGTCGCCGCCGAGGGTTTCGCCGAGGAGGAGGCCTTGCGTCTGGCCGCCTCCGCCGAAAGTGCCTCCGAGCACCCCTCCGCCGAAGCGATCGTCGCCGAGGCCAAGCGGCGCGGGCTCGCCCTCGCACCGGCAGCCGGCTTCACGGCCGAGCCCGGCCTCGGCATCTCCGCGGAAGTCGAAGGGCGCGCAGTGCTGGTCGGCTCCGCCCGACTGATGGCCGAGCGCGGCATCGCGACCACCACCTTGGCCGAGCAGGCCACGGCCTCGGCGCGCGACGGCGAGAGCCCACTCTATGTCGCGATCGACGGGAAGCTCGCCGGCCTCGTCGCGGTCGCCGACCAGATCAAGCCGGGCACGCCGGCCGCGATTTCGGCGCTGAAGGCGCTCGGCCTGCGCATCGTCATGGTGACCGGCGATAATCGCGCCACCGCCGAGGCGATCGCGGCCCGGCTCGGCATCGACGCGGTCGAGGCCGAGGTGCTGCCGACTGACAAGGCGGCGATCGTCAGGCGCCTGCAGGAGGGTAGCACCAAGGTCGCCTTCGTCGGCGACGGCATCAACGACGCGCCCGCGCTGGCGCAGGCCGATATCGGCATCGCCATGGGCGCCGGCACCGACATCGCGATCGAGAGCGCCGACATCGTGCTGATCTCGGGGGACCTGCGCCATGTGCCGGAGGCGATCGGCCTGTCCAAGGCGACGATGACGAACATCCGTCAGAATCTCGGCTGGGCCTTCGGCTATAACGTGCTGCTGATCCCGGTCGCGGCCGGCCTGCTCTACCCGCTCTGGGGCGTCTTGATGTCGCCAGTCTTCGCCAGCTTCGCCATGGCCTTCTCCAGCGTCAGCGTGCTGGCCAACGCACTCAGGCTGCGCCGCTTCGCTGCGCGGCAGGACATCGCCGCGACAGGGCTGGGCACCGCCCCGGCCGCCGCCTTCGGGAGGATGGGATGAATATCGGACAAGCTGCCGAAGCCTCCGGCGTCAGCGCCAAGATGATCCGCTATTACGAGCAGATCGGACTGATCGAGCCGCCAGCGCGCTCGCATTCGGGCTACCGGGTCTATGCCGAGCCGAACGTGCATACGCTGCGTTTCGTGCGCCGCGCCCGCAGCCTCGGCTTCTCGGTCGAGGAGACAGGCTCGCTGCTGGCGCTCTGGCGTGACCGCTCGCGGGCGAGCGCCGACGTGAAGACACTGGCGCTGAAGCATGTCGCGGAGCTGGAAGAGAAGGCCGCGGCCCTGCAGGCGATGGCGGCGACGCTCCGGCATCTCGCCAGCCATTGCCATGGCGATGAACGCCCGGACTGCCCGATCCTCGACAAGATCGGCTCGTCGAGCTGAGCATTGCCGGCGCATAGCGCTCCAAAGCAAAACGCCGGAAGCCTTACCAGGCCTCCGGCGTTCGCAGATATCTGAAGTGGGCTATGCCGTTCAGCGTCGCATCGCCTCGGCGAGGCGCGGCGAGAAGGTGCGGGTCGGCCGGCGGACCACGACGACCGAACGGTTCGGCGTCATCACGGTGGTGCGGTGCGCGGCCTTGCGGATCAGCGGCACGACCTCGGCGACGGGCACGCCCATCAGCTGAGCGGCGAGCTCGGCCTGCTGCTCCGGCGAATCGCTCATGCACTGCGCCGCCGTCACCGCCTCTTCGAGGGTCGGCAGTTCGACACGGGGGCGCAGGACGCGCGGCGGAGGATTCTTGTACTCGGGCATCTCGGTGGCTCCTTGGAAGCCTAAAATAACACTTATTGTGCACTGCACAAGATTGCGTGGATTATTCTCTGCAATGCAACAATCGCAGAGCGGTTGGCACGCGGCTTGCGCCTTTGGAATGTCTCAAACCGGCACGAGATTGTTGCCTTCAGAACCGGTTCCGATCGGCCAGGCCCGTTCGGCCTCGACTCTGCAAGGAGAGAGCCATGATCGCAGCGACCGCGACCCTTTCGGCGGCACAGGCCCGCCGGCGCCGACCGCCGGCCCCGGTGCCGGAAGAACACGAGTTCGGCCGGCTCGAATTGCTGCTGCGCCTGCGCCGCAACCCGCTGACGATCTGGCGGACGCGCCATTTCCGCGAGCCGATCGTCGCCGGCGAGGGTCTGTTCGGCTACGGCGTCGTTGTCTCCGATCCGGAGGTCGTCCGTCACGTCCTGGTCGAGAACGCCGCCAATTACCGGAAGGACGATCTCCAGCGCACCGTCCTGGCGCCCGGGCTCGGCGAAGGGCTGCTGACGGCGGAGGGCGACGCCTGGAAACGGGCCCGGCGGACCCTGGCACCGCTGTTCACGCCGCGCTCGGTCACGGCGCTGGCGCAGCGCATGACCGGGCCGGCCGAGCGAACCGCCGAGCGCATGGCGCGCCGGCGCAGCGGCCGCATCGTCGATATCTCCGCCGACATGACCCGCGTGACCTACGACATCCTGGCCGAGACGATGTTCTCGAACGCGATCGCCGGCGGGGCCGACGCTTTCGGCAAGGCGCTGACCCGCTATTTCGAAACGCAGGGGCGGATCGACCCGCTCGACGTGCTCGGTGCGCCCTCCTGGCTGCCGCGCATCGGCCGCTGGATGGCGCGGCCGGCGATCAGCTTCTTCGAAGCACAGGTCAAGGCGATCATCGCCGAGCGGCAAGCGCTGCATGCCGGCGGCGGGCGGCCGGAAAAGCCGGACCTGCTCGACGCCCTGCTCGCCGCGCGCGATCCGGAGACAGGCACCGGGCTGAGCGACGCCGAGGTCGGCGCCAACATCGTCACCTTCATCGGCGCCGGCCACGAGACCACCGCCAACGCCCTGACCTGGTCGCTCTATCTCATCTCGCTCGCGCCCGATGTGCGCGATGCGCTCGAGGCCGAGATCGATGCCGCCGGCGAGGACCTCGCGGCCGCCGCTCTGTCCGGAGGGCGCCTGGCGCTCACCCGCGCGGTGATCGAGGAGGCGATGCGGCTCTATCCGCCAGTGCCGTCTCTGTCGCGCACGGCGATGGCCGACGATGCGGCAGGCGCATGCGCCATACCTAAGGGCGCGCTCGTGGTGATCTCGCCCTATCTGCTGCATCGGCACGAGACGCTCTGGGAAGCCCCCGATCGCTTTCGGCCCGAGCGCTTCCTGCCAGGGGCGCGCGAAGCGATCTCCCGCTATGCCTATCTGCCCTTCGGGGCCGGCCCCAGGGTCTGCATCGGCCAGCAATTCGCCATGGTCGAGGCGGTGATCGTGCTGGCCACCCTGCTGCGGCGGCTGCGCTTCGAGCATGCCGGCGAGGAGGCGCCGATGCCGGTCCAGCGCATCACGCTGCGCCCGAGCCAGGGCATGCCGATGCGGGTGGTAGAGCGACCCCCATCCCGGGCTCCGCAATCGACCGCGGCGAATTAACCACAGCCCGCAGAAAAGCGTTAAAGATGAACCTGATGTTTTTAAAGATGTCGCGCCGATGGCACAAAATGCGGCCGAACAGCCGCGGCGCGAAACCCCGCCAAGCCCTGCCGTTCTTGGCTCCGTGGCCTGGGGCAGGCTTGCGAACAATTCAAAACTTGGCAGAATCGTGACAAACTGCTGCGGGCCTTGCCCAAAAAAGGCCAATATGGAACAGATGCCAGGTGTGGTGCCGTATGGTTCCGCCCGCTTCTGCGAAACTGGCTCTGCCGGCTGCAAGGGCTACCAGATTGTTGGCACCATCCATTTTGGAAGCAACTTTTTACTGGGGTGACGTGATGCATGCCAAGACCTTGAAGGCCGGAACCATTCTCGTCGCGGGCGCGCTCGCGCTCGGCGGCTGCACCCAGTCGCAAGAGCGTGTCGCGGCCGGCGGCGCGCTCGGCGCCGGCGCTGGCGCCCTGATCGGCGGCGCAGTCGGCGGCGGCCGCGGCGCCCTGATCGGCGCCCTGATCGGCGGCATGGCCGGCCTGGTCATCGCCGACGCGATCGAGAAGGAGCGCGCTCGCGAGGCGGCCTATATCGCCGCGCGCTCGGGCGGCTCGAACACCCAGCGCTTCCGCAATTCGAGCGGCCAGGACGTCACCGTCCGCGCCCGCACCGTGCGCACCTACAACAACAGCCAGGGCCAGAAGATCCGCGTCGTCGAGCGCACCGTCACCCGCGAGGGCAAGGCCGCCGGCACCGACCAGGTCGAGGTCAACCTGGCCACGAACGAGGCGTCCGGCATCTGAGCCGCGACGAAGCGAGAACCGGTCCTCCCTCGTTCGCGAGGGGGGACCTCATGAGTACCGAACCGAGATGACTGCGAGAGCGCTGACCAGACGAATCCTCTGCCTGACGGTTGCCGGCCTCCTGGCGGTGCCGCCGATGGAGGCTACGGCGCAGACGCAGATCATGCCCGGCTTCGATCCGTACAACCCGTTCGGATCGGCCGCGCAGCTGCTCTGGCAGCGCATCCAGCAGCAATGCACGCAGCTCAAGCTGCCGGTCACCATCGGCATCGCCTCGCGCCCGGCGACGCGCGATGCGTTCACGACCGACCAGGGCAACAACATCATGCAGCAGATCCGCGCTGCATTCTCGAACATTCCGGGCGTGACGATGGCGCCCTGGCTCGACCTCGACCCGATCAAGGGCATCGTCGACACCGGCGTGCTCGACAGTCCGCTGGCGGGCGACAACAAGGAACAGCTCAGCAAGATCCAGCTCGAGATCCGGGCCTCCGGCTACAAGGCCGGCGTCGCGACGCGCTTCAACCTCTCGGCGCATGGCTGGAACGGCTATGAGAGCTGCTCGCCCAGCCTCGACCCCTTCACCGTCTCGCAGGACTTCATCGGCGAGGAGTACACCTCGACCGACGAGCTCCTCAACAAGGTCGCGGCCGGTGTCTGGGCCGCCTCCGTCGACACCTCGAACCCGCTGACGCTCTCGGTCAGGATGCTGAGCGGCCTGCCGGTCAGTCCGGGATGGTACGAGTTCTTCTCGGACAAGATGCGTCGGGCGCTGAGCCGGCAGAACGCCGAGGAGAAGGAGACCAAGATCCGCGCCGAGCGCCATGTCACGCTCGTCATCGCGCATGACCCCTCGGGCGACGAGGACAAGCGCTGGGACGGCATGGTCACAATCGACCCGCGTCCGCTCGGCTACCGCATCTCGGTCAGCGTCAACCGCCGCAACACCACGCCGGTCTCGGAGGATGGCGTCGTCACGCTCGACGAGCTGCCGACGATGCAGCAATGGGCCGCCCTCGGCCCGACGAGCCAGACGCCGAGGCTCGACCAGACGCCGCTGCGGATCAATGCCCGCATCGAAGGCGGCCGGGCGCTGCAGCAGTATCCTTTCCTGGTGGCCCAGGAATCCTATGTCGAGGTCGACATCCCGACCGGCAGCGTGCGCGGACCGCACCCGGCCGTCCCCGTCGACGTGCTCGGGCGCAACAACGCGCCGATGAAGACGATCCACATCGCCAATCCGAGTCGGCCGAACCTGCGGCGCTACAAGCTCGGCCCTGGCGAATACACGATCCGCGTCGCCAGCGCCGGCCCCGTCGCGCAGGATTTCCAGCTGCGCGCGCGCGCAGTCGACACCAAGGACATGTTGATGCCCGAGGCGCCGGGCCGGCTGCTGCGCCGCTTCCAGGATTGGTACGCCAGCGTCTCCGAGGATCCGCGCACCGGCCAGCGCACCTGCTTCGCTTATACGGCCGCGCAAGAAGCCGGGCCGCGCTACTGGCGCGAGCAGGCGCCGTTCATCCTGCTGCAGGCGAGCAGCGCCGGCAATGGCGAGCTCCAGCACCTGATCGAGGACAAGCGCTACTACAAGCCCAATACGCCGTTCGAAGCGGTGATCCGGGAAGGTGGCGGCGCCGTGCGCCGGCTCAACGCCGTCCCGACCGCCGCCGGCAACTTCATCCGCCCGACGAAGCAGGGCTCGAACGGCCAGCCGATCCTCGATATGGACGCCGTAGCCGGCTACAACCGGGGCACGACGCTGGAGATCAGCGGCACGGCTCCGGACGGTCGCCCGGCCCATGTGATCTATTCGCTGCAGGGCTATCGCGCCGCCGTCAACGCCATGTCGCTGGAATGCGGCCGGCGTGACCTCGCCAACGCGCTGGTCTGGAAGTAATCGGCCGGCTTATGCCCTCAGGCAAGCGCCAGCGCCGCCCGCGCCGGTTCCTCACCCTCGGCCGCTTCGAGCCGGATCAGGCCGCGACGCACATTAGCAGCTGCGTCGAGGACGGCCGGAAGCGAGCGGGCCGACCGGTCGAGCACGCCGAGCAGGCCGGGCACGAGGCGCGGATCGTTCCAGACCTCCTCGGCGCGACGGCCGAACGGTGCCAGGAAAGGCTCGACTCCGCTCCAGGCCAGGGCGACCTCCCGCGGGCGCTCCGCCGCGGCTTCCAGCCCCGACAGAATCCGCTCGATGATCGGCGCCCAGACGCCATCGTCATAGCGCCCGACCGGCAGGAGGATGATCAGCCGCCCGGCGCCGAGCAGTGCTTCTTGAGCCTGCGAAGCTGCCTGGGCCGGGTCGCGGAACAGACGCGGCAGCAGGCGCGGCGCGATGAAGCTCGCCTCGACCTCTTGCGCTTCCGCGTCGGCGGCTTCCGACAAAACCAGACGGCAGTGGGAAACATTATCGCCGGCCGTCATCTGCGCGAGCGCAGCGGGCAAGGCGGCCGGCAGCGCGGCAAAGCAAACCGTTTCTGCCGTCATCACATCCAGCTCCGTCTCGGCCCCGGGCCGGCCAGCGTCGGCAGCCCGATGCGGCAGGTTTCCGTAAGTGCAGCCAGCCGGCCGCAAGATCAGGCCCGCACCGACAAGGTCGAGCCGAGCGCATGTCTTGCAAGACGGCGGGCCATCGCGCAAGGTCTGCTGACGTCACCCCGCCCAGTTCGCCTTCCCCGGAGCCTGTTTCCGTGACTTCCTCCGTGGCGCCCGTCGCCATCATCTGGGACGGCTCGCGTCATGTCGCCGCGATCTGGCGAGATAGCGCACCAGCCCGCTTCCTCGCCGCCGAAGAGAGCAGCGGCCGCATCAGCCTGATCGCCGCGGCCGATGCCGGAACAGCGCCGCTGTTCGGAACGCTGCCGGCGGGAAGCCGTGCCCTCCATGCCGTGACCGTCGAGGCCGATGGCAGGCTCGCCACCATCCCGGTACAGCTCGACGAGAGATTGTCTCTGGCCGAGGCGGATCGCGGCGCCGCGGGTCTTTCGCTGGTGCAAACCTATGTCGATGGCGAGGGCCGGCTGGCCCAGCGCAGCGTACCGTCCGATGCGGCTCCGGCAAGCGAAGTCGATCTTCTGGCCTCCGGCCTGAACCGCGCCAGCGGCTCGGAGGCGGAAGGCTACCGGCTGCTTGCCGGCCCCTTCCTGCATCCGGACGACGAACGCGCCACGACGACCACGATGACGGCGCGGCGCGGCGAGAGCGGCGGCCTGACGCTCATCTTTGCCGGCGATGGCGGCGAGGCGGCTGCGGATGGGCTCCTGGTGGCGCATCTCCCGGCGGCGATGCGCGAGGCCGGGCAGGCGCTGGCGCAGATCGACCAGGACCTCAGGCTCGCCATCGAGGCCGAACTCGACACGCTGGCGGCCTCGCCGGCCGATCAGCGCGATGCCGATGCGACCGGGCTCGGCCGCGTCGCCGCGTTGCGTCGCGGCTTCCGCCTGCTCCGCCCTCGCACCGAGGCCGAAGGCGGCATGCTCTCCCTCCCCGACTGGGTCGAGGCGGATGACGTCATCATCTTCGCTGAACCTCGCCACCAGCTGGTCTGGAGCAGCGACGGCGAGGTGGTCAGCGGCAGCCCGATGACGTTGCGCTGGCAGGAGGGTGCCTTCACCGCCACCCCGCACGGGACACGCTACACGGCCTCGGCAGCCACCGGCCTGACGCTCGGCCAAAGCGGCGGCAACGCGCTCGTGGTCGCGGCCACGGGCGGTGCCGCGCCCCTGCACGACGACCTCGCCCTCGCGGCAGGGCGATTGGCCGAAGGGCTGCGGCGGGCGACGAGCACGGCGAGGCCGGCGCGCCTCGGCGCCTTGCTCAGCGAGACGGCGCTACACATGGCACGGGCGCAAGCTGGCGCCCTCGGCCGGCTCGACGCACGCAGCAAGAGCGCCGCCGCACCGGCCAGTCTGCTCGAAGCGCTCGCCGCGACAAGCGGGGTCGACGCCGACCGGATCGAGGAGCTCGGCGAGCGCACATTGTCCGAGCAGATCGCCATGCTCCTGCGCGCGCTGGCGCAGCCGCAACTCGTAGCGCGCGCCTGCGCCGCGCGGCTCGTGCTGCCCCTGCCGGGCTCGGCTGAGGACGAGGCCGGGCTGGAGCGGCTGCTCGCCTGGTACGAGGATCCCAACCTGCCGCAGGCGCTCGCCCGCGAAGCGATGGCGCTGGCGGGGCATGACCGGCGGGCGATGCGGCTGCTGCACGATGTCGCCGCCAGCGCCCATCAGGACTGGATCGAGACCGGGCTTGCCGCCGAGGTCGAACAGGCACTGGCGGAGGCGGCGACGCAGCGCGGCCAACGACGCCTGTCGCCGCTCGATGCCTTGCTGCTCGATCTGCGCCGGCAGCCGCAGCGGCAGCCGACGCCGGCTCTCGAAGCGATCGCCCGCATGCGCAGCGAGCTCGGCGAGACAGCGCGGCAATCCGGCCAGTCTCCGGCGATCGCGGACGAGCTGTCGCGCCGGCTCGGCGAGCTCACCCCGGGCGAGATCGTCCTGCTGCACGGCCATTTCGCGATTCTGCGCCGCGAGGCCGACCAAGCGCTCGCGGCCGCCGCTCTGATCCGGAGCTGGGAAGCGGCGCTCGGCCTGGATGGGCTGGCGGCCCGTGCGCACCGGAGTGGTGATCCCGTCCGCGGCGCGCAGCGGCTCGCGGCGGCCAGCCGCAGTTTCGCCGGCTCTCTCTCGCAGATCGAAAGCCTCGCCCCGGCCCTGACCGAACTCGAGAACGCGATCGACGAGCTGCTGGGCCCGGCCGGCGAAGGCACAGCGCGCAACGACGCGCTGCGCGACACGCTCGACGGCTATGGCCGGCTCCTGCTGGCGCAGCTGGCGCGGCAAGAGGCCGACGCCGCCTTCGCCACCGTGCCCTTCGCCGGGAAGGCCCTCGCCGATCCGCGCGACACCGGCTTCGGCGCCGCCTATCGCCGGCTCAGGGCCGGCAGTGGCGACATGCTGCCGCGCTATCTTGCCGCCGCCGCAGCGCTGACCGGGCTGGATCATCACTGGGGGACCACGCTCGGCGGCAACTCCGGGGCCGTCGCTTCGAGGCAGGACGCATGACCACTCTGCCCTGCTACAATCTCGAAACCCGGCTCGGAAGCTTCGCCGCGACCATCGCCCTCGACCGCAGCGGCGACCTGATCGACCTCCTCGCCTTCGAGGCGCCGGAGGACATGGTCAAGGCGGTGACTGTCTCGCTGGTCTCGCATGCGCCGAGCCTGGCGAGCGGCGTCGACATCGGCTGGCTGCAAGGCAATGCCCTGCTCGACAAGGCCGCAGTCCGGGCGGGTGAACGCCTGGTACTGGGATTGCAGCGCGAGGCCGTGATGCGCGCGGTCGCGAACCACCGCGCCCAGGCCGATGTCGACAGCGACGCCAGCATCGAGATCGCCTTCTCCACCATCGTCGAGACCGCGAGCGGCACCCGCGCCTCGCCGCGGCGCCTCCTCAAGATCGCGGCGCTCGCCGGAGCCTCGCAGCCGGAATGGCGGATCGAGCCGGTCGAGATCGACCTGGATTCCCTGCATGTCGGCAAGCAGCTCGCCATCGGGCAGATCGCGATCGACATCCCCAGGGACATCGTGCTCGAAGGCCGGCGCGGACTGACCATCGAGGCGAGCTGCTTCGGCCTAAGGGCGCAGCATCTTTCGCTCGGCGTCGCCGCGCCGATGGACCATTCGGTCTCGCTCAGGCGCTTTCCGGACGCCGGCAGCTCGACCAGCCGGCACCTGATCTGGCTCGCCGACGCACCGGCGCTGGCCGGCCAGGAGGTGCGTCTCGACGTGACGCTGACGCGCGATGCCGTGCTCGACTTCGTCGACGAGACGATCCAGGCCAATCCGAAGGCGCCGCTGCAGGTGAGGTTCACGGCCAAGCTCGGCGGCTGGGTCGGCCAGGACGGCGCCGGCCACGACCCGGACGGCCCGGCCAAGCCCTGGTCGAGCGCGCTCGAATCCCGCTCGGTGCCGATCCGCAGCCAGAACCGCGGCGAGGTCGCGCTGACCATCGCCGGTGAGCATTTCGTCTGCCCGCTCGGCGGCAGCGCGCAGTTCGAGGTTGCGAGCGGGCTCAACGCCGAGGTCGACCCGGACGACGAGACCTCGATCGTGCGCTGCGACGGGCTGGTGATCGACCTGCGCCGCTGGCCGTTGACCCGGACCGCGCCGCTGACTGTCGAGGTCACCAGCACGATGGGCGAGAGCGAGATCGCCGAGCCGCCGACGCCCTTCCCGCTCGAGATCGTGCGCGAGGGCGATTTCGGCCGGCGCGGCCGCGCCGTCGTGCCGATGCAGAATCTGACGACGACCTTGTCACGCGCCGTGCGCACCAGCGGCGCCAATGTGCTGCGTGGCGAGATCATGGTCTCGCTGGCGATCAAGGCCGGCGACGAGGCTGGCCGGGCCTTCGCCCAGGCGAGCCTGCCACTGCGTTATAGCCGCCGCGTCCACCGCCTGCCGATCTGCATCGACCTCGGGGCGTCCGCGACCTCGATCTGGTCCGGCGCGCCGCGCGCCGCCGGCCGGGCGACCGAGATCAAGCCGCTGGCGCTCGGCACCTGGCTTTCCGCGCATGTCGATCCGCGCCATGGCGAGGCCGCCTTGAAGGATGCAGGCGCCGCGCCGCTGATCCCGAGTCATGTCGGGCTCGATTCCGGCAACAATCTGCGCGCTGACCACGCGCCGCACAGCCTGCCCGACCTCGCTCTGATCGGCTCCGACCGGGCGAGCGTGGCGCGCCGGCTCAAGGCCTTCGCCCGCCGCTACGACGTCTCGGCGCCGGCCCCGCCGCCGCAATCCGGCCTGCCCGAGAGCGGCCGGCGGATCGACTCGCTCAAGCACGCCCTGACCTCCGGCGCGGTCTCGCTGACGTTGAACGAGCAGGTACAGCGCTACGACGCCACGACTGACCGCGTCGTCGCAACCAACACCGTCGAGATCGCGCCTTTGGTCGCCGACGTGCTCGACGAGCTGGTCGATCTCTATGTGCTGCGCCTGGGTGAGGACCGCCTGCGCGTCGAGGATCATGCGCCGCCGCCGGTGGTGCCGCGCATCCTGGTCTCCTGCCCGAGCGGCATCGGCGACGAGATCGCCTCGCGATATCGCGCCGCGCTCGAACTCTTCGCGCAGCGGCTGGAACGGCTCTTCCCCGGCGCGACCAGCTTCCCGGATGCCGCCGTCACCGTGCCCGAAGCGGTCGCGGCCGCGCGCTATGTCGCCAGCCTGCCGGAGGTGCGTGCCGCCGTGCCCGACCAAAGCGAGGCACTGCTGGTCACGCTCGATATCGGCGGCGGCACCAGCGACGTCGCACTCGCCTCTCTGCGCCGCGACGGCGACCGACTGAACCACCAGACGCTCGCCACCTTCGGCCTGCCGGTCGGAGGCGACCTGATCGACGAGGCGCTGACCGGCATCGCCGCGACGCTGATCGACCGGGCGCTGGATGGGCAGGACGCCCACTGGCAGCCGGCCTTCGCCGAAGCCTCGCTCGCCCGCGCCATCCAGCGCGAGGACGCCGCCGCGCTGGCGGCACGGAGCTGGCTGCGCAATGCGGTGAAGCAGGCCAAGGCTGGCCTCGCCAGGCTTCTCAGCGAGAAGGCGCAAGTGTCCGGCACGGCTTATCGCTGGGATACGGACGCGGCCGATGAGACGTTCGACCTCGTCCTTGCCGAACGGAAAGCCGACGGCGACCCCGCCGGCCTCTACGTCGCCCAGAACGAGCCGACGCTGGCGAATGTGACGCAGCGGCCCGGTCTGCAGCTCGCGATCGACGGCCCCGACAAGGCCGGCACGCGCCGGCTGCTGCTGAAAGTCTCACGCGCGACGCTGGAGAAGGGCGCAGGCGAGGCCTCGCAGCGCCTCACCGAGATTGGCGCCGTGCTCGGCGGCCTGCTGCCGCGCCTCGCCCGCGCCGCCGGACCCAATCCCGCCAAGCGCCCGACGGTGATCATGGTGCCGACCGGGCGCGCCGCGCTCTGGCCGCCGATCTTCGAAGCGATCGCCGCCGAGGCGGCCGCCAGCCGCGCCGCCTTCCCGTTCGAGCGGCCGTTCTCGCCGGCAGCGATGAAGAAGGCTGTGATCGCCGGCGCCGCCATTCTCGGCATCGAGGGCGACATGGCCGGAAGCGCCGTCCAGCACAAGAATCCGCTCGGCATCGCCGCCATGGCGGTGCAGATGCGCGATCTCGGCGCCACCGGCCTGCGCACCGAATTCGCGGCCGAGCGCATCCATTATCTCGGCTACGACATCGCCTCGGGCGCTCGCGTCCATGCCGAGCATGACGATATCGCACCGAGCCTGGGCGGACGCGCCAATCTCGGCCGCCGCTTCCAGTTCGTGCGCACGATCCCGGGCCTCGACCCGCAGGGCAAGGCGCTGGCGCGCCTGCGCCCTCTGCTCGACGGCCAGGACCCGATGGTGCTGCTCGAGGGCGATTCGATCGTCGAAGCGCATCGCGAGGGGCTCGACGGCTTCGGCGTCTGCGAGATCATCAGCGAGGTGCTGTCGCCCACGAGCCGCAAGGTCACGATCGTCGCCGCCAATGAGGGCTGGGAAGCCTGCTGGCGGATCGAGCACGACCGCGCCTCGCGCATCTACTGAGGGGTCGCAGGATCGTCATGGCCCGCACGCGAAAACGTCTCTGGCGTTCACAAAAGCGGGCTCGGCCCGCCTCGCCGCGACCGCATCTCCATCATGCCTTTCCTGCCGGAGTGAGCTGACGCCATGGCCCTGCCCGATCTCATGGACCTGGTGATGCACGACCCGCGGCGGCTGACCAGCTTGCGCGCCGTCGCCGGCGAGCCGGGCGAAGCCATGCCGGGGATCGAGAACCTCTGGCGCAAGCCCGTCTTCAGCCTGACCGCCGGCGGGCAGCCGACCAAGGACGGCAAGGCCTCGCTGGAGGATCTGATCGACCGCCATCGCAGCATCGCCCTCACCGATGGCGGCAGCGGCCCGCAGCCGATCGACGTGCCCTTCACCTCGCTGGTGGTGCTGACCGCCGAGGCGCTGCCGGGTGCGCAGGAACTCGGCCGCTTTCTCGCCGACCGGATCGAGCAGCGCTTCCGCGACGTGATCGATCCCGATATCGGCGTCACCGTCCATGTCGAGCAGAGCCTGCACGCGACCGCGCCGGTCGCGGTCTATCTCGGCCATGGCGTCCATGCCCCGCCGGCCGACAACCGCCTGCCGCATGGCGAGGTGGTGATCCGGCAGGATGCAGAGACCGCGATCGGCCAGCCGATCATCGGCGTCAACACGGCGGGCGGGCTCTATTCCGGCCAGGCGCGCTTTGCCTTCTCGCGCAGCGAGATGCTGACGCCTGCGGTGCACCCCGATTTGCCCGGCGGCACGATCTTCTTCCTCGGCCGCTATCCGGTCGATGCCTCCGCCCGCGATGCCGGCGGCCTGCCATTGCTCACCGCCCTGCCGCAGACGCCGGAGGCGCGGGCCCAGGCGATCCAGGTCGAGACGCTGGCTTTGCCCGGCGGCAATGTCGATGCCCGCTTCGAGATCCTCGGTGTGCGCCCACAGGTCGGCCGGGTCTCGCTCGGGCTCGTCGACGTCACGCTCGACCGCAGGCCGTCCCGCCTGCAGGCACAACCGCCCAAGGGCCCGCATCTCGCCGTGGTCGGCCTCGCCATCCCCGAGAATTTCGGCGGGCGGCGCATGGCGCGCTATTGGGTCGAGCGCAGCCATGGCGGGCGCTTGATGTCGTCGGCCATGCTGGCCCAACGCGACAGCATCGTCGTGCAGGGCCGCGACGCCCGCCGCTACGACCGGCGCGAACTGCGCTACAGCCGCGTCGGCGGCGAATTCCGCGCCGAGAGCATGAGCTTCGACGGTCGCCGCCGCTCGCTCTTGATGCTGGAGGATGGCGAGTTCGGCTATATCGGCCTGCCGCGTGAGCAGACGCCGGTCGCCTTCGGCCCAGACCAGTCCTCGCGCGGCTATGGCACCTTCGACTGGCTCGGCGAGGCCGTGCGCGTCCAGTTCGGCTCCGGCGTGGTCGAGCGCCTCGACGATCTCTATGATCACAACCCGGTCGGCTTCATCGCGGCCGCGCCCGGCGGCGTCGCCGTGCAGTCGGCCGGCGACATCTGGCTCCTCGGCGGGCGCAAGCCGCAGGCGGCCGGGACCAGCATCATCCCGCCGAACGGTCCCTTCGTGCTCGGGCCGCTGGTGGTCGAGCTCCGGGAGGCGACGCCATGAGCCATCCGCTCTTCCGCGGCCTGAAGCGCAGCGTCACCGCCGTCACGGTCGGCACCGTCACCATCGTCGGCTTCCTCTGGCTCTCGGGCGGGCTGATCGGCGAGCTCGCCGCCAGCCGCGCCTGGATCAAGCAGCCCGACTTCACCGAGACCAGCCGCTCGAACGAGGACCTGTTTCAGCAGGGCGTCGCGACCGGGCTGATCTGGCTCGACCCCGCCGGCCCGGTCATCCGCTCGCAACCCTGCGAAGCGCTCTACGACGCCTCGCTGACCATGCCGACGCCGCAGGGCACCAAGGAGTTCTCGCGGACCTTGCTCGACCGGCTCTGCAACCTGCCGGCCGGCGCGCAGATCCGCTCGGAGATGCTGGCCTGGAACAATTCCTTCCTGATCGCCGGCGCGCGCGACGACCGGGCGCCCGACCGACGCTGCGCCGATGGCACGCCGCTGACCTTGCCGGTGGTCCCGGCCGGCTGCCGCCCGTCGAGCTGGACCGCGCGCGTCGCCCAGACCACCGATCTCGCCGCGCCGCTCAACGTGATGCCGAATGCGGTGCCGCCGCCGCGCGACTTCGCCGATTTCGCCAAGCGCCGAGGCAACCAGCTCTCCGACTGGGCCCTGTTCGGCCCCTTGCGCGCGCCGGAGGACAGGCTCGTGCTCTCGACGCGGCTGCCGGCCGGTAACCGCCGCGTCACCGTCGACATGATCTTGGAGCCGGCGCGCATCGTCGTCGGCAATGAGCGGGTCAATCTCGACCCCAAGCGCGACGAGCAGACCGTGCGCCTCGCCGGCCTTGCCATCGCAGCCGAGCGCGTCTGCTCCGACAGCGACGAATTCGCAACCTGCGCCGAGGAAGCACAACAGGGCCTGCCGCATGGCTGGCGCTTCACCATCACCGGCGCGCGCCGGCGTGATGTCGAGATCGGCTTCGAGGGCCAGCCGGTGCGGGCCGTGCCGCCGCGCGCCCGCGAGATCCTCGGCGGCGCCGGCGTCCAGAGCGAGGACGGCAAGGTCAAGCTCTGGCGGTCCTCGCATATCGAGGCCGATTGCGAGCGGGCCAAGACCAAGCTGGTCTGCGAACTCGGCTGGCGCGGCGCAGTCACGCAGCGGCGCACGGGCGCTGCCCGCGCGCTCTACTTCGCCGACGGCACCCCGGCGCTCGACAATAACGGCGTGCCGCTGCCGATCGTCGACGAGCTCGGCCTGACCGCGCTGATCGGCTATGGCGCTGGCGATGTCGGCTCGCTCTCGGCCGCGCTCGGCCGGGCCCGCACCCGCGAGAACCTGACGCTCACCATCGAGCCGCGCCTGCAGAAGCTGGTGCAGGACGCCGTCTACGAGCATATGGGCGAGCGTCTCGGCCGCGGGAAGCGCCCGCGCAAGCCCGGCCCGCTGCCGGTCAACCTCGCCCCCGAACAGGAGCCGCCCGACCAGGGCGACGGCCGCGCGGTCGTGCTGCTGATGGATGCCGGCGACGAGCCCGGCGCGCTGCTCGGCCTGGCGAGCTGGCCCGATTTCGTGCCCGGCATGCACAGCTGGGACATCCAGGCGCTCTCGACCGGCCGCGACAGCGACTCGCCGCTCGCCGGCCATGGCTGGCGCGCCGGCGACGTCCACACCATGCCGGGCTCGACCTTCAAGCTGGTGACCGGCCTCGCCAGCATTCTCGGCATCCGCGAGCAGCCGCGCTTCGCCGACATGATCATGGGCCGGATGCCGCCAGCGCAGCAGGCGCAGGTCTTCGGCATTCCAGGCGGTGGCATCCTCAATGTCGACGGCGTGGCGATCGCCAACTACGGCGGCGCCGGCTTCAATGTCGGCATCCTCGCGCCGGCGCAGAGCGGCTGCCCCGATGCCGGCCGCGGCGCGCAGATCGGCTTCTGCGAGGCGCTGATCAAGTCGTCGAACCTGTGGTTCGCCGGCATGGCGCTGACCATGGACGGGCGCAAGGTCGGCGGCCGGCCGACGACGGTGCCCGGCCGCACCGGCACGATCCTGGCGCAGATGACCGAGCATCTCTACCCGATCACCCAGCCGGGCACGCTGGCCCAGCCTAGCGTCGACCTGACCCGCGGCATCGTGCCGGGCGCGCAGCGGCTGACCGGCGAAGCGCTCGACCTCGCGGTCGAGGACAAGCGCAACGCCCGCCGCATCGACCTTGCCACCAATTCCTATGGCCAGGGCGTGCGCGCGACGCCGATCGCCATGGCCTCGATCTATGGATCGGTCGGTGCCCGCAAGGTCATCCTGCCGCGCGTGCTGAAACCTGTCTCCGATGTTGCGGAAACGCCGCTGCCGAACGAGGGCAAGCCTGTCATCCCCGGCATGGATCCGCGCCAGGCCGAGCCCTTCCTCGACGACGCCCAGCGCGGCCTCTACGGCGTGGTCAATTCGCCGGGCGGCACGGCTGCCGGCGTGATGGCCTCGCTGCCGCCGGATGTCCGCAAACGCATCTACGGCAAGACCGGTACCGCCGACACCACCGACGGCATGAACTCGGCCTGGTTCGCCGGCTGGATGGACAATGTCGCGGGGCGCAAGCGCGTCGCCTTCACCTGCCTGGTCTCGCATACGCGGGAAACCGGCGGACGCGCCTGCGGACGGCTGATGGCCGGCCTGCTCGGCAAGGTCGCCGCGCTCGGAGACAAGAAGTGAGCGAGACCACCGCGCTGCGCCAGCTGATGGGGCGCTGGCTGACCTTGCGGCCGTTCCGTCTCCCGCGCATCCGCATCGGCGGGGCCGGCGGAGCCTTGACCGGGCTCGTGCTGCTGGCGCTCTGCCTCGCAGTGCTCGGTTTCTGGTGGCACAACGCCACGCATCTGATCGAGAGCGCCCGGCCGGTGGTCAGCCTCGAGCGGCTCGATCTTGCCCTCGCCCGCGGCGAGACCGCGACGATCGGCCGGCGCGAGCTCCTTCAGCCGCAGCGCTTCGACGCGGCCGAGGCGCGCCATGTCGCCCTCACCCGCCAGCCCGACGGGCGCGTCACTATCCGCAACGTCGCCAATACCCGCCGGCTCTGGCTCGACTACGCCAACGGCTCGGGCAGCTTTTCGGCGCGCTGGCGCTTCCAGCCGGGCGACCGCATCGCCGCCGGCGCGCTCGCGATCGCGGTCGACGAGGCGCGGCCGGGACGTCTCGCGCTGACCTTGACCGAAGCCGGCCGGCCCGGCGCCCGCAAGCTCACCATCGACTCGACCGGCCCGCTCTCGACGCTCAGGCTAGACGGCAATGCGCTGCCGGTCTGCCAGCCGCTCAGCAGCGCCGACCGCATCCGCGGGGTCGTCACCGGCCTGATCGCCACCGATGAGCGCGGCGAGGACAAGCTCGTCTCGCTCGGCGGCCGCCTGACCTGCTCGGTGCGCGAGGAAGTCCACATCGCCGCCAACGCCCTGCCCTTCAAGGCGCTGACCATCGTCGCGCGCGGCGGCGGCTATTTCCTCGCCCCGGGCGACGCCGTCGATGCGCCGCGCCCGCCTGTCGTGTTCGCGCGCGGCAACCAGCGCATCACCGATTTCACCGATATCGCCTGGGAGCTCGACCCGGAGGGCCCGGCGCGGCTCAGCCACATGATCATCGGCCGCACGCGCTATGCCGTCGAGGTCGGCCAGGAAGCGAACGGGCGCCTGCCGCTGCGACTGACGCCGCTGAGCAAGACCCACCGCTTCGCGCCCGATGATGCCGAGATCCTGCGTGCCGCCGCGACGACCGAAAGCGTGCGCCCGGTGGTGACGCCGCCACGCCAGCCGATGTCGGCCGCCGAGCTCGGCAACCCGCTCTCCTCGCTGAACGGCGTCGAGCGCATCGTGCGCCTGCTGCTGACGCTCGGGGTCGCCGTGTTCGGCGTGCTCTCGGCGATGCACCACGCCACGCTGTTCCGGCGCAGCGCCATCCTGGTCCGGCTCGTCGGCGCGCTCGGCTCGACCGCCTTCATCGGCGCGACGACCATGCTGGTACTGGCGCCGGAACTGTCGCGGCTCGGCGGCGCCTCGATCTCCTATGAGGCGGCGCTGCACGCCACGATTCTCGCCTATGCGATCGCCTGCATCGCGATCATGATCGGGCCGCGCTTCACCACGCCGCTGCGCCTGACCTGGCTCGGCCTCGTCATGCTCTGCTGCCTCGGCAGCCTGACCCTGACGGCGCTCGGCATCGACGCCGAGAAGACCGATTTCACCATCCATGCCGAGAAGAACAAGCTCTTGTTCTTCGACCTGATCCCGGTCGTCGCGGTGGTGATCGCCTTCCAGCCGCAACGCTCGATCGCAGCGCTACCGCGCTCCTTCTTCATGGGTGTCGGCTTCAAGGACCAGCTGCTGCGCGCCGTGCCGGCGATCCTGATCCTCGCCGCCTTCGTCGCCTGGGGCGTGCTCGGCACCGAGACCGGCGTCGCCGGCTTCCAGCCGGTCGAGCTCGGCAAGATCGCGCTCGTGCTGGTGCTGGCGCACATCTTCCTCGGCTTCTCGCGGATCGACTATTTCTACAACCAGCGCCACTACATCTCCTGGCTCACCGTCAGCCTTGCGACCGTGCTGGTCTTCATCCTGTTCCTGACTGCGGTGCCATTCCTGAAGAGCGATTATTCGCCGGCGCTGATCATCATCATCACCACGGTCGTGCTCGCCTTCGCCTTCCTCTTGCCGAGCACGCTGAAGCGCCTGTTCGAGATCATGCGCGTCTTCCTGCGCCGTTCCGACGCGCCGCAGCGCAAGGTCCGCCGTCTCGGCTGGCCGCGCGGCGGCGTGCTGGCGCTGGTGCTCGTCATCCTGCTCGGCATCAACGCGGCGCTGATCTACGTCTTCCCCGGCCTCGTCACCTACGCGATCTCGGGCCAGTGGAATCTGCCCAAGGAGCGGCTCGCCGCCATCGACGTGCTCGAGAAGGCGCGCGGCGGCCCCTTGCGCGTGCCGGCCGAGCGGCTGCTGACCTGGTACGATCTCGACCATGCCACCAAGCGCGCCGCGACGGCGGCGCAGGAGCGCAGCCCGGACGTGATCCACCGCGATCTCGGCTTCCAGCTGCTGCAGTCCAAGGTCGCGCTCGCCGAGATGCCCTGCACGCTGGCCCGGCTCGATCTCGGCCTCGACAAGACGCCGGTTGAGGTCCGCCGCGTGCTCGATGAACTCCCACCTTCGCCGGTCTCGCTCTGCGCCATGCTGCCGGGCGCGCGCGTCACGCCGATCGCCGAGCGCAAGGGCGAGGAGCAGGATGAGACCGTCAGCCGCTTCACCGTCAGCGACCTCGTCCGGCTGCCGGTGGTGCAGAACGACTTCATCGCCACCTTCCTGATGGTGCGCTTCGGCCTGCCGACGGGGCTCGCCCTGCTGGCGGCGCAGGTCATCACCGTCTTCGGCCTGCTCGCGCTGGCGGCCAGCCTGTTGCGCGAGCGCGCCATGGGCTCGGCCCAGGAGGGCGCAAACAAGGGCATGGCGATCATCCTGGTCGGCATCGCCACCATCTTCGCACTGCACTGGAGCATTTCCTGGGGCAACGCGCTCGGCCTCTTGCCGGTGATGGGCCAGCCGATGACCTTCATCGCCGCGGCGACCTCGCATCACATGCTGATGGCGCTGCCCTCGATCGCGATCGCCTTGATCGCCGGGCGGCTCGCGGCGATCCGCCAGCTCTCGCCGACCAGCGACCCGCCGCCCTGGGGCCTGTGGCGCGGGCTGACGCGCGGCGGCTTGTAGCGGCCTGGGCCCCGGCTAACCCGAACGGGTGTGTTGCCGAGCCTGGGATTGCTCCAAACTTCACAAGCTTCGGAAATCAGGTCCCTTAGCCGGCGAGCCTGATTGACGGCAGCCCAGCATCTGCAATCGTGGATGGTGGGCGGGGGGTAGGTGACGATGGGGGCACAGGTTTCCGACAGCATCGCGCAGGCGATCTCGCGCCTCGGCGAACTGGTCGACGCGGCCGCGATCGCGCCCGAGCATTGGCAGGCAGTCTGCCGCGGAATCCAGGACGTCCTCCCGGACGGGCGCGTCCTGATGCAAGGCTATGACGCCTCCGCCCCCTACGCCATGCCGCTCGCCGGCGTCGGCTGGGAAGACGTGAACTTCGACGTCTACTTCGGCCACTACGCCGCGCTCAACCCCTGGACGCCGGCCTGGACCGATCTGCCGGTCCTGCGTAGCACGCTATCGGATACGGTCTTGCCGCGCCGCATCCTCGAGCGGACCGAGTTCTACAATGATTGGATCAAGCCGATGGGCGGAGCCGATTCCGCCAGCGGCATCAAGATCGTCCAGGACCGCTCGCGAATGGCAACGCTCTGCGTGCACTATGACCGGCGGGGGGCAGAAAAGAGTCACGACGCTCTGGTCCCGCTCTTCCAGGCGCTGGCTCCGAAGATGCGCCGTGCGCTCGACTGCAATCGCGCCGTGCTGCGCAATACGCGCTCACCGCTCGGGGACTCGCTGATGCGTAATCTCATCGACCCGGCGCTGGTGCTTGATGGCGACTGCCGTGTTCTCGATCTCAATACCGCAGCACAGGAACTCAGCGGAGGCGGTCGCTCCCTGCGCGTCACCGCCGGCGACAGGCTGGTGCTTGGCGATGCCCAAGCGCAGGCGAAGCTCGCCCTTGCGGTTGCGGCGGTCTGTTCGCGACGGCCGGGCTCGATCGGACGTCACGACGTCTCGTTCCGGCAGGGGCCTGAGCGGCTTTCCCTCTCCGTGCTGCCGGTTACGCAGAATCTCCGAGAATACGCTTTCGGCGGGTCAGCCAGCTTGTTCATCCCCGGCACGATCGCACTCGTGATCATCCGGCGGGAGCTGGTCGACTCCAGCATCGAGCTGGACGCCCTCAGGCGGCGTTTCGACCTGAGCCCGCAGGAGGCGCGCATCGCGCTCGCCTTGCGCGACGGCGGCACCGTCGCCGAGATCGCCGTGCATCTGGGGATCGCCTACGAGACGGCGCGCGTCCACCTCAAATCGGCCTTCGCCAAGACCGATACCCACCGGCAGCGCGAACTGCTGGCGCTGGTGCTCGACACGACCGGCCCGCGCGGCTGATCAGCGCCGCCTGATCTCGACCGAGAGCGCCCTGGGCTCGTCGAACTGGATCACCGGGAAAGCCGCAATGCCGCTACGGATCGCGTTCGGATTGAAGACCACCCGCGTCGCCGTCGATTTCGAGGCCACGACGGCGGGCCCGGTCCCATTCTGGAACTTCGCCTTGGCCGGCGCGACCGGATCGAGCGCGAGCCCGCAAATGTCCTGGCCGTCGATCAGGACGCTCGCCATCTCGCCGACGTCGACCGCGTTCTCGCTATAGCGCGGACGCAGCTCGTAGATCTGGGCCTCGCAGGTGCTGCCAGCTGGTGCGGACAAGGTCACCAACCGCGCAAGAGCGGAGCCCGTCATCGCGACGGAGCCGCCTTGGGCGCCGGCGGCCTGCTGCCCCAGCGAAGGCACGCTTTGCTGCCCCAGGGAGGGGGCCGTCGCGCTTTGCTGATTGCCGGCCTGCTGCGTCGTCCCGCTGGTCCCGGGCTGGGTCAGCGTCGGCGGGACCTGATAGGGGTCCTCGGTCGCAGTCCCGCGCGTCAGGTACCAGCCCGCACCCGCCGCACCGGCGACGAGCACCAGGGCCGCAGCGGCGATCGCGGGCAGGCGCGAGGACGGTGAGGTCGAGGCCGGCTTGTCACCGAGCACCGAGCGACGGGGCTTGGGCGCCTGCGGGCTTTTCAGCACATCGGCGATCGAGGGTTCGTCCCCGGCCGGACGCGGCTGGACCAGGGTCTGCTCCGGCTGCGCCGCAGCCATCTGCGCGGGCTGCGGCTGGGCAGGCTGCTCGGCGTTTTGGGGCTCGAACGGTTTCAGGGCCATCGAAGACGATCCCGGTGCGGCCGGCCGCTCCGGCGCGGACGCCGCGGCCTGCGGTTCGAAGGAGCCGCTGCGCAGGAAGAGGTCGATCGGCGCAGCGATGTCCGCGAGAGAGGAGACCACCACGATATGATGCGGCTGGCCACCAAGAATCTTGCCGAGGATCGCGACCGCGCGCTCAGCCTCGTCGCCCCGTGGCACCAGCGCCAGCACCGGGGTCGCGCCATGCTCGGCATCGGCGAAGAGATGGCGGCAGCGGTCGATCTTGGTGGTGAGATGGTATTCCTGCTGGGTGACGCGGGCCTCGCCCGCCGTGTCGGCGACGGAGAGGTCGATCGCGCCGGTGCCCCAGATCACGAGCTTGGCCTCGGACGCCTTGTGCGTCACCGCCTCGCCATGGGCGAGCGCGCAATGGGCCGCAAGCGTCGGCACCATCCAGCTCTTGCCCTGGTCGATCGAGCCCGACGCCGCAAGGCGGTAGCTGCCGCCATCGGGCAGGCCGAGGATCTGGCGCAGCGGTTCGCCAGGGCGAAGCAGGTTGCTGTACTGCGTGCTCCAGGGCTCGCAGACCTCGGAGCTCTCGGTCGCCAGCACGACGCGCGAAACCGGCACGCGGGCCGACCAGGCGAGCTTCTTCAGGATGATCGGCTGGTCGGTCGTCGGCACGACGACGAAGACGCCGGAGCGCCTGACGTTATGATCTCCCGACATCATGTCTCCCGCAGGCCCTGCCGTCCCCTCAGCGCCAGGCAAAAGCGCTGCTGGTGGCAGCGCTCCTGACCTTACAGCAGATAAACGCCCGCGAGCGGGTTGGCGAGCATCAATCGCAAGAGGTCGCGTTCGGCATCCTGCCGTGGCAGGTCGATGACGATGTGCCTGTCGACCGGCGCCGGCAGCGGCAGGCGCACCACGCCCTCGATCGAAACGACCTCGATCATGGTCGGGGCGGGATCGGTCTCCGACAGGCACTGGATGACGAGGGCCGGCGGCGCATCGTCCTCCTCGATCACGTCGAGCTCGAAGGAGCCGATGCGACGGTGCGTGGCGCTGCTGTCATAGGCCGCAGCAGCGAGTTCGCTACGCGCCACGGCCTGGAAGGAGAGCAAGCGGCGATAAAGCCGCGCCGCCTCCGGGTCGGTGCGGATGGCGCGCTCCGCCGCGAAATTGACGGGCTCGCCGCGGACGCGGCGGGCATGGGCCCAAAGATCGGCGCGGCTGATGCTCGCGGCAGCCGCCTCTTCCGGCTCGGTGCTCGCGAGCGCCGCCAGAACCAGGCGGGCCGTGGCGCGGCCGACGCGGGGGTCGTCTTCGAGCGGACCCTGGTTGAGGAACTCTGTCATGGCCGTTTCGATCGCCCTTGATAACGCTGCGAAAAGACGTCGGTGAACCGCGCCTCGTCGCTGGCGGCCTGGGCTGCCAGGTCCGTCGTTTCGCCAAAGCGCTTCTGTTGCCTGTTGATCCGGTGCAGGGCTGCTGCGACCGTTCTCAGTGCTCCCCCATGCCTTGCGAAGATCAGCATCAGTTTCGCATCGTCGATCCGAAAACTGGCGCGGTCATGGCGCCAGCGCCGCAGCAGCTTCTGTCCCTCGGCTGTCGCCGCCTCGCTATGAGGGCCGTCGAACGCCTCGAGCGCGTTACCGATCAGCAGCAATTCCTCGAGCCGCTTGCCCAGCGCCGCAAGGCCGGCGGCGATGCCGGGATAGTCGAAGGCCTCCGGGCTCTGGTCGACCTGGCCGCGATTGGAGCCAGCGATCCGGCGGCTCGCCTCGACCAGCCGGTTCTCCCATGGCGCGACGGCACGCGAGCGCACCAGCGTCAACGGCTGCTCATGGGCGAGCGGCAGGATGGCGAGCGCCCGGCCGATCGATTCACGCTCTTCCTTGTTGAGGAATTTCGGCTCGGCCGGCAGGCGCATCAGCGCGGCGTAGACGCGCTCGCGCACCACGCCGTCCTCATCCTCCTCTTCCGGCTCCTCGTCCTCGCCCTCGTCAGGCTCCTCCTGCCCGAGCTCGCCGAGGATCGCCTGATGGTCGAGCCAGGCGATCAGCGCCTCCTCCGGATTCTCCGAGGGCTGGCGCGCCATCAGCGTCTCCATCGAGGCCGGCGCCATGAAGTCGCGCCGGCCGACGCTGGAGCGTTCCTCGCGCATGAGCGCGCTGAAGCGCTCGGCGAAGCGGGCGAAGCTCCAGGTCTCGCCATGCAGCAGGGCGAAGCTCCAGAGCGAGACCAGATCGTCCGGGTCGAACTCGCGCTGGCGCTCGCGCCGTCCGGAGGCGTTGAGGAAGGCCTCGCGCTGGCGGATCAGGTCGGCGAAGGCGAGCAGCGGCAAATGGCGCCGGCGCCAGGCCCGCATGAAGCGCGCCGGCTCCTGCACCGCCCGCTTCAGTCCGTCCTCGTCGAAGGCCGGCAGGGCGAAGACCGCATCGAGCGCGGTGCGCAAGGCCGCAAGCCCGCCCTCGGAGCGCTCATCGGCCTCGGCCGCGAACAGGAAGTCGGCGAGGCCGAGCGCACGCCTGATCCGGCTCCAGGAGAAGGAGCGGCTCTTCGCCTCGCCCTTGCCGCCATAGGACAGGACGATCTCCGCCGCCGAGGCCTCGATGGTCGCCCCGGCGAAGGTGGTGCGGACCGGCCCTTCCTGGCGCAGCGGCCGCAGCAGGATGCCGCTCTCATCGAGCATGCAGCCGATGGCGGCGTCTCGGGCCGGCATGCGCGGGCCCGCGGTCAGCGCGCCGAGCGAGAACAGCACCTGCAGCATGTCCCAGAGTGGCAGGTCGGCATTCTCCGAGCCGCCACCCGTAATCGCGAGAACGAACTTCTCGGTGTCCCGCGCAGAGAACCGGCGCGAAGACGCAATCGTGCTGATCTCCGCGACCCGCGCCGGGTCGATGCCCCAATCCATGTCTCAAATATCCGCATCGAGCGCCGGCCCGGCTGTGGCGAACGGAACCCCTGCCCATTCCGTTCGCGCCAGGTCGGCGCATATTGCTGCCACAATTAAAGTAACAAGCCGCCCGGTCGATGTCGACCGGGCGGCATTTTCGGCATAGCGAGCCGAGATTTATGGTTACCCGGCTGCCAGTCTTGATCAGCGGGTCGGCACCTTGGCGACGACGACGCGATTGCCGGAGAAGTTGACCTGACCGTTCAGGCCGACGAGCTCAAGCATCAGGCGGAAGTTGCGGGTCAGGCGGGCCGAGTCGGCCGAGGTGGTGTAGAAGTAGTCGGCCGAGGTCGAGGTGGTCTGCGTGGCGCGGTGGGCGCGGTAGCAACCCCAGCGGACGAACTCGCCCTCGATCCGGTCGACTTCGGTAGCGGTGAAGTCACGCAGCTGGATCATGTAGTCGGTCGGCAGGCTGTTGCAGCCGTCGCCGCCGGCGGCGACCGGAGCCGCACCACCACCGGCGCCGCCGCCGAGCACGATGCCATCCTTGCCGACAGCCGCGGCGCCGCCACCGGAGGGACGGGCGAAGCCTTCGAGCTTCTGGGCGATCGCCGCGCCGAGATCACCGGCGAGGAGGCGCGAATGGGTGCCGACCGTCTCGAGCAGGCACTCGGCGCTGCAGGGGTTCGGCAGAGCGGGCAGCTGGAAGCCGCCGACCTCGAAGGCCGCGATGAACTGGCCGGAGCGGACGTTGAGGACGCGGCCGGCGATGCGGATTTCGGGGAAGCGGATATCGGCGGCGACGGCGCGGCGGGCCGAGGCGTAGATCTGATAGACGACCATGGCGTCGACCGGCGTCGGCACGGCGCGGGCGATCTCGATCAGCTCGGCATCGCGGCGGCGGACACGGGCGGTCGGGGCGATGCCCAGCGACACGCTGGTCTCGTCATAGACCTGGAAACCGCGGGTGTTGAGGTACTCCGAGAGCTGGAGCTGAACCCGGTTGAAGATGCGGTTATTGCGCGGAACCGTATCCGGATCGGCGTCATCCGACATCACCAGGAGGTTGATGCGGGAATTCGACTGGGCGTGGGCAACGGCTGCAAAGGACAGCAGCAGCGCGAAGCCGAGCATGAGACGCTTGAACAAAGCCATGACAGTGCCCCCTGAGGCAAAAGGTTGGTTCGGGAAGACGGTAGAAGCTCAGCCGGTGATGGCGATGACCTCGACGCGGCGATTGACGGGTGAAGTAGGGCTGCGCGGATTGCGCAGCATGTCCGGGCCGAAGCCGTGGGCGACGAGGCGGCCTGGCGAGATCTCGCCATAGGAGACCAGCCAGTCGCGCACCGCGGCGGCGCGCTCCTGCGAGAGCTCGACATTGTAGTCGTAGCCGCCCTCGGCGCTGGTATGGCCCGCGATCAGGAAGCGCTGATCGAGCAGGATCGGATCGCGCAACGCCAAGGCGAGCCGCATCAGCGTCGCCTCCGAGCTGCGACGCAGCGACGCCGAGTCGTTGTCGAAGAAGACGGTGACCTCGACGCGACGGGTCAGGTCGATCACCACGTCGTAACCGCCAGCTCGAACCCGGCGCGGCACCGGCGCGACGCGGCGGACCACGACCCTGCCGCCACCACTGCCGCCAGCGCTCGGCACGCGATCATGCGGCGCCAGCGAGCGCAGGATATTGGTCGCGCCCTGATCAGTCTGCGCCAATGCGGGGATGGCGCTGAGCAGCGGCAGCGAAAGCACGAATCCACCGAGCGCACGGCGCGACATCATCTGCGGAAGCTCGACGCTGTCCTTGCGTTCATCTGCGTTCTTCATAGCCAGACCCCCTGTTTACCCTCTCTTCGCATAGTCCAGTAGCCTCGACAATGCGACGGCCCATCGGGTGAAGGCGGGGCGTAGCAGTGCGTTGCCCGAGCTTTGCCACGGTTTGCCGGATTTTCGCCGCGAGCCGCATTTTTTCATGAACAGCGGGTGAATGCGCCGCTTCTCACGCGCGCGTTCGACATTCTGGCGCCGCCATTGCGCGGTACTCGGCGAAACCGGCTCAGGGTCCGCCAAGGGCCAGGCAACGTGCCCAGCGCACACCCGTTCATGAGGAGACCCGCCATGGGCTTCCAGTTCGACAAGACCAGCCGCCTGCGCATCGCCGTCACCGCCCTCGCCGTCATCGTCTCGGCCGGCGCCGGCTTCGCCCAGACCGAGGGTGGTAACCCGGATGCACCGAAGGTCGCCGAGCGGCCGCAATCGCTGAAGCTGGAATTCTCCTCGCGCACGGTCTCGCTCGGCGTCGCCCAGGCGGCCCGCGAGATCATGACGACGCGCCAGATCGCCTTCGCGCCCGGCAGCTGGGAGGTCACCTCCGAGGCACGCCGCGCCATCACCCAGCTGCGCGACGTCTTCCGCGGCAACGCCCCGAAGGGCGCGCCCTTCGTCATACTGGTCTCGGGCGGCGACGAAGTCGTCAACTATCGCCGGGCCCGCGCGCTGCGCACCCAGCTGATCGAAATGCAGCTCGAGGACGCCGCCAAGGTGGCGATCGCCGCTCGCGCCACCGGCGAGGGCCAGGCCAATGACGACGGCAAGGCGCGCGTCGACCTCGTCCCGCTCGATCCGGCCCGCTGCGGCGGCTGCGGCGACGTCCCCTTCCGCACGCTCGTCCTCGACACCGGCGTCCAGAAGCTGGTGCGCGCCAGCGCCGAGGACGTGGTCGTCCCGGCCTCGCAGGTCGCCGGCAAGGATGGCGAGAAGACCACAGACGTCGCCACGGCGCCGGTGCCGCCGGTTCGCCAGCAGGCCACCGAGAAGGCGCCGCCCCGCGCCCAGGCGCCGCGCCCGGCTCAGAAGCTGGCGCTCGATCGCTCGGCCGAGCCGCGCTATGACGGCCGCACCGTCCTGGTCGAGCCCGACGATTACGGTCAGCAGCGCCGCCGCATCACTCGAAGCGCCAGCCGCGGCGGCTGCCAGATGCCGGACATCATCATCGACGACTACTATCCGGGCGGCCCGCTCGTCGGCTGCGACGGCAGCTACGGTCCGCGCCCGCGCTGGTGAACCCAGGGCGTTTTTCGGTCGACCTGTACCGTCATCCCGGCCGCAGCGCCGGGATCCATCGCAAGGCGCAGCCCTCTACGATGGATTGCAAAGATCACCTTGGCAAAATGGGCATAGAGGACGGCATGGCAACTACATTGCGTAATTTTTCTCAAGACGAAATTCTTATAACCAAGAATGAAGCGTGGTCTATTTTGCGCTTTTTCTGGTCAAATCACCGAATTCAAGAAATTGAAATCACATATAGTGACATGAATTTTGCACAAGGGCTATTAGTTGAAGCTATCGACGCGTCCTATAAAATGGGATTTGTTGAGATTATTTTTAATAATGCTTTCTTAAAAGTGCCAGGTAGCTTTAGCGACGTAAAGAAAATGATAAAAAAGATCGTCAAAGAATCCACAAAGCATTGGTACAAAAATATTGGCAAAAATAAATTAGACGACGCCACAATCTATGTTTCTGTACGCGACAGAATTGCATTAAACTTTAGAAGCACCATGGAAATTAGAATGCAAACAGGAAGTTATTAACAATAATAAACCAATATTGACAGGAATTTCTCGGTTCACACGACATGGTTGAGCAGCGCGGCCTCGCCACGCTCCAGGCGGCCGAGATTCTCGATGAGGATGTCGACGACATTGCTCTCATAGGCGCGGGTCTCACCGGCACTGTGCGGCGTCAGCAGCACCTGCGGCAGTCCCCAGAGCGGTGAGGCAGCCGGCAGAGGCTCCTCATAGACGCAATCGATGCCGGCGCCGGCGATCCGGCCGGATTCGAGAGCCGAGATCAGAGCCGGCTCCTCGACGACACGACCTCGCGCGACGTTGACGAGGTAGGCTGAAGGCTTCATCGCCGCGAGCGCGGCGGCATCGATCAGCCCTTCGGTCTCCGGCGTCAGCGGACAGGTCAGCGCGACGAAATCGGCCTGGGCGAGCGCGGCATGCAGCTCCGCCGGCGGCACGATCGTCTCGACATTCGGCTCCGAGCCCGGCCGGCGGCGCACGCCGATCACGCGCATGCCGAAGGCCGAAGCGATCGCCGCCAGCCTGAGGCCGATGCGGCCGAGCCCGACGATCACCAAGGTGCGGCCGCCAAGCTCGTCCTCGCGGCGGGAACGGTCGCTGATCATCGGCCGCCAATGGGCCTTCGCCTGGTTGTCGCGGGCGAGATGGAGCTGGCGGGACAAGGCCAGGATCAGCGAGATCGCGTGCTCGGCCACGGCGCGCTCATTGCCGCCCTGGGCGCTGGCGAGCCGCACGCCGGCCGCGGCGAGCTTTTGCTTGTCGAACTGGTCGGTGCCGGCGCTGACCGACTGGATGAAGCGCAGCTTGCTCAATCCGTCGAGGATCTCGTTGCGCCAGAGGCCGGAGACGACCAGCACATCGGCTTCCGCAGCGCGGGCCTTGAGATCGTCGAGATTGCGAACCTCGAAGCTGGTCGCTGCGCCCTTGCAGGCGAGATATTCGTCACGCAGCTGATAGGCCGGATGCGCGAAGCCGATGGTGAGGGCGGACTGCTTCGGCCAGGGCTGCATGCGTCTTCTCTCCGGATGGCTGGAATCATCCAACGATAGCGTCAGAGATGCGTTTCGTCCTACCTTCACCCGCATGCGCCGGCTGCAGGGATCGCGCAGCGAGATTCAGGCCGGCGCGAGCGTCTGCGCCAACCGTGCCCAGGCCGCCTCGTCTCCCGGCAGGCCGAAGCGCAGGCGCGCGGGATCGTGCTGGAAGCGGCGGACATAGATGCCGGCCCGGCCGAGGCGCTCGAACAGGGACGGTGCCTGCGGTGCCTCGAGCAAGCGGTAGAGCACGGTTCCGCCGATGATCCGGCCAAGCGGCGCAAGCAGGGCATCGAGCCGCCTGCTGTCGGCAGCGCGAGCCTCGCCTGTGGCCGACAGCCACCCTGCATCGCCGAGCGCAACAGCTCCGACATGCAGTGCGGGCCCCGCCACGGCCCAGGGGCCAAGCATTGCCTTGAGAGCGTCGGTGAAACGCGCCTCACCGACCGCAAAACCAAGCCTCAGACCTGCGAGGCCATAGGCCTTGCCGAAGGAACGCAGGACAAGGGCGGCCTCCGGCAGGATCGGCAGCAGGCTCATCTGCGGTGCAAAATCGGCGAAGGCCTCGTCGATCACCAGCAAACCGCCTCGCGCCGCGAGCACCCCGGCCAGCTCGATCAGCGTCTCCTGCGCAACGATGCACCCGTCCGGATTGTTCGGATTGACCAGCACCACGACATTGGCGTCGCCGACCTCGGCGAGGTCGCCGATCTCGCGCACCGTCGCTCCCGCCTTTCCCCAGGCCAATGCATGCTCGCCATAGGTTGGTCCGAGCACGGCAACGTGCACAGGTGGAACCAGACGCGGCAGCAATTCGATCAGGATCTGCGTGCCCGGCGCCGCGACGAGGCCACTTTGCGGGCGAATGCGATAGGCCTTGCGGGCAGCGGCCAGCAGCGCCGCCTCGTCCGCCTTGCCCGGCAGACGCTGCCACAGGCTTAACGGCAGCTCCGGAAGCGGATAGGGGATCGGGTTGATACCGGTCGAGAGATCGATCCAGGGTTTTGGCGCCTGCGGAAACAGCGCCTGGGCCGTGGCGAGATCGCCGCCGTGCCAGATCGCTTCCTTCGTCTCCCCGGCCGCCATGTCGCTCTCCGCAAGCCTGCCGCTCCTCCTCGCCGCCCTCCTGATCGAGGCGGCGATCGGCTATCCGGCGCGCCTGTTCGCATGGATCGGCCATCCCGTCACCTGGATCGGCGCGCTGATCGGCTGGCTGGACCGCAGCCTCAATCGCGAGACGATGAGCTTCGCGATGCGGCGAATGGCTGGTGTCGTTGCCCTCCTGATCCTGCTGGTGGTGACGCTGACGGTTGCGCTCCTCCTAACCGCGCTCTGTCGTCTCGCCGGGCCATTCGCCCTGCTGCCGCTGGCGCTGCTGGCCTCGACCTTGCTGGCGCAGCGTAGCCTTCATGAACACGTCGCCCGCGTCGCCGAAGGGCTGGAGCGGGACGGACTCCCCGGCGGACGCAAGGCCGTCGCGATGATCGTTGGCCGCGATCCGGAGAGCCTCGACGAGGCCGGCGTCGCCCGCGCCGCGATCGAGAGCCTCGCCGAGAATTTTTCCGACGGGATCGTCGCGCCGGCCTTCTGGCTGGGCGTGGGCGGCCTGCCGGGCGGGGCGCTTTACAAGGCGATCAACACCGCCGATTCGATGATCGGCCACAAATCGCCGCAACACCTCGCCTTCGGCTGGGCGGCGGCGCGGCTCGACGATCTCGTCAATCTGCCCGCTTCCCGCCTGACTGCTTTGCTGCTGACCGCCGCCGCAGCGCTAGACCGGCAGGCCGACGCCGGCGCGGCTTGGCGCGCCGTGCGCCGTGACGCCGGTCGCCACCGCTCGCCCAATGCCGGCTGGCCGGAGGCGGCGATGGCCGGTGCGCTCGGGCTCCGTCTCGCCGGTCCGCGCGTCTACGGCGCGGTCAGGGTCGAGGATGGCTGGATGGGTGATGGCAGGGCCGAGGCGACGGCGGCGGATATCCGGCGGGCGCTTGCCCTCTATCGGCGCGCCTGTCTGCTGCTCTGGGGGCTGGCGGCATTGGGGGCGATCGTAGCGCTCACGCTCGGTGTGTGACCGTCATCGGTTACCCTCGTAGCGAAAAGAGCTATACTATTGGTCCGGAACCGACGGATCGCCGCCATGGGAACGCATGTCACAATCGATGACGACGTCGTCCGCGCCGCGGAGAAGCTGGCGCGCGAGCAAGATCGTCCGGTCGGCGAGGTGATCTCGGAGCTGGCGCGCAGGTCGCTGCCGGTGGAACAGCAGATTGTCTACCGCAACGGAATCCCATTGTTGCCGATCAGCAGTCCAGGCGCCGTGGTCACAATGGAGCATGTTAATGCGCTGCGCGATGACGAGCCGTGACATTCCTTCTCGACGTCAATGTTCTTATCGCATTGATCGACCCGCTGCACATTCATCACCTGCAAGCTGAGGCGTGGTTTCTTCGGGAAGGAAAGGCTGACTGGGCGACTTGCCCTCTGACAGAAAACGGAACGCTCCGGATCGTTGGCGACAAGCGCTATGCCAACTCTCCTGGGTCTCCCGTGATTGTGGCGGAAGTGCTCTCCCGACTACGGGACGTTGGGCAGCACAGATTCTGGTCTGATGACGTCAGCCTTCTCGACCCGAAGTTATTCACGCCCGAGAAATTCACCTCGGCGCAGCATATCACCGACACCTACCTCCTTGCCCTTGCCGTTAAACATGACGGCAAGCTCGCAACCTTCGACAAACGATTGAAACCAGACGCGGTCAAATCCGGCGCAACAGCGCTGCACGTCATCGCGGCTGAGGGCCTTTAGAACTCGATTCCTTCCTGCGCCTTCACCCCGGCAGCGAAATGGTGCTTCACCAGCGTCATTTCCGTCACCAGGTCGGCCGCTTCCATCAGCTCCGGCTTGGCGTTGCGGCCGGTGACGACGATGTGGAGGTCGGGCCGGCGGGCCTGCAATATCGCCACGACCTCGGCGAGCGGCAGGTAGTCGTAGCGCAGGGCGATGTTGAGCTCGTCGAGCACCAAGAGCCGGATGCTCTCGTCAGCCATCAACTCCCTGGCTTTCTCGAAGGCGCGCGTCGCGGCCGCGATGTCGCGCGCCTTGTCCTGCGTCTCCCAGGTGAAACCCTCCCCCATAGAATGCCAGGAGACTTGGGTTCCGAAGGCCTCCAGCGCCTTGCGCTCGCCGGTCGACCAGGCGCCCTTGATGAACTGGACGACGCCGATGCGCCAGCCATGGCCGAGCGCCCGCAGGATCAGGCCGAAGGCGGCGGTCGACTTGCCCTTGCCCGGGCCGGTGTTGACGATCAGCAGGCCCTTTTCCAGCGTCTTGCCAGCGACCTCGGCGTCCTGCACCGCCTTGCGCTTTGCCATCTTCGCCTTGTGGCGAGCGGCGTCTTCGGCCTCATCAGTCATCGCAACTTCGCTCTACTTCACTTGCATCGGCAATCCGGCGACCATGAAGACCACGCGCCCGGCCTGTGCCGCAAGCCGCTGATGCAGGCGGCCGGCCTCGTCGCGGAAACGGCGGGCGAGCGCATTGTCCGGCACGATGCCGAGCCCGACCTCGTTGGAGACCAGCACCACCGGCCCCTCCGCCTCGCGGCAGGCAGCGATCAGCTCGCCGGTCGCGATCGCGATGTCGCGCTCGGCGAGCATAAGATTGGTCAGCCAAAGCGTCAGGCAATCGACGAGGATAGGTTGCCCGGACCGGGCATTACGGATCGCCTCGGGCAACGCCACCGGCGCATCGACCGTCTGCCAGTCGCGGGAGCGGCGGGCGCGATGCTCGGCGATGCGGGCGCGCATCTCGTCGTCATAGGCCTGTGCGGTGGCGATATAGGTCCAGGGCGCCGGCAGCGCCTCGACCAGCGCCTCGGCGTGGCGGCTCTTGCCGGAGCGGGCACCGCCAAGGACGAGCGTGAGCGGGGGAAGGATCATGTCTGCCGCCATGTGCTTTCGGTCGAGGCGCTGCATTGCACAGCACCGCGCCTATGGCTAATGATCATCGGTGACGGTGCCTCGACAACGAGGTGAAAAGGGAACGCGGTGAAAGGCCGCGGCTGCCCCCGCAACTGTAAGCGGCGAGTTCCGCGCCATCGGCCACTGGTTTGACCGGGAAGGCGGCGCAGGATTTTGACCCGTGAGCCAGGAGACCTGCCGTCATTCGATGTCGTCCAGCAGGCTGCCGGCGGGGTGGCCAAGGAGAACCAGATGAATACGGCTACCGTCACCAGCCAGGCCAGCGTTTCGGAACGCGCGAAAGCCGTCGCCGCCGCGCTGATCCTCGGCTTCGTGCTGATCTACACCGTCGGCTTCGCCGCCTCGTCCACTGTCCACAACGCGGCCCACGACACCCGTCACGGCCTCGCCTTCCCCTGCCACTGAGGGGAAGCACATGGTCACGCGTGTTCTCACGGTCAGCATCCTGGCCGGGCTTCTGGCTGGGCTGCTGATCTCGGCGCTCCAGCATGTCACCACCACCCCGCTGATCCTCAAGGCCGAGACCTATGAGGCGGCGCTGCGCATGCAGGGTGCGCCGATGCAGGCCGCCTTCACCGGCGAGGCCCGCATTCAGCTCGCTCACAACGACCCGAAGGCCGGCGCGGAACACAGCGGCGAGCACGAATGGAAGCCGCAGGACGGCTTGCAGCGCACGGCCTTCACCAGCCTGGTGACGATCGGCACCGCGATCGGCTTCGCCGCGCTGCTGCTCGCTGGGATGATCGCCGCAAACGAGCAGATCGACCAAAGGCGGGCGCTCGCCTGGGCGGTGTGCGGCTTTCTCGCCTTCGGGCTCGCCCCGGCGATGGGGCTGGCGCCGGAGCTGCCGGGCGCAGCCGCGGCTGAATTGCAGCAACGCCAGCTCTGGTGGCTGCTGACGGCGGTGGTCACTGCCGGCGCGCTCTTCGTCTTCCTGCGGGTCGAGGCCTCCTGGGCACGGGCGCTCGCCGTGCTGGCGCTGCTGCTGCCGCATCTGATCGGCGCACCGCACCCGGCCGCGCCTGAAAGCAAGGTGCCGGCCGAGATCGCCGCGCATTTCGCCGCGCTCTCGCTCGCTATCCAGGCCGCGCTCTGGCTCGTCACCGGCTTTGCCGTCGGCGTGCTCTGGCCCTGGGCCACGCGCCGCAGCGCCGCAACCGCGGCGGCCTGACGCCTCGCACGGCTCCCTCATGGGAGCCGTGCCAGCCCAAGGAGGCGTTTCGATGCTCGAAGGCGATCTCGCCCTCGCAACGCAAGCCCGGCAGGAGCCGGGCTGCACTATCCATGTCTGCACCGTCTGTCGGCGCCAGCGCGAGGACTTGCCTGATGGCTACGACCAGCCCGGCATCGGCCTCGCGGCAGCGCTCTCCGAGCGCATGGCCGGCAGCGGCATCGTCGTCGTCCCGGTCGAATGCCTTTCCGTCTGCAAGCGGCCCTGCACGATCGCGCTTACGGCCGAGGGCAAGTGGACCTATCTGATCGGCGATCTCGATGCCGGTCTTCATCTCGACGAGATCGTCAGCGGGGCGGAGAAATTCGCCGCCAGCGCCAACGGGATCGTTCCCTGGAAAGAAAGACCCGTCTCGTTCCGCAAGGGCGTGGTCGCGCGCGTGCCGCCTTTGCCGCGCCAGCAAGGATCAAACGAATGAACGCTCCGCAGAATCCTGCTCTCGGCAAGGTGCCGTGCACGATCATCACCGGCTTCCTCGGCGCCGGCAAAACCACCCTCGTCCGCCATCTCCTGGAGAACGCCGGCGGCAAGCGCCTCGCCGTTCTCGTCAACGAGTTCGGCGATCTCGGCTTCGACGGCTCCTTCATCGCCGGCTGCGGCATCGAGGGCTGCACGCAGGAAGACATCGTCGAATTGCCGAATGGCTGCATCTGCTGCACCGTCGCCGACGATTTCGTGCCGGCGCTGGAAAAGCTGCTGAACCGGGAGAACCCGCCACAGCACATCCTGATCGAGACCTCCGGCCTCGCTTTGCCGAAGCCGCTGGTCAAGGCCTTCAACTGGCCGGCGATCCGCAACCGCGTCACCGTCGACGGCGTCATCGCAGTGGTCGATGGGCCGGCAGTGGCCGAGGGCCAGTTCGCCGACGATCCGGAAGCGCTGAAGGCGCAAGCCGCGCGGGACCAAGCGGTCGACCACGACAACCCGTTGGAGGAGGTGTTCGAGGACCAGATCCTCTGCGCCGACCTGATCCTGCTCAACAAGAGCGACCTGGTCGACGCCGAAGGCCGCGAACGGGTCAAGGCCGAGATCGCCCAGCACCTGCCCAAGGCGATCAAGGTGGTCGAGACCGCCCATGGCAAGGTCGAGCCAGCTCTGATCATCGGGCTCGGCGCCGCAGCCGAAGCCGATCTCGCCGCCCGCCCCTCGCATCATGGCGAGGGCGAGGATCATGACCACGACGATTTCGACAGCGTCGCGCTGCCGCTGCCGCAGGCCGGCTCGCCGGAAGAGCTCGTCGCCCGCGTCGCCAGGGCGGCCGAGGCCGAGGGCGTGCTCCGCCTCAAGGGCTTCGCCGGCATTCCCGGCAAGCCGATGCGGCTCGTCGTGCAGGGCGTCGGCCGGCGCGTCGGCCATCATTACGACCGCGCCTGGGGCGCGGACGAGGCGCGCGATGGACGGCTCGTGGTGATCGGCCTCAAGGGCTTCGACCGCGCCGCAGTCGAGGCGGCGCTCGCCGGCTGATGCGATGCATCTTCTCCCGACCAGCGAGGTGAGGCTCGACGACGGCGAAGACGCCGTCGACCTCGCTCTGCCGCCGGGAGACCTCGTCGTCCTCTCCTTCAGCGACAGCGATCTTTCAGCACTGGCGGCGGCTGCACCCAGTAGCGGGCTCGACCTTCGCCTGGTGCCGCTCAGGCGCTTCAAGCACCCGCTTTCGATCGACCTGCTGATCGAGAAGACGCTCGCCGGCTCGCGCTTCGTGCTGCTGCGCTGTCTCGGCGGGCTCGATTATCTGCGCTACGGCGTCGAGCAGATCGCCAGCGCCTGCCGGCAGCACGGTGTCGCATTGGCGGTTTTGCCGGGTGATGACCGGGCGGACGAGCGGCTCGCCGGCTATGGCACCGTGCCGCCGGAGCTCGCGGCAAACCTGCTTGGCTATTTCCATGCGGGTGGCGGCGCCGAGAACATGCGGCGGCTGCTCGGTCGGGTGGATGGCTATCTCGCGGCACTGCCCTCATCCGACCCGGCTGCGCCGGGCCACCTTCTCCCCCAAGGGGAGAAGGAAGGCACGATACTGACAGCCTCCTTCTCCCCTCGGGGGAGAAGGTCCCGGCAGGGGGATGAGGGCCCGCGCGACCTCACCCCCGTCCCGCTCCCCACCCTCTTCGCCCTGGGGCCCAAGGCCACGCCTCAGCCCTGGCGCGAGGCGATCGCAGCCCTCTCGGTCGACAGCCCGCTCGTCCCGGTCCTCGTCTACCGATCCGGCGTCGCCGCCGGCGACACGGCCATGGTCGAGGCAATCTCCACGGCTCTCGGAGCCCGCGGTCTCAGCCCCCTTCCGCTCGCCCTGACCAGCCTCAAGGAGGCGGGCGTCGCCAATGAGCTCGCCGCCCTGATCGCCACCCGCAAGCCGGCGCTGATCGTCACCACCACCGCCTTTTCCGCCCGCGACGGCGCTGATTTCGTCCTGGACGCCGCCGATTGCCCGATCCTGCAGGCTGTGCCGGTCGGCAGCGCGCGAGAGGCATGGGAGGCGTCGCCGCGCGGGCTCTCCGCCGCCGACCTCGCCATGCAGGCGGCGCTGCCGGAATTCGACGGAAGGCTCGGCGCCATCCCCGTCGCCTTCAAGGAGGAGACCACCGATCCGGCGACCGGCCTGACGCTGCGGCGGCTCGCACCAGACTCCGACGGCGTCGCAGCGCTCGCCGACCTCGCGGCGAACTGGATCGCGCTCGGCCGCAAGCCGCGTAGCGAACGCCAGCTCGCTTTGGTGATGTCAGACTATCCGGCCCGGGGCGGCCGCGCCGGTTTCGCCGTCGGCCTCGATACGCCCGCGAGCGCGCTGGCGATCCGGGAGCTCCTGAGCGGAGCGGGGTATGATGTCGCGGCAGATCGTCATTGCGAGCGGAGCGAAGCAATCCAGCGGCGGCAGCGCGAGCCCTCCTGGATTGCTTCGTCGGCTGTGCCTCCTCGCAATGACGAACAAGGCCTCGGCCTTATGCAGGCGCTAACCGAAGGCCCGACCGACTTTACGGTCCCGCTCGCCGCTTACCGTGCCTGGCTCGCGACCATCACGGCAGCCGCGCGCGAAGCCCTCTTCGCCGGCCACGGCGCACCCGAAACCGACCCCGCCTGCAACGACGACGCCTTCCGCTTCCGGCTCGTCCGCCTCGGCAAGCTCGCCATCGCCTTGCAGCCAGCGCGCGACGCCACGCCCGACCGCAAGGCGCGCTATCACGATCCCGACGCACCGCCCGGCCATGCCTATCTCGCCTTCTATCTCGGCCTGCGCGAGGTGCTACGCGCCGATGCGCTGATCCATCTCGGCACCCATGGCACGACCGAATGGCTGCCCGGCAAGGCGGTGGCGCTCTCCGCCGCCTGCTGGCCACGGCTGGCGGTCGGCGCGTTGCCGGTGATCTACCCCTATGTCGTCGACGACCCCGGCGAAGCGGCGCCGGCCAAGCGCCGGCTATCGGCGCTGACGCTCGGCCATTTGCCGCCGCCGCTCACGAGCCATGATGCCGGCGGCGAGGCGGCGCTGCTGCGCGACCTCGTCGAGGAGTATTCGCAGGCGCAAGTGCTCGATCCGCGCCGGGCCGAGCTGGTCGCGCGCGAGATTCTGGACAGGGCCGAGCGGACCGGGCTCGCCGCCGCGAGCGGCGTCACGCCCGATCAGGACATGGCGAGCGCGCTCGCGGCGCTCGACGCCCATCTCTGCGACCTCGCCGAGACGGCCTTCCGCGACGGGCTCCACGTTTTCGGCTCTTCCGAAGCAGATCCTATCTCCGCAGAGAACGAGCGTCGCAATCTGCTGAAAGCGCTCGATGCCGGCTTCGTGCCGCCCGGCCCGGCCGGCGCGCCGCATCGCGGCCGGCCTGACGTGCTGCCGAGCGGGCGCAACCTCTCGACGCTCGATCCGCGCGCTCTGCCGACGCGCTCGGCGGCAAAGCTCGGCGCTAAAGCGGCCGAGGCCGTCATCGCCCGCCACCTTCAGGACGAGGGTGACTATCCACGCCGGATCGTGATGGATCTCTGGGCCTCGCCGACGCTGCGCTCAGGCGGCGAGGACATCGCCCATGCCCTGCATCTGATGGGCGTCGAACCTCTCTGGGACCATGGCTCGACCCGTGTCACCGGCTTCGCGATCATCCCGCAGGCCAAGCTCGCCGCGCCGCGCGCCGACGTGACCATCCGCATCTCAGGCGCCTTCCGCGATACCTTCCCGGCACAAATCGCCCTGCTCGATGCCGCCGCGCGCGCCGTCGCCGCGCTCGATGAGCTTGACGAGTGGAACGAGCCGGCCGCCGCCCACCGCCGCGGCGAGGCGGGCGCCCGCATCTTCGGTGCCGCGCCCGGCCGCTATGGCGCCGCCATGGCCGACCGGGCGCTCGACGGCGACTGGCAGGCGCGCGCCGAACTGGGCGAGGCCTATCTCGCCGCCACCAGCCATGCCTATGGCGGGCCGGACGGCGCCGCCGCGCCCGATGCCGGCTTCGCCAATCGGGTCGCCGAAGCGCAGGCCTTCGTCCATGTCAGCGACACCGCCGGGCGCGATATCATTGAGGCGACCAGCGCCGCTGACGTGATCGGCGGCTTCGTCGCGGCGATGCAGGCGCAAGGCGGCAAGGCGGCGCTCTACAGCCTCGACACCTCGGACCCGCAGACGCCGAGGGCCCGCACACTCGCCGAGGATGTCTCGCGCATCGTCCATGGCCGGCTCTGCCATCCCAAGTGGATCGCGAGCCATCTCGCCCATGGCTGGCGCGGCGCGGCCGAATTGGCTGAGGCGGTCGATGCACTCTTCGTCTACGCCGCGAGCACCGATGCGGTCTCCGACGGCCTGTTCGACGCAGTCTTCCAGGCCTATTGCGGCGATCCCGCCATCTGGCAGGCGCTGGAGCAGGCGAACGCGCCGGCCGCCGCCTCGATCCGCTCGCGCCTCGCCGAGGCGCAGGAGCGCGGGCTCTGGCACAGCCGGTCGAACTCGGCGGCGATGCTCTCAGGGCGGGAGGCGGCGGAATGAGCGCCCCAGCCCGCGAGACGATGCGGCGCGGCTGGTGCCCCGGCACCTTGCGGCCGATGCTGACCGGCGACGGCCTGCTGGTGCGCCTGCATCCGCCGCGCAATGCGCTGACGCCGGACCAGCTCGCTCGTGTCGCCGGGCTGGCAAGCCGCCATGGCAATGGCCAGATCGAAATCTCCGGCCGCGGCAATCTGCAACTGCGCGGCATCCGCGAGGAGGCGCATCCGGCGCTGGTCGACGACCTGCTGACGGCGGGCCTCGTCGACGAAGCCGAGGGTGACGGCCCGAACCGGCTGGTGCTGACCTCGCCGCTCGCCGGCCGGGCGGCCGACGAACTGCTAGACGCGGCCGCACTGGCTGAGGCGGTCGAGCGTGCCGGGCGCAGCGTTTCGGGCCTGCCGGCAAAGTTCTCGATCGTCGTGGATGGCGGCGGCGCGCTGGCGCTCGATGGTTTCGCCGCCGATCTCAGGCTAAGGGCGATCGCGATCGATGCAGTCGCGTTCGGCCTGCCGGGCGAGCTTTGGTTCGGCCCAATCGCTTTGGATGAGGCCCCGATATTGGCAGTCCGTTTGCTCGACGGTTTCGTCGCCGCAAGCGGGCAAAGCTCGGGACGGATCCGCCGCATGCGCGATCTCGCGCCGGAGACGCTGAATACGCTGGCGACATCATGCGGGCTCGTGCTGATGGTCTCGCCGACCACCCGCGCCAAACTAGCATCCGTCGGTATCGTCGCCGAGCGGAACGCCAAGATCGCCGTGCTCGCCGGATTGCCCTTCGGCCGGAGCGATGCCGCGGGCTTGCGCCGTTTGAGCGAACTCGCCCGCGACGCCGGCATCTATGAGATCAGGGTGTCGCCCTGGCGCGGCTTCGCCTTCTGCGACCTTTCGGCCGAAGCGGCGCATAGCTTGCAGGAAGGCTTGCGCGATGAGGGCCTGATCGTCGAGCCGGACGATCCACGCCTTGCCGTTTCGGCCTGCACCGGAGCGCCCGCCTGTACACGCGGCGAAGCGCCGGCCCTGGCCGATGCCGCGGCTCTCGCAGAAGCGATGACGCCGTGGCTGATCAGCGGCCTCAGCCTCCACGTCTCCGGCTGCGCCAAGTCCTGCGCCCATCCCGGCAGCGCCGACCTCACTCTGGTCGGGCGCGGCGGGCGCTACGATGTGATCGTCGCAGGCGGTACCACCGATGCCGCCATCGCCCATCTTTCGCTGGGGGAACTTGTGCGCCGGCTCGAACCGGGTCAGGACATCCGCGCGCGCCTGGAAGCGGCGCGGCACTAGAAGCAGGTTGGAAGTTGAGCACGCGTCACGCCTATATCCGCGACGGAGCCGCGATCTATGAGCGCTCCTTCGCCATCATCCGGGCCGAATCCGACCTGTCGCGCTTTTCGGGCACGGCCGAGCGCGTCGTCGTCCGCATGATCCATGCCTGCGGCATGACCGACCTGCCCCGGGACGTGGCGATGTCGCCGGATTTCGCTGGGGTTGCCGAGGCGGCGCTGGCGAAGGGCGCGCCTATCCTCTGCGACGCCCGCATGGTCGCCGACGGCGTCACCCGCGCGCGCCTGCCGGCCAAGAACGAGGTGATCTGCACGCTGCCCGACCCTAGCGTGCCGAAGCTGGCGGAGGAGATGGGCACGACGCGCTCGGCCGCGGCGATGGAGCTCTGGCGGCCGCATCTTGCGGACTCCGTCGTCGTCATCGGCAATGCGCCGACCTCGCTGTTCCGCCTGCTCGACATGCTCGACGAAGGCGCGCTGAGGCCTGCCGCCGTGATCGGTATCCCGGTCGGCTTCGTCGGTGCGGCCGAGTCGAAGGAGGCGCTGGCGCAGGACGGGCGGGTGCCCTTCCTCGTCGTGCACGGACGGCGCGGCGGCTCGGCCATGGCGGCGGCGGCCGTCAACGCGCTGGCGCAGGTGAAGGAATGAGCGGCGTGAGCATTGAGGCGCCCCGTATCCTGCTCTACGGCGTCGGCCTTGGGCCCGGCGACCCCGACTACATGACCGTGCGCGCCCGCGACATCATCCTGAAGGCCGACCGTCTCGTCCATTTCTGCAAGCGCGGCCGGCGCGGCAATGCCCGCATCACCGCCGATGCCATCATCGCGCCCGACCCGGCCCGCGAGATCGAGCTCGCCTTCCCGGTCACCATCGAGGTGCCGGTCGAGGACGAGGGCTATACCGGGCCGATCGCCGCCTTCTACGATGAGGCCGCCGAGCAGCTCGCCGGCGAGATGGCGGCTGGCCGCAGCATCGCCGTGCTCTGCGACGGCGACCCCTTCTTCTACGGCTCCTTCATGCATTTGTGGCGCCGTCTCGCCCATCGCTTCCCGACCGAGGTGGTCCCGGGCGTCACCGGCATGGCCGGCGCCTGGGCCCGCGCCGATGCCCCGATCAGCTGGGGCGACGATGTGATGACGGTGGTGCCGGGCACGCTCGCCGAGAGCGAATTGACGCGCCGCCTGGTCGATACCGACGCAGCGGTCATCATGAAACTCGGCCGCAACCTGCCCAAGGTGCGCCGGGCATTGCAAGCCGCGGGTCTGATCAACCGCGCCATCTATGTCGAGCGCGCCACCATGGCCGGGCAGGTGGTGACCCGTCTCGCCGAGAAATCCGACGACGAGGCCCCCTATTTCTCGATGATCCTCGTCCCCGGCGAAGGACGGCGACTGTGAGCGGCTCGCTCGCCATCATCGGTCTCGGACCGGGCGAGGCGCGCTATCTGACGCCGTCGGCACTGGCGGCGCTCGAGGCCGCCAGCGATCTCATCGGCTACGGGCCCTATCTCGACCGCGCGCCTGAGCGCGCGGGCCAGACCAAGCATGCCTCCGACAACCGCGTCGAGGTCGAGCGCGCCCGTCATGCCTTGATGTTGGCGGCGGAAGGCAAGGCGGTTGCGGTCGTTTCCGGCGGAGATCCCGGCGTCTTTGCCATGGCTGCCGCCGTGTTCGAGGCGCTGGAAGCAGGCGAATCGGACTGGCGCAAGCTCCAGATCACCGTCGAGCCGGGGATCACCGCCATGCTGGCGGCGGCAGCGAAGGCCGGCGCGCCCCTCGGCGGCGATTTCTGCGCGATCTCGCTCTCGGACAATCTCAAGCCCTGGGAGGTCGTCACCGACAGGCTCACGGCGGCTTTGTCGGCCGATTTCGTGATCTCGCTTTACAATCCGATCTCGAAGGCACGGCCCTGGCAACTCGGCAAGGCGCTGGAGCTTGCGGCGACAATCCGCGCCGCGGAAACGCCGGTGATCTTCGCCCGCGCCATCGGGCGGCCCGACGAGAACCTGCGCATCCTGACGCTCGCCGAGGCGGTCGCGGCAGCCGAGACTGCCGACATGGCGACTTTGGTGATGATCGGCGCCAGCGCAACGCGATTGATCGCCCGCGAGGGCGAGAACCCGATCGTCTACACGCCGCGCTCGGTGACGAAGAGCCCCTGCGTCACCAGCCAGGGCAGGACCTGATCGATATGCTCGACGGTCTCGACATCGGGCTTGGGCGGCCGCTCGACCATCACCACGGGCAGTCCGAGCCGGCGCGCCGCGACGAGCTTGCCGAGGGTCATCGGGCCGCCGGCATTCTTGCTGACGAGGATTTCGACGCCCTCTTCCCGCATCAGCTTCTCCTCGGCCTCCGCCTCGAAGGGCCCACGCTGTTGCAGCACCTTGGCATGCGGCAAAGGCAGATCGCCGACCGGCTCGATCACGCGGATCAGATATTCGTGCTGCGGGGCGGCGAAAAAGTGAGGCAGTTCGAGCCGGCCAATGGTCAGGAAGACCCGGCGCCGTTCGTCGCCGAGCGCCTCGACGGCGGCGTCGATGTCGGGCACGCATTTCCAGCGATCGCCGTTCTGCGGCTTCCAGGATTCGCGCCTGATCGCCAGCAGCGGCACGCCTTCCGCCTTGCAGGCTGCCTCGGCATGATAAGGCATGATCGCGGCGAAGGGGTGGGTCGCGTCGATGACGGCGACGACGCCCTCGTCGAGAAGATATTGCCTGAGGCCGGCAATGCCGCCGAAGCCGCCGGTGCGGGTCGGCAAGGACAGAGGGCGCGGGTCGGAGGTATGACCTGCAAGCGAGATCACGGCGCGAATTTCGGGAGCCTGTTCAGCCAGGAGCTGATCGAGCGCAGCCGCTTCGCTGGTGCCGCCGAGGATGAGGACCGTCATGGAACAGTTTTCGCCTGAAACGACCAAACTGTCGAGCACGCCCCCCGGGCCCTGGCTGTCGCTGGTCGGGCTCGGCGAGGATGGTCGCGCCGGCCTCTGCGCCGAGGCGCTGGCCGCGCTGGAAAGCGCCGAGATCGTCTTCGGCGGTGAGCGCCACCTCAAACTGATCGGCGATGTGCCCGGCGATGCGCGGCCCTGGCCGCAGCCCTTCCGCAATGCGCTGCCGGCGATCCTGGCCGAAAAGGGCCGCAATGTCTGCGTGCTCGCGACCAGCGATCCGTTCCATTACGGCATCGGCGCCGGGCTGACCAAGGCGGTGCCGGCGGCGGAGATGCGCGTCATTCCACAGCTCTCCTCCTTCTCGATGGCCTGCACCCGCATGCGCTGGCCGCAGGAGGAATGCGGACTGGTCTCGCTGCACGGCCGTGCCCTTCAGAGGATCATCCCTTTTCTCCAGCCGGGCGCACGGGTCCTGGCGCTGTCCTGGGACGATTCGACGCCGCTCGCCGTGGCCCAGTTGATGAGCGCCCGCGGCTTCGGCGAAAGCACGATCACCGTGCTGGAAACGATCGGCGGCCCGAACGAGCGCATCCGCGAGGCCCGCGCCGACGCCTTCGCGCTCGATGGCATCGTGCCGCTCAACCTGCTGGCGATCGAGGTCGTCGCCAGCCGCGATGCCCGCATCCTGCCGCTGGCGACCGGGCTCTCCGACGACTGGTTCGAGCATGACGGCCAGCTCACCAAGGCCGACATCCGGGCGATCACGCTGTCGGCGCTGGCGCCGCGCGCCGGCGAGTTGCTGTGGGATATCGGCGCCGGCTCGGGTTCGATCGGCATCGAGTGGAGCCTGCGTCACCGCCACAACCGGGCGATCGCCTTCGAGGAGCGGCCGGAGCGCGCCGCCCGCATCGCCCGCAACCGGCTCGCGCTCGGCGCGCCGCCGCTCGAGGTGGTCGAGGGCAAGGCGCCCGAGAGCTTCGCCGGAAAAGCCTCGCCGGATGCCGTGTTCATCGGCGGCGGGCTGACTGATCCCGGCGTGTTCGAGGCGGCCTTCGCGGCGCTGAAGCCGCGCGGGCGATTGGTCGCGAACGCCGTGACGATCGAGGGTGAGGCCAGGCTCGCCGGACTGTTCTCGGTCCATGGCGGGAACCTGCGCCGCATCGGCGTCTCGCATCTCGACCCGATCGGGACGATGCATGGCTGGCGCGCCGCGATGGCGGTGACGCAATGGCGCGTGGTGAAACCGTGAATGGCATCACTGCCGGCATCGGCCTGCGTCCGGGCACGTCGGAAGCCGATATCGAGGCCTGCCTGACGCAGACGCTCGCCGCCGCCGGCCTGGCGGCGGATGCGATCGGCCGCCTCGCCACCCTGGCCTCGCGCCAGGATGAGCCGGGACTGGCTGCCGTGGCGCTGGCGCATGACCTGACGCTCGTCGCTATCCCCGACGAAGCACTTGCCGGCTTCGAAGCTGCCTGCGCGACGCGCTCGACCCGGATCTCCGGGCTCTATGGCGTCGGCTCAGTAGCGGAGGCGGCCGCGCTCGCTGCGGCAGGGCCCGGCGCCACCCTGATCCAGCCGCGCATCGCCACCGCCCGCGTCACCTGCGCGCTTGCCCGGAGCGCCGCGTGACCGTCCATTTCATCGGCGCCGGCCCGGGCGCGGTCGATCTCATCACCCTGCGCGGACGTGAGCTGATCGGGGCCTGCCCGGTCTGCCTCTATGCGGGCTCGCTGATCCCCAGGGCGATGCTTGGCTGGTGCCCGCAAGGCGCCCGCATCGTCGACACCGCCCCGCTCGACCTCGACGCTATCATCGCCGAAATCCAGAACGCCCATGCCAACGGCAAGGACATCGCGCGGCTGCATTCCGGCGACATCTCGATCTGGAGCGCGACCGGCGAGCAGATGCGCCGGCTCGACCAACTCGGCATCCCCTATCAGATCACGCCAGGCGTGCCGGCCTTCGCCGCCGCCGCCGCCGCGCTCAAGCGCGAATTGACGCTGCCGGGCGTCGCGCAATCGCTGGTGCTGACCCGCACCTCCGGCCGCGCCTCGGCCATGCCGGAGACCGAAAAGCTCGCGACCTTCGCGGCCTCGGGCGCGACGCTCGCGATCCACCTCTCGATCCATGTGATCGAGCAGGTCGTGACGGACCTGACGCCGTTCTACGGTGCCGACTGCCCTGTCGCGATCGTCTTCCGCGCCTCCTGGCCGGAGGAACACATCCTGCGCGGGCGCCTCTCCGACATCGCTGACCAGGTGCGGGCCGCCGAGCTGGAACGGACGGCCTTGATCCTGGTCGGTCCCGCGCTGGCGGCCGAGGACTTTTCCGAAAGCGCGCTCTATTCGACCGGCTATGACCGCCGCTTCCGGCCGGGAGGCGGCATCTGATGACTGGGCGTCATTGCGAGCGAAGCGAAGCAATCCAGAAGGGCTCGCTCGACGACTCATGGATTGCTTCGTCGGCTGCGCCTCCTCGCAATGACGAGAAGGACTGCTGATGACAGCCCGTGGACTCCTCATCGCCGCGCCGCGCTCCGGCTCCGGCAAGACGACGATTACGCTCGGTCTGCAACGGGCATTGTCCAAACGTGGCCTCAGAGTGCGCGGGCTGAAATGCGGGCCCGACTATATCGACCCGGCCTTCCACGCCGCCGCGACCGGGGCGCCCAGCGCCAATCTCGACAGCTATGCCATGCCGGACGCCCTGCTCGGCCAGATCGCCAGCGAGGCGGCTGGTTCTTCGGACGTCGTCATCGCCGAAGGCTCGATGGGGCTGTTCGACGGCGTGCCGGGCCCCGACGGCCATACCGGCACCGGCGCCGACATCGCAGCGCTGCTCGGCTGGCCGGTGGTGCTCGTCATCGATGTCTCCGGACAGGCGCAATCGGCCGGCGCGGTTGCGCTTGGCTGCATGCTCTATGACAAGCGTATCCGCATCGCCGGGGTGATCCTCAACAAGGTCGCGAGCGAGCGCCACCGAAGGCTGGCTGCGGCCGGCATGGAACGGATCGGCCTGCCCGTGCTCGGCGCGCTGCCGCGCGAGGCGAGCCTGATCCTGCCCGAGCGCCATCTCGGCCTGGTCCAGGCCGGCGAGACAGAAGATCTGCACCAGCGGCTCGATGCGCTCGCCGAAGCTGTCACGACGGCGGTCGACCTCGACGCCGTCATCGCAGCTGCCGGCACCACCGCTTTGCCGGCTTCAGCGCATCGGACGATACCGCTGCCCACGCCGGGCAAGCGCCTCGCCATCGCTCGCGATGCCGCCTTCAGCTTCGTCTACCCGCATGTCGAGGCCGGCTGGCGCGCGCTGGGGACCGAGCTCGTGCCGTTCTCGCCGCTCGCCGATGAGCCACCGCCCGAGAGCTGCGATGCCTGTTGGCTGCCAGGCGGTTATCCCGAGCTCCATGCCGGCCGGCTCGCCGGTGCCGCGCGCTTTCTCGACGGCTTGCGCGAGTTCGCCCTGACCCGTCCGATCCATGGCGAGTGCGGCGGCTATATGGTGCTGGGCAAGAGCCTGATCGACGCCGATGGGGTCAGCCACACCATGGCCGGGCTGCTCTCGGTCGAGACCAGCTTCGCCAAGCGCAAGATGAACCTCGGCTATCGCAATGCCGCGCTCGCCACTGACGGGCCGCTCGGCCGTGCCGGCGCGCAGCTCAGCGGGCACGAATTCCACTATGCGACCGTGATCTCGCAGGGCGAGGACCCAGCCTTCGCGCTGGTCACCGATCCGCACGGCTCGGCGCCAGCGCCCGCCGGCAGCCGCCGCGGCCTCGTTTCGGGCTCGTTCTTCCATGCCATCGCGATGCGGGAGGGGGCGTGAGTACGCCTCCCGTCTTCGACGAGGGTTTCCGCGACAAGCTTAGCGAGCTCTTCGCCTGGCGCCGCGATGTCCGGCGCTTCCGGCGCGAGCCCGTGCCGGACGTAATACTGACGAAGCTGCTCGATCAGATGCAGCTTTCGCCTTCGGTCGGCCATTCGCAGCCCTGGCGCTGGCTGAGGGTGGATGATCCCGAGCAGCGCGCCGCGGTGCAGGCGAGCTTTTCCCGCTGCAATGCCGATGCGCTGACCGATTATGAAGGCGAGCGCGCAGCGCTCTATGCCCGCCTCAAGCTCGAAGGCCTGCGCGAGTCGCCGGTGCAGTTCGCCGTGTTCTGCGACAATGGCACCGCGCAAGGCCATGGCCTCGGCCGGCGGACCATGCCGGAGATGCTGGACTATTCGGTGGTTGCGGCGATCACGCAGTTCTGGCTCGCCGCCCGCGCCCATGGACTCGGGCTCGGCTGGGTCTCGATCCTCGATCCCACCGAGATTGCAACAATCGTCAAGGCACCGCAGGAGTGGAAGCTGATCGGCTATCTCTGCCTCGGCTGGCCCGAGGAGGAGCAGGAGGTACCGGAGCTGGTCCGCGCCGGCTGGGAGAGCGACGCGCGGCTCGCCGAGCCCGGCTAGGGCCTCCGCCCCGGCGCACCGCGCAGGCCGAGCGCCGTCAGCATGGCAAGCACGGCCGCAGCGCCGACCAGCCCGGCCGCCGAAGGCCAACCGAGCGCTTCTATGACACTGCCGATAGCGACGGGCCCGACCACCTGGCCGAGATTGCTGCCCTGCATCAGCAGGCCGACGACGACGGGCGTCAACGTCGCCGTGGGCGCAAGCACAGGCGCCGACGACAGCAGCGTCGCCGGGATGATCCCGCCCACCATCGAGAACAGCACACACAGCAGGAAGGTCGCCGTATCGGGCAGCAGGCCGAGGAAGATGCCGATTGCGGACAAACCCATCACCAGGCTGGCAAAGACGATCAGGCTGACGCGCGAGACGCCGCGCGCGAGCAGCATGCCGGCGGCGAGATTGCCGATGATGTTGACTGCGCTGGCGAGCGCGCCGAGCAGGCCCGCTGTCGCCAAGGAGACCTGCATGCGCTGCATCAGCAGCACCGGCAGGAAATTGAACAGGGCGAAGAACATCAGCGCGTAGAGCGCGAAAGTAAGGCCCAGCAGCACCGGCCCGCGCGCGCTCAGCACCGCGCCGGCATCGCCAGCGAGCGCCGCCCAGGATGGCCGCGTACCGCCGCTCGTGTTCGGCACCGTCAGCATCGTCATGAGGATCGCGACGACCGCGAGCGCGCCGGTGACCTGCCAGATCATGCGCCAGTCGGTGAGCCAGAGGCCGGCGAGCATGGCGAGCGCGATGCCGGTCGGCATGAAGCAACTCCACAGCGCCATGGCGATGTCACGCTGGGCTGGGCTGGCGACGCGCTGAAGGATCGCCGGCCCGGCGATGGTGATCAGCAGGAAGCCGAGGCCTTCGACGACGCGCGAGGCGAGCAGCATCGGGAAGCGCGGCGCCGCCGCACCGAGCAAAGCGCCGACGGCGACCGCCAGCAGGCCGAGCAGCAGAACCCGCCGCGCGCCCAGGCCGATGGCGAGCGTGCCGACGGGAATGCCGCCGACCATGCCGAGCACGGCGAAGATCGAGGCGAGCCAGCCGAGCGTGCCGAGATCGAGCCCAAATTCGGCCTGGACCAGCGGCATCGCGATCGCCGCCTTGCCGACCTGCAGCGCCGCGACGATGCCGCCGGCGACGACGACGGAGACCGCGAGCCAGTCGGTCCTGGCGTCCTGCGTTGCGACGGCAGCCGTCATGAGCACGATCTCGCGGCGATAATGTCGGCGGGATGGTCGGCCATGCTCGGTTCCTTGGATGCCGCTACGGCTCGCTCGGAGATGCGGTTTCCCGTCGATCTCGAAAAGTGAGATAATTGGCATCAAGTCGATCAGGAAAATCGATCATGCTCGATGCACTCACCCTCGACCAGATGCGGACCTTCGTCACTGTGGCCGAAGCCGGCAGCTTCCGTGCCGCAGCGACGCGGCTGTCGCGGGCACAGTCGGCGATCAGCCATGCGATCGCGAACCTCGAAGCGCAGCTCGGCCTCCTGCTGTTCGATCGCTCCGCCCATCGCCCGGCCTTGACGTCGGAAGGCAAGGCCCTGCTGGCCGATGTCAGAGAGGTGCTGTTGCGTGTCGGCGCCTTGAAGGCCCGCGCCCACGGCCTGAGCCGGGGCGTCGAGATCGAGCTTTCCCTGACGATCGACGTGCTGTTCCCGTTTCCGCTGATCGGGGCAGCGCTCTCCGGCCTGCGCGAGCGCTATCCGTCTGTCTCGATCCGGCTCGCCATCGAGCCACTGGGCGGGCCGATCGCGGCGCTGCTGGAGCGCCGCAGCGCGCTCGCCATCACCGTCGGCGAGAATTTCCGCGACCCTCGCATCGCGGTCGAGGCGCTCACGTCCATCGAGGTGATCGCGGTCGTCGCGGCGACGCATGCGCTCGCCCGGGCCGGCGACGGGCGTCAGCTGACCCGGTCCGAACTCGCGCAGCATCTCCAGATCGTCCAGATCGACCCGACGCCGATCTCGGGCGCGCAGGATTTCAACGTGCTCTCGCCGCAGACCTGCCGCGTCACCGGGCAGGACACCAAGCATGCGATGATCCTGGCCGGGCTCGGCTGGGGTCGGCTGCCGCACTGGCTGATCAAACGCGACCTCGCCGAGGGCAGGCTGGTCAGGGTCGCGACCAGGGCGCTCGGCCGGAACGCGCAATTGCCGGCGGAAGCCTATCTCGCCCACCGCCTCGACGAGGCGATGGGCCCGGCCGCGCGCGCCTTCGCCGAGGCGCTGGCGCGGCTCTGCGAGGTCAGAGCGCGACCTTGAACGCGGCTTCCGTCTTCGCCTTGATCTCGTCGAGGGACACGCCCTCGGCGAGCTCGATGAGGGTCATGCCACCGCCGTTCTCATCGATCTTGAAGACGCCGAGATCGGTGATCACCATGTCGACGACGCCGGCGCCGGTCAGCGGCAGGTCGCAGGCCTTGAGCAGTTTTGGCGATTCCGAGCCGTCCTTGTTCTTGGCGACGTGCTCCATCACCACGACGACCTTCTTGACGCCGGCGACGAGGTCCATGGCGCCGCCCATGCCCTTCACCATCTTGCCGGGGATCATCCAGTTGGCGAGGTCGCCATTCTCCGCGACCTGCATGGCGCCGAGGATGGAGAGGTCGATATGGCCGCCGCGGATCATGCCGAAGGAATCGGACGAGGAAAAATAGCTCGTCGTCGGCAGTTCGGTGATGGTCTGCTTGCCGGCATTGATCAGGTCGGGATCCTCCTCGCCCTCATAGGGGAAGGGGCCCATGCCGAGCATGCCGTTCTCCGACTGGAGCTGCACGCTCATGCCGTCGGGGATGTAGTTCGAGACGAGCGTCGGGATGCCGATGCCGAGATTGACGTAGAAGCCGTCCTTGAGCTCCTTGGCGGCGCGAGCGGCGATCTGTTCACGGGTCCAGGCCATGTGCGTGATCTCCTCTTCAGGCCGTTTCGCGCTTGCGCGCGGTGCGCTGCTCGATGCGCTTCGCCGGATTGGCGACGTGCACGATGCGCTTCACGAAGATGCCGGGGGTGTGCATGTGATCAGGGTCGATCTCGCCGGCAGGGACGAGATGCTCGACCTGGGCGATCGTCATGCGCGAAGCCGAGGCCATCATCGGATTGAAGTTCCGCGCCGTCTTCCGGTAGACGAGGTTGCCCTCGGTATCGCCCTTCCAGGCGTGGACGATCGAGATGTCGGCGAAGAGGCCGCGCTCCATGATGTAGCGCTCGCCGTCGAACTCGCGCTCTTCCTTGCCTTCGGCGATCAGCGTGCCGACGCCGGTCTTGGTGAAGAAGGCCGGGATGCCGGCGCCGCCCGCGCGAATGCGCTCGGCCAGCGTGCCCTGCGGGTTGAATTCGAGCTCGAGCTGGCCGGAGAGATACTGCTCGGCGAAGAGCTTGTTCTCGCCGACATAGGACGAGATCATCTTCTTGATCTGCTTGGTCTCGAGCAGGATGCCGAGGCCGGCGCCGTCGACGCCGGCATTGTTGGAGATGAAGGTCAGGTTCTTGGCGCCGGAGTCGCGGATCGCCTCGATCAGCGTATCGGGAATGCCGCAGAGACCGAAACCGCCGGCCATGATGGTCATGCCATCCTTGACGACGCCGGCGAGCGCCGCCTTGGCGTCAGGAAAAACCTTCTTCATCGGAATGCCTTCGTCGCTGGATGATCGTAAGGGACGCCCGAAAACAACTAGCCGAGCGCATGGTGCGGTTGCAACATGCGTCACTGACGCGCCTCTCGTGCAGCGTTGCACGACACATGACAGCCCGGCCCGGCCGATGCTACCAAACGGCGCGCCCTGCCTTCCGGAGCCACGCCCTTGCCCGCTTCCCGCTCCATCCTGCTGATCATCGGCGGCGGCATCGCCGCCTATAAGTGCCTGGAGCTGATCCGGCGCCTGAAGGATCACGGCATCGCCTGCCGCTGCATCCTGACCAGGGCCGGCGAGCAGTTCGTCACGCCGCTCGCCGTGTCCTCGCTCGCCGGCGAGAAATGCTTCACCGACCTGTTCTCGCTGACCGACGAGGCCGATATCGGCCATATCGCCCTGTCGCGCTCGACCGACCTCATCGTCGTCGCGCCCGCCACCGCCGATCTGATCGCCAAGATGGCGAACGGCCATGCCGACGACCTGGCCTCCACGGCGCTTCTTGCCACCGACAAGCGCATCCTGATCGCGCCGGCGATGAATCCGCGGATGTGGGAGCATCCGGCGACGCGGCGCAACATGGCGACACTGCAGAAGGACGCCGTCCTCGTCGTCGGCCCCAATTCCGGCGCCATGGCCGAGCGCGGCGAAAGCGGCCCCGGCCGCATGGCCGAGCCGCACGAGCTGCTGGCTGCGATCGAACTCGCCCTTGCCGGCGATAGCAGGCAGACGCCGGCGATCGGCTTCCTCGGCCGCTTGCCCGGCGGGGCTCAATCGGGTCCGAAGCCGCTCGCCGGCAAGCGCGTGCTCGTCACCTCCGGGCCGACGCATGAGCCGATTGATCCGGTGCGCTACATCGCCAATCGCTCCTCGGGCAAGCAAGGGCACGCAATCGCCGCCGCAGCGGCGGCAGCGGGCGCGCAAGTGACGCTGATCTCCGGCCCGGTGACCATTGCCGACCCCGCCGGGGTCAACACCGTCCATGTCGAGAGCGCCCGCGATATGCTGGCGGCGACTGAAAATGCGCTACCGGCCGATATCGCGATCTTCGCCGCCGCCGTCGCCGACTGGCGCACCTCCGATGCCGCCGGCCAGAAGATGAAGAAGGACGGCAGCAAGCCGCCCAGCCTCGCTCTGGTCGAGAACCCCGACATCCTCGCCACCATCGCGGCGCGCGAGATCGACCGGCCGGCCCTGGTCATCGGCTTTGCCGCCGAGACGCAGAACGTCGTCGACTATGCCCGTGCCAAGCTGGCGAAGAAGGGCTGCGACCTGATCGTCGCCAACGATGTCGGTGGCACCGGCGTGATGGGCGGCGACGCCAACACCGTCCATCTCGTCACGACGGACAGCGTCGAGACCTGGCCGACCCTGCCGAAGTCGGAAGTGGCGACGCGCCTCGTCGCGCATTTCGCCGACCTGCTGTCGCAGAAGAGCTGAGGCGATGGCGACCCTTCGCATCCGGCGCCTGCCGCACGCCCATGACCTGCCGTTACCGGCCTATGAAACTGCCGGGGCCGCCGGGCTCGACCTGCGCGCCGCTTTGCCGGACGGAGCGCTGCAACTCGAGCCGGGCGCACGGTTGCTGGTGCCGACCGGGCTCGTGCTCGAATTGCCGGAGGGGACAGAAGGCCAGGTCAGGCCCCGCTCTGGCCTGGCGCTACGCCATGGCGTCACCCTGCTCAATACGCCCGGTACGATCGACGCCGACTATCGCGGCGAGGTCGGGGTCATCCTGATCAATCACGGGCAGGAGACCGTCACCGTCGCGCATGGTGACCGTATCGCCCAGCTTGTCGTCGCCGCGGTGCTGCAGGCCGACATCGTCGAGGCCACGGAGCTCAGCGAGACCACGCGCGGCGCCGGCGGCTTCGGCTCGACCGGGGTGAGCGATGCCGCGCCGCGGCAGGCGGCCGGAGGAAAGGCATGATCCAGATCTCGCGCCGCAGCCTGCTCGCGGTCACCGCGGTGGTCGACATCGCCCTGCATGCCCGCCCGGCCCCCGTCGCGGCCAAGGCGCTGGCGGCACGGCACGAATTGCCGCCGCGTCATCTCGAAACCGTGCTGCAGGCGCTGGTCCGGGTCGGCATCCTCAAGGGCGTGCGCGGCCCGCGCGGCGGCTACGATCTTGCGCGCGAGCGCCGCC